>Ga0066372_10000512_pt1 | contig 14447 bp, 15 predicted proteins | sample Knorr_S15_td_250_FD_77011 | JGI IMG/M metagenome (GOLD analysis project Ga0066372, IMG submission 77011) | Marine microbial communities from Southern Atlantic Ocean transect - Knorr_S15_td_250_ad_251m_LV_A | ecosystem: Environmental > Aquatic > Marine > Oceanic | place: Southern Atlantic ocean... | reverse complement strand
TGGCAGAAGCTGAAATTTATTTGGATGATACTCCCGCTATAACTGTTTTGGAATTACGAGCAAAAGCGAGAAGATTGAAAGCTGAGAAGAATTTAGGTCTCCTAATTATTGATTATCTGCAATTGATGCAGGGGCCTAGGAATATTGAGAGTAGACAGCAAGAAATATCTAATATATCACGTTCATTGAAAGCCTTGGCAAAAGAATTAGATATTCCGGTCATAGCTTTATCGCAGTTATCTCGCGCCGTTGAGCAAAGGAGTGAACATAGACCACAATTATCTGATCTTAGAGAAAGCGGTGCAATTGAACAAGATGCAGATGTTGTTATATTCTTATATCGTTCATGGGTTTACTCTAGAGAAGAAGAAGAGAAGGGCAGAGCACAAGCTATAATTGCAAAGCAGAGAAATGGTCCCATTGGAACTGTAAATCTATCATTTATAGATCGTTTCGCTCGATTTGAAAGTATTTCAGCTTTTGAAGAGTTAGAGTCTAAAGTTCCATTTTAATGCAGAACCTGTTAACAAAATTTGTTCCGCACCTTGTAGGCGAATATCCACGAAAATTTCTAAATTTATTTGAAAGTGTATCTATTATTAAAGGATTTGAAAAAGATGAGATACGCGATCTTTTATGGCAAGCATATGAATTTTCCAGTACTCACCATGAAGGTCAAAAAAGAAAATCTGGCGAACCCTATTTTAGTCATTGCTTAGCCGTTGCCAACACTCTTGCATTATGGAAGATGGATCATTTTACTATTGCAGGAGGAATGTTACATGATACTGTTGAGGATACAGATGCATCGATTAACGATATAAAATCTCTATTTGGTAAAGATGTAGCTGATCTTGTTGATGGTGTTACCAAACTAGGAGGTATCCGTTTCTCAAGCAGAGAAGAGAAACAAGCAGGTAACTTTATGAAGATGTTGCTTTCCGTTGCAAAGGATCTGCGTGTAATAATAATTAAATTTGCTGATAGGCTTCATAACATGAGGACAATCAAACATTTGCCCAGGATTAAGCGTCATCGAATAGCGATAGAGACTAGAGATGTTTATGTTCCATTGGCTAATAGGTTGGGAATGGCTAAGGTAAAAGCTGAGCTAGAAGATTTAGTATTTCAAACATTAAATCCAAAAGCATATTCTGATCTTGAATCCAAAATTAAATCAAATAGAAGAGCTAGAGAGAGATATATTTCTGATATTACTAAACCAATAATAGATGAATTATCTAAGTATAATTTGGACGCATCAATTTATGGTAGAGTTAAATCTTATTCCTCTATATACGGTAAGATGGTTAAAAGAGGTAAATCTTTTAATGAAATTTATGATAATCTTGCAGTGAGAGTTATTGTTGATAAAATAGAAGATTGTTATTTAACACTCGGAGTTTTACATCAAAAATTTAAGCCTGTCCAAGATCGTTTTAAGGATTTCATCGCTACTCCAAAAACAAATGCTTATCAATCAATACATACAACTGTTATAGGTCCAGAAGGAAAATTAGTTGAGATTCAAATTAGAACAAGGGAGATGGAAGAAACTGCTGAAATAGGCATTGCTGCACATTGGCAATATAAAAATGATGGAGTTGCTAGTAAGAGTATCGATGATCATGTAAAATGGTTAAGAGATCTAGTAGAGATTCTTCAAGGTGAGTCGTCTGATCCGAGAGAATTTATGAATCTTCTAAAAATTGATTTATTTAATGATGAAATATTTGTATTTACCCCAAATGGTGATTTAGTTCAGTTGCCAGTTGATTCAACTCCAATTGATTTTGCATTTAATGTTCATACAGAAGTAGGATTGCATTGTATTGGAGCCAAGGTTGATCATAAAGTTGTACCACTAAATACAATTTTAAAAAATGGAGATAATGTAGAAATATTAACTAGCAAATCTCAAAATCCTAGTTATGGATGGTTAAAGTTTGTCGTGACAAGTAAAGCTAGAAATAATATAAATAGATTTTTACAGAAGACAACAAGAGATGAAAGCATCGTTCTTGGTAAACAACTTGTTGAAAAAACGCTTAGAAAATTAAAACGAAAATCTATGATGAATGAATTAATTGAATCATATTTCAAATTTGGATATAATAATTCCGATTCTTTTCTTGAAGCTATTGGGAGTGGATTAATTGCTATTAGAGATGTATTAAATAAAATAAGCCCAAATGATAAGAACTCAATTGAGGAAGAACCTTCAGATGGAGAAAGTAGTTTTCTGGATTTTGCTAGAGGTAGATCTAAAGGTATTAAAATTCAAGGAATTAAAAATTTAATGGTATCTTTCGGAAAATGTTGTAATCCAATTCCTGGTGATGAAATGATTGGTTTTATCACTAGGGGTAGGGGGGTTACCGTGCATCATTCTACATGTAAAAGCTTACCTTTATTAAATGAAGAATCAGATCGTTTGATTCCAGTAGAATGGGATGTTGGAAGATCTGATATTTTTAATGTAAGGCTCAAAGTAGAATCAATTGATAGAAAGGGTATGTTAAGAGAAATTACAGAAGTTATTTCAAGTTCAAATATCAATATAACTAGTGTTGATATGAAGGTTAAAGATGCTTTATCGACAGCATTTTTTATTATACAAATAAATAACATAAAGCAACTTGATCGTATAATTAAGAAAGTAATCAAAATTCCTGGAGTTGATAACGTAGAAAGAACAGGTATTTAGAAATGAAAGTAAGAACATTTACAAAAAAAGATGTAGCTGTAGAAATTGCAAATCGATTAGAAGCAACCCTCGTTGATTCTTTAATATTTACTGATGAGTTATTTTTAGTTTTACGAGATATGTTAACTGATGATCATGAAAAAGTAAGGATTGAAATTAGGAATTTTGGTGTACTTGAAGTTAAACCAACGAAAGCTAAGCCTAACGCAAGGAATCCTCAGACTAATCAGGAAATCTTTGTTCCTGCGCATAAGAAAACACATTTCAAACCAGGTAAAATTCTTAAACGATTTTTAAAAAATCCTATCAAGTAAACTTCCATTAAATGGGAAGAATTTTAGCTATTGATTACGGTGATCAAAGAATAGGGCTTGCACTATCTGATCCATTAAAGATTATTGCCAGCCCATATAAAACAATTATAAATCATGATCATCATATAGTTAATCTAATTCAAGATATCATTATTATAGAAGATGTGGAATTAACAATTATTGGCTTACCACTTGCTATGTCTGGACAAGATACAGATCAGACAAAAAAAGTAAAATTTTTTTCAGATAAATTATCTTCAAAAGGTATTAAAATAAAATTTGTTGATGAAAGGTGGAGTTCAAAAGCTGCAAAAAGATCCATGAAAGATCAGGGCATTAAAACAGGGCATAATAAATCTTTAGTTGATCAAACTGCAGCAGCAATATTTCTGCAACAATATTTAGATCAAAAATAATTATGTCAAATTTCCTTGATATATCAAAATGGAAATTATCTGTATTATCAGGTATTTTAATTGGGTTATCCTATCCGCCATCTCCTCTTGGGATTTTAGCTTGGTTTGGGTTGATACCATTAATTCATATTTTACTTAACACATCCATAGTTAATAGTATGAAATGGTCTTTTATAACAGGTATTATTGTAAATGTTATAACTGTTTATTGGTTTGGGCTCAATAGTGGAGCCGGTTTGGCGCCTGCTATAGTATCTATGATTGCAGCAATTTTATATCTAAGCATATTTTGGATGTTATTGGGCTTCTTGTCCAGCTGGCATCATAAAATGACTGGATATGGACTATCTCTCATACCATTACTTTGGGTCTCTATAGAGTATTTACGGAGTTTCGGTCCTCTTTCATTTCCCTGGATTAATTTAGCATTAACTCAAACATTCAGTTTGTCGCTAATTCAAATTGCAGATGTAACGGGTTCTATGGGCATTAGTTTCTGGATAGTTGTATTAAATGTGATAATATATATTGCTATAAATTCTAAAGGTGCAGAAAAAAATATATTGTCTATTGGCGCCTTGCTATTATTAGTGATTTTTTTATTAGGTTTTTTCCGAATCTCCTCGATTCAAAATAGATATACTGAAAATGAAGTTCGTGTTGCTATTGTACAGCCAAATATAGATCCAAATCTAAAATGGGAACAAAATTTTCGCGATAGAATTTTTAATACGATGGATTCACTTCATAATGTAGCGATTAAACTTGACCCCGATTTTATTTTATGGCCTGAGGCAGCATTACCAACATATTTAAGAATAAATTATTCAAATCGTAGATCAATCTTGCAAAAAGTGAAAAAATCTAATATTCCACTGCTTACTGGAACTCCAGATAGGATTAAAGGGCGAGATAATCAAATAGATTATTATAATGCTGCGATGTTTATAAAGCCTGATGGTTCAACAAAAATGTATTATAAGATGCATTTAGTTCCTTTTGCTGAAAGTATTCCATTTTCAAATTATTTTTCATCTCTTAAAAAACTAAATTTTGGTCAAGCAAATTTCACAGCTGGATCTGAATACACAATATTTAATATTGACAATTTTGCATTTGCAAATTTGATTTGCTATGAATCTAGTATCCCAAAAATTGCAAGAAAGTTTGTTAATCTTGGTGCTCAATTTATTACTATTGAGACAAATGATTCTTGGTGCGGTCACTCTTCTGGTGTATATCAACATTTTCAAATTGCTAAGATGAGAGCAGTTGAAAATAGAATACCTATAGCTCGTAGTGCAAATACAGGGGTTTCTGCGTTGATTTTACCTACTGGTAAAGTAAATAAAAAAATACCTTTCAATAAACAGGAAGTCTTTCTTGCTAGTATTCCGATAAAAAATATTCCATCATTTTATACAAAATATGGTGATTGGTTTGCTTTAATTTGTACTTTAATATCAGTTATTACATTATTCTTTGGATGGTTTCAAAAAAGATCATAATAATATTTTTATTTTTGCAGGTGGTTTTTTCTCAGGAAATAAACTCAAATAATGATTCTAGAGATCCTATTATATCTCCTGTATTAAAGTCATTAATTTTTCCTGGGTGGGGAGAGTATGCATTAGGATACCAGCAAAGAAGTAGAATAATGGCATTAACAGAATCAGTTATTTTTATTTCGATTTTAGGTAGTTATTCTAATTCAAACAAATTTGAGAGCAATTATCAAGCCTATGCTGCTCAGCATGCTGGCGTTAGTCCTATAGGGAAAAATAGACAATATTGGATTGATATTGGAAATTATTCATCAATTGATCAATTTAATGAAGAGCATCTACGATGGAGGGATTTTAATGCAGTTTATGAACAAGATAAGAATTGGAATTGGGCCTGGAATGATGATGGTAATAGGATATTTTTTGAGAAAATGAGAATTAAAGCAGATACTTGGAAATTAAGGGCTTCTTTTTTAATTGGTGGAATGGTATTAAATCATATTATTTCAGCAATAGATGCTTTATATCTATTTAGAATCTCTAATATTGAAAATACCGACATTGTTCCTTATTATTCTCCAAATACAGATCAATACAATCTATCACTTACTATATATTTTTGATAACATAACTATCTTATAAGTATATAATTACATTGATCCTATTTTAGATTTTTTTGATTTCAATTTTATTCTAAATAATGATAATATAGTAATATCTGCAAATTATTATGAGTCGTTTTAAGTTAGTTTGTCAATATGATGGTTCCAATTTTTATGGATGGCAGTTGCAGAAAGATAAACGTACAGTTCAAGGCGAATTAGAGGAAGCTATAACAAAATTGAATAAAGGAGAGTTGGTTCATGTTATTGGATCTGGAAGAACAGATGCTGGAGTTCATGCTTTTGGCCAGGTCGCGCATTTTGATATGAATACAAAATTAGATCACAATAATTTGAGAAAAGCTATCAATGGTAATCTAAATGAAGATTGTTATGTTAATTTAATTGAATTAGTTAATGATGGATTCCATGCGCGTTTTTCAGCTATTCGAAGGGAATATATATATAGTTGTAGGCAAATTAGAAATTTATTAGATAGAAATAGAGTCTGGTATACTGGTAAACTGAATATATTGAAGCTGAATAATGCAGCTAAAATATTAATTGGTGAGCATGACTTTTTATCTTTTTCAAAGAAAAATCCTCAAATTAAAGATACAATATGCAATATTTATCAATCTGAGTGGAAGAAAACTGGCGAAATTGTAAATTATCACATATCAGGCAATAGATTTTTGCATCATATGGTGCGTTATTTAGTGGGGTCAATGGTGGCAATAAGTCAAGAAAAGTATAGTATTGAACAATTAAATAAAGAATTAGATAATCCTAGATCAGATTCAAAACAATTTAAAGCTCCTGCCTATGGATTATTGTTAAAAAATATCTCTTATGAATAGACAAGGATATAGATTACTCTTCTATTTATTCTTCATTGGTTTCTACTTATCTGCTGATACGATATCCGAATCAAGAAAAAATGCTATTACAAGAGCAATAGAAAAAGTTGGACCATCAGTTGCAAGTATAAATGTAATCCAAGACTTAGTAGCTCCTTTTGGTGGAGATCCTTGGTTTAATTATTTTTTTCCTGAAATGTTTTACCAGAAACGAAAAGCAAGAAGCTCTGGATCAGGAGTTGTGATTAGTCCTGATGGTTATGTTATTACGAATTCACACGTTGTTGAGAAAGCAAGTGAAGTCTTTGTATCATTAAAAGGTGGGAAAGAATATCCAGCTGAAATTATTGGAATAGATCATATATCTGATATAGCACTATTAAAATTAGATGGAAGAGATTTTTCTTATGCAAATTTATCAAATTCTGATGAATTAATAATTGGTGAGTGGGTTATTGCTCTTGGCAACCCATTAGGCCTATTTGAAATCAATAATCAACCAACTGCAACTGTAGGTATTATTAGTGCGGTAGATATGAACTTTGGTGAAATGCAAGGAGGTCAAGTATATAAAAATATGATTCAGACTGATGCAGCAATAAATATGGGTAACAGTGGTGGACCACTCGTTAATAATCAAGGAAACGTTATTGGAATTAATACTTTTATTTATACAGGATCCTCCTATTCTGAGGGTTCAATTGGTATTGGTTTTGCAATTCCAATAAATAGAGCAAAGAGAATTGTTGAAGAATTAAAAAATACTGGCAGAGTTGATAGAAGTTATAAAACAGGCCTAACAGTTCAACCGCTTACTCCTAGAATTGCATTATATATGGATTTAGACATATCTGAAGGATTAATTGTAGTCAAAGTTGAGCAAAAAAGTTCTGCTGATAGATCAGGAATTAAGAATGGAGATATTATAACAAGAGTTAATGGTGTTGTTGTTAATACAACAAATGAATTTAGATCAATAATTGAAGAAAGCGATCTAAGGCAAGGAGATAGAATTAATATACAGTTATACAGAAATGGAAGGAATATTAATAAAAAATTAATCCTAGGTAAGGGTGGGAGATAAGTAATCAGTGTTTGCACCTGAAGGTAGAAGAATACTTATATCATTATTGCTATCATCTTTTTTTTTAGGCATAGCATCTCACTATTATAATTATCAATTATTAATCATATTATATTTTATTTTTGGAATACTACTAATCTTTTCATGCAACTTTTTTCGTGATCCTATTAGACAATGTCCTACTGATGAATCATTAATTATATCGCCAGCAGATGGAAAAATAATTCGTATCGATCAAGTAGATGATGATAAGGTAGGAAAAAATGCATCTAGAATTTCTATTTTTTTAAATGTATTTAATGTCCATGTAAACCGAATGCCTTTGACATCTAAAGTAAGTGAGGTTGTACATAAATCTGGAAATTTTATTGCGGCGTATAATCATAAAGCTAGCGATGAAAATGAAAGGATCAATATTTTATTCAATGCTAGAAAATTTAATTATCGTGTTCTTCAAATCGCGGGACTTATAGCTAGAAGAATACATTGCTATGCTGAAGTTAATAAAGAGATGAAAAAAGGAGACCGTTTAGGTTTTATTATGTTTGGTTCAAGAACTGATATTATATTCCCCAGTTCTGTGGAAATAAAAGTTAAAATCGGAGAGAAAGTTAAAGGTGGAGAAACTATTATTGGGAAAATACCATGAAAAAAATGAAAAGAAAACCTAGAGAGTTTATACCGAACATATTCACTGTTATGAATATGTTTATAGGATTCATGGCAATGGGATTTATAATGAGAGGGGATCCTATTCGTGCTGGATGGCTTATTCTTTTCGCATGTTTTTTTGATGTTTTTGATGGAAAGCTAGCTAGGTTATTAGGTATTCCTACCCGTTTTGGAGCAGAGTTTGATTCTTTCGCAGATACTATTTCTTTTTGCGCAGTTCCTTCTCTTATAATATACTTAGTATACGTCGAAGGTCTTCCTCCTATATTAGGTGGGCTCATTAGCTTTGTACCTATTCTTTTCGGTACAATCAGGCTTGCAAAATATAATTTAGATCAGGATAATAAACCAAAATCTTACTTTATTGGATTACCTACACCCATGAATGCTGTTATGATTGTTAGTTTTCTTTTATTTAATCAGCAAATTTGGGGGAATTATGGAGATCCAAGAATTGCTCTTGTTATGATAGCATTTCTTGGTTTTCTTATGGTAAGTAAAATACGTTTTTCAAAATTTCCATTGATTTCTTTTAAAAAAGGAAAATCGAATACCTTGAGTCTTATTGGGGTTGGTTTAATTATTTTGTCAGCTTTCTTTTTTCAAGGACTTATTTTATTCCCTTTGTTTACACTTTATATATTTTGGAGTATAATTCAATGGACGTTAGACAATGATAGATTTGAGGAAAAATCTGAAATCGGAGCTAAATTATAAATTAGAAATAAGAAATGAAAAAAAGCAAATCGTTTGGATTAGTATTTTTAGTTTTATTTTTTGGATCTATGACTGGGTCTCTTTTAGGAGAGATTCTTGGTTTTCTACTGCCGCCTGGTGTGGTAAAAGACTTTTTTCTTACTAGTATATATTTTGATTTGGCTGGTATTTTTGGAAATGCCAAAGGTGTTATTAGTATTGATTTATTAATGTTTGTACTAAAATTTGGATTAGAAATTACAATTAATTTTACTAGTATAATCGGTTTAGCAACTGCATTTTATTTACTTCGTTTTTACAGGTAATGCAGATAGGATTATATTAAATTCCACTGAATAAATTGAAATGATAAGGAATTAACCATGTTAGAATCATCAGAAACTTTAATTCGCGCTGCAGTTCCCGGAGGATGGGAATGGGTCATTATTGCTCTTGTTGTTCTTCTATTGTTTGGTGCAAAGCGTATTCCAGAGCTTGCACGTGGACTAGGTCAAGGGATTAGAGAATTCAAAGGAGCAGTAGATGATGCCAAGCAAGAATTAGATGACGCAGCAGAAACCATAACCTCTGATAGCGATAAATCAGACGAATAATTTTATAGCTTACTAGATATATTTTATTTATATAATATCTGATTAATAAATTCAAGCATTTTCTTCCCGAATTATTGTGTTTTATATGGAACTTTATGTTCAATTTTCCGTAGTAATACTACTTCAATTAATCTAAGCTAGGGTAAAGGGTAGTCTTATTATGATTGAATTTTTACATCCTTGGGTATTAATAGCTCTATTTTTTATTCCTTTTCTATTTTGGTTATTTAATGCTAAGAGCTCTTATCTTGAAGGAACGATGCGTATATCATCTTCTACATTTTTAGAAGGATACTTTCGTATAAAAGGAGAGCGGAGATATAAGATAATTCTTTATCTAAAGATATTAACATTAGTGTTAATTATTGTAGCTATTGCAAGACCCCGAAAAATTGATCAATTACAAATGATGAATGTAGATGTAGTTGATATTATTTTAGTTATTGATATAAGTAGTAGTATGTTAGCGGAAGATTTTAAACCAAATAGATTGGAAGCTGTAAAAGAAGCTGCTCAACAATTTATTGCAAATAGAATAGGGGATCGTATAGGGTTATTAGTATTTGCAGGAGAAACTTTTATTCAGTGTCCATTGACAACTGATAACAATGTTTTAAGTTCGCTATTAAAGGATATTCGTATTGCTGAGAAAGAATATGATGGTACAGCTATTGGGATGGCAATTGCAAATGCGACTAATCGTTTGCGTGATAGTAAAGCTAAGAGTAAGGTTATGATTTTACTTTCTGATGGTAGTAATAATGCAGGAGAACTTGATCCTATAACTGCTGCAGATCTTGCAAGTCAATTTGAAATAAAAATATATACTATTGGTGCCGCAACGGATCAATCATTAACCTATATTCCTGGTATTGGAAGAATGATTAATGAAATTGATGAAAAAACATTAAAAGAAATAGCGAATGAAACTGGAGGAAAATATTTTAGAGCAAAAGATCAAGATATGCTATCAGAAATATATGCACAAATAGACAGTATGGAACGAACGGAAATAGAAGTAAAAAGTTATACTAAATATAAAGAATTATTTGGATGGTTTCTTATACCAGCATTGATGATTGGAATGAGTACGGAAACATTGAATCGAACAATATTTAATAGACAGACATGATTGCTTTTAGATTTCCATATATATTATTATTCTTTTTAGCATTTTTATTATTCTTTATTATGTGGGTAAAAGTAGAAAAGCATCATAATAAAAAAATTTGGAGAAAGATGGATCCAGAACTAAAAGATAAATTGTTTTCAAGATTAGATATCAATTTTTTGCAATGGAAAAATCGATTAACTATTATTGGATTAATTTTTCTTATTTTTTCTGCTGCTGGTCCTCAAATTGGCACAAGGGTTTCTCCTATTGAGAGAAAAGGTGTGGATTTAGTATTTGCAGTTGATGTTTCTGAAAGCATGAATGCGCAAGATATTAAACCCAGTAGGTTAGAAAAGGCAAAATTTGAAATATCGCAAATAATTAGTCAGTTAAAAGGAGATCGTGTAGGGATAATAGTTTTTGCAGGATCAAGTCATCTTTACTTGCCTTTAACTTCTGATTATGAAGCTACCCAGCTATTCCTTGATGAAATAGACACAAAAATGATTCCAAATCAAGGAACAGATCTTAGCACTGCTCTTCGAACTGCTATGAGTGTGTTTAATAAGGAAGACGATAAATACAAGGTTATGGTACTTGTAACGGATGGAGAAGATCATGAAGGAGCAGCAATAGAAATGGCTAATACAGCTTTAAAGAGTGGGATTGTTACTCACTCAGTAGGAGTGGGTACTGAAAAGGGATCGCTAATACCAATTAATAACGATTCCAGTGATGATAGTTATAAAAGGGATAAAAAAGGTATATTGATAACATCAAAGTTAAATGAAAACATGTTGATTGAATTAGCTAATGCAGGTGGAGGAATATATAGTCGTTTCAATAATCGCGATTCCAAATATAAAGAAATTTTGTCTGCAATTGATAATATGGAGAAACGATCAATAGCAACGCATATTTATTCAGAATATGAAGATCGATATCAATCATTTGCTACTATTTCTCTATTATTTTTAACTGCTGGATTAATAATGCCTACCAGAAAGAAAAAAATATGAGAATTACAAGATTAAATATTAGTGTTTTTATCATTTGTTCTTATTCAATTGCTATTTGTGAAGATAAAGGAATAAAATTGTATAATAGTAATCAATTTGATAAAGCTAGAGAATATTATGAGAAAATTTTATTGGAACGAAAAGAAGATGCTATTGCAAGTTTTGGATTAGGATCGACTGCGTTTCAACAGAATGATTACTCATCAGCGATGAAGAGATTTGAATCTGCTTTAAATACTGATAATATGGAGCTTAAATCTAGCGCATATTATAATATGGCAAATGTACTTGTAGAGAATCAAAGATTGGAGGAAAGCTTAGCTTTTTATAGGAAATCACTTGTATTAAACCCAAATGATTTAGACTCAAAGATTAACTATGAATTAGTAAAGCTTAGACTTCAAGAACAGAGAAATGATGAAAATCAAGAATCGAATGAAGACAAAGATAGTAATAAAGATCAGTCAAATGATCAGAATCAAAGTAAAGATTCAAAACAAAACAATGAAAATCAAGACGAAGATCGGAACGATCAAGCAGATTCTTCAAAAAAGAATAATGATGAACAACAAAATAAAGATCAAGAAAACAAAAACAATAAGCAGGATAAAGAAAAAGGGGATGAAAATCCATCTAATGAGGAAAAAAAACAGAAACCAATACCTCAAGATAAACAAAATGCAACAGCAATACTTGATGCATTAAAAAATAATGAAAAGATTAATAAAAAGATGCAGATTTCTCAATCAAAAAGAAGAAAATTAGAAAAAGATTGGTAAATACTATGGTTAATTATTTAAGACTTTTTCTTATTTATTTATTTCTACTTAGTCATATGTATGGCGGTTCAGTTCGTGCTACTGTTGATGCAAATAGTATTACTATAAATGAAACCTTTACTTTTAGAATTGAAGCACAGGAAACAGATAAAATGCCTTCAGTAAATATCTCATCATTATTAGATGACTTTACTATTGTGAGTGGCCCTGCTCAACAGACAAATTATTCTTGGACTAATGGAAAATCTACATCAACAAAAAGTTTATCATGGACACTATCTCCAAATCGAGCAGGCAGGTTGGTTATACCTGAGTTAATTATTTCTACTGGAGGTAAAAAATATAAGACAAATCCAATTCGAATAAATGTTCAAAAATCTGGTGCCGTTGCAAGTGCAAAAGAATTATTTATTTTAACTGAGATTGACAAAGATGAATTATACATGGGCGAGCAAGTAACTGTAACATATAAATTATATACAAGAGTCCAACTTGGTCTTGAAAAAATTGATTATCCTAAAAGCGTTGGCTTTTGGCAGGAAGATTTATCTATACCACAACCCCCTCGTTTTAATCGGATACCAATAAAAGGGGTAGAATATCAAGTTGCAACTTTATATAAAGTTGCTTTATTTCCTACAAAGACAGGAAGTCTAGAAATTTCACCAATGAGTATTACAGCGCAAGTTAGAAAAAAGCAGAAAAATAATAGGAGATCAATCTGGGATGATCCTTTTTTTAGTAGCTTTAATAATCGTACAGTTCAAAAATTAATTAGAACTGATGTTGTTAAAGTTAATGTAAATCCATATCCTGAGGGACAACCTGCTGATTTTACTGGTGCAGTTGGAGATTTCAATATTCGAACATGGGTAGACACAAGTGAAGTTCGTATTAATGAAGCTGTTACTCTCAATGTTGAATTACGTGGAACGGGTAATATAAATATGTTTAGTCTTCCTGAGATAAATTTTCCGGGGGATATGGATGTATTTCCACCTAACTCTTCTTTTGAAAAAGAAAAATTATGGGATCAATATACAGGTACAATACTCTGGGAATATATATTAATTCCTAGAGGTTCTGGTAGATATCAACTCCCACGGATTCAATTATCTTTTCTTAATCCAAAGGACGGATCTTGGAATAAAGCTGGAGCAAAATCTATTTCATTGAATGTCCTACCAGGAGAGGATGATTTTATTAGTAGTACTAAAGGTTTTACAAAAGAAGAAATTTCATTACTAGGAAGCGATATTCGTTATAATACGACAAGTATATCTAATTGGGTTCTACGTAATGAACCAACGATATCAATTAGATCATTATCTTCTCATATTATAGCAGCAATTTTATTCTTACTTCCAATACCTATCACACGATTCAAAGGACATAGATTAAATAATGCACGTAAACGCCAATCAAATAAGGCACTGAAGAAAGCCTTAAAAAATCTAACAAAATCAGAAGAAGATCCATTTATGCAGGTTTCTAGAGTTTTGTATATATATCTTAAGGATCGTTTCTTTCTTTCCAGTGAACATTTAGATCCGTTATCAGTTAAACGAACCTTAAAAGGAATCATAGAAGCTGACCATTTAGATGCTTTAATTAAAATTTTAAAATTGTGTGATGCAGGTAGATATGGACCTGATGCTTCAGAAGTTCAAGATACACTTTTAGATGATGCTAAAAATATTTTATATAAACTGGATTCGAATAGATGAAGCGTATAATAATTTTCCTTTGCTGTCTTCATATTATCTTAAATGCTGAGACAACAATTTCAGTTGATAGCTTATTCTCAATAGGTAATCGTTACTTTAGTGTAGAAAAGTATGATTATGCTCTGGATTCATTTTTAGCAATATTAGATGAAGTAGAGCATCCTGATCTATATTATAATATTGGTAATACATATTATCGGTTAGGCGATGTGGGACAAGCAATTTGGGCATACGAAAAAGGAATACAATTATCTCCTATACATAAAGATTTAAAATATAATTTAGATTTTGTCAATGCACGTGTAAAAGATAGGATAGAGGTACCCAAAGGTATTTTA
>Ga0066372_10000508_pt1 | contig 14508 bp, 17 predicted proteins | sample Knorr_S15_td_250_FD_77011 | JGI IMG/M metagenome (GOLD analysis project Ga0066372, IMG submission 77011) | Marine microbial communities from Southern Atlantic Ocean transect - Knorr_S15_td_250_ad_251m_LV_A | ecosystem: Environmental > Aquatic > Marine > Oceanic | place: Southern Atlantic ocean... | reverse complement strand
AGACCAGATGAAAAATACGTTACTGAAAAAGCATACGATAACCCAAAATTTGTTGAGGATTTAGTGCGTGATATTGCTGTTCAGTTTAATAATGATGATCGTATTGCCGCCTATACTGTTGAATCTGAAAATTTTGAATCAATTCATAATCACTCAGCTTACGCGATGCTTAAGTTTGATAAAGATAAAAACTTAGATAAATCATAGTAATTTCTTTTTTTAAACAACCCATACTTTTTCTAGTAAGATTAATCAAAAATTGAATAAAATTCTTGATTAAATATTATGAACTTAATATTTAAATTTGACTCAATAACTATATATAAAAATATCTAGTAATTATGCATAAACATATTCTTCTACTACTTCTAATCTACAGTTCATTGCTATGTGCTGATGGTATTGATATGCGAGATTACATAACTTTGAGGTCGGGTATGACAGAAGCGGAAGTTCTCTATAAATTTGGGCCTTCTGATCACGAAACACAAAGGAGCGATCGTTTAGACTTTATATTGAGTAAAACATGGTTTTATATACCAGTTCGTAGTAGCAGTGATAAGTGGATAACAGAAATTAAATTTGATTCGAATGGTAGGTTAATAAAACGTGATCGATATCGTGTTAAATAATATTTACCTTTGACTCCTCCCAAAGTCTATCCATTTCCTCCAAACTAGTATCTGATATTGATATATTTTTTTTTCTCAAATTAGCTTCGATATAATTAAAACGTTTAATAAATTTATTATTAGTATTTTGCAAAGCAATTTCTGAATTAATTTGATAATATCGGGCTAAATTTATACAACTAAAAATAAGATCGCCTATCTCCTCTGACAAATTATCTTGCGCCTTATCGCTTGTCATTGCATCGCGAATCTCATTTAATTCTTCTTCAATTTTCTTAATTATTTCATCGCTATTTTGCCAGTCAAAACCAACACTTGCTGCTTTTTTTTGTAACTTTTCAGACCTATCTAATGCAGATATAGTATCTTCAATATCGTCTAATAGATTTTTTTTCATTCCACTCCCGGTTTTTATCAAATATTTAGACTTGACCTTAGCGGCACTTTCGCATAAAACGTATTCATGGTTAAAATTATAGTATGGAATTAACAAAAACCTAAACTAAATAACAAAAGAAGATTATGGCTCCTCTCATTTTAAGGCTGGATATTTCAGGATCACCAATAAGATGGATTCCCTGGCAACTCGCGGTAAATCTATATAGTCGAGAAAAGATTGCTTGGACTGCTGGTGATAGTATTTTTACCTTTCGTGGAGGTATTAGCCGATTAACTGGGCAACGCTCAATTGTGGAAATTAATTCTATAATAGCTATAAAACGCTCAAGACCATCAAATTATAGCGAAAGGAGTATCCCTCCTTTAACAAATAGAGAGTTATTTCTTAGAGACGCAAATTTATGTATGTACTGTGGAAATAAATGTCGGACCGCCTCTTTAACACGCGATCATGTTGTCCCGTTATCAAAAGGTGGGAATGACCTATGGTCTAATGTCGTGGCTGCGTGCAAAAATTGCAACATCAGAAAGGGTAACAGAACTCCGGAAAATGCACATATGCCATTACTTGCGATCCCATATATTCCAAATTGGGCCGAATATCTTGCCCTATCAAATAGAAAAATCTTGGCAGATCAAATGGAATTCCTAAAAACTCAATTTTCAGGAAGAAAAATATCCTTTATTGGAAATTAAAAAAAATTTAATTTATTCTGTAACACACTCTTTCTCTCACCCCAAGAAATATGTCAACTAAACCGTTCAATGCTAGTCAGAGAATGATGGACGTTCAATTACCAATAATTCCAATTGTATCGGATTTAATTAAAAAAAATCCTGGTACAATCTCACTTGGGCAAGGCGTTGTTTATTATGGTCCTCCTAAAAAAGTTATTCTCAAAATTAGTAAACTGAATCCTTCGGCTGATTACCACATGTATTCCGAAGTTCAAGGAATAACAAAATTACGTTCAATAATCTCTGAAAAATTAATGTCTGAAAATAAAATAAATTTAAATGAAGGGCATGAACTTATAGTAACAGCGGGTTCAAATATGGGATTTATGAATGCAGTCTTAGCCATAGCTGATCCTAACGATGAGATCATCCTTTTACGCCCCTATTACTTTAATCATGAAATGGCAATAAATATGATTAACTGTAAGTCGGTTATTGTGGATACTGATTTACATTATCAGCCTTGTATGGAAAAAATAGTTACTGCTATTACATCGCATACAAAAGCAATAGTTACAGTTTCACCAAATAATCCATCTGGTGCTGTATATGAAAGAAAGATGCTAGAAGAAATAAACAAACTATGCAAAGAAAAAGGAATTTATCACATCTCTGATGAGGCATATGAATACTTTACTTTTGGAAAAGTGAATCATTTTTCTCCTGCTTCAATAGCTAATTCTTGTGACCACACAATATCTCTATACTCCCTATCTAAAGCCTATGGTTTTGCTAGCTGGCGTATTGGTTATATGGTCATTCCAAAACATTTGTCATTATCTATTAAGAAGGCTCAAGATACATATCTAATATGCCCAACACGTATTGCACAAGAAGCAGCAATTACGGCGCTAGAAGTTGGGCGTGAATACACAAGAGAATATCTGAATAAAATTGAAAATATTCGAAACAAGCTTTATTCTCAGTTAACAGCTATTAATAATATTTGTACGGTACCTCTTACAATGGGTGCATTTTATTTTTTAATTAAGCTTAAAACACGACTAACTGGAGTAGAAATTGTAGATAAATTAATCAATACATATAAAATAGCTGTCATTCCAGGCGAGACATTTGGGATGAATGATGGTTGTTATCTGAGAGTAGGGTATGGATCGCTTGATGAAAAAATGTCTGAGATTGGAACTCAAAGATTAATCAAGGGTCTTAAGGAAATTATTACTTAATCTTGTGTATTTTGAAGAGAGAGCATGAATGAAATTTTTATTAACTATACTTGGGCTTTTATTTATATCAAATACTGCAATAGCAGTTGATAAAAGTGGAAATTATGCTGTATGGGGTATCGGCATGAAATCCTGCTTTACTTTTAACTCTATTACCATAAATTATCTTAATCCAGACGATACAGTTGAAGAAAAAGATGATAGCTGGATATCGAAGTTAAAATTTTGGGAAAAGGAAGAAGAGAAGAATAATGAAGTAGAAAATTTTGATAAATATAGAAATTATATAAAAGGATATATCACAGCTTATAATACATTTACAGAAGATACCTATAGCATTACAGGCAACATGAAAGAAAAAGAAATTATTGAGTGGCTAAATAATTACTGCGAAGAGAATCCTATGTCATCATTAGATACAGCACTTACAAACTTTACTTTTGATCGATATGATAAGCGCTTCAAAGCATCGAGACCTGTTAGAAGAGGATTCTGAATTAACCATTTTTAGGCTTATTTTTTACATAATTTAAGCTATTTTTACTTGAAAAATATGGCTTTTTTTGCTGAAAAATTGATTAACTACCTGAAATAGGTCATGATATGTGGACCATATATGGGAAGCTGGATTTATACCCCAGCACTAGATTTAACGGGAGAACGCATATGCAATCGAAAATAATTAAAATTTCCATCCTAGCTCTTGCTTTAGGAATGCTTGGTGGATGTGCTGCACCTCCAGTGGATGATGCTGCTATTTCAGCTGCTATGGCTAAAGCAAATGATGCCTACAATCTTGCAACTGAAGCAAGACAAATAGGATCTGACGCAGCCTATGCTGCTTCGCAAGCACAAGTTACTGCGGATGCTGCTTTAGAGTGCTGTAATCAAAATTCACAAAAGCTTGATCGTATGTTCGAAAAGGCAATGATGAAATAATAAAAAGCACAAAATAAAGTGAAAACATAAAACCCTAACTAGGTTACCTAGTTAGGGTTTTTTTATACATAACTACTCTGTTTTTGTTACTAGGTTTTTATTTTCTTCTTCTTTTAGTTTACTTATAAACATTCCAATCGGTACTGGTAATCCATTTGGATTTTTAATAGTTTCATACGCTGTTGACATATCAAGTTGATATTCTCTTTTATTTGCTATTTTTATTATCATAGAAATAATACTTGTTAAATTATTTTCAAATATATCTTTATCTTCATCTAAAAAAGGGTGTGCCTCTAAATAAATAACATCATTTTTAATACCAATCTTATACGGCTGATTAATTATATTAACTGGGGTTTCTAAAGATACTTTTGAAAATAATTCTTTAATATCTTCTGGATACAAACGAATACAGCCGTGACTGATTCTCATGCCTATTCCAAATGGTTTATTAGTTCCATGAATCAGGTAATCTCGTCTTCCCAAACGCATTGCATAGCTACCTAATGGATTATCAGGTCCTGGTCTAACTATTTTTGGTAAGGGGTCTCCTGCCTCTTCATGCTCCTCTCTAATTGATTTTGGAGGATGCCAATTAGGTTTTACTTTTTTCTCCACAATCATGGTTTTAATATAAGGGGTACTCCACCCTTCTCTACCGACACCTAAGGGGTATGTATGAACTTCTTGCAACTTACCGTGCTCATTTTTTGGATAGTAATAAAGACGCATTTCTGGAATGTTTAACACAATGCCTTTCATTGGGGCTACAGGAAGAATAAATTGTGCTGGAAGAAGTATCTCCTGACCATCTCCAGGAAGCCAGGTATCGACTTCTGTGTTAATAAGTTTCATATCCTGATAACCAAAACCATAATTACGCGCAATATCAAGTAATGTTTCGCGCTCATCTGCAATCACTGTCTTGATTTTACCAATCACGGTATTAGTTGACTCATCTAAAATGTAACGCTCAGCATGAACCTTTATCATTACTGAGAAAAACAAAAAAATAAGACTGGCTGTCACTAGTATTCTTTTCATATCGTAATTATACGCTTTATTTTTCCTTTAACCTTGGTATTAATTCAGCTAAGTTACATGGTCGAGTACGATAATCTAATTGAAATTTTATTATTTCATCCCATGCTGTAATACAAGCATTCACAGAGCCCGGCAAACAAAATATGTATGTGCCATTTGCAACTCCTGCAATAGACCGTGATTGTATAGTTGAAGTTTTAATTTGTTGATACGATAAATAACGAAACATTTCGCCAAATCCATCAATAACTTTATCAAATAAAACCCCAACTGCTTCAGGAGTACCGTCACGACCTGTTACACCAGTTCCGCCTGTCGTTAAAATAGCATTAACCTTCGGACTAGAAATCCATTTTGATATCTCTGCGCGGATACGATAAATGTTATCTGGTACAATAACTTTTTCTTGCAAAATATGACCATCCCTTTCTAGTAGTTCGGCTAAACGTACACCAGAAATATCAGATTCATCAGTTCTAGTATCAGATATAGTTAGAATAGCAATATTAAGTGCAATAAAATCTCTTTTTGATTCGTTTTTAGCCACTCTTTATTTTATTCCATATTTTGTTTAATTAGAAAGAAGAATAGGCTCGGCCCACGCACCTTCAAAAAAATTCATACCAAGAGAATTACGTACTCTATCACTATATTCTCTCTCCTTCATAGTCTCGGAAATTTCATTTTCAGCCAATTGATAACCAATACTAATCATGGCCATTGGCGTAAAGCGTTTCGGTATATTAAAATAATTTATAGAATTTTCTACGCTAAAACCACCCATTTGATGTGCCATAAGTCCTAAAGCTGTAGCCTGTAGACATAAATTCTCTGACGCAGAACCTGTGTCATATACGCCCCAACGATTTTCATCGTTATTTCTATTTTTTGAATCGGCGCAAGCCAAAAGTAATAAAGGAGCATGTTTTGCCCATTTTTGATTACCTTCTGCTAAACATTTAAGAGCTTTAGACCATGATGCTTCATTAGTAACCTTATCACATACAATATATCTCCATGGTTGATAGCCATAACAAGATGGTGCCCATCTTGCAGCTTCCAGCAATGAAATTATTTGTTGTCGTGATAACATTCTATTCGCATCATATGCACGGCCACTCCAGCGAGCACTAATTAATTCGTGAATTGGTTCACTTACATCAATTTCTTTATTAAGCATAATTTCCCCCTACCTTTTATTTGAATAGCTAAAAAATATCATGCCTAATCTCGTCGCAATAAATCATTTGAAGAAATTGGTGTCGGATATCTCAAAACAACAATATACGAAGATAATATAAATGATATCAATATGGAAAACTGTATTAATGATGAGATGTGCTCACCAACAAAACCTGATTGAACTGCAACTACTGAGATTAATAATGAAAACTCACTAATTTGCCCTAATCTGATTCCTGACTCATTTGCAATATGTCTCTTCTCACCCTCAAAACGAAGTATGTAAGAAAAAATTAGTGGTTTTAATACTACTGCTAAAAGAGCAAGCGTTATAGCTGGTAAATAAATTTCATTAAGAATCGAAATATTAAAGCCAGCACCTAGAGAGAAGAAAAATATAATAAGAAAAAAATCACGTAATGGTTTTAATCTTTCAGTGATAAACAATGCAATTGGACTCGATGCTAATGTAACACCTGCAATAAAGGCTCCTATTTCATGCGACAAACCAATAAGATTTGCAAACTCTGCAACACCCAAACACCATGCAATAGCTAATAAAAATATATACTCGTGTATCTGTTCAAATCGAACAATTAATTTAAACAATATAAATCGCTCAAATAAATAAGCAATAATTATTAAAAAAGGTAGAAATAATAACTGAGTTGCAATATCGAAAATTAAGTCCCCCCCCTTACCATAGCCTTGTAATAGCAGTAAAACTATTATTGCAAGTAAATCTTGTATTAGTAATACGCTGATAATAATTTGGCCTGTATGTTTATGATGTAATATTGAGGTGGGTAATAATTTTAGACCAATAATCGTACTTGAAAACATCATAATTGAACCAATTAAAACAGACTTCAAAAACTCATAACCAAACAAAATTCCAACAATAAAGCCTAATATAAAGAAAATAATCGAACTTGATAGCGTAACAATTATCGCCTCTCTAAACATTTTCCATAACTGTTGCGGTAATAAATCTAGCCCTAATAAATATAAAAGAAAAATAATTCCTATATTCGATATATCACTGATGAGTTTTGCATCAGTGATAAGGGCTGCACCCCACGGCCCAAGTAAAAGACCAAGTAGAATATAAGCAACTATCATGGCTTGTCTTGCATACAACGCAAGCGTTGCAAAAATAGCGGCGCTCGTAAAAATCAAAAAAATAGAAAATTCGATCGAATACACTGTCATTTTCCCTTAGTTTTACAACTTTATTAATAAAAAATAAATTATATTTCTATGCTGAAAAGCGCCTTATTAGGCGTTAGTGTCGCAAATAACAACAAAATTCGAGAAATTTGCCCAAACCAATCTAGAAAAATATCAAACGACTGGTATCATTGTGAATATATACGGATTTTACATAATTAACCAAATAAAATTTAATCATAAAAATAATATTTATTAATAATATTAATAGTTTAAATAAATATTCTAGAAAAAATATTAAGAAGGATTATATACATTGAGTACAGATGACTTAGCAACTGATTATGACGTAGGCTCTATTATCAGGGGGCGCTTCAAACTTGAAAAACTACTTGGTATCGGGGGTATGGGGAAGGTCTACAAGGCCTTGGACCTATTAAAAGCAGAGGCTAAAGATAGAAAGCCATACGTTGCAGTCAAATTATTGAATGATAATTTTAGAGATCATCCGGAAGCTTTTATTTCACTTCAGCGTGAAGCTAGTCGACAACAAAAATTATCTCATCCTAATATAGCCACAGTCTATGATTTTGATCGTGTTGGTGGGCCAGGAACAGCTGTCTATATCACAATGGAATTAATGGAAGGTGTGGAGATAAAAGATTACATCAGAAAAAAAGTGAAGCCAAAAAAAGGGCTTCCTTTTGAAAAAGCTTATGAAATTATTAAACAAATTGGATCTGGCCTAACATATGCGCATGAACACCAATTAGTTCATTCTGATTTTAAACCCTCAAATGCTTTTCTTTGTAATAACGGTAAAGTAAAAACTCTTGATTTTGGTATTGCGCGTGCTGTTGAAAACCCTATTACAGGTGACCTAACACAAACTTTATTTGATCCTGGTAAACTTGGCGCATTGACCCCTGCATATGCTAGCCATGAACAACTCGAAGGAAAGGAACCAGATATTCGTGATGATGTTTACGCGTTTGGTTGTGTAGCATATGAACTTTTAACAGGACAGCACCCGTTTGGTAAAATACCTGCTAATCAAGCTAGAGAAAAACGTTTGGTCCCACCTTATATAGAATCATTAAATAAGATACAAAATGCAGCATTAGGTGGTGCTATTGCCTTTTTCCGTGCTGATAGAAGTCCATCCATAGCGCATTTTATAAAAGAACTTGAAGGAAAAGAGCTTCTACCCAAGCCTAAGTATGTAAGTAAGAAAGAATCAAAAACAGGAATTTATATCACTTGTATTATTGCTATTGCTTTAGTCATCGGGGCAAGTATTTTCTTTTATACAAATATAGGTTCTGATAAAAAACCCAAGATAACTGACGAAGAAGAAATCAATGTAATTACTGATGAGGCTTTAGTAAATAAAAAGATCCCAGCAATAACTATGCAAGACAGTCTGAAATTAGGCGGTAAGGGTCCTGTTATGGTAATCGTAGAATCCGGCGTATTTCAAATGGGAATAACAAGTTCTGTAAGAAAAGACGAAGGTCCGCGGCATACTGTTGAAATTAAAAAATTTGCTGTTAGTCAAAATGAAATTACATTTGATGAATATGATGTTTTTGCAAAGGCAACACAAAAAAATATACCTAATCCAAATGAAAAAGATAGAAAAAAATTTCCAGTCAATTTTGTATCCTGGAATGATGCAAATGATTATACAGAATGGCTATCCAAACAAACTGGCCAAAAGTATAGGCTGCTCAGTGAGGCTGAATGGGAATATATGGCATCAACAGGTAAAAAATCAACATTCTGGTGGGGTTATGATGAAGAACCTAATCAGGCACATTGTGCAACATGCGGGGCAAAATTTGATACTAGTAAGCCTGTAAAAATATCAAGTTTCGAAGCAAATGCATTTGGCATTTACGATACATCTGGCAATGTAAGTGAATGGGTCCAGGATTGTTGGCACGAAAATTACAAAGATGCCCCAAATGACGGGTCAGTTTGGGCTGATGGTGATTGTAGTATACATGTCGCTAGAGGAGGTTCTTACGCATCCCCACAACAATCAATTAGAAATACTAAAAGAGAGAAATTTAAAACGAATGAAAAATTGAGTCGTATAGGAATACGTGTTGCAAAAGAATTACCTTAATTTATCTAGTTCTGTAGTTTTTATCATTCATCGCTGTGACCAAGCGATCCATCAGGATCGATTTCATCCCTAATCAATTGTTTTAATTCTTTTGACTCTGGAAATCTACCCTCCCTTTTACGAGAAAATATTTCAATACCATTACAAAATATTGTAAATTCTCCACCGCTACTTGGTACTAGAGCAAGCTCACCTATTTTATCATTGAATGTCATTAATAATTCCTGAGCTATCCAATTTGCTCTAAGAATAAATCTACATTGTGTACAATAGTGAATCTCGATTCTTGGTGTGTGCTCATTTTTCATTGTTAATTACTCAGTTGGAGCTTAAAGTATTAGTAATAAAGCCACATTATGCAATTTTAATAATACAAATTTAACTATTAAATACTAAAAAATGACAAGTTGGCAACAAAGTTTTCATGCATTATTGCACCCACGTGTAATTACAATGTTATTTTTCGGTTTCTCTGCAGGTATTCCTCTTTTACTTATATTCTCATCATTAGGACTTTGGTTACGTGAGGCAGGCATTGATCGAGCAGCTGCAACTTTTTTTAGTTGGGCTGCTCTAGGATATTCTTTTAAGTTTGTTTGGGCTCCAATTGTAGATTTTCTGCCTTTTCCAATCCTTGGTAAATATTTAGGTAGACGTAGATCCTGGATATTAGTCTCTCAAATTGCAATTATTTTATCTATCTTTCTAATGGGTATTACAGACCCCGCCTTGGGAAATACTCAGTTAAAAATTATGGCATTAGCTGCTGTTGCATTAGGGTTCTCATCTGCCACACAAGACATTGTTATTGATGCTTACAGAATCGAATCTGCTCCAATTAAATTTCAGGCACTTATGTCATCGACATATATTGCTGGATATAGAATTGGCATGATTGTTTCAGGTGCTGGTAGTCTGTTTGTTGCAAGTTATCTTGGTTCAGAAATGAATTCTTACAATTATGAAGCATGGCGAATCACTTACTTTATTATGGGACTTTTTATGCTTATAGGTGTTGCAACAACATTAATTATAAATGAACCTGAAGAAAATAAAATAATTAAAGTTCAACATTCTAATTATATATATATTAGGTTTTTCATAATATTTCTAATAGCAATCTTTTGCTTTATTGGAGTCTTTCTGTCCAGCTCTGATATTTCTACATACTTAAAGAATCTTCTGACTGAAATCCTAAATAACAGGAATTTTTCAAATTTCTTAATTGAATTGTTAAGGCTATTCTTTGCATTATTGATAGCTTCATTAATAGCCATATTATCAATAAAAATTAAATTTATAGAAAAGAAAGTTTTTGTAGAAAGCTATGTCTCTCCGGTTTCTGATTTTTTCCAAAGATACGGAATAAAACTTGCCCTATTTCTACTAATCCTAATTGGGCTTTATCGGATATCAGATATTGTACTCGGGGTTATATCAAATATCTTTTATCAAGATCTTCAGTTTTCTAAAGTAGAAATTGCAACAATTGTAAAAACATATGGCTTGGTTATGACTATAGTAGGTGGTTTTTTGGGTGGTATCTTGTCAATGAAATATGGCGTACTGAGAATTCTATACTTGGGCGCATTCTTGACTGTTGTTACCAATTTGCTTTTTATGCTTTTATCGATTTATGGTTATAATCTTCCATTATTATATTTTGTCATTTCTGCTGATAATTTATCTGCGGGAATTGCAAGTGCTGCATTTGTTGCTTTCTTATCAAGATTAACAAATATTTCATTCACAGCAATGCAATATGCGATTTTTAGCTCACTCATGACACTGCTTCCGAAAATTCTTGGTGGCTACTCAGGCTCAATCGTAGAAAATATTGGGTACACTAATTTCTTCTTGATTGCATCACTGTTGGGTGTACCTGTATTATTGGTTATATTCTATATAAATAAATACTTAAAATTCGATGAAACTTAAAAATCAATGAATATCAATCAAAACACTCATCATGAAAAATTAATTGATAAATTCAATCGCCATATCAATTATGTTCGAATTTCCGTAACTGATCGTTGCGACTTTCGTTGCACATATTGTATGAGCGAAAAAATGCAGTTTGTTCCTCGAGCTCAATTATTAACATTAGAAGAGATTGCATTAGTAGCACGTGCATTTACTGAGCTGGGTGTTGAAAAAATTCGTATTACGGGAGGTGAACCGCTTATCCGTAAGAATATTATGCAATTATTCGAAAATATTGGAAAACTACCAAAACTTAAAGAATTAACAACCACAACAAATGGGTCACACTTACTAGCCCTTGCCAAACCCCTACAAGATGCTGGAGTGGAACGTATAAACATTAGCCTTGACTCACTTGACCCTGAAAAATTTAGGAAAATAACTCGTATAGGTAATCTTAAAAACGTACTTTCTGGAATTGATAAAGCGCTGTCATTAGATTTTAAAAAACTGAAAATTAATTCAGTCATATTAAAAAACCGTAATCACAATGAAGTTGTTGATCTAGTTCGTTTTGCTATTAATAGAGGAATTGATATTAGTTTTATTGAAGAAATGCCGCTTGGGTTAATTGATGAACATAATAGAAATGAAACGTATTACTCTAGCGATCTAATTAAAAATGATCTCGAACATGAATATGAATTAGTTTCATCCACAATATCAACTGGTGGCCCATCACGATACTATAAAATCATCGGAACTGATACAAAGGTAGGTTTTATTTCTCCGCATAGCCATAATTTTTGCGGTCAATGTAATCGAGTGCGTTTAACGGCCGAAGGACAACTTCTGCTCTGCCTAGGACAGGAGCACTCTGTAAGTCTAAAGAAAATAATACGAGCATTCCCCGGAGATATTGAAAAACTCAAAAATTCAATTAGGAAAGCCATGGAAATCAAACCAAAAGGTCATGAATTTGATTTAACTGAAAAACCAATCATATTTCGACATATGAACGTAACTGGTGGATAAGCTATGCCGCATGATTATCTGCCGGAAATGACAAACTCCGGTTTGTCGCCTACACAAAAAGTATTTGTAAAAGATGAGTATAAAAATACTAGGGAATTAAATATTGCGGAAGAACGGCCTCTGACAATTTATATAGATAGTTATGAAATTATTACTTTGATGACATTAGGAACGCAGCCTGAATTACTTGCATTAGGATATATCAAAAACCAAAATCTTATTTCTAACCTAAATGAAATTAAATCAATTCAAATAGACTGGAGTGTGAATGCTGCCGCAATTACAACTACAAATGAAAGAGATGATTGGGCTGATAAATTAGGTCCACGAATTGTTACTACTGGCTGTGGTCAAGGAACAATTTTTAATAGTGTTTTAGAACAGTTCGAAGAGCTAAAAATACTACCAAAAAAAATTAAACAATCAACAATATATGCGTTAATAAAGAATTTAAATACTCACAATGACGTATATAAAAATGCTGGTGCAGTACATGGTTGTGCGTTATGTAAAGATTCTAAACCATTAATATTTATTGAGGATGTAGGTAGACATAATGCTGTTGATGCAATAGCCGGGAAGATGTGGTTAGAAAATATTTCAGGAGAGGATAAAATATTTTATACAACTGGTCGTTTGACATCTGAAATGATAATAAAAGTTGCTCAAATGGAAGTTCCTATACTTTTATCTCGGTCGGGTATTACGCATATGGGTCTCGATCTCGCTAAACAACTAAATATAACACTGCTTTCAAGAGTTAAAAACAAGCATTTTCTTGTTTACAATGGAGAAGAGAATTTAGATTATGATGCACCGCTACCAGCTAAAGATGATATTGCAAATATAGTTAAAAAAGGCAATTAAATATTAATCTAACGATATTTCTCCATTAATTTCTAACTCAAAATCTATATCATGAATCATTATCTTAGCGCTTGCTTTCAGGGTTTCGCTTCCATCCAATTTTCCCTCTGAAATTGACTGATTTACAGCCTCTGTTATCTCTCTTTGCGACGTAATACCTATTTTTTTGAGATATTTACGTATCTCCATATTAAAATTGTCTTGATTCATATCTACTCCTCGAATTTAATTAATATTACGTACAGAATAGTAGCTTGAACATTTTTTTCATAGTAGAAATTGAGAATGGACAATATAACAAAAGATAAAATCACCGGCGTAATACTTGCTGGAGGGAAAGCTAGGCGTATGGGTGGGGCTGATAAAGGATTAATATTATTTGATGGTAACCCTTTAATTGAGCATGTAATTAAAGCTTTTGAGCCTCAAGTTGGTAATTTGTTGATTAATGCTAATCGAAATTATGAGATATACAAAAATTACGGATTCGATATTATTAGAGATGAATTGGAAGATTATTGTGGCCCACTAGCTGGTATGGCCTGCGCACTTAATAAAACTAACACGCCATATCTAGTTACAGTTCCATGCGACACACCATTTATTTCAGATAATCTTGTCGCAAGTCTCAGTTCATCAATTTTGAATGAAAAAGCTGAAATTAGTGTCGCTCATAATGGTGACCGATTACAACCTGTTTTCTGTATGATGAAAAAAACAATGATTAGATCAATAAATGATTATTTACAAAAAGGCGGGAGAAAAATTGATCAATGGTTTGAGCAACATTCTGTAGCTATAGTAGATCTATCGAGTAATCCAGAATGTTTTAAAAACGTTAACTCAAAAGAAGATATTGCAATCTTGGAAGAAAATAATGAGTAATAGCAAAATTACCAAACCTGTTCTTGGTATTGCTGCTTATAGTGGGGTAGGAAAAACTACTTTGCTTATAAATATCATTCCATTATTAAAAAAGGAAAATTACAAAATTGGAATAATAAAACATGCTCATCATGCGTTCGATGTTGATCAAAAAGGAAAAGATAGTTACCAATTAAGAAAAGCTGGGGCAAGTCATATGTTAATAACATCGAACCAAAGATGGGCATTAATGGTTGAAAATAGCATAAAAAAAGAACCCGATGTTGACGTATATATTAAAAAATTCGAACATGAAGATGTTGACTTAATTCTTATTGAAGGATTTAAAACAAAAAATATTCCAAAAATTGAATTACATCGCCCTAGTTTAGGT
>Ga0066372_10000502_pt1 | contig 14612 bp, 13 predicted proteins | sample Knorr_S15_td_250_FD_77011 | JGI IMG/M metagenome (GOLD analysis project Ga0066372, IMG submission 77011) | Marine microbial communities from Southern Atlantic Ocean transect - Knorr_S15_td_250_ad_251m_LV_A | ecosystem: Environmental > Aquatic > Marine > Oceanic | place: Southern Atlantic ocean... | reverse complement strand
TTCCTTCTCGACTTCAACGATCTTCTCTACAGGAACCTCTACGATAACTTCCTTCTCGACTTCAACGATCTTCTCTACAGGAACCTCTACGATAACTTCCTTCTCGATAATTTTGCTTTCAGTGCTATCCATTTTGGCAATAACTTGTTGAGCAACGTCATCAGCAATATTTTGGCATCCTAATATTGCCGTAGAAAACAATAATGAATAAATTATGAGTACATTCTGAATACTTTTCATCGGATTATTATATTTCAGAAATCTTGTAAACCCTAATAAAGGGCTTTCGTGGTTCCCGGGCTTGGATTCGAACCAAGGTTACAAGATTCAAAGTCTTGGGTCCTACCGCTGGACGACCCGGGATCATAAAATCAATTAATCACACGGACAATAAGTACTCTAATAAAGCCAGTCATAATAATTAAAAAATTAACAGAGTAAAGTTAACAACAAAGGGACGAAAATATCAATCAACCACAAATATTACGCCACGGCCTTTAGCAACCATGGCGGAACCACCAAGGAAAGGACCATAGGTGAATCTGCCTGTTTTCGTAAAAATATGTTCAAATGTTGCATTTACTTTAGAGCCAAACTTCCTTTTCAAACGACCCGAATTAAATATTTCTTCTTGTTCGGGGTCAGTAACTGTACCATAGGGAATACTTTGAGTATTTTCCCATATAACAGTTGTTCCCACTTTGATCACAACGACATCCGGAGCAAAATATCCCTCATTTATTATTTCGACTGTAACAGTTTCTGATGAAGGTGTTATGTCAGCAGGTATCGTTTCAGGCAAGTTATCTACAAGTTCTACTCTATCCAAATCTTCCAAATTTATAGTCTCACCTTTTTCAGCTGCAGCAGTAGCGCCTGCCTCTGCTGTGGCGGCAGCTCTCTCGGCAGGTCTAAGATCCACCTCACCACCTGCCGCTGCAGTAGCTTTCATAGATGCAGCTCTCTCTACTACAGCAGTTGCGGTTCCTGCGTCATTATCGAGCTTTTGTTCAGTTGTAGTCGTTCCAATAATCTCATAAGTTGTGAGTCTTTCAGAACAAGAGATAACCAATATAAAAAGTAAAGAAGTCAGGAGAAAGCTAAAAAATATGCCCTTCTTCATTAGTCAACCTGTCTTAATCTTGGGTCTAATCTATCTCTTAGCCAGTCACCAAGGAAATTAAGGCTGATTACTACAAGAAAGATAGCTGCAGATGGCACCATTGATTGCCACCAAGCGGTGCTCAAATAATCTCGTCCTTCGTTTACCATAACTCCCCAAGCAGGAGTCGGTGGTTGTATGCCAGCACCAACGAAACTCAGTGTAGACTCTGCCAATATTAATCCACTAGTGTTTAGTGTTGCTATTACGATTGCAGAGTTTAGTATGCCAGGGAATAGATGTTTAGTTATTATTCGAAAATCTGAAGCTCCGCATATTCTAGCAGAAGCAATATAGTCCATTTCTTTTAGGACTAAAATCTGTGCCCGTATGATCCTGACAAAATTGACCCAAGCAACCAAGAAAAGTACGACAACCATTATCTCGAGGCCTCTACCAAAGATTAGCGTTAAAATAAGTGCCACCATCAAGAAAGGCAAGGCATTCCATATATCAACTATTCTCATTAGCACTTCGTCTACCAGTCCCCCGTAATACCCAGAGATCATGGCAAAAGCTAAACCGAACGCCATTCCAGTAGATATTGAAATTGCGACTACCATTAAAGATATTCTTGATCCGTGTAGCAATCTGGTAAAAATATCTCTCCCGACATGATCTGTTCCAAGAACGTGATAACCATTTACTATCTGCGTTGGACTCATAGTTCCATCGGAATTTGTTATCCAACCTTTCCCAGATACAGAATGTTCAGAAGTGGTAAAAGGTTCTAAATGTCTATCCGCGATGTTACCAATATCTCTTTCATAAGGGGTCACGTAAGGACCAATTGCCGCTGCAATAAGCAGTAAGATAAGAATAAATATAGGAATTACTGGATACCTTCTAAGAAACCACCAGCTTTGCATTAAATACTTCAACGTCCTATTTCTCACCTCCGGTCAATCTAACCCTCGGGTCAATAATTGTATAAAGTAAGTCTGCCAACAGAGCAAAAATTACGAAAATTACTACAAAGAAGAATACCGTTCCTTGAAGAAGTGGAAAATCATTGTCATTGACTGCGGTAAATAAAGCATCATAACCGATTCCAGGCCAACCAAAAATAATTTCTATTACTAAAGCTCCATTTAACCATCCAGAAAACAGCAATAAAGCGGATGTAAGCGGTATGATTAAAGCATTCTTCAATGCGTGCTTATAAATAACCGTATTCCAACCAACTCCTTTAGCTCGTGCCAATTTTACAAATTCAGAATCTAATACCTCAAGCATTGCAGATCTAGTTAACCTCATAAGTCCCGCCGCTGCGGGCCAGCCAAGCGCTACACAAGGAAGAATGTAGGTCTTAATACTAAACACAGGGGGTCTTCCTGCTGCAGGTAATTCAAACCATGTATCTTGTAAAACAACCGCAAAAATAACAATTAAAAGTAAACCTATAACGAATGGAGGAGCCCCTTGGCCGACTATCGCCAGAGCTCTTCCTATATAATCCCAAACAGTTCCACGTTTAACAGCAGCTAAAACACCTATAGGTATACCTATCATGATAGCCAAAACCCAACCTCCGATAGCCAATTCAATCGTAGCCCACATTCTTCTCTGTATTATCTCCCTTACCGGCACCTGTTGAGCTAGAGAGACTCCAAAGTCTCCTATAAAAGCTCCAGATATCCAATTCCAGTACTGCACAGGAAGAGGATCATTAAATCCCATTTTTTCTCCTAAATTCTCCCATTGTTCTTGGGTAAGGCCGTAACCTGAATCAGGAACATATAATTCTCTAGGATCATTATGAAGCTGAACTAAGATAAAAATAATTAATGTCGCACCAATTATAGATACGATTGAGGATACAAGTCTCTGTAATAAAAATCTTGCCATATTATCGAGCCTCTAATTTCACTTTCATATTTTCTGGAGCTATACTCCAAGGCGTATCCACTACCCAATGATCCTTTTTACCTACTTGCACAAGAGGAGGTCTAGTACTAGCATATTTATGCTTTGGATCCACGTCTAGAGGAGATCGTGATTGAAAGACATCGCCAGGAGGAGGATTTATAGGAGATACAACCTCACCGGGCAAAACAATCTCGTCTCTGTCAATATCAGGATGACTAGGCAAAGCAGCTGACATAAGAGCATTCGTATAAATATGCTGAGGATTATTGAATAGTTCCTCTGTCTCTCCCATTTCTTGTATCACGCCTAAATACATAACTGCAGTAGCATGACACATATATCTAACAGTAGCTAGATTATGTGCGATCAATATGTATGCCAAATTATGTTCGTCTTGTAAATCAACAAGAAGGTTCATAATTTGAGCTCTAATAGAAACATCTAATGCAGACACAGGTTCATCTAGAATTATCAATTTAGGATTTAGCGCAAGTGCTCTTGCAATACCTATTCTCTGTCTTTGCCCACCAGAAAATTCATGAGGAAAAAAATTGGCCTGGTATTCGTTAAGCCCTACCTCTTCTAAAAGCTCTCCTACTTTTTTTCGGATCTGCTCTTTAGTCATAGTTGTAACAATTGACAAAGGTTCACCAACTATTTCATTTACTCTCATTCTAGGATTCAAAGATGCCCAAGGATCTTGAAAGACTGCTTGAACCGAACTGCGATAATTGCGCATACCTGCTGAAGATAATTTAGAAACGTCTTCGCCTTCAAAAAATATATTACCTGCATTGGGTTTTTCTAACTGCAAAATGAGTTTTCCTGTGGTAGTTTTTCCACATCCAGACTCTCCTACAAGTCCAAAGGTTTCGCCTATTGCAACATCAAAACTGACATCATCAACAGCTTTCAGAAGGTCGGTTTTTCCTATAATGTCTCTTCCAAAAAATGTTACAGCCTTGTTCACTGGATACCATTTTCTTAGTCCTCTGACTTGCAGAATAGCGTCCTTTGACGCAGTATTACATCCGGGTGCTTCAGGCACTGGACTTTTAGAATTCTCTTCAGGCTTAGTTGTCATCTAATATTTCACTAATTTTGAATACTTATTGAAATCCTTAACTGAACACCGAGATAGTTGTACAAAGTGGTCTTTAGTCACTTCAACCAATTCAGGTCTTATCTTTGCGTCTTTTTCACTAAACTTTAAAGGTGATCTTGGTGCAAAAGAATCTCCTTCTGGGAGATCCCAGAGTGCGGGAGGTTGCCCTTTAATCTGTTTCAATCTGCCAGTCTTCTGTTCAAGCTCAGGGACAGATTCGATTAATGCTTTCGTGTATTCATGAAGAGGATTATTGAATATAGTTCTAACGTCAGCACTCTCAACTATTCTACCTGCATACATTACAGCCACCCTGTCACACATTTTTGCCACGATCCCAAAATCGTGAGTGATAAATATTATTCCCACACCGGTCTCTTCCTGAATTTGTTTCAAAAGTCTCAGATACGCTCCTTGGATTGTAACGTCAAGCGAAGTTGTAGGCTCATCTGCTATTATTACTGAAGGATTTGAAGATATTCCAATTGCACCTACAACCCTTTGTCTCATTCCGCCTGATAATTGGTGAGGATAGTCTTTTGCACGTTGATGTGCAGAAGGAATTCTAACCGATTTTAATGCATCTACAATTTTTTGAAATAAAGTTTTGCCTCTGAGGCCTTGATGTATCCGAATACCCTCTCCCACTTGATTTTCAATGGAAAAACAGGGATTTAAAGCTGTCATAGGATCTTGCAATATTAATGATATCTCACCACCCCTTACTTGAGTCATATCTTTTTCAGAAATTTTTAATAAATCTCTACCATTCAAAATCACTTCTCCGCCAACGATGTGCCCTGGTGGACTTGGCACGAGTCTCATTAAAGACAATGATGTAACTGATTTACCAGAACCAGACTCGCCAACAATTCCAAGCGTTTCACCTTTTTTAAGCTCAAAACTTATCCCGTCAACTGCTTTAACTGTACCCCATTTGGTTGTGAATTGAGTCTGAAGATCTTTTACAGAAAGAACAATCTCATCTCTGACGGTTTTTCGCCCAAAATCGGAAACTTTAGAAGTAGTTTTGGTCGAACTTTGCTTGGACTTTCCAGATGTTGTTGTTTGTTTCACTTTGACAGCTTTAGATTTAGTAGTCATTGTCGGTGGTATCGCCCTTCTCTCTTCTTGCTAGGTAAGTAGTCAGTAGATCAAGTTTAAGTAGTCAGTAGATCAAGTTATTATATAGAATTTACTAAAATGTAACAAATAAGATTTATGCTATATTGATCAGAAAACTTGAAGATATAATCATGCCTTGGTACAAAGGAAATTTACATACTCATACAAATAAAAGTGACGGTGACAGTTCACCCGAAGTTGTTACAAATTGGTATGAGAAAAATGGGTATGATTTCTTAGTTCTATCGGACCACAATCATTTAACTATATTAGATCATAAATCTTCTCTATTATTGATACCCGGCGAGGAAATTACTTTAAATATACCTTACTCTATTCACGTTAATGCAATAGGAATTAATAAGGTTATTGAGCCCACAATAAGGTCTAGTAAAGTAAAGACACTCCAAGCAAATATAAATAATATTATAAAAGCGGGAGGATTAGCTCAGATCAACCATCCGAATTTTAGATGGTCTCTCTCTGGTGACGATCTCGTCCAAATAAAATCTGCACATTTTTTGGAGATATTCAATGGTAATCTCGATACTCATAATTATGGCGGAGGTGGAAAGAAAAGTGTTGAGGAGATGTGGGATCAAGTTTTGAGTTCTGGTATCGCCATATGGGGAGTTGCCGTAGATGACTCTCATCATTTTCAGGGAGAATTTTCTCCCAGAATGCACAACCCAGGGAGAGGATGGATAGTAGTCAATTCTGACAGACTATCTGAAGAAAGCATATTGAAATCACTATATAAAGGAGACTTCTATTTTACTACTGGAATTAAATTCCAAGAAATAACTATCGAAAGAAACACTATACAGATTAAAATTCTTGGAGATGAAATGGTAGGCGGGATAGGAAACTTGATTTCAGATTCTAAGTATACTACTTATCTTATTTCCAATGATGGCGAAATAATCGAAGAAAGTTTTGGCAAAGAAGTATCATTCAATTTACCTTCAAATACTCAAGACAGCAGAGAAACTTATTTCAGGACTAAAACATGCTCATCTATAGGGTCAGTGGGTTGGACACAACCTCTTTTTATCTAGTTAGAATTTAAATGGGATTCCAGGTCTTCTATTGAAGCCTTTATTCCTTCAACAATAAAATCTACTTCGTCCTTATTGATCATTAACGGGGGACAAATCGAAATCATGTCGCCAGCCCTGTAGGAAAGCAACCCTTTATCACGTAAGAATTTGGGCATTAAAGAATATAAATCTATTTCGTCATCAAACTTTTCCTTGGATTTTTTATTCTTTACCAATTCGACAACTGCTAGAAGACCTTTGCCTCCTCTTACATCTCCTACATGCTTAAATTCTCTAAGATCTTCTAACCTGTCAATTAAATAGGTACCCATATCCTTAGAATTTTTCACCATTTGCTGCTCTTTCATAACTTCTAAATTGGCTAAAGCTGCTGCGGTTGCAACTGGGTGTCCTCCAAAAGTAAGCAAGTGAGAGAAGGTTTCCTTTTTTCCTCCAATAAAGGCATTAGCAACTTTTTCAGAAGCTATTACTGCTCCAAGAGGAATATATCCACTGGTTAGTGCCTTTGCAGTAGTTGTTATATCAGGTTTCACATCCCAAACCATAGTTCCAAACCATTCTCCAAGTCGACCATAGCCAGTAATTACTTCGTCAGCAATCATCAGTACTCCATATTTTTTAGTTATCTCTCTTATACCTTGCCAATAACTCTCTGGGGCAAGGTGAATACCTGAAGAAGTAGATACAGGTTCTGCAATAAAGGCAGCGACAGTATCTGGATCGTTATGAATTATAGTAGTTTCTAATTCTTTCACTAACCATTCAGAAATTTGATCAGGAGAGGGATTTCCGGGTATAGGAGGCCTATAAGAGTCGTAATGGGGAACATACACTACTCCTGCCACTTCAGGTCCCATCGGGTCAGAATAACTCGCCCTTCCGAGACTAACTGCCATCGCTGTCGATCCATGATATGAAAATCTTCGTGATATGATCTTGAATGCTTTCGGTTTTCCATTTAGTTGTTGATATTTTTTTGCCATTTTAACTGCTGTCTCAACAGACTCAGATCCTCCGCTAGTAAAAAATGTTCTACACTTTTTGTCTTGATATAAAGAAGCTATTTCAGCCGATAATTTTACGGTTGAAGGAGTAGTAGAATAAGCAGGAGGAGATGACAGATCAGAGATTTGTTTATAGGCTGCATCGGCAATTTTTTGTTGTCCATAGCCAGCACTTTTATACCATAATCCGCCCATCATATCTAAATATTTCTGACCTTCTACGTCATTAACCCAGCAACCATTGCCAGAGACAAACATCTGCAAACCTCCTTTGATCCAATCATTTGTTTGCATAGCGTGCATAAACAAATGGTCTGCAGCTAGGGAGCGCAATTCCTCTATTTCTTCGCCTGAATATATCTTGTCTGTCATTTAAAAAACCACTTAATCAGTCGAAAGTATAACTTTTTTTTGTCACAATTAATATATTGAAGTAATAATAATTGAGTAAAATTTAATTTATAATTATTATATTGAAGCTTCTTATTTTAGAATCCCGAGTAGCTCAGTGGTAGAGCGGTCGGCTGTTAACCGATTGGTCGTAGGTTCGAGTCCTACCTCGGGAGCCAATCAAAAAGCTTCCACTAACTTAATTCCTAAATAAATCGTAGAGATACATATCAAATTATTGAATATTATATTTAAAGAAGCATTAAAATATTCTTGTTGCCTGAGCAAAACAACTGTCTCAAAAGAATAAGTAGAAAAAGTTGTCAAGGCTCCTGCAAACCCTACCAATAGCAAATATTGGATCCAACTCTCGGTTCTTGACTCAGAAAGACTCCATATAACACCAAAAAATAAAGATCCAAAAACATTCACAATCAAAGTTGATAAAGGGAGGGATGAATTCAATAATTTGGGGACGAATATTCCAACGGTATATCGCAGAACAGCTCCAGATGCCCCACCAATCATAATAAATAAAACGTTATTAACCATAAATAATAATATATACTTTTTCCAATGGACCCCAAAGAACAATTTACTCGCCAAGCTAAACTCTATGCTAAAAGTCCTTTGTTTTCTTCAGGTCTCAGCTTAAAATTCCTTAGCTCTCTATTGCAAGAAAAGAAATTCTCTACGGCGTTGGACATAGGGACGGGGGCAGGTTTTACTGCTTTTGAAATCTCAAAAAATTCTAGAGAAGTTATTGCAATTGACATATCCGAAGGCATGTTGGAAGAAGCAGAATCCATAAGAAAAGATAGAGACATAGACAACGTAACTTTTAAAATCGGCCGTGCCGAAAATATAGAGTCTCCAGATGAATCTTTTGATTTGATAACTTGCAGGACAGCTGCGCATCATTTTTTTGATATAGAAAAATCCATGAAAGAAATTCATAGAACACTAAAAAAAAGTGGTTCGGTTTTCATAATCGATACTATAACTTCTGATCAAAAATCTTTAAGTGAATGGCATCAGAAAATAGAGTTATTAAGAGATCCGAGCCATGTGAAAAATTATTCACTAACAGAATGGAGAGATTTAATTAGGAACTCGGATCTAGAACTAAAAAACATTTTTCAAACAAGGGTCAATATGGAGATAGAAGATTGGATGGAAAGATCTGGAACGATCGAGAGTAAAAAATCAATATTAAGAAATCATTTTAAAAAATCAAGTAAGAAAGTAAAGCAATTCTTTGGAATAGAAAATATAGGGAATGATTATAAATTTTATTGGCCTGTTGGATTATTCGAAATTGAAAAGCTAACTTAGCTCACACTTTTTCTATTTTGACCTTTTCACCTGATATAACAGATTTAAGGGGTTCTATGTCACCGAGAACTTTGCCAATAACATTCACAGGGCTTGCAGGTTTTATAGCACCTTCAGAACTTACAGGAGTTTGTCCAAAAAATAGACAAAAAGCACTGCCTGGAGGCCAAAACGCTAGATCACCTAGATCAACCACAGATTTCGCATTTTCTTCAACATCATTGATAGGGATAGAAAAATAAATTTCTTCTCCCCATGTGCTAACTGAACTTTCAATTGGTAATTTCTTCCATAATTTATCTGAAGTAGAAGAATTATTGAGAGTAGCTAAAATTGATAATTTTTCAAAAGTAATCTTTATGTCTCTACTCATTATTACTCATATCTCAACGCTTCAGCAGGATAAATTTTACTAGCTTGATTTGCAGGTATTACACTAGCTAAAATTGAAGCAACAACAGTGATTAAAATCAAAATTCCAACTTCTCCGACCGGAACGGTAAATTTAGCTCCTTCAAGTTCTTTGGAAATTTCCTGAAAAATTAAATAAGACTGCATAATCCCTAAGGCAATCCCAATTACTATACCAATGAGAGTAATAAAAGAAGATTCAATAAGGAATTGAGTTCTAATCATGCTAGATCTAAAACCAATAGCTCGAAGTACTCCTACAGACTGTCTTCTTTCAACTACTGCCCTAACTGACAGCACCCCGATTGCTGCAATTCCTACTACCAATCCAAGCCCGCTAAACCCTTGGAAGAGTTTATTAAAAGCATTGGTGGTTTCCCTCTGTTCTTTAATATTATCCAGTAAACTCTCAGCATTCATTCCATTTGCTAAAAAGATTTTCTCTAACTTTTGAGAATAATTAGAAACATTCTCATTATTTTTTAGAGTGAAGTAGTAAGTATCCATAGGAACTTTTTCACCTGCTATTTGTGGAACTAAATAATCAGAACCATAAAAAGTAGCGCCGCCTCCGCCGAAGCCAGTTCCACCTGCAAGATTTTCAATTACACCAATTATTGTAAGAGAAGATCCAGCTTCAGAGCTTCTTCTTTTCTTCATTTCAATATTTATGGATTCTATTTCTTTGATCTCACTTGCTTCAATTAGAGAGGTTTTAAAACCTCTATCTGGTGGCCCAAATGGATCTTCTGAAGGGATAATTGATCCGCTTGCCAATACCAAATTTGGACTTTTAGTTAATGATTGCCAAATCTCTTGGTCATTTGAACCATATTTTGGATCATAATAAGCCAATCTCCACTTATTTGAATTTATGAATTCTTCCTCCAATGAAATTAATCTTGAACTCTTGAATGTCTTATTTTCACCATCAATTTCTTTAACCTCTACTTGCAGACTTGATGATCCAGCTACAACCGAAAAATCGTTCATATCCAATAAGTCTTTTATATCACCCTGAATGGCTTTTTCAGGACTGATTGTCCCTTTTATATCATAGCCACCAGTTATTCTCTCTGGTTGCTCAGTAGATATATCTTGAACACCGTTCAGCACAGAAAAAATCATTAACGTATATATAATTAGTGAGAACATAGCCACTGTAAGACCAGTTCTAAATTTTGATGCCATAGGATAACTGATTGCAGTTTTTGTTACTGCCTTAAGACCTGAAAATCTGGATAATATTAAATTAAGTATGCCAATTAAGAGTTTTGTATTACTCATTACCAACCACACTGCAGCGGCAGTATTTATACCTCCGCCTAATGGCCAAAACCAAGGACCAGGCTGAGTCCATTCTCCAGTTATTGAGTCAAAGGTATCAAAAGGTAAATTACTAATTAGAAGAACTAAGCCACCTTCAAAAGTACCAGCAATCTGATTAACTGTCTCCGAATCTTTGATAAATATTTTAGTTAGATATCTTATAAATAGTCCTACAGTAAGTGCCCCTCCTGTTAACCCTAAGGCAAAGCTAGCAAATGTCTCAGTCTGAAAACCTAAGAATACTAGTGATAGAGAAAATGCCCCCAATAAGGCATAAGAGTGTTTACCAAATAACTTAAACAATGAAATGAATATGTTTATTGGCCAAGCTATAGGAGATATGATCAATAAAAGGATATTTTTTACCCTTCCGCCTCTATCTGGAATATATAAACTGCTTTCTAATACTCCAACAATTCTAATAATCTGTTTAATAGGAAAAATTAAGTCCCAAAAGAGATTTATCATCTTTACACGAAAAGTCTCAGGAGCTTTCTTAACAAACTCTTCTTTGAGTCCTCTTATTGCAACTACGATATTTAAATTACTTGCTCTGTAAGCAGAGATAAAAACAGTAATAAATGTCAAAATTAGGCCACTAGAAAAGGCTATAATTGTGGATGTTATTGAGTAGTAAGGAGTTATGCTAAAGTTTCCCGTATCCACTAAATCCTGAAGTATATATACCAGCCCAAAGCTTAGACCTATTCCTATAGCAGTTCCAACCATGGCAGCTAAGAAAGAGTAGACAGTTCCCTCATATGTAAACAACTGAATCAGATCCCTTCTTTTTAAGCCAACAGCTCTAGCCATCCCAAGTTCAGTAGACCTTGCAGCAGCTAATAAAACAAATACTAGAAAAATCAGCAGCATTCCCACCATAATTGAAAAGGATCCAAAAATAGAAAAAATAGTTGTTACTCCAGTAGCGACGGTTTCAGCTAATTTAACCCCTCGGTTCTTTGATTCCTCGACTCTTAAAGTAGTCAAATCACCAGATAACATAACAAGCTTAAATGCTTCTTCTTGAAGGCCAGCAGTATCCAAAATACCTAAAATAATCAATTGAATTTGGTAATCACTTATACTAGTTATAAAGTCAACATCAAATTTGTTGTTTTCTAAGGCATTAGCAATACTATTTAAATCTTCAAAAGTATCTTTATCTACCTCCTCAATACTTTTTGCTTCTTCTTTTATTAAGCTTGGAATTCCACTTCCGGAGAGAATATCAAAGAAATTTTTTGCTACATCATTATTAGTTAAGTTGGATCTTAAAAATTTAGTGACATTATCAGATAAGTCTAAGGATTTAACTTCATCTCCTCTGTTAGAAATAGCAATATTTGTGATCAAGCTTTCTTTCGAAAGTAATTTCTGAAGATCTTCAAGTTCAAATAAAATACTTGGATTTGTACTAGCACCAGCAAGGCCTCCGCGTTTTACAATATCCAAAACTTCAAATTCTACTTTTTCAAGATCAGGATATATTCCGATAGAATCACCTTTTTTAAGTTTCAAGTCAGAACTAGTTAATTCATTAATATATACTTGATTGGGCTTTAAGGAATTTATTGATAAATCAACTCCGTCTATATTTTTGAGAGAGCCAAAAGTATTAGAGTAATCTTCATCTAGTCCTCGTACCTCTACAGTACTCTCAGCCAGACCAGCATTTTCATTTTCTGCGGGCAAATTAACCTCAATAAACGGTAATACACCATCGATGTCAGGATTAGTTGAGGCAAGCTTTTCAACATCCTCAAATTCAGAATAATCAAAATATTCTACCCCTCTTTGTTGCTTGCCAGGACCTATAATTATTTCATCAGCTGTCCCAAGAGAATCTAAAACTACAGTTCGAATTGAATACCTTATTGTGTCTCCAATACCTAACGATGTTGCAATAATTATTGAACTAAGCATCAGGCCTATAACAATAAGCGCACTCTGACCTTTTCTTCTAGGGATATTCCTCGTACCCATTTTTACAAGAATAAATCTTCTAAAAGCTCCAAACATTATAATCAAAGATATTGCAACGAGAATAATAATCATTGAATTTGCAAGAATAGAAGCAGGTAGCCCAAATACTTTTTCTTCCATATTATTTCTTCACGACTTTTCCGTCTTTCATTTTAATTATTCTGTTTGTACGACCTCCTACATAATCAGAGTGAGAAACAATTACAAAAGTTTGATTATTTTTTTTATTTAAATCGGTTAGCAAATCCATGATTTCAATTTCATTAGTACTATCTAGGTTTCCAGTTGGCTCATCTGCCCAAACAATGGCTGGATCATTTACTAGAGCTCTTGCAAGCGTAGCCCTCTGCCTCTGTCCTCCAGATAGCTCTCCAGGAAGATGTTGCTTCCAGTCAAGAAGACCAACATCATCAAGTTTAGCTTCTGATCTTTTTCTTGCTTCTTTAGCAGAGGAACCGGAAACCAATAATGGCAATTCAACATTTTCAACTGTAGTTAATACAGGGAGCAGGTTATATGACTGGAATACAAATCCCATGTTCTTAGCTCTAAACTCACTCAATTTATCATCAGAAAGTGACTCTAATTCCATTCCTTGCAAGGATACTGATCCAGTATCCATCGAATCCAAACCTGATAAGCAATTAAGTAGTGTTGTTTTACCACAACCGCTCGGCCCCATTATCGCAACCATTTCACCTTCTTTTATATTTAAATCCACTCCATTTAAGGCCGTAACAGTTATGTTAGTACTCTTGTATATCTTAACCACATTCTTGCAAATGATTACTGAGTTCGCAGACCTTCTTTTTACATTTGATTGCGAACTTCTATGCTGAGTTTTTTTGGGCATTTTGGGGACTCCAATTATTAACTATTAAAAGTTTATACTGTACTTAACCAGAATATATTCAATCAAATTATTTCTTAAATGTAAAGAAATTATTACTATCTAAATATCATTTTTCTATGCATAAAATTATAAATAATGTTAAATTACTCAAGTGAATTAAAAAAGGGGATGAATTTTGCCTAAATCTACAGAAGATACAACAAAGAATCAAAAGCTCTCATGCTCCGAAAAAGGAGATAATTGCCGCTGGATGATTGAACCTCCAAATGGTCCTGTAAGCATGGGTAAATGTAGTAAATGCGGTATAGAAAAAGAATTCAAAAATTCATTTGAATACAATACTTGGCACGGTGAAAGACCTGCAAATAAAGAAAAAGCATCTGACAAAAAACAAGAAAAAAGTAAATAGGTAAATTACTAAACCTATAAAGGAGCATCTTGAGTTGTTCTTCTAGTGCTTCAAGATACGTCGGCTGCTGCACCAACTTCTTCTAGTTGTTTTTTTGCTTCCTCTGCTTCAGCTTTTGGGACATCTTCTTTTACAGGCGAAGGGGCGCCTTCAACGAGATCTTTCGCTTCTTTCAATCCAAGACTAGTTAATGTTCTTACTACTTTAATTACAGCAATTTTATTATCTCCAAAAGATTTTAATGTAACTGTGGCAGTCTCTTCATCATCACTTGACGAACTTTCAGAGCTACCTTCTGCATCTCCAGAAGTCCCAGCAACTGTTGCTGGAGCTGGGGCTGCTGCAACAACTCCAAATTCGTCTTGAAGCGCCTTGACCAATTCAGAAAGTTCCAATACTGACATAGACTTAACCGAATCCAATATATCTTTGGATGTACCACTTAAATTAGTCGCTTTTGGTTCTTCAGCTTTTGGTTCTTCAGCTTTTGGTTCTTCAGCTTTTGGTTCTTCAGCTTTTGGTTCTTCAGCTTTTGGTTCTTCAGCTTTTGGTTCTTCAGCTTTTGGTTCTTCA
>Ga0066372_10000499_pt1 | contig 14678 bp, 10 predicted proteins | sample Knorr_S15_td_250_FD_77011 | JGI IMG/M metagenome (GOLD analysis project Ga0066372, IMG submission 77011) | Marine microbial communities from Southern Atlantic Ocean transect - Knorr_S15_td_250_ad_251m_LV_A | ecosystem: Environmental > Aquatic > Marine > Oceanic | place: Southern Atlantic ocean... | reverse complement strand
TTTCGCCCAAGCGGCTCGATCGACGGTCCGCCGATTGTGGACTGGAAAAGCACCCACCCACTGTTGCGTTTTGTTAATTTCGACAACGTGCAGGTGGCCAAGGCGCTCGCCGCCAAGCCGCCGGCGTGGCTGATGCCGCTGGTCGAGTCGCCGTCCGCGCCGCTTCTGGCTGCGGGCGAAAACAACGGCCAACGCGCAGTGTGGATTGGCTTCAATCCGCTCGACAGCACGTGGCCGCTGCGGGTTTCATTTCCTATTTTCATCGCCAACGCCGCCGCCTGGCTCAATCCAGATGCCCGCACTAGTATCCGCGTGGGCGAGCCGTTTCACATGCGCCTGGCCGGTGGGGAGCAGCCGGTGAGCGTCGAACTGCCAGATGGCTCGACGCGGGAAACCCGGACCACGGCCACTGGCGAGTTGATCTTCGGCGACACGTTTCAGCAGGGCGTTTATTCGGCGACCTTTGGGACGAACGCACTGCGGTTTTGCGTGAACCTGCTCGACAGTGACGAGAGCAGCATCCGCTCGCGTGAATCCCTGAAGCTGGGAGAGTACGGCACAGTCGAGGCGACGGTGCAGGTAAATGCTGACAAGGAGGCGTGGCGCTGGATTGCGCTGGTTTGCCTCGGATTCATCCTGTTCGAGTGGTGGTTTTACCATCGACGTACCGCATGAGGAATCGGCTGCAAACGGCGTGGCTCATCGGCGTGTTGCTGCTCGCCGGTTGCTCGCCCGGCGGCGACTCTGTGACGGTTTACACCTCACAGGATCAGGTTTATGCCGAGCCGATTTTGCAGCGGTTCGAGCAGGAAACCGGCATTCGCGTTCGAGCTGTTTATGACAGCGAAGCGGTCAAGACGGTCGGTCTGGTCAACCGCCTGATTGCCGAAAAGAACCATCCGCGCTGCGATTTGTTTTGGAATAACGAGGCGTTTCGCACGCACCAACTCGCCGCTCGCGGCGTGCTTGCTGCTGACGTGCCGATCGAGTCGTTTGGAGTGCGCACGCGGCAATGGGTTTGGAACACGAACCTGCTTGGGCGCGCGGAGTTGCCGCCGAGTCTCACAGCGCTGACGAATGTGCAATGGCGCGGCAAGGTCGTCATCGCGCTGCCGTTGTTCGGCTCAACGGCGACGCATTTCCAGGTGCTGCGCCAGCGCTGGGGCGCGGCAAAGTGGCAGGCGTGGTGTCGCGCGCTATCGGCCAACGGTGTGATGACGGTCGATGGCAACTCGGTGGTCGTGCAGCTCGTTGGCCGCGGCGAGGTTGCGCTTGGCCTCACGGACTCCGATGATGTCCGCGCCGGCCTTCGCAACGGCCTTCCGATCGCCGGCCAGCCGCTTGGCAGGGACGCTCTTGCCATTCGCAACACGCTGGCCCATATCCGCGGCGCGCCGAGCCCCGGCTTGGCTAAGCGTTTGGCCAGGTTTCTGCAATCGGCAAAGGTGTACTCCGCGCTCGTTGAAGCCGGAGCGATCGATTCCGACCAACCGGCCGCGGCTGACACGATCGCTTGGCCAGAATTAATCGAGGTCAGCGGGCAGGCAGTGAGTGAACTGACATCTATTTTCCTCGACTAACATGAGCTGGGGTCTGTTGTTCAACAGTCTGGCGCTGGCCTTGCCGGTTGCACTGGCGACGGCGACGGTGGGATGGCTGGCGGCGCTGTTCATCGCCTCGTCGCGTGGAGGAGCGCAATTGCTGGCGCTTGTCGGGGTTATCGTTTCGTTGGCATTGCCGCCATTCCTGGTGGTCAACGCGTGGCTTGGCCTGCTGGGCAATGTCGGCGTTCTGAAGCCGTGGCTGTCGCTCGACATCTATTCCCACGGCGGCGTGGCGTGGGTACTGACGCTGATGCTCTGGCCGCTGCCGTGCCTGATATGTCTCGGCGCGCTCAAGCGGCTCACCGCAGAGATGCTCGATGCCGAGCCAGGACTATGCGGATGGCTGCTCGTGCGTTCGCTGCTGTTGCCAATGACACTGCCGGCGGTATTGCAGTCCGGGCTGATCGTGTTCGCGCTGGCGTTCAACAACATCGCGGTACCGGCGATTCTGCAGGTAAAGGTTTTTCCGGCTCAGTTTTGGGTGCAGTTCAGCACGAGCTACAATTTTGAGCTGACCTGGCAGTACGGCTGGGCGATGGCGGCACTGCCGCTGGCGTTGCTGTTGTTGCTGCGGGGCAGGGTGATGGCCTGGCCATGGGAAAGCCAGGGCGTGCAGGCGGAGGTGTTGCGAAATCGGCTTGGCCAAGCGCTGCTGAACTTGGTGTCAGTGGTCGTGTGTTTGTTCGTTGTTTTGTCTGTTCTGCTGCCGCTTGGCCATCTGCTGCTGGATACGCGCACTTGGACAGATTTTTTGGATGCCGTTCGCGCCGGTGGGCAGGCGATCTGGAATTCATTTTGGTACTCGGCAGTGACGGCGATGCTAGTCCCGGCGCTTGGCCTGGCGGCGGTTCGCTGGACTAGCCTGCGCCTGACTTGGCTGCTCTTTTTTCTGCCGGGCGTGCTGCTGGGTGTGCTGTTGATTTACCTGCTAAACCGGCCCGGATTGGGCTGGCTTTACGGCGGGCCGGGTATCGTTTTGATCGCGCTTGGCTTGCGCTACTTCGCGCTTGGCTGGGAGGGGATGCGCCTGGTGAGGGCGTCGTTCGATGCCGATCTTCAAAACCTTGCTGACCTTACCGGCCTGCCTTGGTGGCAGCGGTGGCGACACCTGTTTTTGCCGCAGGCAGGGATGGCCATGGCGGCGACGTTCTACGTGGTCTATCTACTTTGCCTGTGGGACACAGAGACGATGATACTCGTCGTGCCGCCGGGCGGCGAGACACTGGCGTTGCGGGTGTTCAATCTGCTGCACTATGGGCATCACGCGCAGGTGAATGCCCTTTGCCTGATCCTGTTGATGCTGGCAGTCCTGCCGCTGGGGTTTTGGGCCGTGTTTCGTTTGTTTAAAAAAAAACCGGCCCGTGATTGAGCGGGCCGGTTGGCGAAAGTCGATAGCCTGGTTTATTTGGAGGCGATGCAGTAGAGGTTCTCCTTGCCACGGAGGAAAATCTGGTTGCCAACGACGGCTGGCGAGCAATCAAATTTCTCGTCCAATTCGTTGGTTGCCAGCACCTCCAGCTTGGCGCTGTCCTTGAGCACGGAAACAGTGCCGTTGCGGCCGGCGATGTAAACCCGGCCGCCGGCGCTCACCGGCGAGGCGTAAACACCGCTGACGCCGTCGAGCCGTTCGCCCTCGACCAGCAGCTTGCCGCTTTTGGTGTCTCGCACGGAGAGAATGCCGTTGTTGCCTGAAAGATACCAGATACGGCCGTTGCTCAGCAGCGGCGACGGGGTGTAAGGTGTTCCACGGTTGGCGGTCCACGTGACCGATTTGCTGTCGGTCAGATCACCGCTGCCGCCAAGCTTGATCGCGGCCAAGTGGGCGCCACGGAAACCGCTCATCGCATAGGCAAAATTCTCATCTACAACAACTGAGGGGATAGCATTGGAGGTTTGCCCGCTGCATTGCCAAAGCAGTTTGCCGTCGCTCAGTTGATAGCTGCGAACAGCCCGGGTGCCGTTAACAATTACCTGCGTGACGCCGTCGTGGATCGTCACGACTGGTGTGCACCAGCCAGAGGCTTCGTTGCGATCGTTTTTCCACTTCAACTTGCCGGTCTTTTTGTCGAGCGCGTAGAGGGCCGAGTCGCCTTCGTGATCCCACAGCAACACGACCGTGTCACCGTAAAGGGCGGGGGAGGTGCCTTCGCCGAAGCTGTTGCGCATGCGCATGTCGCCAAAATCCTTCTTCCACTGCAGTTTGCCCTTCATGTCGTAGCAGTACAGGCCGCGGGAGCCGAAGCTGACGATGATGTGCTCGCCATCGGTCACGGGGGATCCGGAGGCAAAACCGTGATCACGATGATGTCCTTCGTGCGGCACCTGTGTTGCGGCAACGCGCCGCCAGTTCTCCTTTCCGGTGTTTCTATCGAGGGAAATCAACACGAAACGATATTCTTCGGTCGGCTTGCCGCCACCACCGAAACCGCCACGTCCCCGGCTTGAGCGTCCACTACGGCGGCTGCGTTCGCCGCCACGTTCTCCACTGAATTGCTGACGTAATTCGTCGCGCATTGCATCACGCTCAGCATCATTCAACTCACCATCGCCGTCCTTGTCAAAGCGCTTGATAAACTCCTCACGATTGAATGAGCCGCCGCCGAAGCGGGATTGGCCGCCACGTTCACTGCGTTCTCCATCCGGGCGGGGGCGTTCCCCACCGCGCGAGCTCCGATCAGCATCCGGTCTTGGCCGGTCTCCACCGCGTGAACCCTGTTCACCTCGGCTTCGACCCTCTGGGTTTTGCCTGCGCTCAGCTCCCTGCCCGCGCTCGCGTGACTCACCACTGGCGGCGGCCACTTTCTTGCCGGTTTTTTCCGCTGTGACGACAAAAACCTGCTCGCCCCAGATCACCGGTGTCGATGAGCCTGAGCCGGGTATCTTGGTTTTCCATTGAACATTTTTGCTTTCGGAAAACTCAGTTGGCGGATTACTGCCTGGAGCCACGCCGTTCGCCGCTGGGCCGCGCCAGGCCGGCCAGTTTTCCGCGTTTGCTGTGTCGCCTCCGATGGAACCAGCCAGCGCCAATGCCAGGCCAGTCAAGCCGCCCAGCCCAAATCTAATTAGTTGTATTGATTTCATTATTTCTAGTCGAACTTCCAGTTAGACTTCGCCAACTCGCCAAAGGTTTCAACATTTTTAATTGGCCAAGGAGTTTTCAACAAGGCCGGGGGCGGGTAGCCTGCCGGCGCATGACCGTCGAGGATAACTTGGTCAACGGCGAGATACGATACATCGATCGCCGCGATGGAGAGGTAAAAATCGAGACCATTTACGGCGAGCGGCCGCTGCGCTGGGTGTACGGCAATCCGCTTGGCCGGCTGGCGCAGTGGCTGCTCGTTCGCAGGTGGATATTTTCCATGTGGTACGGCCGCAGGATGGACGTCGTTTCAAGCCGGGTCCGGATCAGGCCGTTCATCGAGCAATACGGCCTGGACGAGAGTGAATTCGCCGAGCTGGTGGACGAGTACCATTCATTCAACGAGTTTTTCTTTCGCAAACTCAAGCCCGGTGCGCGGCCGCTCGATCCCGCCAGCGACTCAGTGGTGTTCCCGGCGGATGGACGCCACTTGACGTTCGCCAACATCACGGCCGAGACCAGTTTTTTCGTCAAGGGACAGTCGTTCGATCTCGCTCGGTTTCTCGGCGACACCGGCTTGGCCAAGCGCTACGAGGGCGGATCGATGCTTCTCTCGCGGCTTTGCCCTGTGGACTATCATCGGTTTCATTTTCCGTGTTCGGGTCAGGCCGGTATCCCGCGCTTCATTAAGGGCTGGCTCTACTCGGTCAACCCGATCGCCCTGATCACCCGGCCGTCGATCCTTTGGGAGAACAAGCGCGTGGTCACGCCGATCGAGTCACCCGTGCTTGGCCAGGTGCAATTCGTCGAGATCGGCGCGACGATGGTCGGCAGCATTCGGCAAACCTACATGCCGGGGGAGAGGGTGGCCAAGGGCGAGGAGAAAGGGTACTTTGCTTTCGGCGGTTCCAGCGTGGCGGTGCTGTTCGAAAAAGGCCGGGTCGAGTTCGACGCCGACCTGCTGGAAAACACCGCCAACGGCATCGAGACCTACGCCCGCATCGGCGAAAGCATGGGCCAAGCGTTTGGCCAAGGTTAATCTGAAATGTTCGGAAGGCTCCTCATCCTGTTCATCATCATCCCACTGGTGGAGTTGTACCTGCTGGTCGTGGTTGGCGCTCGTGTGGGGTTGCCTGCCACGATCTTGCTCGTGATCCTCACTGGAGCGTGGGGGGCGTATCTTGCGAAGAGTCAGGGCTACTCGATCCTCGCGCGGATACAGGCCGAGACGGCCGCCGGCCGGGTGCCGACGAAGGAGCTGATCGACGGGCTGCTGGTATTGATCGGCGGCATTGTGCTGCTGACGCCCGGGCTGCTGACCGACTTGGCCGGCTTCTGCCTGATGTTGCCAGGTTTCCGCGCCATCATCCGTGAGCGCGTGAAAAAGAAATTTGCCTCACAGGTCGGTCATTTTCAAATGCCCACCCCAGACGGCATGAGTGCCCGGACTCAAGAGACCCCAAACCATCCCAAAAATGACGATGTCATCGACGTTTAGCGCTGGGTGACCTGGGGTGGATCCTGGGCGAGAAGGCGCTTGGATTCCTCAAGGAGGAATTCGACGTCGGTGAACGGCTCGTAGCTGATGTCCTGCCAGCGGACGAGGCTCTGCCGGTCGATGAGGAAGGTGCCGTGCAGCGGTTGCTGCTCGAAGTCGTCGTAGGCGCGATATTGCTTGAAGACGTTCAGCGAGGCGTCGGAGACGAGCGGGAAGGGGAACGGCGAACCGGTTTTGTTTTGCTGAACCGTCTCGCGCAAGCCGTTGACATCGTCGGTGCTGATGGCGACTAGGTCGATGCCGGCTTGTCTGAAGCGGTCGGTCTCGGGGGCGAAGGTGCCGAGTTGCTCGATGCAGTGCGCGCAGCCTTTGCCGAGGTAGAAAATGACGATCACCGGCCGGCCGGCATAATCCGCGAGAGTGTGCTTTTTGCCCTGTCCATCGGTCAACTCCCACTGGGTCGCGTGCGTGGGACTCCAGCGAAACGGGCCAAGCGTGTCGAGTGAGGGCCGCTCGCCGACATCGTTGGCCGGCTGGAATTCAACGCGCCAATCTTCCGGCAGGCCGAGGTTTTCGGCGATGGGTGCCAGTCGCTGAAAGACAGCGCGCTCGATGTCTAAGTGCGCGGAGATCTCGCGCAGTTTTTTAAACTGCTCGATAGCCTCCTTTTTTCTGCCGCTGCGCCAGAGGATATCTGCGTAGTTGGCCAGGGGCTGCACTTGGCCCTCGGCCCGGGCGGGTTGGCTGGCGAGTTTTACGGCCTCCTCGTTGTTGCCAACTTGCAGGTGGAGTTGCGACTTGCGTTCACGCGACATTTTGCCGGCTTTGGCGATCTGTTTTTTGAGCTCGTCGCCGTCCTTGTCCGCGGCGGCTTGGCAGGCGAGGAGTTCGGCTCGGTACTGGTCGACGGTCTTGATGCGGCCATCAAATGGTTTCATCGCGTCAGCCCTGGCTTTTTCGGCTTCTTTATCGTTCTTTTCGCCGTTGAGGGCGTCCGCACCGGCCTTAGCCCCGGCTTCTAGTTTCATGTCCTCGAGGCGCTGCTTGAGTTGGTCGAGCCTAGCCAGGATCTCGGTGCCTTTTTCTCCTTCGCCAAGCGCGTAACGCGCCATGCCGACGGCGGCCAAGCGCTTGGCCTGCTCATCGGGGATGGTGGTTTTCTCGAGATAGACGGTCTGCGAGGCACTGATGATTTCGTCCCACATCTCGTAGCGTAGCAAGGTCTCGAGCAGACGCGTGCGGCCGTAACGGGCACTGCCGCGCTTGCCGTACTCGCTCGGCGCGTCCGGCTTGGCCAGGGAATTGTATTCTGGGTGGCGCGGCAGCTCGATCATGTTTCGGGCGAGCGCCACGGCATCGTTGGCACGGCCAAGGTGGTTGAGGTTGCGCGTGAGCCACTCGTTGTTGTGGGCGAAGTTATGAATCTGGTCCGGCAGCACACGGTCGCGCATCATGTGGGCATGGTCCACCCGGGCGCTGGCCTCCTGCTGCCAGGCGGAGTCGTGGTAGCGCTTGAGCTTCGAGTAAATGTGGCCGGGCATGTGCCACATGTGCGCGATGCCGGATGAGCCCTGTCCGCAACGGGCAGCCGAGGCGAGGGCGCGCGCCGGCTTTTCGTTGTCCCACAGGTGGATGCGGAAATGATGGCATGGGTGCATCGGCTCGACGTCGAGTACATCCTCGATCAGGGCGGTGACGGCGCCGTGGCTGTGGATGGGCAATCCTTCCCTGGCACTCTGCCATATCCACACGGCGAGGAACGCCTTGGCCTCGATGTCGTTCGGGTGCTCGTAAATAATCGCCTCGAGGTCGCGCACCATTTTGCGGCGGCGATCCTTTTTGGCCTTCTTGGTGTCGGCCCAATAGTTGATTTCGCTGTCGATCCAGAGTTGCTCGCGTTTGCCGGCTTTGTCCCTGCGTTTTTTGGCTTCCTCGATGAAGCCCTGGGCGCGCTTGGCGCTGTTGCGGTTGGCCACGGCCATGCCCCAGTAGGCGATGGCGCAGTCGGGGTCGAGCATTGCCGCCTGCCGGAAACTACGCTCGGCCTCGAAGAACCAAAAGCCATGCAGCTGCGCGACGCCCTGCGTGAAAAACAACTGCGCCTCCTGTACCGAGGTCGTGATCGGGAAGCGCACACGCCCCATGCCTTTCATGAGATAGGCGCTTTGACGGGGCCCCTCGTTAAACGCCTCGCCGTGGTAGGAGTGGCCCTCGCGCACCTTGTTTTGACTATTGACGACCGACTCTTTGGCAATTGCCGGCTTGGCCAAGCCGGAGGCGCAAATCGCGATGATTGTCCCTAACACACGAAAACCCAGTCTTCTCAATCTCATAAGGGCGGAAAGTTTTTCACCACTCCCGGGTGATGGCAAAGGAATTGTGGCGCGGATTGGTCTCAAAAATTCAATCGCATTTTGGCGCGAGTTCCGTAGCATGTGGCGTCCCGGTTTTCGCCGGTTTTCGTCGGAAATGAAAGTAACCCACAACTGGCTGAAGCGATACGTTGATTGCGATTCGACGCCCGATGAGCTCGCCGGACAATTGACGATGATCGGCCTCGAGGTCGAGAATGTCGAGAAAGTGTCCGGCGACTTTGACGGTATCGTGGTTGCCGAGGTGCTCTCCAAGGAGCCGCATCCGGACGCCGATCGGCTTTCGCTCTGCAAGGTGAGCGACGGCACGGGCGAGAGGCAGATCGTCTGCGGCGCGACGAATTTCGAGGTCGGCAGCAAGGTGCCGCTCGCGACGCCCGGCTGCGCGATGCCCGTTGAGCCGGGTGAGAAGCCGTTCAAGATCAAGGTCGGCAAAATTCGCGGGATCGAGTCGCAGGGCATGATGTGTTCGTCGAAGGAGCTTGGCCTTGCCGATGACGCCGAAGGGCTGATGCTCCTGCCGGCCGCCGCGCAGGTTGGCCAGGTATTTGCCGAGTACCTGGGCCGCAGCGGCGGCGATGTCGTTTACGACCTCGAGGTGACGCCCAACCGGCCGGACTGGAATAGCGTTATCGGCATCGCCCGCGAGGTCAGCGCGCTCACCGGAAACGCGCTACGCCTGCCGGAGATCCCGGACTTGCCAGAGGGCGACGAGGAGATCTCGGCGCTGGTCGATGTACGACTCGACAACGCCAAGCATTGTCCGCGCTACAACGCGCGCGTTGTTCGCGGCGTAAAGGTCGGCCCCAGCCCGATCTGGCTGCGCAACGCACTCGAGTTGGTTGGCATCCGGAGCATCAACAATGTTGTCGATGTGACGAACTATGTGATGCTTGAGACCGGCCAGCCGCTGCACGCGTTCGACTATCATCTGCTCTCGAGGGCGGACGGCGCGGCCAAGCCGGTGATCGTCGTGCGCGATGCCTCCGATGGCGAGAAATTCACCACGCTCGATGAAAAGGAACACGAGTTGACGAGAGACGCATTGTTGATCGCCGACGAAACCAAGGGCATCGCCTTGGCCGGCGTTATGGGTGGGCTCAACAGTGAGATTGCTGCCGGTACCGAGGACGTGCTGATCGAGTGCGCCTATTTCAAGCCGCAAAATATCCGCGCAACGGCCAAGCGCCTGGGCATCAGCACCGATGCGTCATATCGCTTCGAGCGCGGTTGCGATCCGGACTGCTGCGACTGGGTCAGCCAACGCGCCGCGCAACTCATCATCGAGACCGCCGGCGGCCTCTTGGCCAAGGGCTGTGTCGATTCCTACCCGGCTGCCGCCGAGGTTGGGGAGATTTCGCTGCGTTTTGCCCGTACCAACGCATTGCTCGGTATCGGGATCCCGCCGGACGAGCAGGTGGCCGCGCTCACCGGACTTGGCCTTGAGGCGGTGTCACGCGACGGCAACACGGTAGCGACGTTTCGCGTTCCGACGTTTCGCGTGGATCTCAAACGCGAGGTGGACTTGATCGAGGAGGTCGTTCGCATTTACGGCGTCGACAATATCCCCTCCACGCCACCAAGCGGCTGCGTCGGTAGCGATCCGTTCGACCCCACGCATGATGCTGTCGCGGATATTCGCACGATCCTGACCGGGCTCGGCCTGTACGAGACGCAGACGCAAACGCTGGTTTCCGGCGAGGCAGCGTCGCTGCTCGGCATCGAGCCCCTGGCGCTCGAGTATCCGCTGAGCAGCGAGCAGGACAAGCTGCGGACGAGCCTGTTGCCCGGCTTGGCCAACGTATTGCAGCACAACGCCAACCACGACACTGCCGACGTGGCGCTGTTCGAGATCGGGCGCGTGTTCCGCGACGATGACGGCCAATCGGCGGAGGGCTGGCGACTGGCCATCGCGCTGACCGGTCGGCGGTTCGCTTCGTTCCACGAGGGCGCCGAGCGTGACGCAGTGAACGAGTTTGCCGATCTAAAGGGCATCATCGAGGAGTTCGCCGATCAGTTCGGCATGCGCGGCGTGAGCTACGAGCGGCACGACGAAGCGAGCGAATTTTTCGTCGAGTTTGGCAGCGTGAAGCTGGGTAACAAGTCGGTCGGTACGCTTGGTCAATTCTCGCCGCTGCTCGCCCGGCGGCACGACTTGAAGCATCCGGTTTTTTTCGCCGAGTTCGACCTCGACCAAGCGCTGCAACGCCGCACGACCAAGCGCAGCTTCAAGGCGCTGCCGGCGTTTCCCGGCACGCGGCGCGACATCGCGATGCTCGTGGCCGACGACACGACGCACGACGCCGTGCTGCAAAGCATCCGCAAGGCCAAGCCGAAGAATCTTGAGTCGGTCGAGTTGTTTGATATTTATCGGGGAGAAGGTGTTGAGGACGGGCAGAAGAGTGTGGCGTATGCGTTCCAATACCGTTCTTCAGAGGGCACGCTGAAAGACAAGCAGGTCGATGAAGTCCACGCAACAGTGATTGAACGACTTCGTGAAGATCTTAACGCGGTCATCCGTGCTTGAGACCGGCTCAGTGTCTGATGGGTTTGATTCATCATCACCTGATTTGCTTCGCGAGTTGCTCGTGGAACATCCGGTATTTCAGCCAGTTACAAATTTGTTCCGGCTGGGAATGTTCATGTAGCATCACGTGTTTCCAGTTTGAGACTTCATGTCGTTGCAGGCACGCATCAATTTTTAGGACGGGGTTAATGAGGCGCTCATGAAAGTGCCTGCTTAGAGTATGACTAAGCCGGAATCTCCAGTCATAGAACTGTCAAATCTCACGATACAGAGGGATGAGACGAAGATATTGCGCGAAGTTAATTGGCGAATAAATCGGGGCGAACACTGGGTCGTGCTAGGAGGGAATGGCTCCGGAAAAACAACACTACTCAGTGCATTGACTGGATATTTTACCCCGTCAAAAGGTGAGATTGATTTTCTGGGTGAACGTTTTGGCCAGGTGCATTTGCCAACATTGCGGCAGAAGCTCGGCCTAGTCAGTTCTACTGTCCGGGAGATGATGGCCGACGACGAACCGGCTCTGAACTCGGTGATAACCGGCAAGTATGCGATGATCGATCTGTGGGGTAAACCGAAGCCATCCGACTGTGAGGAGGCACGAAAGATTTTGCGGCGCATTCGCTGCGAGCATCTGGCAGATCGACCTTGGGGTGTCTTGTCTCAAGGAGAGCGGCAACGGGTGCTTATCGGACGCGCACTCATGGCCAGGCCGGAGGTGTTGCTACTCGACGAGCCGTGCGCCGGGCTCGATCCGGCTGCGCGTGAAAATTTTCTGCAGTTTATCGATGAGCTTGGCCAACGTTGCAGCGCGCCGACGTTGGTGCTGGTGACGCATCACGTCGAGGAGATTACGCCGGTGTACAGCCATGTACTACTATTGCGTGATGGCCTAGTATTGGCTTGTGGCTGCAAATCGCAAATCATGACGACTTGTTTGATGGCCGAAACATTTGGCAATGACGTTAAACTGAAGAAAAACAGTGGTCGATTCCGGCTGGAAATACAGACCAAGCGGGGCCGGGTGGCCTGAACGAACGTTGCGCTTTGCCAATCGCATAATGTTGTTCACCCAAAAGTGATCGAGCAGTTGAGTGATGACCTGAGCGAGATCGTTCGCGGCTGAGCAGGGCTAACTCAGGAATCGATGGGGTGTTGACCTTGCCAACGGCTGCACCCGCCTGTTAAATGACTGCCGTGTTGCAGCAGCATACACTGGCCAGGCCGGCGAGTTTCTCCGGCATCGGCCTGCACAGCGGGAACAAGGTTGAGATGACCCTGTTGCCTGCGCCACCGAACACCGGGGTGGTTTTTCGCCGTGTGGATCTCGAGAGCCGTGTGGAGATCCCGGCGCAGATCGGGAACGTCGCTGAAACCGACCGCTCGACCAGCCTGTCCAGGGGCAACGCCAAGGTGCAGACGGTGGAGCACGTGCTCGCAGCCCTGTACGCATTTGGGGTGAGCAATGCTGTCATCGAGGTGGACTCGAGCGAGCCGCCTGTGGCTGACGGCAGTGCGCGGCAGTTTTGCAAAATGATCCGTGAGGCTGGCATCGAGGCGCAGGCGGAGCGCGTCGAGCCGATTCAAATCACCACGCCGATCGAACACACGCACAATGGCTCGGTGATATCCGCCTTCCCGCACGAGCGTTTCAAGATCACCTGCACAAGCTCCGACAAGGACGGGAGGTTTACGCAGTTTTTCAGTATCGAGCTGACGTCTGAGACGTGGGAGACTGAGATCGCCCAGGCCCGAACATTTTGTTTTTACGAGGAGATCGAGTACCTCATCAAGAACGGCCTCATCCGGGGCGGCAGCCTCGAGAACGCCATCGTCATCCGCGACGACGCCGTGTTGACGGCCGAGCCGTTGCGCTATCGCGAGGAGTTTGTTCGGCACAAGATTCTGGACATTATCGGCGACTTGAGCCTCGTCGGAGCGCCGTTGTGCGGGCACATCGTGGCGGTCAAGCCGGGGCACGCTGCCAACTGCGGCTTGGCCAGGCGTATCCTTCAACAAGCGCGTCGCCCGTTGGTGGCCGCACAAAGTTTTTCCCCGCCGGGCGACAAGCCGGCAAAGCCGGTATCGACCCCAGCCAAGCAAACCCCCCAACCCCACCCAAGCCAAGTGAGCGACGAAACAACAGCCCCACTGGACTCCGAGCAGATCATGCAAATCCTGCCGCACCGCTACCCGTTCCTGATGGTGGATCGGGTGACACGGATTGACGGCAACCAGATCACTGCGGAGAAAAACGTCACAATCAATGAGCCTTATTTTCAGGGGCACTTTCCCGGGCATCCGATCATGCCGGGTGTGCTGCAACTGGAGGCCATGGCGCAGGTTGCCGGCATTCTCACGCTCAAGCATGCGGGCAACGCCGGCAAGATCGCCTACTTCATGTCGGCCGAGAAGGTGAAATGGCGCAAGCCGGTCAAGCCGGGTGACGTATTGCAGATCGATATCGAGCTGCTCAAGGCCCGGAGCAAGGTCGCCAAGGCTCGGGGTGTCTGCACGGTGGGCGGGGATGTGGTTAGTGAGGCCGAGATCACCTTTTCCCTCATGGGTAACGAGTAACCGTCCAGGGGAACGCCATGCCAGAGATTCATCCCAGCGCAGTCATTCACGCCGATGCAACCATTGGCGACGATTGTGAAGTCGGTCCGTACTGCGTCATCGGCCGGCACGTCACGCTTGGTCAAGCGAACCGACTGCATTCGCACATCGTTATCGATGGTCACACCGAGATCGGCACCGGCAACGAGTTTTTCCCCTTCGCCTCCGTCGGCCTCAAGACTCAGGACTTGAAATGGAAGGGTGGCACGACATGGACACGCATAGGCGACCGTAACACCTTCCGAGAAAACGTGACAGTGCACAGCGCCACCGGAGACGGCGAGGCGACGGTGATGGGGTCTGACAACCACATCCTCGCCTACAGTCACATCGCCCACAACGTACTGCTGGGGAACCATGTGATCCTGTCCAACAACGGCACGCTCGCCGGGCACGTGATTGTCGAAGATTACGCAATCGTCGGAGGCCTGGCTGCAGTGCACCAGTTCTGTCGTCTCGGCAAAATGTCGATCCTAGGCGGCTGCACAAAGGTGGTGAGCGACGTGGCGCCGTACATGATGGTGGACGGTAACCCGGCCCGAACCCGCGCCGTGAACAAGGTGGGGCTGGAGCGAAATGGCGTGGCGGCCGAGGCACAGGATGCCATTCGCCAAGCACACCGGTTGTATTTTCGAAAAGGCCTGACCGGCGCCAACGCAGTCGAAGCCATACGGGCGGAGGTCCCACAGCTTCCCGAGGTGGAACACTTCCTCTCGTTTATCGAGACCAGTGAGCGGGGCGTCACGCGTTGAGTGACCAAGCGGTTGGCTAAGCGACAAAAAAACCGCCCCGATGCCGGGGCGGTTTTGAAACTTTGCCGGAAGCCGATTACTTGACCTTGGCGATGCTCTTGGCCGGGGCATTCTTGAACTTGCCGGCGCAGTTATTGCAGCAGAACGCCACCGTGTAGGTTTTCTTTGGATCGATCGCCTTGCCGCTGAGCGGGCATTTGTCATTCACCGTCTTGCGGGCGAACTTGACC
>Ga0066372_10000497_pt1 | contig 14691 bp, 13 predicted proteins | sample Knorr_S15_td_250_FD_77011 | JGI IMG/M metagenome (GOLD analysis project Ga0066372, IMG submission 77011) | Marine microbial communities from Southern Atlantic Ocean transect - Knorr_S15_td_250_ad_251m_LV_A | ecosystem: Environmental > Aquatic > Marine > Oceanic | place: Southern Atlantic ocean... | reverse complement strand
TCGCCGGCGGGGGAGAACTTCTGAACACGGTTGTTTCCCCAGTCTGCGACATAGATATCGTCATTCTTATCGATACAAAGGCCCCATGGCATCTCGAAGTCAGCGTCGGCGCTACCTTGTTGACCGAATCCGGACCGGAACTCTCCAATCACGCTGAAATTCTGGACCCGGTGGTTCATGCTGTCCACAACCCAGATCGTGTCATGGGAGTCGAACGCTACGCCTGATGGCCCGTTGAGGGAGCCTACTTCACTGCCCGACCTACCGAAGTGATACCGGAAAGCCCCTTCCGCATCAAAGACCGATATCCGGTTCAGGTACTCGTCTGAGACGTAAACCCGGCTGTCCTGGTCGGTATCGATAGAGCGCGGCCACATAAAGCGGCCATCCTCACCTCCGAACGAACCGAATTGACCTTGGAACTCGGAATCAAAGTTGATCTTGCTGACTCGCTGCCCCAACTGCTCCACGCCGCGGCTCAGCACATAGATGCGGCCATTCTTGCCTAGAACAAAATCCTGGGGCGACCAGAAGCCCTGGCCTGATTGGCTGTACATGCCGATGCAGTGGCTATAGTCGAAGACCCGCCCGGCGGCAACTGTGGTTAGCATGAACAGCTCCAGATGGGTGGATCCGCGCTCGGCCGAATCATACGAATGACATCTGCTCGAACTTTCCACCAACGATGGGGACGGGATCTAATCCCAGCCACTGGTCCACCAATGACGAGTAGAAGCCCCTGAAGTCGTAGTTCGGCGTCAGATCTCCTTGGCTTAGGTCCTCGGGCTTGAGCGAGGGATATTGACCATACATTCCGCCCTTTACCCGGTCCCCGATGACAAACGCCGCCCCTGCAGCTCCGTGGTCGGTGCCTGTCCCGTTGTCTTTGACCCGCCGTCCGAACTCGCTAAATAACATCACGACCACGTTTTCGCTGGCGTTGTGCTCCTTCAGGTCTGCGAAGAAACTGTCCAAGGCCTCTGAAATCTCGATCCACAACTTGGCATGGGAGCCAGATTGGTCGAAGTGGGTGTCGAAGGGCCCGTGGGATGTGTAGAACACCTGAGTGCCAAGATCGGCCAGATGGACCTGGGCGACGTCTTTCAAGGACCTGGAAATCGTATTGTTAGCGTATTCGATAGTTGAAGAATAACGTTCCGGCGCTTGTTTGATTATGTCAGCGCCTTTCAAGGCATCCAGGCCGGTTTGTCCAAGGTATTCCATGGTAGGCCCGGTGCCGATAGCCGGGGCGTACATGCGAGCGAAGCTATCCAATAACTGGTCACGTTCTTCGTTGGAGGTGAGGCTACGGACAGATGAGAACACGCCATATGTCGCCAGGTTGTTCACCGATGTTACCGGCACTCCCCGCATGGCCATTGCCCTGGGTAGGCCTTGTCCAAAATTCACGCCTTTCAGTACGTTCTCCCCAGCCGGGTCCAGATCGCGGATTACCTTGGCGACCCACCCGTCCACGCCGATGCTGTCGGGTTCGCAGGTGTGCCAGATATCCATGGCGCGGAAGTGAGAACGAGGCGAATTTTCAAATCCGACGCCGTGGATTATGGCCATGTTGCCTTTGTCGTAGATATCTTTAAACGGTTCCACTTCAGATCGGAAGGCTAGTTCATCGTTAATGGGAAGCACCAAATCTTGAGGTATGTTGACCTTGGGCCGGTTGTCCCAGTAGAGCGGATTGGTGTAAGGCACGATAGTGTTCAGGTAATCGTTGGCGCCGGTTAGCTGCAATATGACCAATACCGGGTCTTTCTTAGTTGACGTCAAGTTAGCCCTCCCAGTGCGTCGAGGCTGGTATCTGATTAGGCAAATTGAAAATCTCTCGATGCGGCGATGAGGGTGAGTATCTTGCCCACCTTCTTTTCCGATTCCACAACAGCTTCATCCGAATCCCAGGCCAGGTCTCCATTCTTGAGGGAGTGAGTCAGCAACTCCCTGAGTGTGGCGTCGCTGACCATCAGAGGCCCTATGGCATCGAGACAGGCCGCGATTGCTTGCTGCGGAGTGGTGGCGCCGAACGACCTGACCCGATCAATCATCACCCGTACGCCAGGGAGCGAGGTGTCTCCTAGAACCCCTGCCGCGAAATTAACGCGGCGCATCAGGGCTCCGGCGTCGATCCACGCCTGTCCGGTGTGCCAACCTTCCACGCTAGGCGGGTTGAGTAACTCCTGCCCCTGCCATCCGCACTCTAGCGCCAGATTGTTGTAGCCTGGCCGGAAGCCGTCATGACTCCCTGCTATCCGCACCGTCCCCACGATCAGTTCTGCGGGGCTCTTGACCCGGGCGTACTGGGAGTTCTTGAAGAAGTCGGAGTTGAACAAGGCTCTCAGGATGGACCGGATATCGCCGTTAGACTCGTTATATGCATCGACCAGTATCTCGATCGCCTCAGGGTCCGTGGGAGGGGTAGTGTTCCAGCTGGACACCGCTGGCTCGTCTGCCACGAAGAACCGGTAAAGATGTCGGGCCAGGAATCTAGGGGAAGCCGGTTGATCGACGATGATTCCCATGATGTCTTCGCCGTCGAAGTTGCCGGTGTGCCCTAAGAACGTCTTTTCTTCTCCATCATGGTCTTCGGGCTTATAGGCGAACTTCCAGTAAAATCGGCCTAAGGGATTTCGGGGAATCTTGGGCGCTATCGACCACCCAGTAAAAGCCCTAGCGGCGTTTTGGATGTCGTTCTCGGTGTAGTTTCCCTCTCCAAGGGAGAATAGCTCCAACAATTCCCGGCCCCAGTTCTCGTTGATGGCTCCGAAGTGATTGCCGTGATTGTCCAGCCAGAAGATCATGGCCGGTGACTTGGCAAGCTCGATCAACAGGTCGCGGTAATTACCCAGTCCAAACTCTCGGAACATAGCGATTTGGCGGGTGAGTTCAGGAGGGTTGTCCACCTTGGCGTTGCTGGTGGCGAATAACTGATGCCAGAAGAGGGCCATCTTCTCTTCCAACGGCCGCTTGGTGTTGACCATACGGAAGACCCAATCAGCCTGGTTGATTGGTGGACCCAGAGCCCCTTCGTAACCTGGAAGGATGCGGTACATGAGCTCGTCGCTGATGGCGGGCTGCTCTTCCGGGTGCAGCAGCTCTTCGACCACGGCCTCATAACCCTTCTCGGTCCTGGCGTCCAGCTCCCACCTGGGCTCACCGAACCCAGCTCGCCGCATCAGATGGGCCATCAACGCTATTTCTTGTCTGTTGGGCATCCACAAAACTCCAGAGAAAATGGAGACAGCGCCATCCCATCGTAGGATTGGGCATCTAAAGTGTCAATACACGTGCCTGGGCGTTGCTGCAATCTCTGGGCAGATTTGAGTTCCGAACGCGGCTGAATGGTATCATCTCAGTCACGGGCCCAATCAAACATATCGAGTCGAGTCACGAGGCTGTCCATGAACTTTGATCTTGAACAAACTGATGCGTTGTTAAACACCACAAGAGCAGTCCGGAAGCGGCTGGATTTCGAACGACACGTGCCGGATGAATTGATATTACGCTGTATCGAGTTGGCTGAACAAGCTCCGTCAGGCGGGGATATCTCCAGCCGTCGTTGGCTGGTGGTTCGTGACCAAGAGATAAAAAAGCAGTTGGCGGATTTTTACCGCGCTGCCGGAGGCACCAGCATCATCGAGACAGCAGAACAACGAAGAGGCTCGGATCATCCCAAACAAAAGGTTTTGGAGTCCGCAGCCTATCTCGCTGCCAATCTAGAACGGGTGCCAGCGCTGGTTTTGGCCACCGTGTGGGGAGTCCACGACGGTAGCGGAAAGCCGGGACTTTTCGACTCCGTAATCCAGGCGGCCTGGAGTTTCTGCCTCGCGCTTCGTTCTAGAGGGCTAGGGTCGGCGTGGACCACTATGCATCTAGGAAAATCGAAAGAGATTGCAGATTTGTTGGGCATCCCAAAAGGCGTAAGCCAGGTGGTCCTGCTCCCCGTCGCCTGGACCATCGGGACCGACTTCAAACCCGCAACCCGCCGCCCGGCGTCGGAAGTAGTCTGGTTCGATCGCTGGGGCTATACCAAGGAACAATCCGGGGAGGTGGATAGCCTGATTGCGGCGGGACCTGGAGTAACCGTGGAGATCGACATCGCGGCCCCGCCTGAGCGGGTCTGGGAGTTTATCAGCGACATCAATATATCAGCCCGGTTCGGCAAGGAGTTCCGAGGTGCTGATTGGATCGATTCTGACGGACCTAAAGAAGGGGCCTTGTTCCAAGGCAGGAACAGACGCACAGACGTAAACCGAGAGTGGGAAACCAGATCATGGGTTGTAGAGTGCGACGCGCCTAACGTTTTCGCCTGGAACGTGAATGATCGAGACGAACCCAGCGCAAAATGGCGGTTTGAGCTGGAGAAGATCCCCGGCGGCACCAGGCTGCGCCAAAGGTTCATTCTTGGGCAGCGCCTGTCCGCCACCGGTACAGCGATGGTTGAGAACCCCGAACAGGCGGGGCAGATTCTAGCGAGTCGCCAGGAACAACACCGCGGTAACATGATGCTGAATCTCCAGGGGATAAAAGAGTTAGCAGAACAAGGAAGCTGAAGACCGTGTTTAGGTGTGAGTCCGTCGGGGTAATTTATTCAGGTGTGTTGTTAGTGTTGGCCACGGTGCCCGGGTCGGAGATCCGAGCGATGGACCAGACTGTACCCGTAGAAATCTAGTTTTAGCCGATTTCGGTATCGTCGAATCGTCTCATACATAGTGGACCACGTACTCTTCCATTAATGACCGTTTCACCCATGCGTTTTGACATATTGGATAAATGTGAATATTGTTGAGCTTGTGAAGTTTCTTGTGATTAAACAGGCTTGATAATCTCCCGTATTCAGCCGGGAAAATGAGAAGGTGCGAAACATGGTAAAGCAGGGTATTGTGCCCGATGAGTTGACCAAACCCTTTTGGGACGCCGCCAATGAAGGGCGTCTAGAGATGCAGAATTGCAGCGCTTGTAACCGCCTCCAGAATCCACCTGCGGACACGTGCAGCCAATGCAAATCAGCTGACAACCTGGAATGGAAAGCGTTAAGCGGTAAGGGAAAGATATATAACTATGGTGTGGTATATGACTGCCCGGTAAGGCTCCTCCAGGAAGACCAACCATTTAATCTTGCTGTGATAACTTTGGATGAAGACCCTGGGATTCAGATGTATTCCCATCTCCCTGGAACGCCTGTTGATGTAGTTCCCGTGGGCGCCAGTGTGGAAGTCATATTTGAAAAATCCGCTAATGGCCAGATGATTCCGGAATGGCAAGTCGTTTCCTAGAACCTCTTAACCTTGATGATTAACCACATCTCCTACAGGAGTTAACAATGACCACCGAAAATGCCCCCGCTTCGATGTATCGCACTACGGAAGGACTTGGGGTTTGGGAACATAAAGGCAAAGTCGCAGCCGTTGGTATCGGGCACTCTCCTACGACTCGGCGTTGGGACGGTACCGCCGAAAACACGATGGGCGCGAATAGCATCTTTGCCCTACGCCAAGCCATCGCAGACGCGGGTGTAGACCCTGCTGACATAGATGGCTTGGTGCTCGATCCGGTAACCACGACAGGAGCCCACTGGCCTCCAGGCCAGGAGATTCCGATGGACGTGGTCAACCATTGGAATCCTACAGATGACCCGTTGGATGGTATTGCCAAGCTGAGTGCCGAATGGATCCTTAAAAACATGCCTGAACTGACCAACGTCAAGTTCACTATGTATGGTCAAGGTTGCATGTCTCATGCCATCGTAGTGGCCGCTCAAGCTGTCGGTGAAGGCCGTACCCACACCTGCTTGGTGCTTAAGAGCTGGCATAACCTTGAAGGGCGTTACAACCAGTCGGGCGTCAGCGCCCAAGATGAGGTTCCCGGCTCCTTCGCTCTAGCACCCGGCCGAACCCTCTGGGGAGCGCCTGGTTCCTACGGGACGGCCTTACAGTTCGCGGAGTACTGCCGTAAGTATGGAAAGTCTCACGATATGATGGCCCCCTTTATGGCTAACTCTAGGCGTAATGGCCTTTTGTTTCCTGAGGGTTACTGGGCCCAGCACCGTCCTGAACAGTTGACGGCTGAGGACTACCTGAACGCACGGTGGATTGCTAAACCGGCGAACCTCTTCGACAACGATATCCCGATTATGGTCTCAGGGGCTTATCTCTTCACCACCGCCGAGCGTGCCAAGGACATGAAGCAGAAACCTGTCTATATCCTTAACCACGCGTCCAGCAGAGGCGCTCAGAGAAGCGTCCTTCCAACCCTGGATGAGGTTGAGAAAGAGACGGCAGAGACCGGCAGGAAGATATATGAAGGAGCCGGTATAACGGCCGCAGATCTTTCTTTTGAAAACATGTACGACGGCTTCGCGCTGTTCCACCAGTTCCATATCGAAGGTCTACGCTACAGAGGTATGCAGAGCGGAGACGCATTGGACTTCTACCAGAAAGACATCAGCATCGAGGGCCCAGACCCTGTACTACCCAGTGGTGGCAATATCGGCAGTGGCCGGAGTCGGTTCTGGATGCACACCGACTCGATCCAACAGATACAAGGGAGAGCTGGGGCACGGGCGCTCACTGGAGTGAAGCCTGAAATCGGCGTTTCTGGTGGTCCGATGCCAATGGGCGGCAACTTCACGGTCTGGAGTGCCACTCCCGACTAAGGAGTTCGAGGCTGCCCGCTTCCAGAGTAGATACGAGGAGAGATTGACCCGATTGGTTATATTGATAAGTTTTGATATAGATGGAACCTTAGAGGTAGGTGACCCTCCTGGGGTCCTTACCATGGAGCTCGTGCGAAAGACTCAAGAATCGGGAATTTTGGTCGGCAGTTGCTCCGACCGCCCCATAAGCGGCCAAAGGGCCATCTGGGAACAACATGGCATCGCGTATGACTTTGCCGTTTCCAAACATCAACTTCCCGATGTGAAAGAGCGGTTTGAAGCTGAGGCCTACTACCACATCGGCGACCGTGAAGACCTGGACCGGCAGTACGCCTTGGCGGCAGGATTCGAGTTCTTCTGGCCAGACGAAGCCGTTTCGGAACCCTGGCTCAAATAGGACACTACTCCACGGAGTTGAAACGAGGCTGGAAAGATAAGATGCAGGCTGACGGAAGTGAGACGCCCAAACGCCGCAAAGATCGCCCACTAGAGGGAGTCCGAGTTGTCGACTTTACCTGGGTCAGAGCAGGACCCTGGGCCGCACGCTGGTTGGCCACCTTGGGCGCTGAGGTCATCAAAGTAGAGTGGCCGGAGAATATGGACATGCTCCGGCAGAACCGGTTTACTGTGCCGCCAGGCGTAGAACCTGGCCCTAACTCCACGGGTCAATTCGCTGATACCAACGCCGGCAAACTGGGACTTTCTATCAACGTCCGTCATCCCAAGGGCCTGGAAGCTATCAAGAGTCTGGTCTCTGTTTCGGATGTGGTCATCGAAAACTTCAGCTCTCGAATCATGACCCGCTGGGGCCTTGGTTACGACGAATTAACGAAGCTTCGGCCAGATGTGGTCTATGTTTCTATGGCTGGGTTCGGTCAGACAGGGCGGCAACACTATTTCGGTACCATGGGTCCTGCTGCCCAGGCTCTGTCCGGGTTGACCCACCAGTCGGGTCTACCAGGCCAACAGCCTGCTGGTTGGGGGTGGTCTTATCTGGACGACACGGGCGGCATGTACGGTGCCATGTGTACTCTGACCGCCCTTAGGCACCGCAACCAGACTGGCCAGGGACAGCACGTTGACCTGTCTCAGATGATTACCGGAATCACTCTTACCGGAGCTGCGTTCTTGGACAAATCGATCAACAGCCGGGAGTCTCGCCGAGAAGGTTACCCGCCTGGTAACCGGACGGTGTGGCCAGGAGCGCCGGTGGTGCATAACTACCGTGGCCCCATCGCCGCGCCGCACAATGCATTTCGTACCCAACAGACTCATGATGGCGGTTACAACGACTGGTGCGTGATCGCCTGCCTATCTGATGAAGAATGGACCAGCTTGGTCGGTCTGATGGGTGGGCCTGATTGGGCCAAAGCCAGCAAATATGTGACACTAGAAGGCCGCCTCGAACACCAGAACGAGATGGACCAAGGTATCGAGCAGTGGACCAAGACCATAGGCAAATATGATCTGGCAGACAAATGCCAGGCTGCGGGCGTCAGGGCCATGCCTGTCCAAAGCTCCGAGGACCGGATTGAGAATGATCCGCAACTGAGGCACCGCGGCATGTTCACCAAGGTGAATCACCCAATGCTAGGTGACTGGAAATTTCAGGGCGCTCCCTTCCGTTTGGACGGTGCTAAGGTGGCAGTGAAGGGCCCGCCGCCCATGATTGGAGAGCACACCACCAAGATCATGGGAGATCTTTTGGGTGTTAGCAGCTATGAACTGCTGCAGGGTTATGAAGATGGTGTGTACTGGCCTGAAACGACACCCAAGTTCCCTTATGTGCAACAGGCTATCGATGAAGAGGCCAAGAGATGACCTCGGGAAATAAACTGGCCGGACCCCTAACTGGGCTGAGGGTGCTGGAGCTGACCAGCGAGCACGCGCAATTCTGCGGAAAGCTGATGGCTGATCTGGGCGCTGACGTTATCAAGGTCGAACCTCCAGGTGGCCAGGAGACTCGGAACGTCGGCCCTTTCTTGGAAGACGAGGCCCATCCTGAAAGGAGCCTCTACTTCTGGCACTACAACACCTCCAAACGGGGCGTGACTCTCGATCTAAACCTTCCTGATGGCCAAGACATCTTCCGAAAACTATCTGCCACGGCTGGGTTGGTCTTGGAAAGTTTTCCGGCTGGGTATCTGTCCGACCTGGGTTTGGGTTATGAATCCCTTGCCAAGGACAACCCTGGACTCATCATGTGCTCGGTCACTCCTTTCGGCCAGGATGGGCCTTGGCGCGATTATCAGACGTCTGACCTGCTGCACCTGGCCGCAGGCGGACAGATGGCATCATCCGGATATGACGTGGAAGACATTCCAGATGCTCCGCCCATAGCTCCAGGTGGCGGTAACGCCTGGCACATCGTCAGTCACTACTCCTATATCGCGATCATGGGGGCTCTGTATCACCGCGATTTCACCGGGGAAGGCCAATATATCGATGTCTCGGTCCACGAGGCGTGCTCTTTGACTACTGAAGGCGCCATCGCCATATATCTGTCTACCGGAGAGGTAGTGCGCAGACATACCGGTAGGCATGCTTCTGCTGACATGTCTCCCGGTATACAGCACGCCACCAATGATGGGGGCTACATCAACACAACCCGTTCGGGAAGCAACCTTACGCCCGCCCGCATCAAGGTTTTGGGCGAGTGGATGGACGGTTATGGACTGGCCCAAGACTTGTTGGATGAGAAGTACCAAGACCCGGCGGTCGTAGAGGTAAGCGGCCAGCATTTCGCAGACGTGCTAAAGAATTTCTTCGCTAACATGCCGCTGGTGGAAGCCTACGAAGGCGGTCAGGAATTGAACTTCCCTTGGGGCGCGATACGTACAATGGAAGAGATTATGGGTGACCCCCACTTGCAGGACCGAGACTTTTTTGTGCCGGTGGAGCATCCAGAGCTGGGAAGGGAATTCATATACCCAGGGCCGGCAGCCATCTACAATGCATCTCCCTGGAGCATATCTCGACGCGCGCCTCTGATTGGCGAGCATAACCAAGAGATATTTGGCGACGAGCTGGGTTTGCCGCAAGCCGATTTGGAAGGACTAAAAAGCTCAGGGGTGATATAGCTACTCTGTTCAGTAGCCTCCGAATTGGTTTGATCTGACTTATCTGTAGGAGACTTCTTCGGTCAATAGTCAGATGTCGCCGGTGAGCTTATTCCCTCACTAGGCCGCGTTCGATAATCATGGGTCTATAGATAAACCCCTCGCAGTGAAAAGGCTTCTGGCGACCCCAGTTGTTTGCAGATTAGCTTGCTTGATCAGGTTTTGGCCATTCACAATTACGTCTATGGCAGCCCCAACTAGCTCAGGGTTTTTCGATGACCTTAACAGGACCGACCGGTGTCGGGGCGGTTTAGGTTATCGCTTCTGGTACACCTGGAAGCGGTGACGATTGGTCTCAGTCACGTAGAGACGGCCTTGATTGTCCAACGATACTGACACTGGACCCCAGAAATATGGCTCTGTCTGCGACGAAATGTGGTAAGGAGTGTTCAGGTGGTCGGGCAGCACGGGTCGTAAGTTGGAGATTTCACGCTCGGCCTTCTCTTCGGGGTTGGAGGCCAGGTATTCCTCGCCCCACTTAGACATGGTGGCCTCGCCTTGAAGTAATAGCTCGAAACTTCCGTCGGGGCCCAGCACTTGCACACGCTCATTCCCCCAGTCGGCTACGTAGATGAAACCTTCTGAGTCCACGGCTACACTGGTGGGTCTCCGGAACTGTCCTTTGCTTTGTCCTGAACTCCCAAAAGACGCGAGGAACTCGCCGTTGTTACCGAATTTCTGGATTCGGTCGTTGCGCCAGTCTGAGACGTAGACGTTGTCTTCCCCGTCCACGGCGACGCCCCAGGGAAGGTTGAACTGTCCGTCACTGCCACCGAATGACCCCCAGTTGACGATGAATTTGCCATCCCGGGTGAACTTCTGTACACGGGAATTATGCTGGTCAACCACAAACAAGTCGCCCGATGAATCGACCGTTACCCCTGCAGGTCCATCGAGTTCTCCATCTCCTGCCCCTACTTTGCCCCAATGCGATATATATTCGCCTGAGGTATTGTAGATGGTTATACGGTGGCTGTGTTCGTCGGTGATGAAGATGCGGTCTTGGCTGTCCAAGGCCATGGCCACGGGCCACACGAACTGCCCGCCGGCAGTACCACTGCCCTTGCCAAATTCTCCTAGATATTCGTCATCCAGCGTGCAGATGCCCACGCGTATGGCAGCAGCGCGGGCCGGGTCGCATCGATTGAGGACGAATATGCGGCCGGCGGTGTCCACAACTATGTCATAGGGGTTTGCAAAGCCACGGCCGTTAAAGCCGTTATTCACGATGCCGATGGTCTTGACGTAGTCCAACGCAATGTTACTAGAAGTGGACTGCGTGCTCACTCACGACCCCCTTAATGTGACGAGATATGGCTACTATGCCAAGCTAGGCCAGTTGGTATTCCCTGGTGGCTGCAACCAACCGCAACATGTTGCCTACCCTCTGCTCGGCGGAGTCTCCAGGCTGATGGCCGTTCAGGTCCAATGCGCCTTGGCGATTTGCGTAATCCACTAACACTGAGTGTGTTTCATCTGATACTTCTATAGGACCCAGTAGGTCCAAACACCGATCCGCCAAATCCGAGGGTTCAAGGACTCCGTCGTCTGTGCTGGCTTGCAGTCTGTCGATGATCGACCGGACGCCTGGGCTGCGTACATCGGAGAGTTCCTTGGCGGCGAAGTTAACCCGTTCTACCAGGGCTCCACTGTCGATCCACTCCGAGCCCTCGTGCCAGCCCTCAACAGTGGGCGGCTGAAGCAAGCCCTGTCCCATGTACAGCATTGTATCGGAGACTTTCTCGATGCCCAAAGCCGGGTTCTGGTAGTTGCCAGACATTCTGATGGCACCTACTACCATCTCTACCGGCCCTTTGACTCTGGAGAACCGGGCTTCATCCGACCTAAAGTACTCGGTGTGGAAAAGTGTCCGCAGCATATCGCGTATCTGATAGCCCGAAGAGAAGTAAGTGGCAATCATCTCTTGGATAGCCTTATCTCCCGCCTCCGTAACCTCGTCAGCGGCGAAGAATTGGAACAGACGGGTTGCTACGAACCGGGCTGTAGATTCTTGTTTTGCGATGATGGAGATGATGTCTTCGCCGTTGAACTTTCCAGTCTCACCTAGGAACGTCTTTTCGCCATCGTCGTGGTCTTCGTCGCGGTAGTCGAAGTGCCAAGCGATGCGCCCGTAAGGCCAGATGGAATCTTTGGAGGCTCGGACGGCCATGTACTCGGCGTTGCCAAGGGTCCAGCCGGTAAACGCCCGCGAACATTCTTTGATGTCGTCCTCAGTGTAGTTGCCGATACCCATTGAGAACAGTTCTAACAGTTCTCGCCCGTAGTTCTCGTTGATGGCAGAGCCGTGGTTCTCATTGTTGTCTAACCAGACAATCATCGCTGGGTCCTTAGAGAGTTCCACTAAGAGGTTCTCGAAGCTACCCAGTCCAGACCGGCGGAACATCTCTACTTGGTTGAGTAGAGATCGTGCCTGGTTCAGCTTTGCGTAGCCTGTAGCGAAAAGACCGTGCCAGAAGAGGGCAATCTTCTCCTCCATGGGGCAGGTCGTACTAATCATTCGATACATCCAGTATGCGGCGGAACCAGCTAGGTCTCGTAGTTCGGATTGTTCCACGTGGTAGCGACGAATCAGGTCGTCCGGCATGTTTCCTGGGTCAGATGGGTTGAGCAAGGCATCTACTGCGCCGTCGTAACCCATTGCCATGTATCCCTCGAGCTCGGTGCGGCTGGCGCCGAAACCGGCCCGCCGGAGCAGATGTGCCATCAGTGCGGTATCGTTGTTTATCATCACAATCCTCTGTTCAAGTGAGCAGGTTAAGACTGTAGTATGCCAAATTTCTCAAATTGGCCGTTGACGATGCTGGGCGCGTCCAAATCCAGCCAGTCTTCCAGAATCTCTGTGTATACGGACCGGAAATCGTTGTTGGAACGCAGATCTCCTTCGATTTGCTCGGCTTCGGCCAGGGAGGGGTATTCGCCATACATCCCACCGTTGACCGCGCCGCCAATCATGAAGGCAGCCCCTCCAGAGCCGTGGTCGCTACCCGAGCCGTTGTCTTTAATACGGCGTCCGAACTCGGAGAAGACTAAGATAGTGGCGTCGTCCTCGGTGCCGTGTTCCTTAAGATCGTCCATCAGACAGCCGATCGCTCCGGCAACCTCGTCCCAGAGCTTGGCGTGGGTTACAAGTTCACCGGAGTGGGTGTCAAACGGGCCATGCTGAGTGTAGAGCACCCTAGCGCCTAGGTTGGCGTGAAACACCTGGGAGATGCTTTTCACGTTCTGAGCCAGCGAGTTAGGAGCGTACTCCACTGAAGATGAATACATCCTAGGTGCGGTGCGTAGTATGTCCGCTCCTTGCAGAGCGTCCTGCCCGGTGCGTCCCATCAGGTCCATGATCGGATCCCGGCCCGCCGCGTTGCCGTACATCCTCGAGAAAGCCTCCAAAGTAAACATCCGTAGTTCTTCGTCTTGTACGTCTGGGAAGAGACCATAGGTTTCCAGGTCACCAACCGACGCTACAGATACTCCAGGACAGGCCAGCGCCCTAGGCAGGCCGCGGCCAAAATTTATGCCGGTTAGTACATTATCACCCAGAGGGTCGATGTCTCTGATGGCGCGGGCCAGCCAGCCCTCTTTGCCAATGGCGTCGGGCTCGGCGGTATGCCAGATGTCCATGGACCGGAAATGAGAGCGGTTGGGGTTCTCGTATCCGATACCATTGATTACGGCGACTTTCCCCTCGTCCCACAGCGATTTCACCGGTCCCATGCTTGGATTAAACCCGAGCTGGTCGTCGATTGGAATGACCTGATTCTGCGGGATGTTCACTTTTGAACGCGAGTCGTAATACTTACCGTTGCCGTATGGTACGACAGTGTTTAGATAATCGTTACCGCCGGAAAGTTGTATGACGATCAGGCTCTTTTCCCGTTTGTTACTTGTCATATATCACGGCTCCTATGGCTCGGAGGAAAATCTCTTTTACAAGTCAGGTTGGTAGCGAACATTGTACTCTCTGTTGGCTTTCATTTCGAGTCACATCGACTATGCTATTTTGCACAACATGAGCGCATTAACGCTCCCAATTGTTTAGGCGGGAACCAACAGTGATAAAATCGGGTTCCAAGAGCGGCGAAATACAATTGCGGTGCCGTGATCAAATCCAAGATGTTGAGGAATGTGGTGCTAAGAGTTGGGGATGCCCAAAGCTCAGAAGATTTCTTCACCGAGGTCTTGTGCCTGGATGTTAAGGATTTGATCCTGAGCAGGAAGACTCGGTTCTTCATCAGTGCTCTTGAAATCGCTTCCGAATTTCAGAAATCCCCCTTTGAGCAGATTATCTCCGGTTCTCATCTCTAGTGAACGGCAACGGGTTAACAGACCATATCAGGGAGGAATCAGATGCTAGACCACGCTTTGAATGAAGCGATCAGCCGGGTGGGGCCAGGCACGCCCATGGGTGACGCCATGCGCCGCTATTGGTTGCCTGCCTTACTCTCATTAGAAATACCAGAGCCAGATTGCCCTCCGGTGCGGGTTACTCTTATGGGAGAGGATTTGTTGGCTTTCCGTAATACCGACGCTCGGGTTGGTCTTGTCCAGGAAGCCTGCCCCCATCGCCGTGCTAGTCTCTATTTCGGCCGGAACGAAGAATGCGGCATACGCTGCGTCTATCACGGTTGGAAGTTCGATGTCGAAGGCAATTGTGTTGACCAGATGAATGAGCCTAGGAAGTTCAACGACCGGGTCAAGATAACCGCCTATCCGACCTTGGAAATGGGTGGGGTCATTTGGGCTTACATGGGTCCAGCAGAAAAGAAGCCGGCTCCGCCTGCGTTTGAGCTGACCCAGGTGCCCGAGACTCATCGATACATGACCAAGGTCTGGCAGGAGTGCAATTGGCTTCAGGCTATGGAAGGAGGCATAGACACCTCCCATGCGCCC
>Ga0066372_10000495_pt1 | contig 14703 bp, 17 predicted proteins | sample Knorr_S15_td_250_FD_77011 | JGI IMG/M metagenome (GOLD analysis project Ga0066372, IMG submission 77011) | Marine microbial communities from Southern Atlantic Ocean transect - Knorr_S15_td_250_ad_251m_LV_A | ecosystem: Environmental > Aquatic > Marine > Oceanic | place: Southern Atlantic ocean... | reverse complement strand
GGTGAGCATTTATTATCGTGGTCCTGCAACAGGCAGCGCAAGCCACAAGCACACAATAGGATTCGGTACCGTAAGAGCAGCTTTCGGTTATCAATATAATAAAAAGTTAAAACTGACGCTGCGAGGAGAAAACCTATTAAATGAAAGGTATGAAGAAAAGTATCAGTATGGGACGGCAGGTATTTCTGGATACGCTGGATTTACTTATACATTTAATTAATTTTCTCATTTTTTCGTTTTATTTTATATGCAGACTTCTAAACTCTTTAAGGCTATTTCAACCAGCCAGACAAGATACATGAGAGAATATAATTCTACAAGCTTTGCATATACCCATACCCTTAAAACTAAACCCGAGAAAGGACTTCTCAAAGATTGGACTAACAGATCTCGTCATAACGAGCTTATTGCAAAAACAGGAAACCTCTTTGAGCAAACCAACTCAAGTTGCTTATCGAATGCTCCCAATTTTTCTAGCGTTCCTACGACTGCAATTGTTCCAAATCTCTTTACCTGGAACTGGACTCTTGGAGCAAAGCTTAAATTTTAAATGGATTAATTCTAAACAGATGAATAGTTCTTCTAAGTTTTTCATAACAATTCAAAAGTTCCTCACTTTCAATCTAGCCGCTCTATGCATTTGGTCCATTATATTTCAAGAGGCGCACGCTGCTCCGCAGCGTGTGATTTCAACCTCTCCAGCAATCACAGAAATTCTTTTTGAGCTTGGTGTTGGAAGTAAGGTCGTGGGTGTTACCGATTTTTGCAACTATCCCAAAGAAGCCTGTAATCTACCAAGCATTGGTGGGCCATTAAACCCAAGCACTGAGACATGGATTTCTCTCAAACCTGATCTCATCATCATTCAGGAAGACAGTGAGATCATACAAAAAAATGCAAAGATTTTTAAAATTCCATCATTAACAGTATCTGTCAGTAGCCTGAAAGATATTTTGGCATCCATTCAAGCTGTTGCCGAGTCCCTTGAGGTTCCTAAAATTGGACACCAACTGATTGATAAAATTAAAAAAAAAATTAACGACTACCGCATCCAACTAAAACCACTTAAGCCACGCCAGGTTTTGATGCTTTTGAGTGATACTAATGATCCTAGCCGTGACTTATATGCTGTTGGAAGGGGAACTTTTTTAAATGAACTTCTCATGATTGCAGGAGGTGAAAACGTTCTCCCTCAAACGATGGCTAAGTATCCAAAAATTTCCAAAGAATTTATCATCGCAAAATCACCCGAAGTAATCATAGAGATTGGACCAAAGTCTAATCTTTCGAATAAAGGAATCTTAGTTAGAAAGAAAGCGTGGGGAAATTATCCGTCGCTACGTGCTGTAAAAAGTGACAGACTATATTTTATTGGAGCTGATTATATTTTAATTCCTGGTCCACGCTTAGTAAATATCTTGGATGACTTGACCCGCAATATTCATCCTCAACTATTTTCAAAACAACCCGTTAAAAATTTAGCAACCATCGCCCAATGAATTTACCCATACTCCAAACTCAAGCCGTAAACTTTTCTTATGATCAAGATACTGTTCTTCATTCTATTTCAATAAGTATTAATCCTGGAGAATTTATTGGTGTTATAGGCCCTAATGGATCTGGCAAATCAACTCTTTTAAAAATTTTAGGTGGTCTGCTCAAACCAGCTTCAGGTCAATTAAGTTTTAAGGGGAAAAACTATTTAGACTATCAACGAAAACATTTGGCACAATCGATTACATGGGTCCCGCAGGAACATCCAATGGTCTTTCCTTTTAAAGTTTCAGAAATTGTTCTCATGGGACGTCACCCTCATCTATCTGCATTTACTTTCGAAGGTGATGAAGATATAGAAATTGCTCGCAACGCAATGGAGTGTACTCAAACTCTTCAATTTGCTCAACGAAACTTCAATGAAATTAGCGGTGGTGAAAAACAAAGGGTCGTGATTGCTGGAGCCATTGCGCAGGAACCTGAACTAATGATTCTTGACGAGCCCACCTCCGCACTTGACATAAAATATCAAATTCAAATTCTAAGCATTCTCAAACAATTAAATGAAAGCAAAAAAACGACGATTGTTCTAGCACTGCACGATCTGCATTTAGCTTCAAAATTTTGCAATAGACTTATTCTGCTTGAAGAAGGCAAAGTATTCAAGGACGGAAAAAGCGAAGAGGTTTTACAAAAAGAACATATTGAAAGAGTTTACGGAGTAAAGGTTCACTTAATTCAAGATCAAAACGGAAGCATCATTATTTCACCAGACACATTGTGTACACAATGAATATTAATTTATTAAACCGAAAACAATATACTGGAGTTATTTTTTTATTTTTTTTATTTTTTCTTATCACTATTTCTATTACCCCATTAATTGGATCAGTACAAATTAATGTAGAAAATGCTTTCTCAAGAAACTTAGAATTTAACAACAACGTTGATGCAAATATATTATTTTTAGCCCGTATCCCCAGAATAATTTTAGCAGCACTTACCGGGGCGGCTCTCGCAGTAGCAGGTGCGGTATTCCAATCACTTCTGCGTAATGATCTTGCAGCTCCATTTACTTTAGGGGTGTCAAGTGGAGCTGCTTTGGGGGCGGTGATAGCAATGAGCATTGGATTACCACATGCGATAGCAGGAATACCAACAGTTCCAATTGCTGCTTTCCTGGGTGCTTTAGGTGCTATTACCCTAGTTTTTTCTCTAGCCAGAACTAGATCTGGAGAGTTTCCAACACCTGTACTGTTACTTGCAGGTGTAACCGCAAATTTCTTTTTTGCAGCTTTAGTCATGTTAATTCACTACCTATCTGATTTCACACAATCTTTTAGGATAGTACGCTGGTTAATGGGTGGACTGGATATCACAAGTTATAAAACACTTATATCAATCTCTCCTATGATTTTTATTGGATTTGCTGTTCTCATGCTTTACAGCCGAGACCTTAACGTCATAAGCACTGGAATTCAATCAGCAATGAGCCGAGGCGTGGAAGTTATTAAAGTTCAAAAAATAGGATTTATAATGGCCTCTCTCTTAACCGGAGCAGTAGTGGCTTTGAGTGGACCGATTGGTTTTGTAGGTCTAATTGTACCGCATATAGTTCGTTTAATAGTTGGCCCTGATCTAAGAATTTTATTACCAGCATCAATTTTTTTTGGCGCCAGTTTTCTTGTTATATGCGACACCTTGGCGCGAACCATTATAGCCCCGACAGAAATTCCTGTCGGTATTATTACTGCTATGCTTGGAGGGCCTTTTTTTGTGTGGCTTTTAAAAAGATCTAAAAACTAAAAGGACTAAACTTAAAATAAGATTATTAAAATAAAGAGAGATCTGTAATGCCCAAACAACCTCCAACTGACCCAAAAAAAAGAAAAGGACTCATTATTGTCAATACAGGTGATGGAAAAGGAAAGTCCACAGCAAGCTTTGGTTTAGCTCTTCGAGCCGCAGGCAATAAAATGAATGTTTTTATCATGCAATTTATGAAAGGTCCTTGGAAAGCTGGTGAGCGAAAAGCACTTCAAGAACTGGCTAATTACGTTGAATACGAAGCTATGGGCGACGGATTTACATGGGATACAGAAAACACAGAGCAAGACAAAAAAACAGCACGAGCAGCATTTGAAATAGCTAAAGAAAAGTTAATGAGTGGAAAATATCAGATGATTATATTAGATGAAATAAACTATGTTCTAGATTATAAATTTTTTCCACTCGACGAATTTCTAGAAACACTAAGAAACAAGCCTAAAGATGTCCATGTGGTATGTTCCGGGCGTAATGCTAACGAAAAACTAATAGAAATGGCAGACTTGGTCACAGAAATGCGACTCATCAAACATCCCTTCGAAGAGCAAGGGATCCCAGCACAAAAAGGAATTGAATTCTAGTGAACGCTTTTTCTACACACCATATTAATAAACCATTAAAAGTAACATTACTATTTTCGTTATTTTTGCATGCCACAGGTTTTTATATTTTCTCGAATATCTCTTTTAATTTAACATCAAGGTCTCCCGATGTAGTTCCAATTAAAGTCACCGTTATCAACCAAACAAAAGAAATACACTCAGCAAGCATGAGCAATTCCCCTGAACAAAAACAACTTCAGTCAGTCCACTCGCCTAAATTAATTTCCACTGAGTTTAAAGAAATAACGACTAAGAAACCAACTCCAATTTATAAAAACAAACACCTATTAAATCCTATCCAGAAAAATAAAAAAACAAGAAACCCTATAGCTATTAATCGAATCCAATTGACTTCAAATCATAAGCAATCAACTTCTCGAATAAATTCTAAAAATTTTTTTAGAAATGAGCTTTCAGCAATATCACCTCGTTTTCCCGAAAATGATTACGATATAAAAAACAATGTGACTTATTCTCCAACGCCAACAAAACATATAGGGACATCTCGAAAATTAATTCTATCTGAAACTGTTAGAAGTCGTAGTAGTTCAAATTTTAAAATTGATGGTCCTCAAGATTCAAATCCTGCTTTTATGTATAAAAGCGATATAAATGAAAAAAATGCTGTGTTTTCACCTTATGTACGAAAAATCTCTCATGCCCAAGGTTTAAGCGAAGGATCTATTAATTCATCTATGTTTAAAAGCGATATAAATAAAAAAAATACTGCGTTTTCACCTTATGTACGAAAAGTCTCTCATGCCCAAGGTTTAAGCGAAGGATCTATTAATTCATCGCAAATCACAACTATGGTAAAAGCCACTCCCCCATCTATAAATTCCTCTTCATTAGGTTTAGGAGAACTACGTCGTGGTTTTCACAAAAAAATTTGGCAGAAGGTTGCAAAGGCAAAATATTATCCGAGGGTAGCTCGTAAAAGCGGTTTTGAAGGAGAACCGATAGTCACATTTACTCTTGGAAGCAAAGGTGAATTAATCGACTTAAGGTTAATCGAGTTTTCTAGCTATCAATTACTAAATGAAGCAGCTTTAGAAACTGTCCGGCGCGGAATTCCATATCCATCGATCCCAAAACCTCTTGGAAGAGATTCTATTTCATTTAACCTTCCTATATCATATGTATTAGAGTAGTTTGGATATAAACCAACTGAAAGACAGACACGGCCAAGCATAAATAAATGGAGCTTTTGTGAAGCAATCTAATTTTTTTATAATTCTGACAGCGATTTTTCTATTTCTTATAAGCTCTTGTGCGCCCAAACCTACTAAAAAGGTTCCCATAGAGTTCGAAGCTGGACAAAAATATTTCCATCGAGTTTGTGCAAATTGTCATGGCGTAGATGCACTTGGTAAGAACACAAAAGCACCAGGACTTATAGACCCTGAATTTCTACCTGAAAATTTTTCTGATGAAGAATTTTATCAGCAGATTGTTGAAGGTTCTAAAAAAATGCGCTCGCAGCGCAACAAAGTATCCGATACTGAAATCAAAGAAATTATTAAATATCTACGATATTCTCAAAAAATTGCTGATCTGGTGGTAGAAGAAGATGACCCAGAAAATGATGACGAGAAATAATGACTGTCATCTACCTCATAAATATTGACAGCTATATTATTTTTGGATAGATTAACCCGCTTCTAATCTATTTTCCCCATTCGACCAGCAACCGATTCAATGGAGTAATTTAATATGACCGGCAAAGAAAATTATATTCAAAAATTATTTGCAGACCGTCTTGGTGGAAATAAATTCGGCAAAGACACAAAAATATATAAGTTTGAAAAAATAAAACGTGCGAAACGTTCTGCAATGGATGCACGTCCAAATAAAGAGCTTTTTGACTTAGGCGTCGGCGAACCAGATGAAATGGCTTTCCCAGGTGTGATCAAGACACTACAACTAGAGGCCGAAAAACCAGAAAATAGAGGTTACACAGACAATGGAATTGAAGAATTTAAATTCGCCGCTATAAATTATATGGATAATGTTTTTGGTGTTAAGGGCCTCGATCCTAACAAGCATGTAAACCATACAATTGGTGCGAAACCTGGACTCGCTATGCTGCCGTCTATCTTCATCAATCCCGGAGATATAACTTTAATGACTGTTCCAGGATACCCTGTAATGGGAACTCACACCCAATATTTAGGTGGCGAAGTCATTAATTTACCTCTCACCAAAGAAAATAAGTTTTTACCTGATCTTAAGTCAATCACATCCAATATTGCAAAAAAGGCCAAAATCCTCTACCTAAATTATCCTAATAATCCTACAGGCGCTAACGCTACTCAGGCATTTTATGAAGAGGCGGTTGATTTTGCCAAAAAAAATGATGTTGTTGTTGTACAGGATGCTGCTTATGGAGCATTAAATTTTGATGAAAATCCAAGCAGTTTCCTATCTATTCCAGGGGCCATGGATGTGGGAGTAGAACTTCACTCTCTTTCAAAGTCATATAATATGACAGGATGGAGGATTGCTTTTGTGGTTGGTAATGAGTTAATAGTTAAAGGTGTAGCTCACGTAAAAGATAACATTGACTCTGGCCAGTTTGCGGCCATTCAAAAAGCAGCAATTCATGCTCTAGAGCACCCAGATATTACTGAAACAATTCTTGAGAAATATCGCCGCAGATTAACAAAGTTAGTAGAAACCTTAAACTCACTAGGTTTTGATGCAAGCATGCCAGGTGGATCATTTTTTCTTTACGTAGAAGCACCAAAGGGTGTAAAGGGTGGACAGCGATTCAAATCAGGTGAGGAATTCTCACAATACCTTATTAAAGAAATGATGATATCGACCGTCCCATGGGATGACGTAGGAAACTTTATACGCTTTTCTGCAACCTTTGCAGCTAAAGGCCCCGAAGAAGAAAGTCGTATAATAAATGAAATTAAAAATCGGTTATCCTCCGTTCAGTTTGAATTTTGATCTCTTGCGATTTACTAAAGAGTTAAATTTATAAAAACTGGGGATGGAAAAGATGCTCTTAAATTAGAGGCTATTTACTCTCAAACTAAAACCTTCCTTATTGATTTATCCAATGCAATGAAACAGACAGCCTACATTGCAGTCGGATCAAACATTGGCAATCCACTCCAAAATTGCGCTGAAGCGATTCACAAAATATCAAAAAACGATTATATAAAGATCAGATCCAAGTCATCGTTTTATCAAACCTCACCTATTGGCAATATTAAACAAGAATGTTTTGTTAATTCTGTAGTTAAAATTAATACTTCTTTAAATCCTGAAAGTTTACTCTCTTATCTATTAGGCATAGAAACTGAGATGGGAAGAGTTAGAAAAGAAAAGTGGGGGCCTAGAATCATAGATTTAGATCTATTATTTTATGACAGTCTTATATTAAACAAAGAGGCAATCACCATACCTCACCCTGAAATTCAAAAACGAAATTTCGTTTTAATACCACTATGTGAAATAGCAGAAAACTTAATCCATCCTAACTTAAAAAAGACCATCAGAACTCTTCTTAAGGAATCAACGGATGACTCAACAGTTGATAAGTTAAGTAGTGACATGTAAATCATCAAGGTTGATTGTTTCTACAGAGGCTAAAGCCTGAGTCATAAGTTTCTCCCATGGATACAATCTCTCATCTGATTCTAAATATTTTTTTTTGCTGCGTGTGGTCGGATGATTAGGCATAAAAACAGAACAACAATCGGGTTGATCCTCTATGCTAATCTCATAAGTACCTATGTTTTTCGCATTGATTATTATTTCTTGTTTATTCATCCCTATCAAAGGACGGAAAACGCTCATTGGAGTAACACATGATACTGCCGCAAGGTTTTTTAAAGTTTGTGAAGCAACTTGTCCAACAGATTCACCGGTAACAAGTCCATGACAATTATTCAACTGGGCTAAAGCTTGGGCGATTCGATACATCATTCTTCTATATAATACAACTCGGTTCATATCATGGCAGTTATCTCTTATTGCCACTTGAATATCTTCAAATGGAACAACAAATAGTTTCCCACCACCCTGATAGCGATTAAGAACTTGTGCCAAGCGAACAACCTTGTCATAACCGCCACGACCAAGAAAAGTTCGGTTATCAAAGAAAACACTATGAACACGGCAGCCCCTAGTCATGAGTTTAAATGTTGATACAGGACTATCAACACCCCCCGATAGTAAGCTAAGAACCTGTCCGGAACTACCTACTGGCAATCCACAAAGTCCAGAGACACGGTTATCAAAAACTATAGTTTCCTGAGGCCCGATTTCAACTTCAAGAATAAAGTCAGCGCGATTAATATCAACTGAAAGACCTTTAAAGGAAAGAGCTTCCATAATTCGAGCCCCCACCTCAAAATCAAACTCTTTGGATGTAATAGGAAAAGATTTATTAGAACGTCGCGTTCTAACGCAAAACTTGAGCTGTCCCAGGCTTTCAAGTTTTTCTTGAATCAAATCAATACCAAGACTTGCGATTTTATCAAAGTCAGGTTCAATCGAGTTTCCCACGCTTATGGAAGATATTCCAGGAACAGATTTTAGATGAGCAGTACATTTTTCTGCATCAACCAAGTTCACACGGCCAAGGATACGCCCATGAATTTTATTAATTTTAATATTTTGAATACCGTTTAGAGCGAAACGAATATTTTTGACAAGTTGATTCTCAAAGTGCCTTCGGTTTCTACCTTTTAGGCCAATCTCATCGTAACGAATTAAAAGAGTTCTTGTTTCCATCAATTTTCAATGGTTGTTTTACTAAAGGTTGGATATAAACTTTTATAGGCACAGGAAAACTCTTCAAGAAATACATCAATATCCTTAATCGTATTATTTCCGGAAAAAGAAATCCGCAAACTGCATCGTGCTTCCTCTTCAGATAACCCTATTCCCACTAATATTTTTGATGGTTTCTTTGAGCTTGCGCTACAAGCGCTCCCTAACCCAACAAAAATACCTTTTGCCTCCAAATGATGTAAAAGGACTTCACCTTCTACCGGAGGAAAACTAAAGTTAACAATAGAAGGGGATTGTCGTTTTAGGTCATCAACCTCTAGCGAATTCAAACGAATATTTAGCTCTGGAATACGGTCGCTCAATTCATACAATCCTTGAACCAATCTATTTTTGAGAAATTTGTAGTGTTCTTGCATTTCATCAATTCGCTCAGAAGCAATTGAAATTGCTTTTGCCATCGCGCGAATCAACGGTACAGGGGGAGTTCCAGAACGAACTCCATTCTGCTGGTGGCCGCCATGGATAATAGGAATTAGAGATAGTTTCGAGTCATAAATTAATAGACCTATGCCTTTGGGACCATGAATTTTATGGGCAGATAGTGAATAACCGGATAAACCAGGCCACATATCTGAAAAAATCTTTAAAATACCAACTGCTTGAACTCCATCCATAAAAAGTCGAGTATCCGGCGCTTTTGCACATAGAGCATTATAAACTGCAATAGGGTCATTAACCGTTCCTAGTTCATTATTAACATGGGATAGACACAAAAGTTTTGAGCGAGTCTCAGAGAGAATGGAAACATCATTCAAGTCTAGGCGGCCTTCGGTTTGATATTCAAGCATGCTAAACGGATCGTTTCCAAAAGAGCCAAGATATTCTAGCGTTTCTCTGATACTAGGGTGTTCTAATCCAAGATAAGCAACTTTTTTATCTGGGAAACAACGTCCTTTAATAAATAAATTATTTGATTCACTGCCACCACTTGTAAAAATAATTTTATGTGTCGAAGGAATATTTAAAGCAACTAAAATATCTTCCTTTGCACGTTCGATTAATTTTCTTGCATCAAGACCAATTGAATAAATAGCGCTAGGGTTTGCAAAATCCGAGTCCAATGACTCCTTCAGCACATCCATTACTTTTGGAGTAATGGGAGTAGTCGCGGCGTTATCAAGATAAATCATTGTATTTCTGTAAAATGTGATTGATTATCAGCCTTGGTACGGGGCCATGAGATCTTGATCAACACCTAGCTGATCTAATATTCTTGCGACAACAAAATCAACAAGGTCATCAAAAGATTTTTGTCCTGAATAAAAACCGGGAGATGCAGGTAATATATGGGCGCCTGCCTGATCAAGAGTTAAAAGATTTTGCAAGTGAATAGTACTAAAAGGAGTTTCTCTAGGAACAATAATTAGTTTACGCTTTTCCTTTAAAGTCACATCAGCAGCTCTTTCCACCATTGTTGTTGAAACTCCTGAAGCAATTCGCCCTATAGTTCCCATGCTTGCAGGAACCACAATCATTCCATCGGTTCGAAACGAACCACTCGCGATACAAGTATTTATTTTTGAGTTTTTATAGAGAGTTACATTTTCACCTGAGAAGTAGGACGTTTTTAAATCTAGTTCAAGCTTAAGCAACTCAACTCCACGCTCAGAAATCACCACGTGTAACTCTGAGCGATCTTTAAGAACATCAAATAATCGCTTTGCATAGCAAGCTCCACTAGCACCTGTAATTGCAAGTATAAATTTTTTCATCTCATGCACTTATTAACTGATGAACATCTTCACATAATTGACTGTGAATATCTTTAATTGTTCCACTACTTTTTATTCTTTTTATATTATTTCCATCAAATGAATCAAATATTTTTTGGACCTGATTAAGGTAATCCAACTTCTCAAACGAACTATGTGACTTACGGGAACTCTCTATTCTAGCTAAGCATTCTTCAGGTGGTGCTGTAAAAACATAGGTTCTATCTGGAATTGGTGCAAAATTTTCATTTTCACGGAGAATATTTTTTGGATCCAGTCCCAGGGCTCCTTGATAAGCCGCAGTAGAATAATAATACCTATCCATAAGAACCACCTTATTTAAGTTCAAGGCAGGCACGATATTTTTTTCAACATCCTCCCGTCGATCTTTTATAAACCAAGAAAGCTCCTCTTCCCGAGTCAAATCGCCTCTACCATCACTTAATATTTTTCTGATTTTCTGTCCCCAAATACCATCCGTGGGTTCTCTCAATCGCGTCACAGGTATTTCAAGTGTATTGAGATAAGCTTCCATTTCCCGGCACTGGGTACTTTTCCCAGTACCATCTATACCTTCAAAAACAATTAACCAACCGCGCTCAGGCACAAAAACTCTCCTGTAAATAAAAGTTATAAGGGAGTAATACTACATTATTTTTAAAGGATAATGTTGGCTATTTAAACCAATGAATTGGACAGACAAATTGAAAGGAATAACTTAAGAGGCGGGAGTTTTACAGGTACTTGCCATTTTGTGTATAGATTCTACATCTGGGTTCATAATCATTATTTTGCTTAAACAACCATTGGTATTTAAAAAGAGATCCCCTTTTTTGTTAACCTGAAAAATTCTATCTCCTTTCTTATGTTCAATCTCTGCTCTAAATCTATGACTACGACCCTCAATTACCGTTAATTTCACTTCTTTAGCATATTTCCCTATAGCCTTTTCTCCTAAGTCTTGGTCACATACTTTCGCGATTCCCACCTCAGTCCACAAAGCTGTGCAACTTATCTGTAGTTTATTCAAAGCTGCCAATGATGTCATATATGTTTTGGCAAGGGCCTTAGCTTTATTAGACTCTTGCATCTTAAAAAATCCTCCTACACAAGCTAATACAATAAGTAGCCTTATGGCCCATTTTTTAACCGGAAACTCAATTACCTTGGTGCTTTTAGACGGAACTTTTTTTTTCTTTTTTTTCTTTTTTTTCTTTTTTATAGGCTTATCAAGCGAGTCCTCTTCGGATTGAACCTTCTTTTTTTTCTTTTTTTTAGGCTTATCGAGCGAATCCACTTCCGATCGAACCTTCTCGTCTATTTTTTCTTCAGCCATTGGCAAATCCTAATTCATCTATCTGCTTTTAATTTCCTAAAATTTATTCCAGGACTTGTTAACTTTTCAAAGAAGAACCCAACCCCGCAACTTTGAGAAAAATGGCGGAGGGAAAATTGATGAAAAACGGAAGATGATTTTAAACCCTACTGATATCATATGCAATGGATTAATTCTTTAGCTACTCTTTCCATTTTGCATTGATTGCGAGGGACCCCATTCTAATGCCTCCCATTCTGAGACTAGTTAAAAGATCCAGAGATGGGAGAAAAAAAAAGCCCCGAGATACCGGGGGGTAAGGTACACTTTCAGCACGATCTTCAAGTTTTTTTGGGTCATTGCTAAAAGTAATAATATAGTTACCTAAGTCTGATCCTACTTGGCAAGGAAAACTATGTTGCGGAAGGTCACAAAGAAAATTATTATTCATTTTAAATTTTTGAGTAACGATAAAGCTGCTTTGCATGGTATCAAGGTTTTTGGACTTATCGATTAGTACTTTTTCTTTTTTACTTGCAATATCCGAATGAACCCCTCCTTCAAGCACCAATTCATCTATAAGATTACCCCTTGAACCAAACTGTTCTTTTATTTTATCGGCAAGAATTCGGTTAAGACTATATTTTTCCGAAGAGAAATATAAAAAAACATCACCCTTAGAGCCTGGCACTTCTACATCCTCTATCTCTGTTTCATCCAAAGAGCGGAATCCACCTTGAACGGGAGCATCTGGAGTAATCAAAGTCCAAAGCATGGGACCAAAACCAACGAGTGCAATTATACCGCTGTCTTTATTTTTTCTTGAACTTCCCTTAATAGCATCCGGTTTTAATTCGCTAGCCATCGCAGGAATCTGCGCACCAATTCGAGCCACATTCATAACAATTAGCGGCAAATCATCAAAGTCGTATACTTGTATTAGAGTGTGTCGCTTTGGCGGTTTTAAAACACCTTGTTGAGCTTGCAATGAAAAGTTCCTTCGGTAAATATCATAAAGTTAATTCATAGAATAAAATTATTACAGAGTTTTCTTCATACCTTCAAATATTTATCTATCACTTCTTCTCCCAAATTTTCCATTTTGTCAGTCGCAACATTTCTTCCCTTATCTAAAATATAAAAATGCTGGGCAACGCGCCGAGCGAAGGGAAGCTTTTGTTCAACGAGAAGAATCGTCATTCCCTTTTCTTTATTCAGGCGGATAATTATATCTCCTATTTCATGAACAATATTTGGTTGAATACCTTCTGTTGGTTCATCTAAGATCAAAAACTTGGGATTTATAGATAACGCTCTTCCAATTGCTAATTGCTGTTGTTGCCCGCCAGAAAGGTCTCCTCCTCGGCGATGAAGCATTTGTTTTAATACTGGGAAAATCTCGAAGATAAATTCAGGAATTTCTCGTAACCCATCTTTACGAGCAAGTAGCCCTACTTTAAGGTTTTCTTCAACACTTAATTGAGTAAATATTTCTCTACCCTGGGGGACGTAACCAATACCTCGACAAGCCCTTATTTCTGCAGGCTTTCTAGTAAGATCATAATCATCATATATAATAGAAGAAGATGCAGTAGGCAAGAGTCCCATAATTGATTTTAGAAGAGTGGTTTTACCAACCCCGTTTCTTCCCATCAGGCAGGTACAGGACCCTGTCAAAACTTTCAAATCAACATCCCAGAGTGTATGGCTTTCACCGTAAAACTGATTTAATTTTTCCACCTTTAACAAAACATCAACTCCCTAAATAAACTTCGACTACATTTGGATCATTTTGAACATCTTCCATGGAACCTTCTGCGAGGACACGTCCCTCATGTAAAACTGTAACCCTGTTTGCAATAGAACGAATAAAATCCATTTCATGCTCAACAACAACGACTGAATGTTTTCCTGCTAAAGAAGTCAAGAGTTCCGCTGTCTGTTCAGTTTCTTGATGCGTCATCCCTGCAACAGGTTCATCAATTAATAACAGTCTTGGATCTTGCACTAATAGCATACCTATTTCCAACCATTGAGTTTGACCATGCGCCAACAATCCCGCACGCATGTTTTTTTGACCAATTAAGCCGATAGTTTCTAAAGTACCTTCAATCGTTTCTTTTTGGCGTCTATTTAGAGGTTTTAATAGCGACGTCCAAATATCTTTATCAGCATGCAATGCTAGCTCTAGATTCTCATACACCGTATGGTTCTTAAAAACAGTCGGTTTTTGAAACTTTCTTCCAATACCAGCGTGTGCAATTTCATACTCCGTCATCTGAGTTAAGTCCAGAGTCTGTCCAAAAAAAACAGTACCCTCATCCGGACGAGTTTTACCAGTAATCACATCCATCATGGTAGTTTTGCCAGCTCCGTTGGGTCCTATGATGCAACGTAGCTCTCCATCATCAATATATAGATTTAAATCGTCAAGAGCTTTAAATCCGTCAAAGCTAACTGTCAGATTTTCTAAGTACAAGATACAACCATGCCTTGTATCAACCGAGCTCTCTTTCGCCTGATTCTTTTCGCTAGTCATTTATTATTTCCCTACCCTTACTCTTTGAAGTAAAGCGATCAAAAAAACCAAGAAACCCTTTTGGCAAAAATAAAGTTACCACTATGAAAAGTACTCCTAAGAAATAAAGCCAATAATCTGGGGCCGCAACAGTGAACCAGCTTTTTGCTACATTGACCAATCCGGCTCCAAAAAGAGCCCCGATTAAGGTCCCTCGCCCACCAACCGCCACCCAAATAGCCATCTCAATCGAATTAGTAGGTTGCATCTCACTTGGATTGATAATACCAACCTGCGGAACATAAAGGGCACCAGCCAAGCCACACAAAAATGCAGAGACCGTCCAAATAAAAAGTTTGTAATGCAAAGTGTTATAACCGGAAAACATGACCCGACTTTCAACATCTCGAATCGCGATAAGAATCC
>Ga0066372_10000491_pt1 | contig 14810 bp, 13 predicted proteins | sample Knorr_S15_td_250_FD_77011 | JGI IMG/M metagenome (GOLD analysis project Ga0066372, IMG submission 77011) | Marine microbial communities from Southern Atlantic Ocean transect - Knorr_S15_td_250_ad_251m_LV_A | ecosystem: Environmental > Aquatic > Marine > Oceanic | place: Southern Atlantic ocean... | reverse complement strand
CTGGTGTCGCTGCTGACCTTCCATCTCACCCATCCCTTCGCTCGGCCAAGGTTGGGCGGGGTACTGATAACATCGCTGTCGGGCCTGCCATGAGCCGGGAGCAGGCCATCCAGTGCCTGGAGACGGGGATCCAAGTCTGTCAGGAACAGATAGCGGCCGGCGCTGACCTATTCGCCTGCGGGGACATGGGCATCGGTAATACCACTCCGTCAAGCGCTATAACATCAGTGGTCACGGGAGCTGGAACGGACGTTACCACTGGCCGGGGCACGGGACTGGATGACGCGGGCCTGGCTCACAAAGCCGAAGTGGTGCAGCGCGCCATAGATGTTAATAAACCCGACCCCAAGGATGGCCTGGATATCCTGATGAAGGTTGGAGGGTTCGAGATCGGAGTCTTGGCCGGAGTTTTCTTGGGCGCTGCCGCCGGACGACGCCCCGTCATTGTTGATGGCTTTATATCTGGAGCAGCTGCATTGGTTGCCTACGTCATCGCGCCAGAAGCACGGCATAGGTTCATAGCCTCACACCAGTCCGTAGAGCCAGGCCACCGGCTAGGACTCAGCCATATGGGATTGGAGCCTCTTTTGGATATGGGTATGCGGCTGGGGGAAGGATCCGGAGCAGCCCTGTCGATGCACATAGTTGAAGCGGCCGCCAAGTGTCTCTCCGATATGACCACATTCGCCGAAGCGGGAGTATCAGAAAAGATCGAAGACGATAGCCAAGGGGCAGCATCCTGATCTCTTTCTGGCTTAATCCCTTTCGGCTGGCGGTGACTTTCCTCACCATCTTCCCGGTCTCGCATAACCTGGACCGAGACCCGCGGAACGTCAGCAACTCAAGGGCGTTTTACCCTGCAGTTGGCCTGCTGATGGGCCTGATTCTCGTAGGCGTAGAGGAAGCATCCAGCCGCCTGTTCTCAGAACCCTTGACTGCTGCGTTCCTAGTGTCCGTCATGGTCATTGTCACCAGAGGCCTCCACCTAGACGGCTTGATGGATGTATTTGACGGAGTGTTCGGCGGCTTCACTCCAGAGCGTCGCTTGGAGATCATGCGTGACTCACGGGTCGGTGCCTTCGGCGTGGTTGGAGGCGTGACGGTCATGCTCCTCAAGTACGGTGCCCTGGTATCTCTATTGACGTTACCCGAACCCGGCAAAGAGTGGGCTCTGCTCCTTTTCCCGGCCCTGTCGCGATGGACCATGGTCGTTTTGCTTGGAGCTTTTCCCTATGTCCGCACCCAAGGACTCGGCTCGCAGTTCCACGATACGGATATAAAAATCGCCACAGCGGTGGCAGGCATATCCGCATTAGCCGCGTCAGTCTTGCTTGGAGGCTTTGCTGGACTGGGACTATTTTCCGGAGCGACGGTCGTGGCCTGGCTGGTGGGGTGGTCGATAGCCAAGTCGCTGGGCGGACTCACTGGCGACACCTATGGGGCGACCAACGAGATCATCGAGACAACTGTGATAATCGGCGCCACTGCCTTTGCCACTCAAGGATGGCTGGAACCGCTGTCCGACCTGTTGGACCGATTTTGATGTTTTACAGTTCGGATGACCTGGCGGTCCTAGCCTTGGCTGTGTTGCTCGACCTTACTCTGGGTGAGCCGCCCACACGATTGCACCCAACGGTCTGGATGGGGCGTATGGTTGGGTTTCTGGAATCGCGGGCCCCCAAAGAAGGTCTTGCTGCGATAACGGCAGGCCTCCTGATAACCTTGTCCTTAGCCTTGTTTTGGGGAGCGGCGGCTTTCCTAGTGGCTTGGGGCCTCAAAGAGATACACACCATCGTTTACGTCGTGGTAGGCGCGGCATTGTTGAAAACGACTTTCTCGGTTCGGCTTTTGCACAAAGAGGCCTCCTTGGTACGGGAACACCTGGACCGGGGAGATATGGATCAAGTTAGAGCCCGGATGCCGTCCCTCGTCAGCCGCGACCCATCAGGCCTGACCGCCGAGCAGGCCACAGCTGCTACCGTTGAGTCGGTCTCTGAGAACATCAACGATAGCTTCTTAGCTCCCTGGCTGTTCTTTGCATTGTTCGGACTGCCAGGCGCATTCATATACCGCATGATTAATACGCTGGACAGTATGATAGGTTATCGGGGAGTCTACGAATATCTGGGGAAAGCGTCGGCTCGGTTGGATGACCTGGTCAACTTGATTCCGGCGCGGCTGGCCGGGCTGTTGTTGGTGGTATCCAGTGGGTTTTTGCCGGACCAGCAGATGGCTAGGGCATGGCGCATGATGTGGCTGCACCATAGCCGCACCAAGAGCCCCAACGCCGGTTGGACGATGAGCGGTATGGCCGGGGCTCTGGGAGTCCAACTTCAGAAAGCGGACCCAGAAGTTGGATATCAGCTGGGAGAACCAGAACGGCCGATCGAACCCAAGGACATCTTACGCTCCGTCCAGTCCATGTACCTGGTGGGTTTATTCGGGATAGCAATAGCCATCGCGGTGACCTGCGCTAGAGGAAACGTTCTCTGAAGGCCAACTGATTTTGACTTCAAACCAGCACAATGAAAATACGGTGGGCCGCCGCCCAGTGCATGGCAGTATCAACCCTCGGGAGTTGCGCGCCCTCGGCCTGACGGCGGAAGAGCTATTAGATTTCAGCGCTAGTATCAGCCCTATCGGTCCGCCTGAAGGCGCTTGGGAGGCCATGCGAAGCGTTGATTTGGGCGCCTACCCAGACCCGGAATGCCTGGAACTCCGCGAGGCCATCAGCCGGTATCTTTCGACGCCATCTTCGATTCTGTCTATCCAACAAATCCTCATAGGGAACGGATCCACTGAAATATTCCACCTCTTAACTCGAGTTTTCCTCTCTGATAACCGGGCTGCTTTGGTGTTGACTCCAACCTATGGGGAATACGACGGGGCCTGCCGCCTGTCTGGGGTGGAAATATTGAATCTTCAAGCTGATCTGTCCGGAGATTTCAGGTGGGACATCGAAGCGGCTACTCACATAATCGAAGACAAAAAACCGTCTCTGATCTTCGTCTGCAACCCCAACAACCCCACTGGCGTGTATCTTGACCAGGGCGAGGTTGAGGCGTTGGCTGAGGCTGCAAGGGATGCCGGCAGTCTTTTAGTGGTGGACGAAGCTTACCTGTCTTTCGTCGAACATCCCTGGGACTCTTTAGATCTGTTGGATCGGCCCGAAGTGGTGCTGGTGCGTTCCATGACCAAAGATTACGCCCAGGCCGGTCTCCGATTGGGTTACGCCATCGCTTCGGAGGAAGTGGTTGCCCGTTTACGGCGATATCAACCTGACTGGAGTGTTAATGGATTAGCGCAGAAGGCGGGTATCTGTGCTCTAGACGACTCCGGTTATTTACCTGCAGCCAGGAAGTCGGTGGCCAGTTCCAAGAATTATCTCATCAGTGAGATGGGAGCGCTAGGCTTGGAGATCCCATCTTCTGAAGCCAATTTCTTGTTGATAAAGGTTGGAGACGCCGCCAAATGGCGGTCCATTCTTCTGACCAAAGGAATCGTCGTCAGGGATTGTACTTCTTTCGGCCTGCCCGAATACATACGTGTGGGTATCCGGCCCATAGGCGACTGTGAGCGGTTGGCAGCTGCCATTGCTGAAGTGACCCAAACCGGCATTGCTGAATAAAGTCCCAACCTTTAGAATCGGAGAGAATATCTGGTTCCGCTGATACAGCGATAGGAGCGCCTGCCATGGCTACTACAACATTTGGGAAAAGCGTCGGCGATAGTCGATTCAACGAGACGTTCGGTCCGCCTTCCGAGAGAGCCGTTCTGAAACTTAAAACTCACCTTACTCCTTATGTTCAAGAATTCATTAAGGCCGCTCCGTTTGTAGTCCAAGCAACTGCAGATGGTGAAGGGCGATGTGACGCATCCCCCAAAGGCGGCAAACCCGGGTTCATAAAAGTGATCGACGACAAACACTTGTTGTTCCCTGACGTTGCAGGCAACCGGCTCTTCCAGTCCTACCAGAACGTTGATCAAAATCCTTACGTCGGCCTGATCTTCTTCATCCCCGGTGTCAACGACACGGTTCGGGTTAATGGCAGGGTCAGTATTGTTAGCCAAGAAGACCTAGAGAAACGGGACGTGGTGTTGTCTCTCTACGAGACAGATGACAATTCTAAACACCTTCAGGGGATGCTGGTTGAGGTTGAAGAGGCCTATGGGCACTGCCCGAGGGCCTTGAATTTCTCCCACCTATGGGACGCGGGAGTGATAGCTGAGAATAAGACCAATTCCCCGATACCGGAGCGCACGGACGAGAACTACTACCAGCATGATCAGGGGAGTTAGGCGCATAGATTCGGCCTTCAGAACGCAGAACTAGCAGCTGAAAAACTGGCCCTGGACAACGTCCGGGGCCAGTTTTTCATTTCCAGATCTGACCGGAAAACGGTGAGGCCGATTTTGGTTTACATCTGGGGAAGGCCACCGTAAGATGGGTTGAAACACACCAGTCTAATCGGCCGAGGTTTTCTCCAGATGGTAACCATCTCCTTTGAAAAACACACATTGTCCAATGGCTTGGACGTGATACTCCATGAAGACCACACGATTCCAGTTGTTGCCGTAAATGTCTGGTATCACGTGGGTTCCAAAGACGAAGAGATCGGGCGCACCGGGTTTGCCCATTTGTTCGAACATGTGATGTTCGAAGGCTCAAAACACCACAATAGCAGCCACTTTGAGCCCCTTCAAAAAGCCGGCGCTAACCTGAACGGTTCTACTACCCCGGACCGCACCAACTACTGGGAAGACGTCCCCACCAACTATATGGACCTCGCCCTCTGGTTGGAGGCAGACCGCATGGGTTATCTGCTGGATGCCTTAGATCAACAGCGCTTTGATATCCAACGGGACGTGGTGAAGAACGAACGCCGCCAGTCCTATGAGAATCGCCCTTATGGTATGGCTAGTTGGCACCTGCAAGAGGCGTTATATCCAATGCCCCATCCTTACCACTGGATGACTATTGGTTCTCAAGAGGACCTGGATGCCGCTGAGTTGGATGACATCAAAGACTTCTTCAAGCGGTTCTATTCCCCTACTAATGCCAGTTTGGCCATCGCAGGTGACATCAAAATGGGCGAAGCGCTGGAACTGGTCAACCGATACTTCGGTGACCTGCCGCCGGGCGAGTCGGTGCCCCGTAAAGGACGCCATGACTCGGGTCTTAGGGGCCGCATCGAACTGGAGATGCGTGACAAAGTAACATTGCCGCGAGCATACGTTGCCTGGCCAACGCCTCCAGAAGGAGATACTGATGACGCTCCGCTGGAGATTTACCAGGCCATCATGTCCGACGGTCTAACTTCCCGCCTGCACAAGTCACTGGTGTATGAGAAACAGATCGCCCAGAGCGCGAGTATGCGCTATCACTCGTCGGAAATTGCTGGACAGTGTGTCATGTCAGTGACCGCTGCTGAAGGGCACGAATTGGCTGAAGTGGAAGCTGCCGCTGATGCTGAGATGGTCCGGCTGCTGCGTGAACCTCCCACCGACGAAGAGATTGCTCGGGTCAAGAACCGGATCGAAGCCAGCCATTATCGGCAACTTGCTCGCATCGGTGGGTTCGGGGGGCGGGCCGATCAATTGAACCATTTCAGCGTTCTCTCATCCAACCCAGACCTGATTAACACAAGCTTGGACAAGTATATGTCAGTGACCCGTGAGGACGTGATGCGGGTGGCAGAATCGGTCTTGGGCGACAACCAGGTGCGACTGCGAGTGCTGCCTGAACCGACCTTGTCTCCGGCCTCTGTCAAGCTTGATCGCAGCGTGATGCCTCCGCCGAAGAACGAGCCGGTCTTCACTCCGCCCACCCCAACCCGAACCAAGCTCTCCAACGGCATGGGCATTTCGGTTATCGAACAGCGGGGCCTTCCCATCGTGGCTTTCGGCGTGCTGATGGATGCGGGCGCTTCTAGAGACCCGGAACAGCTACCTGGTCTGGCTGGCTTTACCGCACAGATGCTTCCGGAGGGCACTGATACCAAATCCAGCCAAGATATCGCCCAGGCATTTGAGTTTATTGGATCACGCATCTCAGCCGATGGACGCCGCGAATACACCCTGCTATCGGCGGAAACCCTCACTAAACATTGGTCTACGGCGCTGGAACTCACCGCAGACCTGGTGTTGAATCCCAGTTTTCCGGACCACGAGCTCGAACGGGTGCGTAAAGAACATCTGACAGAGCTGCGCCGGGGCAAAGACGAACCAAACGCTGTGGCAGAGCAACTGTTGGCTGGCCTGGTTTTCCGGCGCGATTCCGGATATGGACATCCACTTTCTGGTACTGAATCATCCATAGGGGCTCTCAACCGCGACGATATGGTGCGCCAATTTGACAGAGATTACGGCCCTGAGAATGCTAATCTTATCGTTGTTGGCGACGTCAGTATCGAAGAAGTGGCAAAAAGGGCTGAATCGGTATTTGGTTCTTGGACTGGCGGAAGCCCTGGGGTTAACGTTGAAGCCACGATTGTGCCGTCCAACGGCACGGCGACCATCTATTTGGTCGACCGGCCTGGTGCTCCCCAATCGGTCATCCGCGCCTTGCACACTACGATTCCAAGGCTGCACCCCGATTACCTGGGCTTGACTTTGATGAATTACGCCTTCGGTGGCCAATTCTCGGCTAGGCTTAATCAGAACCTGCGCCAGGACAAAGGATACAGCTATGGATACCAGTCTCATGTCCAGTGGCACCGCGGGCCTTCTCTTTTGCTGGCCGGTGGTTCAGTCCAGACCGAGGTTACCAAAGAGTCAGTCTTCGAGACCTTAAAGGAATTCAACGAGGTCCGCGGCGACCGGCCCATCAGCGAAGAAGAATTGGAGAACGCCAAACAGAGCGTCTTGCGGAGCTTTCCGGCAAACTTCGAACGGCCGGGAGCCGTCATGGGTCAGGTCCTTCAGATGGTCCAGTTCGGCCTGCCCGACGATTACCTTCAAACGGTCCGCTCGAACGTTGAATCCGTGACTCTTGATGACGTTCATCGAATCACTCAGGAATTGGTCCGCCCAGACCAACTGAAGATCTTGGTGGTGGGAGACCGGCAGGAGGTAGAGAAAGGACTCCGGGAGTTGGAACTGCCAACGGTGATTCTGGACGTGGACGGGGTAGAAACTACCTAGACTATCTTTCGGTGCGGATATTATTGCCGAGGTCGCTCTCCTAGTTCGAGGGTCAGTACCTCACGGGACCCTTGGCCTTGAACCACTCTGAATACCTCAACCGTCAATTCTTCCCCGGCGCTGAATTCCGTTTTCAGCAGACGAGTTAGGTCTGAGACCGTCGCGATATCGTGGCCGCCTATGTTCACCAGGATATCCCCTGGTTGGATTCCGGCGATGTCGGAAGGTCCATCAATGACCGTGTTCTTGATTATGACGCCCTCGCGGATGGGAAGACCCACCCGAGCTGCGACCTCAGGCACCAGATCAGCTAGATAGACGCCCATCCATGCCCAGCGTACGTGACCCAATTCCACCAATTGCTCCGCGACCTGCTGGGCCGTCTCGATGTCTATCGCGAAGCCGATGCCCTCGACCGCGACACCAATACCTTGGCTGCTGCCCCGTAGAACGGCGGTGTTGATCCCAATCAGGTTTCCTTCAAGGTCGATTAGTGGGCCGCCGCTGTTGCCAGGATTTATGGAAGTGTCGGTCTGGATCAGGTCATATAGAGTGATACCGGGTGATGCTTCGATGGACCTCCCCAGCGCAGATACGACACCCACGGTAACAGTAGGACCACCTGGTAGCGCCAGTGCGTTGCCGATCGCTATCACCCAGTCACCGGCCCGGAGCAACCCGTTCTTCCGCAGAAAGAGGAAGGGATAACCGTCGCCCGGTAGTCTGAGAACCGCTAGGTCAGATAGTCGGTCTGCACCAACGATCTCGGCCTCTACCTGAGTGCCATCGTCAAGGGTTACTATGACTTCAACTCCGCCCTCGACCACGTGATTGTTGGTCAGCACTAGGCCAGATTCGTCGAATATCACACCTGTCCCGCTTCCGAACCCCTGTGTCTGCCGGCCGAAACGGTCTAAAGAGATGTTTCGGGATACGATGGACACTACTGCCGGGCGCACTCTCTCGACCGTGTCCGCGATGTTGGGTAACTGGAGCATGGGTCCGGAGATAATTTGATTTCCTCCTCCCACGTTTGTTGTTGGGGTGGGAGGGTTGGAAGCGACCGTCGGGTCGTTGGAACAGGCAACTGCTGCCAGGAGAGCCAACATTACCAGGGCCAGAGAAGCTCCGAGGGCAGAACCATGCGAAAGGATCTCGGAAATGCCAAATAGATTTTTCATGCTTATAGGAATGTTTTGGCAGCCTCACGCTGGAGCCGGAATAAAGGCTCCATGCCACGGGAGGCCAACGAAAGGACTTCTTCTACAAGATGCCGTGGGAATGGTTGTGCTTCGGTTGCTCCTTGCAGCTCCACCAACCCCCCGTGGGCAGTGAGCACTACGTTGAAGTCAACGTCGGCAGCGAAGTCTTCCTCATAGCACAGGTCGAGAAGTAGCTGGTCCTTCAAGATTCCGACGCTAACCGCCGCGACGGGACAGATCAGCGGCAACTGGGTTAGGACCCGGTTATTCACTAGCATCTGCAGCGCCTGGTGCAGGGCCACGTAGGCCCCGGTTATTGAAGCAGTACGGGTACCGCCGTCAGCTTGGATAACGTCACAATCTATCTGGACGGTGCGCTCTCCCAATGCCTCCAAATCGGTTACCGCCCTCAGAGACCGGCCGATCAACCTCTGAATCTCTTGGGAGCGTCCGCTGGGCCTACCCGAGTCTCGCTCTCGGCTCGTTCGGGTGTCGGTAGCGCGGGGAAGCATGGAGTACTCAGCGGTGACCCAGCCTCTGCCTTGGCCACGCATCCACCCCGGTACCCGGTCCTCTAGAGAGGCCGCGCACAGTACCTTTGTGGTCCCCATCTCGATTAATGCTGAACCTTCGGCGTATTTCTGGTAACTGGGTGTGATCTGCGTGGGTCGGGTTTCGTCCCAATTCCGCCCGTCCGATCTGGAATAATCAGCCAATTTCGTTTGTCCTCATCCGGATTCTGGAGTCGTTCCCGGGGTCGAAATCCAGTATACATTACGGCTGTGGGGAGGGGTCTTGAAAGGACCTTAAGACCCCAGAGAGTTGACCGTTATTAGGTATTACGCCATAACTACGAGCCATCGGTAATAGGCACAACCTCGTTGTCACCTATCCTCTTTGAATCCCGTTAGAAAAGAGCCTGTCGGTGTGTCCAGGTTGTACTAGCTGAAGCTGTCAGATTATAATTCAGCACACATTCTTGATTAAATGGGGTTTAAACGTGGGCACTAACAAAGCTACATCCGCCAACGGCAGTCAGCAACTACACGCCTTTTTTCAGGGCGCTGTGGTACCGATGGATGATGCTAAGGTGAGTGTGACAACCCACGCGCTACACTACGGAACCGCAGTTTTCGAAGGTATACGAGGCAATTGGAACGAAGAGCAAGGAAAGATGTTCATCTTCCGGATGCGAGAGCATTACGAGAGGCTGATTCGCGGTTGCAAGATACTGTTGTTGGACATTCCGTATAGTGCTGATCAACTCTGCGACATTACCGTAGACCTTGTCAGGCGAAACGGACACACATCGGACATCTATGTACGTCCTCTGGCCTACAAGAGCGCTGAGGTTGTAGCGAACCTGAAACTCCAAGAATTGGCCAGCGATTTCACATTGATCACTGTCCCGTTCGGCAGTTATCTAGGAACGGACATTCTCAAGTGCTGCACTTCATCTTGGCGGAGGGTCGATGACAATATGATACCGACCCAGATTAAAAGCGCGGGCATCTATGTAAACAGTATGCTGGCTAAGACCGAAGCAACCCTAGCCGGGTTCGATGAGGCCATCATCTTGAACCAGGACGGCCACGTTTCCGAGGGTTCTGGCGAGAACGTATTCATGGTTGCCGGAGGTAAGCTGCATACCCCCAGCCTAGAGGACAACGCTCTGCCCGGCATCACTAGGGAGACCATCATCCAACTTGCCAATGCTGAGTTGGGGCTTGAAGTGGTCGAACGTAGCATCGACCGCAGTGAGTTGTATCTGTGTGATGAGGTATTCCTAAGTGGGACTGCTGCTCACCTGACACCGGTTGTGGAACTGGACCGGCGGAACATCGGTGATGGTGAACCTGGACCCATAGCTACTCAACTGCAGAAGCTGTATTTCGACATCGTGGTGGGACGTAACCCAAAATACCTGCACTGGTGCACCTCAGTAACCCCCCAGATGGTTCCGGCTTAAGGATCAAGGCCATCACTATCGACTAGTAGAACGAACGGACGCACCGTGGACCGGGCGTTCGTTTTGTTCACCTCGATTTTCCGAACGGGAGTATTGCGATTTGACCTGGGTCGGACTGGGCTTACTTTGTTACGCCATTGGAAGCCTTCCCACTGCCTATCTATTCACCCGTTATAACCTTGGTCGGGACATCCGAGAGGTTGGGGATTTCAATAGCGGCGCGGCGAACGTATTCCGCAATGTGGGGGCTAAAGCGGGTGTCGCCGTGGGCGCCATCGACATCATTAAGGGCTCTTTGGCGATTGTACTAGCAAAAGCTCTGGTGGATGACACAGGCATGGAAATGATGGCCGGAGTAGCTGCGTTGGCGGGGCATAACTTCCCCGCTTACTTGAAATTCAGAGGAGGGAGAGGCGCCGCCACCGCCGTTGGGGTGCTGATTGCTTCATTGCCGATAATCGGCCTGCCTATCGGTGCTGCCGGTCTGGCAGCGCTTTACTTCACCCGTAAAGCGATCTACCCTCTGGTAGTTTTTCTGGTCGCCGTGCCCGTCTTGGCCTACCCAGTGGGTTATTCTCCCGCCCTAGCGGTCTACGCCGTTTGCATTCCGATAGCTGTTGGATTATGCCACTTCTTCACCACCCGGATCTTGAATCCGGACGCGGCTAAGAATACAGCGAGCGTGTGGGAATCTTAGTTTAGTGGCGAAGCTGCCAAGTCTAAATGGCCGCCCGCTTCTACAGACAATCCTTTCTACAATTCGGCAACCAGCTGAGTCGAGGATTTAGGTGTTACAACGTGGCTGAATTCGCCGCGAACAGCTGATATCGAGACATCGGAATTGAGAAGTTCGTCCAGTTTGTTCGGGAAGTATCCAGTTGATACGCGTTGAGCTTGATGGCGTTTAGATCAAGGGCGTTAATGGGCCGTTGGACTGCCATGAAGAGTGCCGTCCTTTGGTTCGGCCCAAGGGGGCAGAACAGCCCCATGGCCCTGGCGAGCTCGCTGGCAGCGTCCTCCAAACTCTGGAGCGTGCGCCTCTTTGGTCGGCACTGAGAAACCGGTCCGGCTTCTGCAATTCCGTCCAACTGACTTCCGATATCTGGTTCCCAGGATTGGTTGCAATCGGTTCTTTTGGAGATAACGACAACTTAACAGACCACCCTTTTGCAGACTAGCTGTCCGGTTTACAGTCTCGGAAAGTTCGGCCGACACAACCAGATATGCACCATGATATACTCGGAGGATTACAGGTGAATTACCGGGCGCCAGGCACGTTAGCCAATGGCGAAAAAGGTGGTAACAGATGGACGCATTCGATATGTGTCGGATTGTAGCTGACCACCGTGAGAGTGGAGACCTCTACCACGAATTTTTTGCGGCTGACCGTCTTAGTGTTGGCGTCTATGTCTTGAAGTCCGGGGCCACAGACCCGCAGACTCCCCACTCGGAGGATGAGATTTATTACATCGTGTCCGGGTCAGGAGCTATCGAAGTGGCAGGTGAACACCGGCAGGTTGGCGCCGGCACGGTTATCTACGTGGGCGCCCACGTAGATCATCGGTTCCACTCTATCACCGAAGACCTAAGTGTCATCGTTGTATTCGCGCCGCCGCGCCATTCGCTGCGGACATAGTCCTGGAGCAGTCAGATGTCAGAAATAGAGATGCTCGGCATGATTGGCGTTAACCGGGAGCGCGACTCCTCCAGGGGTGTGACGGTTAGCCTGTTCGGCGGCGGGATCAACCCTGCAGATGAGATTCCTTCTGGTATAGACCCAGACTACATCACTGAATTCTCCTTAGCTCACGAGGCCAGCGGGTTTGATAAGGTGCTGATTGGCTATTCCTCGGCGACGGCAGAGGGATTCGGAGTTGCAGGGTACGCAGCCTCCCAGACTAAGACTCTAGGTTATCTCATCGCACACCGCCCAGGGTTTGTGGCGCCCACTTTGGCTGCCCGGCAGGCCGCCACCCTTGACCAACTTACCGGCGGTCGTATCTCCTTGCATATCATCAGCGGGGGCAGCGACGTGGAACAGCGGCGTGATGGCGACTGGATAGACCACGATGCCCGCTACCGGCGAAGTGACGAGTTCATGGATGTGCTGCGCCGGGTCTGGACTGAGACCTCACCCTTCGATTACGAAGGTGAGTTCTATCGGTTTGAACAGAACCTCAGTGAAGTCCGCACTCATCAAAAACCTCACGTCCCACTCTACTTTGGCGGCGCTTCTGACGTAGCCAAAGAGGTCGGTGCGAAGCGGGCGGACGTTTATGCACTCTGGGGTGAACCACTAGAGTCTATAAGAAGCCAAATCGGCGATATCCGACAGCGGGCTGCCAAATATAACCGAGACATACGCTTTAGTGTCTCTGTCAGACCTATATTGGGAGACACGGAAGGGGAAGCATGGGAGAGGGCCCGAGGGATACTCGACCGGGTAAAATCGTCCGTAGGAAGCACGATCGGACCCGGTAAGCCGGCGAGGCTTCAGTCCGAAGGGTCACGGCGGTTGTTGGACTTTGCAGCCAAGGGAGATGTCCACGACAAACGTCTCTGGATGCCAATTGCCGCGACTACCGGGGCAGCTGGAAGCACTACTTGCTTGGTAGGTACTGCCGAACAGGTAGCCGATTCGCTTCTTGCTTACCATCAGGCAGGAGCTTCGGCGTTCATCATACGCGGCTTTGATCCCCTCCAAGACACCATAGACTGGGGCAAAGAGTTGATTCCCAGGGTGCGCGAAGCAGCAGCTCTAGCCAGAAGCTAACAAAAGAAAGACGCAAGTCCCCCTAGCGAGGCAGAAGGTTAGGATGCGGTAGAAGCTGCGCTCGCTAGCAAATTGATGGGAGCCTGTCATTAGCCAGTTGGCAGACCCTTCAACTCCAACAGCTCTTCTAGAGACCTAAAGAATAGCGGGGCGTACACGTCCTGTAGGAGTGTTATCTCACCACGCCCGCCCGTCTCGGAAGTAGCCCCCCAGAACTCGTTCCCTTCAAGGTTAACGTCAAGGTCTATCTTCGTTACGGTGGCGACAGTCGGGTCCAAAGCGATCGCCATTGCCAACGGGTCATAGAACTCGAACCGCTGCCTGCTCGGGTCTTTCTTGAACCAGCCCTGTAGTAAGTCCAAGGTCAGCTGGCCTAACAGGTGTCCGGAGTGTAACCCGAACGCCTGCTTTCGATTGACTCCTACCTGACGGCAGGCCGCCAGATCTACCAACGTGATTGGCAAACCACTGGAAAAAACAATATCCGCGGCCACTGCGTCGGAGTAAGTGTTGAACTCTGCGTGAGGAGTCACGTTGCCTGGTGCGTTTACTGAACCTCCCATCACCACGATCTTCTTGGCCTGCTCCAATGCGTACGGGTGCTCCCTTAGTAGTCGGGCCACGTTGGTCAATGGCCCTAGGGCCACCAACACGACTTTGCCGGGTTCTCGGGTTAACTGATCGTGTACAAATGAGACGGCTCCTTGGTTTATGTGCCTGATTATAGGCTGGGGCAAGCGGCGGGACAGGCCTCCCGGGCCGTGGAATTGGGGTGCGTATTTGAACTTGCCCCGAAACGGACGCGATGCACCTTTGGAAACCGGGATACCTCCACGACTCGCGGTTTGAAGCAGTGCTAGTGCGTTGCGGGTTGTGCGGGCCAGCGGCACGTTGCCGCCCACTGAGGTCAGACCTACGACATCTACCTGAGGGGCGGCAAGGGCCATCAGAATGGCTATGGCGTCGTCAACACCCGGATCGGTATCGATGACCAATTTGATCGGTTGGGTCATGAGTCCCTCGAGAAGCCGGTCAGAAAGAGATATCGTCTTTGTAGAGATAGGCCGAATTGGCAAAGGCGGTCAATGCGTCCAGCGCCGTATGCCAGAAGCGGTAGCCGGTGGCCTTGTGCAGTTTGCTGGTACTCATCAATATGGGCCAGCGCACTTGGTCTAGCCCGGCGGAGGTCATTTCCCTTTGCAAGCGAAGCCCCCAGAGCAACCGCGTCAGTGGGTAGACCATGAATGGCGGCAAGTTGACGAACCTGCTCTTGATGATTTTGGATATCTCATGGTAGCGGACTATGCCATCGCCAGCGACGTTAAAGGTGCCTGGAATCTCCCGCTGAATGATTATCGACATGACCCTGGCCAAGTCACTGTCATAGACGAACTGCAACGGCGGATTGTAGTCCATTACTCCGAACAACCAAGGGCGGAAGAAAGCCTGTGTTTCTAGGTTGTCGGCGCCGTGCCCCAACACGGTGCAAGACCTAAGCACGGTTACCTTGACTTCTTCTTGTGCCCGTGCGAATTCCTCCAATGCTATCTCACTCTGGAGCTTGTCATGAGCGTATGGAAAGTTGGGCGAAGCACGCATTGCGGCGTCGTCGGCGATGGGAATCGGGTTGTCGCTATGCGCCCCGTAGACTGTGTGGGAACTGACGTAAACCAAGTGAGTGATTCGTGCGATAACACATGAAGCCATTACTGCTCGGAGGGTT
>Ga0066372_10000489_pt1 | contig 14835 bp, 11 predicted proteins | sample Knorr_S15_td_250_FD_77011 | JGI IMG/M metagenome (GOLD analysis project Ga0066372, IMG submission 77011) | Marine microbial communities from Southern Atlantic Ocean transect - Knorr_S15_td_250_ad_251m_LV_A | ecosystem: Environmental > Aquatic > Marine > Oceanic | place: Southern Atlantic ocean... | reverse complement strand
TATCATGCCCGGAACTCTCTGGAGAGAACTCTCCACGAATCCTACGCACGCAGCACAGGTCATGCCTTCCACGGGCAGATTCAATCGCTTGATGTTCTTGTCCGTTGTAGCCATGTCATTTCCAATTAGGGCTGTTCGCTGCTAGGCTCCATCGGCGAATATGAGGTTTCCGATGGAGGCGCTCTGGCGGATCTTCTTCAGGTCAGCATATTCCGGCGAGTCGTACCAGGCCTTGGCCCGCTCCATACTCTCAAACTCGAGCACCACCAAGCGCTTGGGTTGCCACACCCCTTCCAGGACCTCGCCTGACACGCCTCGTACCAGGTATTTCCCACCGTAGGCCGCCACAGTTTCTGGAACGCCAGACGCATAGGTACTGTATTTCTCGGGATCGGTAACTTCAATGTCGCCAACCAGATACGCGGTCTTACCGGTATCGCTGCCCTGAGCATGAGGCTCGATCCCTTCTGCAACTAACAGTGACCCCGTGGAAGCGCTTTGACGGAGCTTGGTAAGGTCTTTGTATTCGTCAGAGTAATACCAGGCTTTGATGGTCTCAATATCTTTGTACTCAGCCAAAACAAACCGTTGCGGGCACCAATCTCCTTCCACCGGTTGGCACTTGTCGGGGCCTCGCACCAGATATTTGCCGCCGAACGCCCCACTGCTGTTAGGTACAGCCGCGGCGTATTTAGCAAAAGTATCTGGATCTGTTACATTGATGTCGCCGATTACGTACGCTGACATATCTCACTCCCTTTGGTCGCTACTTGTTAAAAAAATATACAGGTCTTTGAGTTCTTCAACTATGGTTTCGGCTTCGGCGGAGTGGATTCCGTCCACTCCGCGCGGCGCCAGGCGCGCTTCCAGCAGCAGCTAACCAACGTACCCGTTCTTCCTGTCCCATTCGTCCGCAGCTTGGCTGCGATCCGACGGATTGCCGTAACCGCCTCCACCTGAGGACAGGCAGTAGACGTGGTCACCGGGGTTGACCTGGACTTCGGTCTCTTTTGAACCTAGCGAACGCTCAGATCCGTTAGACAGGATTTTGTAGTCGTGAGGAAGGCCGTCTTGTCCTTCGAATAATCCAAACGGTGGCACCACTATGCCGTCACCGGCCGTGTTCAGCCGTGCTGGGCCTTCTCCTTCGTAGACCAGGTCACAGATGCCCCCAAGTCCGCCGCGCCACTGCCCTTGGCCACCGGAGTTGGGGCGCAGTTCGTGTCTGCGAATAAAGAATGGGAACCTTTCTTCAGTGACTTCTATGCTGGGACTTCGTATGCCCCCAGCCACGTTAATCTCACCTACGTTGGGCCAGCCATCATAGCCATAGGTTGCCCCCCCACCACCACGGGCCAGGAAAAAGTGCCAGATGAACTGCCGTCCGGTGCGCGGGTCCTGACCGGTGATGGCATAACGTAATCTTCGAGAGAACCCGGCGTTGACCTCTTTAGGAACTGCCTGGGCAAGGGCCTTAAATACCGCCTCGACGATCTCTTCGGCGCAATGGTTGGTGCTCATGCAGACCGGTGCCGGCGGGTTAGCGTTCACGATCAGACCTTTGGGGGCAATGATGTCCACCGGTCGCATGGAACCCTCGTTTTTGGCCACATTAGCTGGGGCCACGTACATGATTGCCGCGTGGGCCAAAGATCGGGTATTAGCGTAAGCGCTGTTGATGAAGCCGGTGACTTGGGGACTGGACTCTCCCAGGTCTATGGCCATCTGATCTCCACTTATGGTCACCTTGGCCCGGATGGGAATCAGCTTGCTGTCGAAGCCATCGTCATCCACCAAAGCCTCGCCATGGTAGACACCATCTGGCCATTCAGAGATGAACTGTCGCACATGCCGCTCAGTGGCTGACAAGATCTCTTCTACCGCAGCTAACAGTCTGTCCGGGCCGTAGGTCTCCAACAGGCTGGCGATCCGCTGGGCCGCTATCATGACCGAGCCAATCTGAGCATTCAGGTCTCCCAGGAAATTTTCCGGCTGCCGGACGTTGGCCGAAAGCATCTGAAGCACGTCTTCCCTGGGCACCCCCTTGTCATAGAGCTTCAGCGGTGGGATGCGGATCCCCTCCTGAAATATCTCGGTGGCCCGAGGGTTATAGCCGCCGTGTGTTCCTCCGCCTACGTCGCTATGGTGGGCGCGGTTAACGGCGTAGAACAGTAACCTCCCCTGGTGGAACACCGGCCTGATTATAGTGATATCCGGCAGGTGACTACCGCCGAAATAAGGGTCGTTCAATATGAACAGGTCGCCCTCGGAGATGGTATCTCCAAAATAGTCCCGCACCGCAGCCCCCGCCACGGGAAGGGCGCTGACATGGACGGGGATGCCCTCTCCTTGGGCCACCAATTGGCAATCGCCATCCAGAAGAGCTGTGGAGAAGTCGCGGCTGGAGTTCAATATCTGGGACATAGCCGTCCGGAGCATGACCTCGGTCATCTCGCGGGCGATGGACTCCAACCGATGCTCCACAACAGCCAGAGTCACCGGGTCGGGTCTGTCGGTAACTACCACAGGTGAATCTTCGGTATCCAGAGAGACCTGCAGTTCGATGCCGCCGTATGAGTCGATGGTTGCCTTGTCCCCAGCCTCGACCAACACGGTGGTGAAGTCAGATTCCAAGACCGCCGGACCATCCACCGAACTTCCCGGAGGCAATTCAGTAATCTCGTAGACAGGCGCATCGGTCCAACCACTCAGATAAACCTTCCGCCTTCCCTTCGCCTTCACGGTATCTCTACTTACCCTATCCACAGGCGGCGGGTCCAGTTTGGGCAGCCTGCCTACCACGCTAACGCGCAGGGTCACTAGCCGTATCTCCTGTTCCGACTGACTGTAGGAGTACAGTTCTTGGTAGCGGGTATGGAAATTACCAGCCCATTGATACAGCAGCGGTTCTAGGTCTTGGGTCAGATCCGGCACCGGGACATTGACCTCGTATATCTGGTCGAGGTACCGCATGTCGGCAGAGACCGTGATTTCTATGCTGGATTGCAGCACACCCTGGTCCTGAAGTTTTTGACGACCATCCGACTCCATTCCTTGCACGAGGGCTTTGACCGCATCTAGGTCCATGCCCAATAACGGGGTCGGATGAGAGCGGGAATAGTCGTATTTGAGGTCAGTAGACAGCATGCCGTGGGCCGAAAGCACTGCAGCCGCGGCGGGGATGATTACTTTCTCCACATGCAATTGTCTGGCTACCTTGCTTGCCTGGAGTCCGGCAGCGCCGCCGAAAGCCATCATATTGAACCGGCGCGGGTCCACGCCGCGCTGAACTGACATGAGCCGGATCCCCTCCGCTATTGACGTTGAGACCACCTCTGTAATACCTTCTGCAGCTTCGATCATGGACAGGCCGGTGGGATGTGCCACATGTTCTGAGATAGCCTTTTCAGCAAGGTCTTTCTGTAAAGTTGTACTACCACCCAGGAAGTTCGCAGCGTCCAGATAGCCCAGCGCCAGGTTGGCATCAGTCACGGTGGGCCGGTCCCCGCCCTTGTCATAGGCAGCCGGACCGGGCACCGCTCCAGCGCTCTCTGGTCCCACCTGCATGATGCCACCTGGGCCCACAGAGGCGATGCTGCCGCCACCTGCACCCATGGTGTGGATATCTATCATTGGCACAGAGATCTTCCACCCAGCCTCAAATTTCTCGGTACTCAAATGAGGCTCTCCGTTCTCGATCAGGGAGATGTCAGTGCTGGTGCCACCCATATCGAACGCGATTATATTAGACGACCCAGTCAGCCCTCCGTAGGCTGCCGCGCCGCTCACTCCTCCGGCAGGACCAGACAATATGGAGCGGACAGCCAAACGCCGTGAGTCCTCTATAGGCGCAACGCCCCCGTTGGACTGCATGATGAGGAAGTCACCCGATCGCTGGAATTTAGCCAACCGTTCTTGCAAGTTCTCCAGATAACGGCCTAGCACAGGACCCACATAAGAGTTAATGACCGTGGTGCTAAGTCGGTCAAACTCTTTTATCTGAGGAATGACCTGGGAAGAAAGCGATGTGTACATACCAGGGAATTTGGCCTGAATGATTTCGCCCACACGGTCTTCGTGGGCAGGATTCAGGTAAGAGAACAAGAAACACACAGCCAGGGCTTCGACACCATCGTCTTTCAGGCCGTCCAATGCCTTATTCAGCGCATCTTCGTCCAAGGCTATCTTGGCGCTGCCGTCCGACCGCACGCGCTCCAGAACCTCAGCGCGCATATACCTAGGAACCAATGGCTCAACGGGGGTCATGCGCAAGTTGTAGCGGTCTTCTTTCAAGCCTTCCCGCATCTCCAACAGGTCCCTGAACCCGTCGGTGGTGATGAGACCGACCTTCGCGCCTTTACGCTCCACCAGGGTATTCGTGGCCACGGTGCTCCCGTGGATTATCATGTCTGCGGCAGCCAACAAATCCTCAAGAGAGAGGTCATAGGCCGATGCGGCGTGCGTCAAACCAGTCATTAGACCCTCTGAAGGGTCATGGGGCGTGGATGCCGTCTTGAAATACCGAGGCGGCTGGCCTTCTTGGGCAATTACAAAGTCGGTGAACGTTCCACCAACATCGATACCAATCACGTACACGGTCAGCTACTCTCCGAGAATTTCTTTCTGCTAGATATACCGGGGCTCCACGTCGTGTGACAAGCCAAATGCGTGCTTGCCGATCAGTTCCAGCGCATCGAACCCACCCACGGGGTGCATCGTGCCGGCCCGGACGTCCCGGTAGTACCGCTCTAGGGGCCGTCCTTTAGCCAGACCTGCGCCTCCGACCATATCCATCGCTTTGTTGACCACGTCTTGGGCGGTCTTCATGCAGAAATACTGCATCCCCACGGCGTCCATCAAAGTGCCGTGATCCCTACCGTTCTCTCCATCTAAACGCACGGCTATATCCTTCTGAAATGTCCAAGCGGCGTTTAGGGCAATATCCATCTCGGCAGCCAAGAACTGATGGCCAGGGCTAAAACTCTCGGGATGCTTGAATGGGATGCGGGTGCGGCCCTTGGTCTGATCGATAGCAAAATCCCTGGCGGCCTTGGCGATACCTAGATAGACGCTCCCGAAGCTCCCCCCATGCCATGCCCATAGGCCTTTGGCGAATTCGTCCCAGACCCAGGGTTTATGACGAATAACGCCCTCTTCTGAAACAAAAACGTCTTTCAGTTCCCAACTGTGACTCTGACTCGCCCGCATGCCCATCGTGTTCCAGTCATTCAAGCAGGTCAGTCCTTCGGTGTCGGGCGGCAACAGGAATATCAAGGCTACCTCACCTTCATCGGGGTCGTCATAGATGGCGGTGCTGCCAAAAAGATCGCCCCCCGGGCTGTTGGTTCCGAAACCCTTGCGTCCGTTGACCAGGAAGCCGCCATCGGTCTTGGTTGCCTTCACGGTGGTATAGCCTAGCCCGGTGATGCCTTTCAGCGAGTCCACCTGTGGGTCGGTGACAGCGGCGAAGACCATCAGTTTCTCCGCGGCGATCTTCTCTAAAAGAGGCCGAGGGTGCTCGTCTCCCGCCTTAATCAAATCGCACATAATGTATGGCAGGCCGAAGTGCATGTTAACGGCCAGCGCAGTTGCGCCGTCGCCCTGGGCCAGGCGATTCTGGGCGATACAGACTTCTAGAAGAGACGCCCCACCGCCACCCATATCAGCCGGAATTGGCATGGCTGTGTACCCCGAGTCTCTGAGGGCCTGCATGTTCTCAAATGGGTATGAGTTCTCTTCGTCGTGCTGTGCTGCCCTAGTGGCAAAGTCATCGGCGTGCTTGGCGGCCAGGTCGTACCATTTGCGTTGGGAATCAGTGAGTTGGTCAATCATGGGTTATTACTCCAGATAAAATCAGGCTCCCAAGCGCCACCACACACAACATTTTTGTTAATCGTTAGTTGAAAGCAAGGGTATTTTAACGACGAGAGGAACCACCGTCCAACCTCAGACCTACCTGAACCACGAGGCTGGGGTACCTTCCAACTTAACCTCTCTTATCCCTGGAGTACGGCCCACCAGACCCTGCTCTGACAATCGCGCGGTAACAGCCCGCCCCAAGGACCCGCCTAAATGGTGCCCACGTTCAGTCCAATCCAGGCACCCAACCGCGAATTCTCCTGTGGTCTTATCCGCGACTGACAGGTCCACGCCTAAGTCACCCATAGCCATACGTCCCTTGGCGGTCAGCCCATAGCCAACCCGGTTGCCGGAAACAGGCGCCTCTAACTCTTCAACCCACTTCAGCCTGAGCAGTTCTCCCATCAGCGCAATTCCAGCGACTCCCGCCAAGTGCCCGTAGCAGGTGCGAGCCCGACGCAAGGGAGTGTCGCGGCGTACTTCGCGTTCTGCCTGGGTTCCACGCTTGGGGCGCATCCTGGTTGGTTCGCTATGAGTCACAGTCCAGACCTTCTATCGCGCATCTCAAAGAAAATCGAATGGCGGGGTAAGCGTCTCCGCCAGCCCCGCCACATGCTTGCTTTGTGCTTGCTCCTGAGGCCGGTTGTCAGCCACCGCCGATGGCCGGGAGAAAATGAACTTCGCTATCCTCGCCAACCTTGTCTAGCATTCCCAACTGGCTGACCTCACCGTCTATTATAACGGCGAGGCCTGGAATCAAATCATCCTCTACTTCATCAACGAGATATTCTTTGATGCCTGGATGCTGGGTTTCTAGGTTATTGATCAGCCGGCGGACGGTAGCACCTTCCACCTGAACCTGTTGGTTGCCGCCAGTCAATTGCTGGAGCTTGGGCGGAATCCAAACTTCCGCCATTACCTGTTACTTACCCTCTTTGGCCCAGAGGGCCTCCAGGACCTTGTCCGGAGACATGGGCAGGTCGTTCATCCGGATGCCTATGGCGTCGTAGATGGCATTGGATATGGCGGCCATCGGAGGAACTATCGGCACCTCACCGACGCCCCTGACCCCGTAAGGGTGGTTGGGATTGGCCACTTCCACGATGACCGTGTCGATCATCGGGAGGTCCAGTGACGTGGGCATGCGGTAGTCCAAGAAGCTGGTGTTGAGCATGCCGCCGTTGTCGTTGTAGACATACTCTTCGTTGAGCGCCCAGCCGATGCCCTGCACCGCGCCACCTTGGATCTGTCCCTCCACATATGGGGGATGTATGGCCTTGCCGGCGTCTTGTACGGCAGTGTACCGGAGTATGTCCACCTTGCCGGTCTCAGGGTCAACTTCCACATCAACCATGTGGACGCCGATGGACGGTCCTGGGCCAGGAGGGTTGACACCAGCGGAGCCCACGATAGGCCCACCGGTAGGAATCATCCGCGCTGCTATCTGCTTGAAGGTCAATTTTAGTTCAGGATCTGACTTGTGTTGGAGCACAGCCTCTTTGTACTCCACATCTTCGTCGGGAATCTCCCAAATCTTGGCTGCCCGTTCAATCATCTGCTGTTTCACGCTCTGAGCAGCGTTATAACAGGCCCAACCGGTTTTGAAAGTTACGCTACTGCCGCCAGTGTTGGAGGTGAAACCGATAGAATCGGTGTCGCCAACCTGGGGTTTGATGTCCTCTACGGAAAGGTTCAGAACCTCGGCAACGTGCAGAGCCATAGCCACACGGCTACCACCTATGTCCGGCGAACCTTCGGTCAAACTGACGGTACCATCAGAGTTGACCACGGCAACCGCCGACGCGGGACCGGAGTTATTGCCCCAGAAGCCTGAGGCGATGCCGCGGCCGCGCAATTTTCCGTCTAGCTCGGTGTTGTAGTGAGCGTGGTCTTTGGCCGCCTGAAGGGTTTCGACGTACCCAACCAGAGGGTTGACCGGACCAGTGACCCGTCGGGAACCCTCTTTTCCACTGTTCATCAGACGGAATTCCAAGGGGTCGATATCCAGTTTTTCGGCCAGCTCGTCCAAGGCGGTCTCCATACAGAACGCGGCTGCCGGAGCCCCTGGCGCACGGTAGGCAGCAGCCTTGGGCATATTCACAACAACGTCGACAGCTGTCAGGTGGGCGTTCGGAATGTCGTACTGGCCCATCATGCATTGGACTGCAGCACCTACAGGCGAACCCGGGAAAGCTCCGGCCTCGTAGATCAATTCGGCTTCAGCTGCAATCAGCTTGCCATCTTTCGTGGCTCCCAGTTTGACCTTGATCTTGGTGCCCGAGGTAGGTCCGGTGGCTTCGAAGACCTCGGGGCGAGACAGTTGTACTTTCACAGGACGTCCAGACTTTCGAGAGAGGAGAGCTGCCACAGGCTCCACATAGGTGATTCCCTTGGCCCCAAATCCACCACCGATCTCCATGGGAATCGCTTTAACCTGAGAGACAGGTATCCCCAAAAAACGGGCTGTCTGGTCGCGGACCGTGAACTGTCCCTGGCTGCTGGACCAGACCGTCACTTTGCCATCGGCCTGCCAATGCGCTACGCCGGCCTGGGGCTCAATGTAGCCTTGGTGAACTGCCCGGGTGGTTGTCTCTTTCTCAACGATTATATCGGCGTCCTTGAAGCCCTGCTCAAGGTCACCGAGGCTAAATTCAAACTTGTTCGCGATGTTGGTCTGCAAGCTGTCAGCATCGTCTTCTAACAACCCACCGGGACGGAGGGCCGGGCTGGCGACGGCGGCTAAGCGGTCATGCAAGATCGGCGCGCCTGGCTTTATGGCTTCTTCAGCCGAAAGCACCGGAGTCAATACTTCGTAGTCGACCTTAATCTTGGTCAATGCTTCTTCAGCGACATGAGTGCTGACGGCAGCAACAGCTGCTACCGCATGGCCTTTGTACAGGGCCTTGCCTCTTGCCAGGACGTTCATGCTCAAGAAACCAAGATTGTGAATCGCTCCCTCGGCCAGGTCAGTGAGCTTCATTGATGTCTCCGGCCAGTCAGCAGAGGTAACAACTGCATAGACTCCAGGCATCGCTTCAGCTTCGGTGGCGTCCACGGATTTTATCACTGCGTGAGCGTGAGGGCTGCGAAGAATCTTCCCATAGAGCATACCGGGCATATTGGTGTCGGCGCCATACCTAGCGCGCCCAGTCACTTTGTCAGCGCCGTCGTGGCGGACGGGCGAGGAACCTATCGAGTCGAATTCTTGGTTAGAAAGGACTGTGTTTGGCTTGTATTCAAGCATTCTCTCGCTCCTAATCGTGGGTATATTTACGAGCTGTTCGGGCAACGGTACGCACCAAGCCCACCGTCGATAGATGCCCTAGATAAGCCTTGGCGTATATTATCACAATCCCAGTGTCTGTCCCACGCCTGGAACTACAATCAGACCGTCTATGCGGTGAGCGTGCATCCTGAGTTATGTAGGCCAGTTTTTGACAAGTTCAATTTTCCGACTCGATCAGGTACTGTACTGCCGAGCTCTGGTTGAGATATACTGCCAGCGCGATTCAGGAATGTCCAAATGCCTCCTGGTCTCAATACGCAACCGGAGTTGAATTCAAGGATGCGCTTCCCCAGAATACGTGCCCAGCGAGCTTTCGTTGTTCTCTTTTTGATAGGCATCATCGTGATGGCCACCACCGCCAGTCACGGTTGCACGGTGAGTGGCTCTTAAAGCCGGTCAAAACCACCCAGCAGTTTCATACATTTCATGATTCAAATCTGAATATCCCAAAAAGACGACAGTGACGCCAGACTCTTCTGGCGACCGTAAATGTTCTATCTGAAGACCCCCTTTACACGGCGGTCTATCTCCCGAATCTAGACGTCCCCATCACGACCCGCAAAGCCTCATAAAAGGCCTATTTCACCACTGGAGATTTTATAGGCTCCGGCATTTTACATACCATCCCCGGAAGTTCCCCTTGTAGGAACTCCCGCTGGTTACAGTCTGCGCCGCTAGTAGCCCCCACGCCAGGACAGAAGTGAAAGTATTCAGATAGTTGACGAATCCCAACACTCCAGCCTGGATCAAGCGCAATTACACTTCGGAGAAGGGCGGCGAGTCGGCATTCCTAAGCCAGAAAGATGAAGGGCCCGCGTTTTGCGGGCCCTTCATCTTTCTGGTTAATTTCCTTTGTATTCAGTCTCTACCGCGGCCAGCTTGGTGCCAATAATCCCAGGAGTTTCTGCCGGCACCCGACGGTCCGCCCCGTCTCAAAATCACCTGTTCGCCTCTGACCAGTTGGTATGCCGCGGCTAACGCCATGCCTGCCACGAATCCACCTATATGGGCAAAGAACGCTACATTCACCGAATTCGCCAAGCCGAACGACATGCTTCCTTGTATCAATTGCCATATGAACCACGCCCCCAGCAGCCACATCGCACGCATCTCCACCACGGTGATCAGGTAAAAGATTATCAGTGCTTTAATCTTGTTGTTCGGATAGAACACCAGATATGCACCTAGCACTCCCGATATGGCACCACTGGCCCCGATCAACGGGGTCTGAGATCCGGTGTCAATCACCCACTGACTCAACGTCGCAGCAACTCCGGCTAATAGATAGAAGGCTAAGTACCTGAAGTGACCGAAGCGGTCTTCGATATTGTCGCCGAACACCCACAGAAACATCATGTTGCCCGCGAGATGCATGAAACCACCGTGGATGAACATCGAGCTGAAAATGGTGAAAACCGTGTGAACCGGTGTCTCAATATTGACCAAACCTATACCGGTTGTGAGATTACGGAACGGCTGTTCAGCAGTCAGTTCATCGGCAATGAATCCCCATTTGAAGAAGAAAATGTCCAGATCCAGGCTGCTTGAGCCGGTCAATGTTCCACCACCGGCCAGTGTCATTTCATACAAAAAAACCAGTACACTCAGGGAGATGAGTGCCATGGTCACATATGGGAGCGTCCGGTGATGAAGGCTAGCGTCTGAAAAGGGAAACATCTATTCGCCGTAATAGTCATAAATATGGGGACTCAAATGAGCTGTTCCCATAATCAAACGCTAATAGTCCGATCCGGCGAGAATCAAGCCGTCACGTCACCGGCTGCATGAGCGATGACCTCTGCTGCAGTCTTGGGCGACATCTTACCCATGTTCAACACCATGTGGTAGTGGCTGGCCTCATTAGGGTGCACCTTCCAGAATTTCTGCACGAAATCTTCTCTGGCTCGTTCCAGTTCCTCTACGTGAATCTCCGCTTCTTCCCGCTCGAAGTGCTCCCGGTCGATAAGTGTTTGAACCCGAATTTCCATGGGGGCCAACAAACCAACGTGTAGCGTGTTGGCAGCGTCAGCCAAGATATAGTTCGCGCCGCGACCAATAATCACCGCGTTGCCCTGCTGGTGAAGGTCGTGCGCCACTTTGTTCATCGCATCAATGAACGTCTTGTCATCCAACTTCTGGGCCATGCGGCTGCCTTCCCCTGTGAGGTCCATGTAAGTCTCGGGCGGCAGGTTTTCAATACCGCGGCCAAAGTATGGCTCTCCGCTTACTCCTGACATCGCCGAACGCTCCAGCATAGTTTGCACGAAGCGACCTAGCCGGTCTTTGAAACGGTTAACCCGCTGTTCTTTGGCTATAAGGGCACCGACCGGGGTTCCGACTATCCGAGACGCCTCTGTGAAGAATAGGCGATCTACAAAGTTTAGGTTCATCTCTTGGGCAACCATCTGTCCGATGGTCACCGATCCACACCCAATGGGGCCGTTAATGGTTATAACCGGCATTACTGGTCCCTCCGGATTCCACGTCGGATTAGCGATTCACTTGGTCTGCAATCAAGGTATAGGGCTGATCCATACTAGGTGACTGCGGTCTCTGTGAGCTTGGCCCTACGCCTTGGGTACTCTTCAGCCAACAGGCCGAGAACAGACGAATCGTACCATTCGTCATTCTTGCGGTGGGTCTTGCGCAGATGACCTTCCACTACGAACCCTACATGCTGAACCATCTGCATCCCCGGTTCGTTGTATTCGGGAACATCGACCCAAACACGGTGAAGACCCAGGGGGCCAAAGGCGTGGTCCAACAGGCCGATGAGCCCACTGGTCCCAAAATAGTGATGCCAAAGGTCTTTGCGGCCTACGAGTAGGTCAGCTCTGGCCTCGAGTAGAGTCCACTCGATCACCAATTGGCCTTCTCCGATGTGTTCACCATCGTCATTGTAGATAGAGAAGATGGCACGGCTCTCGTCGCTGAAGACTTGGTCCCAATCATCTTGGCTGCCGGCCACAAGAACTTCGGGATTATAGCCGGTGTGGAGAGGTTTTCCGTCATCACCAACCCCATACCAGACAGTGTTGACCTCTGGATCGTTTAGCCATTCAGCCATCCGCTGAACATCTTCACGAGTGGGCGTCGCTAGTGTCACCTCTGGAACCATATCGAACCCCCGACCATCTTGATGGGCTAAATCGTGCTTTCTTTGGTCGCTGTAAGTGCCGCAACAGAGTATCACATCTCTGGATATTAATCATTATCATGATGCACGTTAGTCCGCGCAATTTTTGCCTGCCGCCCCAACCGTCTAGGCTGGCCATCACCCAATGTGCCGGGTAATATACTTCAGTCCCTCCGGTACACAACGAAGAAAAGTGAGCCGGACGCTAAACTCGGTCGGAGATGTCATATGCGAGAGAATACGCTAAAACAAAAATTGAATGATGGGAAAGCAGTTTTCGGAACCATGATTACCTTTCCTTCGGCCACAGTGGTCGAGATGCTTGGATGCCTGGGTTACGACTGGATATTGATCGACAACGAACACGGTTCCATCACCGTGGATAATTCTGAGGATATGATTCGGGCGGCCGAGCTAACTGGCATGGCGCCCATAGTCCGCCCAATCGGCAATGAGTTGGAGTTCATATGCCCCTTCCTGGACCGGGGCGCCTGGGGGGTGCAAGTTCCTCACGTGAACACAGCAGAAGAAGCTCAGAATGCCGTTGAGGCCGTCAAGTATTACCCGATGGGAACGCGCGGCATCTTCAGCCGCAGCCGGCCCGCCGGGTTCGGCTTCTCAGGCTCTACTGGCGACTACGCAGAAGAGGCTAATAGAAATACACTGGTCTGCCTGATGCTGGAAGAGGTTGAAGCTATCGAAAACCTAGAATCAATGGTTAAGGTTGAAGGCGTGGACGTCTTCTTCATCGGGTCAGGCGATCTCTCCCAATCCATGGGGTACGTTGGACAGCAAACCCACCCGGAAGTCCAGGAGGTCATGGAGCGAGGCGTACGACTGATCCGTGATGCTGGGAAAGTAGCCGGAGTCAGCTGTCCTGACAACTTGGTCCCCAAGTTCCTAGACCTGGGCGTGCAGTACTTTCACGGCACCGTCCAGACCCTGATTCAGACATCTAGCAACGCCTATCTAGAATCTATGCGCAAATCGGCTGGAGAAGCAGGATTGTAAACAGGCAAAACGTGCTTGACACGACGCCTGGCCACAAGGAGAATGGGCCTCAATAATAAGCCCCATTGTGGAGATGATTCCATGGCTGTTGTAGCCACCGAAGGCATCGAGCTAATGGCCCACCTGATGCGGCGTGCTGGGTTCGGCGCTGACCGCGACGAGTTAGAAGCCAAGGCCGCCAAGGGATACGAAGCGACAGTTGAAGAGCTTCTCAACCCCACAGGCCAACGTGCCGACCGGCAGCACTTCCTCCGCTATCATCCTGGATTCCGGCGTCCGGTCACCTCCCCCGGAATGGGAGGCTCGGCCTGGCTATACGACATGATGCACACCGAACTGCCGTTGGAAGAGAAGATGGTGCTTTTTTGGCACCAAATTTTCGCCACCGGTCAGTCCAAGGTCGACCACTGGCATGAGTTGATTGCCCAGGTGGATATGTTCCGCGAGATGGCCATGGGCAACTACCGTGACATGTTGGTGGAACTGGCCAAGAACCCTGCAATGATCTATTGGCTGGACAATTGCGACAACCACGAGACCGGCGTCAACGAGAACTGGGGCCGTGAACTTCTGGAACTCTTCAGCATGGGAGTGGGTAACTACACCGAGACTGATGTCTTCGAGTGCTCAAGGGCCTTCACTGGCTGGACCATCGCCACCGTGCCGCCCCGGAACTATTACAGCAGGCACGACTGGTCTTTCGAGTATCAAGAAGAAGACCACGACCACGGCGAAAAGACATTCTTGGGCGAGACTGGGAATTTCAACGGCGAAGACATTATCGACATCATCTGCCGGCAGCCAGCCACGGCCCGGTTCATCGCACGACATCTCTATAACTTCTTCGTCGCCGATGAGCCTCAAGTCCCTGCTTGGTCGGTTATTCCACCCAACGACCCTCGAGCCATTGAAATATTGACCAACGCCTTCGTCGAATCCGATTACGACATCCGATCAGTGCTTCGAGTCCTGTTCCTCTCGGACTTCTTCAAAGATGCCCGGTATACCAAAATTAAGAGCCCTGCGGAAGTGGTGGTCGGCACCCTGCGCATGGTCGGTCAGAACAAGTTGCCCCCTCCCGGCATCGGCGACCTTTCTAAACAAGCCGGATACATGGGGCAGGAATTGCTTAATCCTCCTAGCGTGGAGGGTTGGCACACCGGCATGGAATGGATTAATAGTGGCTCACTCATGAAGCGCATCAACTTCGTGGCCGACAAGCTAGGAAACACCGCCATGCCGGGGGTACAGAAGATAATCAGTCGCCTCCAAGCCCAAGGAAACCTGGGACCGGAGGTACTGGTCGATAGCTGTCTCGACATCATAGGACCGGTGAAAGCTGGCGCATCCTCTCATCAACAACTGGTGGAACACGTTTCCCAAAAAGGTGAATGCGCCTGGGATACCGAGGAAGAAACGGCCGACTCTACCGCACGGATCGGCGAGCTCCTCCAATTGATATCCTCGAATAAAGAATTCCAATACTGCTAAGTTAGGGTTTTAGGAGAAAGTAATGGCTACCATCAAGAAAGACCCTGTGCTG
>Ga0066372_10000488_pt1 | contig 14850 bp, 13 predicted proteins | sample Knorr_S15_td_250_FD_77011 | JGI IMG/M metagenome (GOLD analysis project Ga0066372, IMG submission 77011) | Marine microbial communities from Southern Atlantic Ocean transect - Knorr_S15_td_250_ad_251m_LV_A | ecosystem: Environmental > Aquatic > Marine > Oceanic | place: Southern Atlantic ocean... | reverse complement strand
CTGTCCGGAGGGGAAAAGCGCCGGGTAGCTCTATGCAGGCTACTTTTGTCTAGACCCGACATGCTTCTGCTGGACGAACCAACTAACCATCTCGATGCTGAAAGTGTGGCTTGGCTGGAGCTATTCTTACAGAAGTTTACAGGTACCGTCGTAGCCATTACACACGATCGGTACTTCCTTGATAACGCAGCTGGGTGGATACTTGAGCTTGACCGCGGTCATGGTATTCCTTACGAAGGGAATTACAGCGCGTGGTTAGAAACAAAGGAGAAGCGCTTGCAGGTAGAAGAAAAACAGCAGGCGGCAAATGAACGAACCATCAAATCTGAATTGGAATGGGTTCGCACTAACCCGAAGGGTCGCCAAGCTAAAAGTAGGGCGCGAATTACTCGTTTCGAAGAACTTAATTCCCGAGAGTTTCAAAAGCGTAATGAAACCCAGGAGCTATACATTCCTCCAGGACCACGTCTGGGAGACAAGGTGATCGAGGTCAACTGCTTACGCAAAAGTTTTGACGACAAAACGCTTATTGACAACCTGACATTTTCAGTACCTAAAGGAAGCATTGTAGGGATTATAGGGGGAAACGGTGCTGGTAAAACTACTTTTCTCCACATGCTGGTGGGTATTGAACAGCCAGATAGCGGCTCCATCGAAATCGGTGAAAGTGTGAACCTCGCTTACGTAGATCAGAACCGCGATGAGCTGAATGAGGACAATACGGTCTGGCAGGAAATATCAGATGAACGAGACACCCTCCATATTGGCAAGTATGAAATTGCCTCTCGAGCTTACGCGAGTCGCTTTAATTTCAAAGGTGGCGACCAGCAGAAATTAGTCAAGCATTTATCCGGGGGTGAACGCAATCGCCTGCACATGGCGAAACTTTTGAAACACGGGGGCAATGTTCTACTACTTGATGAGCCCACTAACGATCTCGACGTGGAAACATTACGTGCATTGGAAGAGGGATTATTGGCTTTCCCCGGTTGCGTAATCGCGGTATCACATGACCGCTGGTTCCTAGATCGCATTTCTACGCACATTTTGGCTTTTGAAGGTAATAGTCAGGTGGTCTGGCATGAAGGTAATTACTCCGACTACGAAGTAGAACACAAAAGGCGATTAGGGGACGAAGCCTTACCTACCCGCATGAAATATAAAAAGCTTGGGGCCTAGAAATTGAAGCGTAATATTAGAGGCCAAGATCTTTCTTCATGCGGGCAATTCTGGCACGGGTTTCATCTTTATCCAGCTTAACTTCAATCTTGTCTGGTAACGCGTCGGGCTGTTCGATGTCAAGCTGTTCTCCATTCATCACCAGCCTGCATAACTTAGCGTAGTGATATTCAAACAAAGGAAAAGTAGTAGACTCCGACTCGTTGGCCAGTAAAAACCAACCCGCGGATTTCCCAGCATAATATACGGCTTCATGGCTCCACTGATGCTCTCGTTTAGGTGACGGCGCCGAACACGCTTCCAAGTAGGCTTCTCTAGCTGAGGGCAGGCCAAACAAATCTGTCCCCTGTTCACAGGCCCGAAGAATTGCGGCGACTGAAGGTAGGTATTCCTGTGACCGAATAAGCGCTTTGGCAGCTTGGACTATCTGGGTGGGTAGATAGTTTTCCAAGACGCTCAACCAGTATTTTTTTGCAATCGCCAAGCTCTCAGAATCTGAGAAGGCCTTGTGATACTGATTATGGTAGGCGAACTCAAATTCCGCGAACACCTGGTTAATAGCATCGACCCTATCAATGCCCTGCTTCTCATCGTCGCCGGGCAGTGGTTTGGATTGTTTACTCTGCCCAGCTACGGTCGGCGATGCGCTGGAATCGTTCTTTAATTCTTTGTCGGCTTGATCCAACAAGGGTTTTATCTTCTGCATTTACTAAATCTGCGTTTTCTATTTCCTTTAACTTACGAGCCCAATCTTGTTTAATGAATCGCAAAAAAACTGTATTCCAAGATGGATTTACCTGCTTACTATCCTTCCAATACATAACGAACTCCGGAACTCGGCTATACGCATAGCTTTCATCAATTTCCGCCAACTGCAAAATTTCATAACATTCGGTACTTGGCTCCCACTGATCAGGTATAAGTTTCGGGGTATCGTCTCGACCGAATGATGCAGAAAATTTTGCCCACTGCCGGCGAATATGTTCAATAAACTTGGAATTCCAGGCTCCATGAACAGCTCCACGCTCGCGCCAATAGAGCACGAACTCCGGAATAGCATCTTCTATAAACCTTGCGTTTATTTCCGCATTTACAAGTATACCTACAGCATCCTCGCTAGGTCGCCAATCCGCGGACATAGTAGTGGCCAGCTCGAATGCTCCCTGCCTCGACTGCTCATTACGCCACTCTTTAAGCACATGCTTATAAAAAGCATTACCCCAGGAAAACCTTGCCTGTCCCCTATCACGCCAGTAATTGACAAATTCTGGTACTAGATCGCGAATAAATTTTTCCGGAATAGAATGTTGTTTACAGACCTTTACCCAGTTGTCATCTGGATACCAGTTAAGAGGAATCGCGGAAGCAGCGCTAGCCTCCATGGGTTGGCTAACCTGACCTTTTCGACTAGGCACAGAGCCTAGTGACTCGGATGAAGTCGTGTCATCTATCGCAAAAAAGTTGTGTTGGTTGCCTTCTTGTAAGGGATCTATTAGCAGGATGCCCAACGTTTGCAGACTAGTTAGCACCCGCTTAATATCATCAAGTGTCCAAAATGGAAAAGTTTCTTGCAATTCATCATAACCGAGCTTGACCCAAGCAAGATTTGGATTCAGAGGCCGCTTAACTACCTCTCCTAGAGTAACTATCTCCGCTAGCATTTGCAGCATGAGCGCTTCTTCTAGTCCGATAGTTGATGCCAACGTGGGCGAGATAAGAAGGGGCCGTTCGGGCAGCAAAGACAAAGACATTGTTGATGAGTAATTAGTAGTCAGGGAAACGGTTACTTATCGAGGCATCCTAACACAGGACCAATAATGACTACATACTACAATTGATCGCCTAGGCTGTATCACTGTAAACTCGGAAAAACATACCGCTAATCTTCGTTACATTGAGCATTGTATTCTCAACTTATTAGGAAGTTTATTGAACAGGAAGTCCTTCCTGAAACCTATGCTATTGATGCAGAGTCTTGGTTTGTACCACTGGTTGAGCACATCGCTGCCAGGCATCGAAAAGACAGAAGCCCACTCGTAGTTGGTATCACCGGAGCCCAAGGAACTGGAAAATCGACATTGGCCAAGTTGATTAGTGCCCTTCTTACGAAAAATGGGTTCCGCGTTACTATTTTGTCTATAGACGATTTCTATCTTTCTCGGCATGCTCGTGCACGGTTGGCTGAGACAGTCCATCCACTGCTCGCCAGCCGGGGAGTACCGGGTACCCATGACACACCTCTTGCCCTCTCGACACTGACGGCATTGGAATCAGCTGGAGCAGCTGACCAAGTCCTACTTCCTGCATTTAACAAAGCCGAGGATGATTGCGTTATTAAAGATTACTGGTTGAAAGTTAACGGACCTATCGATGTCATTCTACTCGAAGGTTGGTTCGTTGGAGCTTCCTCAATGTCGGACACTGAGCTACTTAATCCAGTTAATGAATTGGAGCAGACCGAAGATAAAGAAGGGGACTGGAGACGTTATGTAAACCAGCAATTAGGCCTTGATTATCAAACACTTTTTAGACGAATCAATGAGCTTGTGATGCTACAAGCACCCTCTTTCGATAAAGTCTTTGAATGGCGCGGCAAGCAGGAAGAGAAGCTGAAGAACAAAATCGGCTATGAAGCGAAGGGGGTCATGGATTCCATCGAACTGCTTAGATTCATACAGCATTACGAACGTCTAACCAGGCATTGTCTGGTTACACTTCCTGCTCAGGCGGATGTAGTATTTCGCCTGGACAATAATCACCGTGTAATTGAACGCCTCACAAAGACCGTAAAAGGCTAGCCTTTATTTCACGGTTGTTCTACTGGCGTGTTGGTAGTTCGTCGACTGGTCAGCATCGGCTGTAACCAAACGCTCGCCACCAGGCTCGTCAAGAAAATGGCAGCCAATTGACGCCATAGAGGATAGCTATGGCCGTGTTCAGCTATCTCCAATTGCAATGACCAGTTAAACGCCTCATAAAGCTCATTGAGAATTAATCCACAAGCTATGGCTGTACCTATAACGCCGATCAGATAGGCAAATAACGAACGCATGCCCAGCTGTTCCTTAATAACGCCCATAGTTGCTATATTGGTTGCGGGACCAGTTAGCATGAAGACAAGCGCTGCCCCGGGTGAGATGCCCGCAAATAAAAGGCTAGCAGCAACAGGAGTGGAAGCCGTCGCGCAGATGTACATTGGCAGCCCGACGAGTACCATGATCAACATGGCTAACAAGCCATCGCCCCACTGTAGAAAAAAGGACTGGGGAACCAGCGCTGTAACAAACGTTGCTGCGACTAACCCAATTGCAAGCCACTTTGCCGTATCCTGGATCATACGACCATATCCATACTTGACAGCATTTAGAAATCGCTGACCAAGGCTCTCAGTAACTAAAGTCCGCTGTTCCTCAGCGGTGCAGCAGGCACCACAACTTTCAGATTTTTCTTCCATTACAGGTTCTTCCTGGTCAAACATGCTCACCAATACACCGGCAACAATGGCGCTCATTAGAGCTCCGATGGGTCGCATCAACGCAAAAATGGGTCCAAGTACAGCATAAGAAAAGGATATAGAGTCAACTCCGGTCTCTGGAGTGGCCACCAAGAAAGAAGAAGTCGCTCCTTTTGATGCACCCGCCTTGCGGATTGCTAAGGCTGCGGGAATCACTCCACAGGAACATAGTGGCAAAGGGGCTCCGATAAAGGCTCCTTTCAGAATTGACGAAAACCCAGCTGGGGCCAACTGTTTCTCGACCCAGCTGCTGGGTATAACCTGCTTAATAATGCCTGCCAACAGATAGCCAGCCAGTAACCAGGGAGCACTCTCTACTACCAAGTTCCAGAAAATACTTAATAAATTCATGATGCATTACTCCCTGCAGAATGTCTTACTTCTCCCTCCTCGAGGGCTTCCATAATTGAGCAATGATTTGCATTCTCCGGACCTCCGCAGCAGCTATCAAGCAATATCTGGAGTGTTTGTTGCATGGCTCGTAATTCCACTATCTTCGCATTGACCTGGTCCAGTTTGAGTTGAGTAATTTCAGTGACGTCCTCGCAGCTGTGGCTTTGCTTATCGACCCGGATCGACAGCAATTGCGAGATATCTCCCAGAGAGAAACCGATACTACGTGCGGTTTTTACGAAGCCGACGCGCCGAACATCCGCATCCGTGTAGTAGCGATAACCCGAGTCACTGCGAACACTGGCGCTGATCAGACCATGTTTCTCATAAAATCGCAGCGTGTGGGCACTTAAGCCAGTTCTGTTCGATAATTCACCGATTTTTAGCACGGAACTCTCTCAGAGGCCAGATTTAATCAGCCAGGGTTAAACACTTCTCATCATTATAAACCTTAGAGTAACCTCTAAGGTCAACTTTCTCTAGAAATAATTTATATCGCAGCCGTTTACTCCGAAAGAACACGTGTTATCCAGTCGCTAATATCAACAATTTCCTGCGGACAGACTGTGTGCTCCATTGTGTAGTTATTATATTCCGGAATAAATCCAAGGTTCTGCAGTGTCGCTGAGCTCTTCCGCCCCATAGCTTCTGGTACTACCGCATCCATAGTGCCATGGCAGATCAAAATAGGAATCGTGTTGTGGATGGGGTTAATCAAGATGGTCCCAGCAGTGGCGAAATAGGTCGACAGAGCCATAATCCCACCCAGTGGCTTGGTGTAAGTGAGCGCTGCCTCTAATGACACTGCTCCCCCTTGGGAAAATCCAGCCACAATAATACGCTCACTGGATACGCCGCGTTCGATTTCTCTGTCAATCAGATTGTGAATCCTATGGGCAGACTGCCGCAATTCCCCATCTTCAATATGCCCATTAACATCGAGCCGCTTTATATCGTACCAAGCAGGCATGACTATGCCATTGTTTATGGTAACCGGTATCGAGGGTGCATGAGGAAAAACAAAACGAATACCAAAGCTTTCCGGCAAAGACAGTTCGGGAACTATTGGCGCAAAATCGTTGCCATCGGCTCCTAATCCGTGCAACCAAATGATGGCCGCATTAACTTCGACTCCCTGAGGCGATTCCAACTCAACTGTTGGCAAAATTTCCATACTTTCCTTCCCTAAAAGAGCTTCGAGTTTTTATATCAGTACCCCATGCCGATGGCAAATTATGGAGATGGATTTTAATTCTCACAAATCTGTGATTTACTCGGTCCAACTATGGAAACTCGCTAGAAAGGTATAACCGATGACTTTAATGCAGTATTCAACTCGCCAATTACTACAAACAGCGCTGTTCGGATTTCTTTTTTTCAATATAGTCTCCGTCCAAATCCATGCACAGGACCACTTTGATTCAAGATGGATAACTACTTGGGCAACCAGCCCGAGTTCACTCCTCCCCGTTGATGAAGACTATCAGGTCATTGAAAATCAGACTTTGCGAATGATAGTGCATAGCAGCGTCGGTGGTGACAGTGTGCGACTACGCCTAGCTAATTACCACGGCAACCAGCCTATTCAGATTGGGACAGTGAGTATCGCTCTACAGGCTCAAGCTGATTCAATACAGCCCGGTAGTAGCAAAGATGTGAATTTTAGCGGAGCACAGTCCGTAACCATTCCGAGGGGAGCCGTTATTCTCAGTGATCCGGTTTCATTCAGTGTGCCAGAACTTAGCAATTTGACAGTAAGTCTATACCTTCCTAACTCAAGTGGGTTTTTGACCAATCATGCCCTATCCAATCAGACCAACTACATTTCTGAAGTGGGTGATCATAGCTCTAGCACAAATCTGCCTATTGCATCGGAATCCCCTGCCTGGAACCTATTAACGGCTATCGATGTCATCAATGATAATGCGGTCACTGCTATCGCTACCGTCGGTGACTCCATCACCGACGGGTGGGGATCCACACTAAGCGGAAACCAGCGTTGGCCTGATCATTTTGCTCGACGCCTTTTCGCGGATGACAGTATTGCAAACTTTGCCGTTATAAATGCAGGTATCAGTGGCAACAGGGTAACCGGTGAAGGTAATTTATTATTTGGTCAAAACCTACAAGCGCGTTTTGAACGCGATGTACTTGCTCTTAACAAAATTACTCACATAGTGTTGCTGGAGGGCATCAATGACATCGGGTTGCCTTCTATGGAGGGAGGAGAATCGAGTACTGCGGAGGAAATTATCGCAGGCTACCGAAACATCATCGCCAGGGCCCAAGCGAGAGGCATCAGGATTTTTGGGGCAACACTAACCCCTTACGAAGGAGCCGTATATTACACCGAGGCAGGTGAACAGATTAGACAGGAAGTGAACCATTTTATCCGTCAAAGTGGGGAGTTTGACGGTGTCATTGATTTCGATGCCGTAGTACAGGATCCAGATCGACCGATTCGTATACGGCCCGCCTTTACTGAAGATAACTTACATCCTAACGACGCTGGTTACAAAGCTATGGCCGAAGCCATTGATCTGGAGCTATTCCGCTGATAACAAGATTTTCCCCTCTAGCAAAGGAAACCGAATAATTAACTGAATTGACTCAATTACCGTCCACGAACATTGGACGATAGTGTGAGGCTGATTTACCATTCATCTTATGAGTCAATCATCACGCATTATTGCATGCTCGCTCTTACTAATAGTAAGCACCCTAGGAAGTTCGCAGGAGGACAGCGCTCAGCTAAGCTTGGTCGGCTCATGGGAAGGTCCGCTGGTACTTGGCCGAGATAATATGAACCTAGCTTTTACGTTCAGCATGAAAGAAGGAAACTATTCTGCTGCTCTGATCAGCGGAGGCATGGGAATCTATGGAATGCCGGCAGACACTGTGCGGATCGAAGGGCTTAATGTGATTATCAGGATTCCAAGGCTCGATATGGAATTTACAGGTACCCTGCGGCTGGACGAAACTGGAGAGAACATTATTCGTATCGATGGCGACTGGTTCCAGTATAGCGAGATGGTGCCGGTAGTTTTGCTGCCCGTAGATGAACCTACTTTTTAGATCGCTATCCCTTGTTAATAAATAGGCAAGATCTTTGCAATATTTTCAAAGCAAAACTGGCAAGTTGAGATTTATCCCGATCGAGCCTTTCTCCAATCAGGTTTCGTCATGCGTATCTAGTGTCAAACGATCTTTTTCAGTAATTTTCCGAACCTTGTGCTCCAGCAGGCCAAGTGCATTTGTCGCTGCGATCTGGATTAGCTTATCGGGCTTTAACTTAAGTGCTACCACTATACTTGAGATGGATATTGATGAGATTGTTAGCGAAGCAGAGCTAATATTCGAAGGCCAGGTACGAGTCAAAGAAACTCGTCAGGATGCCAATACAGGGATCATCAACACCTTCGTTACTTTCGACATCACAGATGTCGTCAAGGGCGAATTCAATGGCGATAATGTTGAGCTCAAGTTTATGGGAGGATCCTTCAACGGAGAGGTCGTGCAGGTAAGCGGACTAACGATTCCGGCTGAGGGAGAACACGGAATCTACTTTGTCGAATCCCTCAACCGTGATCTAATAAATCCACTGCTCGGTTGGTCCCAGGGTCATTTTATTATTAGCGACCAGGACCGCAAGACTCTGGTTAGAACTGTCGACAATAAACCGGTTATTCGAGTCGAATCAGTGGCGGAAATTCCGGTTACTATCAAGAAAGCGCGAGCTATAAGCGAGGGCAATAACCAAGTCGCAGCAGGCGTCGTGACCGAAGTGAATCCTGGTAGGATTGATCGCGCACTAACTGTTGATGAGTTTAAGATACGCATCAAGGATTTACTGGAAAACTGATTAGAGCTCCCTTTGCTCGTCCCTTATCTTGTTTTTACTTTCCGCTTTCTTTCTATCGTTCCCCATCAGCGGCTTTAATGCTCTATATTCGCGATTTTATTAAGGGGTGTACCAGTTTTGCTTACCGCGCAACTGGTGATTGCGGCTCGAAAAGCACTGCGAATGTGCAAAATTAGTGAATACGCTGCGAAGACCCGACAACTGGCAGCAAGTCGGCAAAAACCTTTAGAAAGAGCCGTTCGTCTTCGAATGCTTCTCGAAACGAAGCATTCATGAAGTACTCCCCTGAAGCACGTTCTACGTCCGGCCCCATTAGGTTCAACACAATAGGATTATCTGACTGCTGTTCCCCTTCTTCCTCAATGCTGAGGGTCACAGCAAAAACTTCTCCTCGATTATTCTCATTTAAGTGAACTTCATAGGAAAAAAGGTTCCGGGTTATATTAAACTCAAACCTTGCTTGAATCGCAGTACCTTGTTGGTCAAATGACACCTCCAGGTTCTGCACCTCTGGTGCCTGGCCATTTTCAAGGGCGGGCGTAACGGACGGTGCTCTGCGGGGATTCACCCCCTGTTCGTACGGAAAAGCTATTGCCAAAAGACGGGCATCTCTGAAGTGTTCCCCCAGCAATTCCATGCCCACCGGTAAGCCCCTTACATTGAGACCAACCGGCATCGATAATGCAGGAAGGCCTGAATGGGCTGCAATCTGGCATTGACTACCCGATTGGGGGTCACCAATAAATACCTGGTTTTCAGCAACTGTCGGATAAACTATGGCATCGAGGTCATGATCACTTAGAATCAGTTCCACGGCTTCGCGCAAGTCAGTTCGGGCCGCCGCCGCCATAGCGTAGGCCTCTGCATCCCTCTCAGAGTTTCGGCTACGCCGAAGCGGCCCACCCACAGCCTGATGAAAAAGACCCCCATCAACTATATTTGCTAAATCTGAAATTGCCTCGCTACCAAACTCTTCTAGGTACTGATCGAAGTCAGTGCGAAATTCATGCCCTATCAAACCACTATCTGAAAGTAACTCATCCAGATTCGGAATATCGACATCAACGAGTTCCGCTCCTTGCGATTCATACCAGGCAAGGGCTTCTTCGATCGGACCGAGCACGGCACCATTTGATCTGTTGAATGAACGCCCAAGTTTTCCGAGGCGAAGTCCTTGTAATGATACAGAGGCGAGATTTTCACGAAACTGGGGATGAGGAACTCCCTGCATAACTTCAGTAGCTGCGTCCAGAGGATCGTAACCAACGACGATATCCAGCAGAATCGCAAGGTCGTCGAGGCTGCGCGCCAAGGGCCCAGCTACATCTTGTGTGTGAGACAGTGGCATGACTCCGTAGATGCTGGAGAGCCCTTTGCTGGGTCGTAGCCCGAACAGGTTATTGAAAGCCGAGGGAATTCGAATGGAACCGCAAGTATCCGATCCTAAACCAATAGCACCAAAACTAGCGGCTACTGCAGCACCGGTACCGCCACTGGACCCACCAGGTACACGGCGGTAATCATACGGATTGCGAGTCTGGCCAGTCAGAGAAGCAACTGTGGTGATACCGTAAGCGTATTCATGTAGCGTGGTTTTCGCGATTATGATAGCACCGGCCTCAAGTAGTTTGTCGATTTGAGTGGCATTTGCATTAGGAAGGAAATTTGCCAGTGCCACCGAACCACCAGTGGTCGGTAAGTCTTTAGTATTGTAATTATCTTTGACCAAAATCGGTATACCATGCAGGGCACTCCGTGCGCCACTTCGGACCCGTTCAGCATCCAGAGCTCTCGCTGTGACAGTCGCCATTGGATTCAGGCGCACGATGCTATTTAGTAGGGGACCCTTTTTATCGTATGCCTCTATTCGAGCTAAGTATTGGTCAACCAATTCCACTGAAGTGGTTCGACCCTCTTCCAATGCGGACTGAAGTTCCGCGATGCTGGCTTCAAACACATCGATAGTATCCTGAGCCGAAAGATGCAAACTCACGCTAAGTAATAACGTGCAAAGAATTTTTATTATCATCCTCATTTCCTAGTTCCTAAAGATGTATTCTTGATTGTGAGTAGCCACTGCCTCTCCATCAATGAAACGTGGGGCAAACCGAAATCTCCGCACCGCATTTAACAAACGTCTTCTTAATATTTCGCTATCAATACTACTAATCACAACGGGGTCTCTCACGAATCCCTCTTCGTCAACAGTAAAAGCTATTCTTAAATCATCCCTCTGGTCACTTATCCCTGTAAAGTCTGCTACATCTGGTACAACAGTGTATAGCGGTTGAAGCCTTTCATTCCCCCTAAACGCCCGACTGGCCCCAATAAACAAGCAATGCACCGTCGATTCCTCTGACCTGCCAAGATTTTCATAGGCCTCTATTAAAGCGATTCTATTTCGCAGGGTAATGTCAGCATTGGGGTACCGAGACAGAGATTCCAACGAAAGTAATAGTGGTTCAATAGCTTGTTCATACTGTCTAGTTTTGAGGAAATAATCGCCCAGCAGAAGATCTGCCCTCACAAGATTACTGCGCGCGGCTGGGTCGGTAGATGAGTACAGAATCTCCCGAGCATCGGTAATTCTCGAATGGGCTGTATCAAACTGTTCAGCACGCAGTGCTACGGCCCCTAATTCCAGATAAATAGCCCCCACTTTACTGGAATCTTCCCCAAAATGAGTACGAGCCAGCTCCAAGGAACGAACGTAGTATTGGGAAGCTAAGTGTGTACGGTCAAAGTCAGCTAGCATCTGCCCCAAGTTGCTCAGTGGATCAATCATAGCTTCGTTGCCAAATCCGAAAATCTCCTGATAAATGGTAACTGCTTCATCCAATACTGATTGAGACTCAGTTTCATCCGTCAATAGGATGGCATAATTAATAGCTAGCATGGCGATGCGCTCATTGGCCTCACCAAAAATACGCCTGCCAATATTATATGCTCTTCGTGCAGCCTCCCTGGCTAAGTCTGGATTCGAATTCCGGGTATTCGCGTATTCCAGGTAAGCCGAATTGAAATCCTGCAGATCCGCCGTTGACTGCGCCAGAACCTGGGAAGGCAGAAATAATATGACCAAGAGTGTTAGTAACTGAGTTTTTAACAACTGTCTCTCCCGCAGGACTATGACAAAGGCTAACACCATACAATACAGAGGCAAACCAAATTTCTGACCAGTACATTGCTTAAACGTGAGGTTACAAGTTTGGAAAATTACTCAGTTAATTTGGTATATTGACCAGCTCTAGCTAAACTTAGGTAAAGATAATGAAGAATTCTAACCGATTTTCCTGCTCGCGAAGAAAATTTAGCCGTCAACTCTTTATATCGGCAACTGCGATGAGCGCGGCTCCAATACTACTGCCCGGTATTGCGCAAGCTCAGTCTTCAAACCCACTCAAAATAGGCATTATCGGTTCAGGACGCATTGGCGGTTCTGTCGGTCTGCGTTGGGCGGAAGCCGGCCACGAAATACTGTTTTCATCACGCAACCCGGATCAACTAAATGATCTGGTAACACAGGCTGGACCCAAAGCGAGAGCGGGATACCCACAGGAAGCAGCTGAATTTGGCGATATAGTTTTTGTTGCGGTTCCTTATGCTGCCACACCTCAGGTCGGTCGAGATTATGGTGCCCTTATGCAAGGCAAGATCGTGATCGATTGCGGTAATCCTTATGTACAAAGGGATGGCGAGATGGCTGCGGTCGCGCTTGAAAAAGGAACCGGTGTCGCGTCAGCGGAATTCTTACCAGGCGTGAAATTGGTTAGAGCATTCAATGCATTGAGCTGGGTAGAAGTGAATGAAGAAGCACACCGAGATGGAGAGCTAATAGCGATTCCAATTGCCGGCGACGACCAAGAAGCGGTTGCTGTGGCTACTCAGCTGGTTATTGATGCGGGATTCGATCCAGTTATAGTCGGTGGATTGGATAAAGCCGGGCTTTTCGATCAGGGAACTGCAGTGTACGTAAAAGGGATGACTGCAAGAGAGATGCGAGCCGAGTTAGGACTTTAAGATTAACGCACCCCATGTAACTTACGCTACCCCAGCACCTACTTAGCTTGGAAACGCTAAGGGGGATAGCCGCCTTCTTAAGAACAGACCAGTTGTGATGCAACCATACCCACAACTGGTCCCTTTTCCCAATACTCACATAACGGAGAAATTAGGGCATTCTCACCGCTCTGATTTCAATCTCTACCAGCCACCCACCGACCACTAGATCCTTTATCTCTACAAAAGAACGTACTGGTTTACTGGGATTCTCATCAGTGCCAAAAAACTGAGAATAGCCTGCATTAAACCCCGCAAAATCCAGTTCGTCATCATCACCAGCTACTGCGAAAGCTCTCACCTGTACGATATCACTCATAGACCAGCCCTGGACTTCCAGCGTTTCCTTGAAACGAGAGAACGTATTTATGGTCTGTTGTTCCATATCTCCCCACGTTCCATCCTCTTGCGGACGGGCGCCCGATCCGCTCAGGTACATAGTTTCAGCTCCTGGCGGAATTGTAATACTAGTGTAAAAGAAGTTGCCTTCATTATAGCGAGTAATTTCTTGTGCGCTCACGACTGCAGTGGCTCCCAGCAAAGTGGTCAAGATAGCCACAAAAATCGACGTGTTAACTCTATGCATTTTTTACCTCCTACTTTGTAATTCCTTTAAAATGCGAGAACTTAGGTTTCCTATGGCTGAGCCGCCATCGCGGAACCATCGTCCACGACCTCCTCTCCCAAGAATCGGGTTGTAACTATACCAGTGGTAATAGCTCCGTTCACATTTAATGCTGTACGCGCCATGTCAATAAGTGGCTCAATCGAAATCAGCAAAGCTGCAACAGTTACGGGAAACCCCATCGCGGGCAATACTACCAGCGCCGCGTTGGTGGCACCGCCACCAACACCGGCAATACCAAACGAGCCAATGGCGACAATGAGCACCAGGCTAGTAATAAAGCCCAGATCGATGTCTACTCCCATAGTGGGCGCTACCATAACCGCCAGCATGGCCGGATAGATCCCTGCACAACCATTCTGACCTATCGTTGCTCCAAATGATGCGGAGATGTTAGCGATGGGTGCCGGCACCTTCAGCTCTTCAATCTGCGCCCGAATAGTAAGAGGAATGGTGGCTGCCGAACTGCGGGTTACAAATGCGAAAGTAAGAACCGGCCAAACTTTCTGGAAATAACTTCGCAGATTGGCTCCTAACAAACCAATTATCATGGCGTGCACACAAAACATAATGGCTATAGCAATATAAGAAGCAACAACAAAAGTTATGAGAGTCACAATCGCACTTCCATCCGAAGTCGCAATAACACGAGTCATTAGTGCCAACACACCATAAGGGGTCAGGTTCATCACTATGTTGACCAATTTCATGACTACTGTTTGAGTAGTATCCACAAAAGCGCGGATGCGATCGCCGTGCGTGTTATTTTCTTCAGAGACCAATAAGGCAGCAATACCGAACAATAATCCGAACAGCACCACCGCAATGATTGACGTGGCCCGCGCGTCAGTGAGATCCGAGAAAATATTTCGAGGAATAAAACTGACCAATAGTTGTGCCAAGCTTAAATCAGCTACCGATCCTCGCCGTGTCTCCAGCGCTTCCGCTCTGGCGAGCTCTCGAGCGCCGCTCGCGAGCTCACCGGCATTGAGGCCAAAAATGGAGGCCATAAGAATTCCAACTAGTGCGGCAATCATGGTTGTTAAAACAAGAATACCCACTACCGAACCACCGATCTTACCAAGCGACTTTATCTCTTCTACTCTTAGAACAGCTGCAATCATTGTGACCAAGATTAACGGCATGATGATCATGCGTAGCAAATTTACGTAAGAGTTAGCTATGACGTTGGTCCATTCGAGAGTTTGATCTGTCACT
>Ga0066372_10000486_pt1 | contig 14862 bp, 18 predicted proteins | sample Knorr_S15_td_250_FD_77011 | JGI IMG/M metagenome (GOLD analysis project Ga0066372, IMG submission 77011) | Marine microbial communities from Southern Atlantic Ocean transect - Knorr_S15_td_250_ad_251m_LV_A | ecosystem: Environmental > Aquatic > Marine > Oceanic | place: Southern Atlantic ocean... | reverse complement strand
GTTTCACCTTTATCTCTAAGGAATTCTATTACTTCTAACCTTTCAGCGTTAATTTCTGAACTTGCAATAGCATTATCAATCTTTGCCATTAGAGATGGACAAGAGAAAGACCATGCCTGAGTAGGGATTAGAACCAATATAAGTACAAGTAAAATTTTTTTAATCATTTTTTTTCTAAATTTAATAAATAATAACTAATGATATATGCATTCAAAACTATATCATAATTATTAATTTTCAAATCTATTTTCTATGGTATGGATGCCCTAATTTCATAGTAGCAGATCTATATATTTGTTCGGACAAAATTATTGCTGCAAAAGAATGAGTTAAAGTCATTTTGCTTAGAGAGATTGTTAGATCTGCTTTTTCTATAACAGCTTTTTTGAAACCGTTTGTTCCTCCAATTAAGAAAACAATTCTTTTTACCGAAGAATTAAAAATGAGATCTTTAAATTGCTCAGTACTTAGGTTCTTTCCTTTTTCCTCTAGAATAACCACATAAGTACTGCTATTTTTCTTATCTACCTCTTCAAGCATCTTTTTTTCAGATACTCTTTTTTGAGTGAAATGGATAATAGACTGTTTGGAAATATTTTCTAATCTTTCATTATATTTATTGAAAAGATCTTTTTCAAAATTAAATTTAAATTTATCTTGATATAATAATTCTATAATCACTTTTTGATTATTCTATTTCTGCAGACCACATTTTTTCAAGATTATAAAATTTTCTTGATTCTATTTTAAATAAATGAACTATGACATCGCCACTATCAATTATTACCCATCCACTATTTTTGCCTTCCATCCTAGAGTTTTTTATATCTAGTTTTTTTAGCTTAGTATAAATAGATTCTGACATAGAATTGATATGTCTATTTGATGTGCCGCTTGCAAACACTAAATGATCTGTTACCGATGTTTTTTTTGTTACATCAATTGAAATGATATCGATTGCCTTATTTTCTTCAAGATCATCTATGATATTTTTTAAAATATTCATTATATATTAATTTGATCTTAATTCTGAAGATGAAATCTTTTCGCTAAAATTGTCAATAAAAATCCAAGAAGGTAATGTTTTATAAATATTTTCTTTTGTATCTATATTTAATCTAAATTTTTCATATTTTTTAGCAATCTCTAATTTGAGGATTTTTTCTTCTGAGCTTTGACGATTAAAAATAGCTATTGGTATTTTATGCAGTATATCATCATGGTTTTTCCACTTATCCATTTCACAAAATGAGTCACTCCCCATCAAAAAAATAAATTTATCTTTAGAGAATGCTTGATTTATGTATTTAATATTATCTATTAAATAAGTGGATTGAACTTTATCTTCAAAATGAACAATCTTGATTTTTTTTGTTCTTATTAATGAATTAGCTTTCTCTATTCTTTCCTCAAAGGGAAGATATTCATCCAAGTTTTTTAGAGGATTGTATTTTGTGATCATCCACCAAACTTCATCTAATTGAAAAATTTTAATGGCTTGTTCACTTATCTTTAAGTGACCAATATGGGGTGGATTAAAAGAACTTCCCAAAATTCCAATTTTCATATTTTATTTTATGGTCTTATTTGACCGTTTCCTCTGACTATATATTTATAGGTTGTCAATCCTTCGAGACCGACAGGACCCCTTGCATGAAGTTTTCCTGTAGCAATTCCTATTTCTGCTCCGAGCCCGAATTCACCACCATCAGCAAATTGAGTAGATGTATTATGCATAACAATAGCACTGTCTACGGAGTTGAGAAATTTTTCGACACTATTCTCACTTTCTGAAACAATACTTTCGGTATGTCCAGAACCATATTTTTCTATATGATCAATTGCCTCTTCAACCCCATTAACAATTCTAATTGAAATAATTGCATCTAAATATTCTGTTTTCCAATCATCATCAGATGCTAAAATCACTTCATTAAATTTTTCCTTACACCTTTTATCACCACGAATTTCACATCCCCCAGATTTAAGATCATTGATAATTGTTGGTAGATGAGAATCTATGCATTTCTCATCAATTAAGACCGTTTCAGCAGCACCACAAATACTAGTTCTTCTTAACTTGGCATTTGTAACAATTTTACTTGCAGTTTCAGGATCTGAACTTTCATCAACATATATATGACAAATTCCATCCAAGTGACCTATTACAGGAATTTTCGCAGATTCTTGAACTTTTTTAACGAGTCCTTTTCCTCCTCGAGGGACAACGACATCTATATAGTCCGACATTTTTGATAGCATGTAGTCAACGGCTGATCTATCTGTAGTTTCAATAAACTGTATAATATTTTTATCTAAACCAATATTACAACAAGCTTTTTGCATTGATTTTACAAACTGTAAGTTAGAATTAAATGACTCGGATCCACCTCTAAGAATTACACTGTTACCAGATTTAAGGCAAAGAATGCTTGCATCCACTGTTACATTAGGTCTGCTCTCATAGATTATTCCAACTACTCCCAAAGGCACAGAAACTCTCTCAACTTTCATTCCATTTGGTCTTTTGTTAGTAAACAAAATATTTCCAATTGGATCAGGTAAAGAAATTACCGTTTCAATTGATTGAATAATTCCTTCAATTCTTTCTTCATTTAACTGCAGACGGTCAATCATAGATTTTGATAATTTCTCTTGTGCTTCCTCAACGTCTTTATTATTGGCCTTAATAATATCTGATTTGTCTTCAATTATGGCTTTAGAGATAGACTCAAGTAGAGAGTTCTTTTCATCTAATGTTAAACTTTTTATTCTATTAGAAGCAGTAACGCTATTTTCACCTAACTGATTTAAATATTTTTCTATGTTCATATTAAAACTAAATCGTCCTTATGTATCATTTCTTCTCTATGAGAGTAGCTTAGAATTTTTGCTATTTCATCACTTTTGTGGCCTTTAATTGCATTGCTATCTTCAGCAGAATATCCAGCTAAACCTATGGCAATTTTTTCACTACTTTCAGACAGGACTTCGATAACGTCTCCTCTATCAAAATTTCCTTGGATATTTTTTATGCCTGCAGGTAAAAGGCTGCTTCCTTTTTTTAATGCTTCTATTGCTCCTGAATCAATAATAATAGATCCAACAGGTTTCATTGTTCCAACAATCCATTGTTTTCTTGCCGCGAGAGGCGTTTTTGAAGGATTAAACCATGTACAAGGTCTTCCGCTGAAGAGCGCCTGAACTGGATTTTTTATTGTTCCGTTTGTTATGGCCAAATGACAGCCAGCTGATAGGGCAGTTTTAGCTGCTATTATCTTTGTTTTCATTCCACCTTTTCCATAATCAGAAATAGAGTTACCAATCATTTTTTCAATACTTTCGTCAATATCAGTGACATCTGATATTAGTTTTATTTCCTCATCATCTTTAGGATCCGCAGAATAAAGTCCATTTATATTTGATAATAATATAAGACAGTCAGCACTGACAATTTGTGCAACCCGAGCGGCTAATCGATCATTGTCACCATAACGTATTTCGGACGTAGCAATCGTATCATTCTCATTTACTACTGGAATAATTCCTAGCTTTAGCGAAGTATCAATTGTTCTTCGAGCATTAATTGATCTTCTTCTTTGTTCAGTGTCATCCAAAGTAAGTAAAATTTGAGATACTTTAAACTCATTTTTTTCAAACGCTTCTTTAAATGAGCTCATTAAATGTATTTGTCCAACTGCAGAAATTGCTTGATTTGCATCTAACTTCATCTCTTTTATGTTTATTCCAAGATCTTTTGCTCCTAACGCAATCGCACCCGAAGAAACAATAATTACATCCTTGTTAAGATTTTTAAGGTATTTAACATCTTCAGCTAAACTTACTAACCAATCAAAATTTAATTTGTTTGTATCTTCATCAAATAATAATGATGATCCAATTTTAATTACTATTCTACTTGTGTCTTCTATTTTCATTATTTTCCTATTTTTAATATTTCTTTAGTTATTTTATCTATGCCATATCCTGAGATTGCAGAAATCATATGAACATTCTTATCCAATTTATTTTCAAAATCTTTCTTAATTGTTGTGATTTCAGTATTTGTTATCAAGTCGCATTTATTTAGGGCAATTATTTTTTGTTTTTTCTTTATTGATTGATCGTATTTATCAAGCTCTTCACAAATTGTATTATATTCATTAATTATATCTTCATTTGTTACATCTATAAGATGAATAATAGATTTACATCTTTCAATATGTTTTAGAAATTGAAAGCCTAGTCCATTTCCTTTATGTGCTCCTGAAAGAAGTCCAGGAATATCTGCAACTACGACTTCATCATCATTAGCCCTCACTACGCCTAGCTTTGGTTCTAAAGTTGTAAAAGGGTAATCAGCTACTTTGGGCTTAGCTGCTGAAATTTTTCTAAGTAGACTTGATTTGCCTGCATTTGGAGAGCCTACTAATCCTACATCTGCTAGTATTTTTAATCTTAGGACTATATCAGATTCGTGACCTTTTTCTCCTGGTGTTGTTTTTCTTGGAGCTCTATTTGTTGATGATTTAAAGTTTATATTACCTTTTCCTCCTCGACCTCCAGGAAATAAAATAATTTTATCAGTAGATGTTACATCAGCAATTACATCATCATTAATTAATATCTCCGTTCCTAATGGCAGTTTAAGCATTAAATCTTCTCCAGATGCTCCTGTTCTATTTCTTCCTGATCCAGACCTACCTTTTTTTGCTTTAAAATGCTTTTTGAATCTATAGTCAATTAATGTATTGAGTGATTTTGTGCCAACCACTACTATGTCGCCACCTTTTCCTCCATTGCCACCATCAGGTCCTCCAAATTCGATATACTTTTCCCTTCTGAAGCTGAGACAGCCGTCGCCACCGTCGCCACTCTTTACAAACACTTTAGCTTCATCAATGAATTTCATCTTGAAAATTTTTTATCGATTAAAATTTTATGTAAATTTTAAGGATGATTAGTTTTTGGGAACTACTGAAATAACTGTTTTGCCATTTCTTTTTTTACCAAATTGAACATGACCACTTATGAGTGAAAATATGGTATGATCCTTGCCAAGGCCAACATTACTTCCAGGGTGCCACTTTGTCCCCCTTTGTCTTGCTATTATATTACCAGGTATAACTAATTGACCGCCATATTTCTTTATGCCGAGTCTTCTCCCTGCGGAGTCTCTTCCATTCTTTGACGAACCACCAGCTTTTTTAGTAGCCATTTGTTATTTATCCTTTTTAGTAGCTGTCTTTTTCTTTACAGCTGTTTTTTTCTTTACAGTTTTTTTAGGAGCTGTTTTAACTGCAGTAATATCTTTTACAGCTGCCTTTTTTTCTACACCACTTGATTTAGATTTTATACCAGGTATATTCATAGATGTAACTTTTAAGAAAGTTATATCTTGTCTGTGACCATTCATTCTTCTATAGTTTTTTCTTCTTTTCTTTTTAAATACTAATATTTTTCTATCTCTCTCTTGTTTAACAATCTCAGCATCAATCTTCGCCCCTTTTATTTGTGGGTCCCCAAGGCTAAATTCTTTGCCATCAGATGCAAAAAGCACTTCATCTATCGTAATTTTATCACCTGGGTTTCCAGTTAGTTTATTAACCGTTAAAACGGTATTTTCACTTACTTTGTACTGTTTTCCACCACTGGATATAATTGCAAACATCTTTGAGATTTATAGATTATTAAAGTGTGGTGAATATAAACCCCACTTTTCTTATGTCAATAGATGAAATTAACCTTTTATATGCTAAAATTTCAGGTGTTTTGGGCTTAAAATGTGATAATAATTTATTTGGAGATTATCTTGAAATGCCTCTAACCCTATTAGTTATTTTGAATTTATGACTGTATCTATAAGACCATTTAAAGCTTTCCGACCTGATGAAAAGTGGGTTGAAGAAGTGGTCTTACCTACTTTTGATAATCTTACAGAAAAACAGCTTGATAATATACTTAAGAAATCAAAATATAATTTTCTTAATGTCGTTAGTCCTGAAGCTTTTTATCCAAACATCTCAAAGAAAAATTCCAGAAGACATGCTTCACAGCATCTTAAAGAGATGATTGATAATGAAGTTATTTTTCAAGATAGTTCTGATTGCTTTTATGTTTACTGTTTACATAAGTATGGAAAGAAACAATTTGGAATTGTTGCCTCAGTAAATGTTAAGAAGAAAAATAATAATATACTTAAGCACGAAGATATTTATGTGTCTAAAGCTAATTCTATACTCAAGACTATTGAAAATACTAAAATGCAAGTTGGTCCGGTTTACTTGTCTTATAAAGAAAAAACTAATCTTAATAGAATCTATTCAAAATATAGAAAGAAAAAACCACTTTATAAGTTTAAGACGCCTGGAGGAACAGAACGTTCCTTATGGAAAGTAGATAATTTAAAGGATATAAAATTTATTAATAAGAATCTTTCACTTATTAAAAATTTTTATATTGCAGATGGACACCATAGATTTGCCGCTATGGAACAATTGTGTAAAAAGAAAAATGTTAATTCATCGACTAAGAAAGATATTCCCCTATTAGCAGCGATTTTTGATAATCAATCAGTAAATATATTAAGCTTCCATCGATTAGTTAAAATTAAAAATTTTAATAAAGATATTTTTTTCAATTCTTTGAAAGAAGTTTTTCCTGAAATAAAATTAAAACCATTTAAATTTCCAAAATCAAATGGAGAATTGATGATATATATAAAAAATAAATGGTATTTTATTGATTTAAGAAAAAATAAGAAGATTTATAGCAAATATGAGACAGATACAGAGGTTGTTGAGAAAGTAGTTATAAAAAATATAATTAAAAAGAATATTAAATTTAAATTAGAGAAACTAACCAATGTCCCTGGTAAATTTGATCATAGAAAACTCGTAAAAGATGTTAATGCTGGATTGGCTGATATTGGTTTCTTTATATGTCCAATAAAGATGAAAAAAATAATTGACCTTGCTGATAAAGGTAAAATTGTTCCAAAGAAATCAACGTATTTTGATCCAAAACCTGCAGATGGGTTAGTTAATTTATTAATGAATATATAATTATGGAAAAACCAAATATAAAACCACACTACCCTTATTTTTCTTCAGGGCCTTGTGCTAAACCTCCCGGATGGAGTCTTGATAAGCTAAAAAATGCAACATTATCAAGATCTCATAGATCTAAAATTGCAAAGGACAAGTTAGAAGAAGTAATCAATAAGTCTAAAGATACTTTGGGCATACCCAAAGAATATTATGTAGGTATCGTTCCTGCATCAGATACAGGAGCAGTTGAAATGGCTATGTGGTGTATGCTGGGTCAAAGAGGAGTTGAGGTATATTCATGGGAGAACTTCGGACATGACTGGGCAACTGATATTGGAGATCAACTACCTATTGAGAATAAAATAGTGCAGAAAGCTGAATACGGCTCTTTACCAGATTTTTCAAAAAGCAATCCAGATAATGATATTATATTTACTTGGAATGGAACTACTGGTGGAACAAGAATTAAAAATACTGATTGGATAAGTGATGATAGAAAAGGCCTGGTAATATGTGATGCAACTTCTGCTGTATTTTCAATGAAGATGGATTGGGAAAAACTAGATGTGGTGACATATTCTTGGCAAAAAGTTCTTGGAAGTGAGGCCGCACATGGAATGTTAATATTATCACCGAGAGCTGTAGAAAGATTGGAAAGTTATACACCACCTTGGCCAATTCCAAAGATTTTTAGATTGGCAAAGAATCAAAAATTCTCCAAAGATATTTTTTCTGGAACTACAATTAATACACCTTCTATGTTATGTGTTGAAGATGTACTCAATTCTTTAAATTGGGCCGAGAGCGTTGGTGGAATTAATGAACTTATTAAGATTTCAGAAAGAAATTTAGAGATTGTTACTAATTGGATAGAAAAAAGTGAGACTTTTAAATTTTTAGCAAAAGATCCAGAAACTGTATCTTGTACATCTATATGTATTATGCCGAAAGATAAATGGTTTACTAGCTTAGATGACGATGCGAAGGTAAAATTTATGAAAGAAGTATGTTCTGAAATTGAAAGGAATGAAGCTGGATATGATCTAAATTCGTATAAGACTGCTCCTCCGGGGATTAGAATTTGGGGAGGATCTACTGTTGAAAATGAAAATGTAGAAAAAGTATTGCCTTGGATTGATTGGGCGTACAATTCTGTAAAAGAAAATTACAGAAATGAATAAAGTATTAATAGCAGATAATGTTGCTGAAGCAGTTTTTGATGTCTTTAAAAAAAATAATATTCCATATGAACAAAAGGTGGGATTATCTGAAGACGAGTTAATTGCAGAAATTAAAAATTATGAAGGCTTAGTTGTTCGATCAGCAGTAACAGTAACAAAAAAGATTCTTGAAAATGCTGATAATCTAAAGGTAATCGGTCGTCCAGGTGTTGGAGTGGACAATGTAGATCTAGAAACGGCAACAGAAAAAAAGATTGTTGTAATGAATACTCCACTAGGAAATGTTCAAGCAACAGCCGAACTCACCATGGGGATTATACATTCTTTGTTAAGAAAGATTCACCTAGCCAATCAGTCAATGCACAATAAAAAATGGGAAAAGAAAAATTTTGTTGGATCAGAATTACTTGGAAGAACAATAGGTATAGTTGGTTTTGGTAATATTGGCAAAAAAATATCAGAACTCTCTCATGCTTATGGAATGAAAATTTTAGTTAATAGTGCATCATTAAAAGAAGAAGATGAGAAGATTTATGAAGTTTCTAATTGTTCTTTTGAAGAATTAATTAAACAGTCAGATATTATTACATTTCACAATAAATTATCTGATAAATCAAAATATATGATTAATGTTGATAGCTTAAAATTGATAAAAAATAATGCAATTATTGTTAATTGTGCAAGAGGTGGATTAGTTAATGAAGATGCAGTTAAACAAGCTCTATTAAATAATGAATTGGGAGGTTATGGTTGTGATGTGTATGAAAGTGAGCCCCAAAATGATAGTATATTCGTGGGCATGGAAAATGTTGTTATGACTCCACACATTGGAGCAGGGACAAAAGAAGCTCAAGAAAAAGTAGCTGTTCAAATAGCTGAACAAATCTCAGATTTTTTTAATAATAATCAAGTTACAAACCAAGTTAATAAATAATGTCATCAACATTAATTTTACTCAGGCACGGTAAAAGTGTTTGGAATGCAAAAAATATTTTTACAGGATGGGTTGATGTAGATTTACATGATGAAGGAAAAAGAGAAGCAGCAAAATCTGCGGAGCTTTTAAAAGAGGCAAATATAAAACCATCTATTTGTTTTACCTCATATTTAAAGAGAGCTCAAAATACGTTAGATATAATTTTAGAAGATTTAAATCTAGAAAATCTACCAGTCCATAGATCATGGAAGCTTAATGAGAGGCATTATGGGGCTTTGCAAGGGTTAAATAAAGATGATGTTAAAAACAAATATGGTGATGATCAGTTCCTCAAATGGAGAAGAAGTTATGATGTCCCCCCTCCGTCCCTTGATGAGAGTGATAATTCAAATCCTAATCATGATCCACTATACAAAATAGATAAAGGATCATTGCCTCTTACAGAATGTTTAAAAGATACATACGAGAGAGTTATTCCATATTGGACGGAAGCTATTGAGCCAATTTTAAATAATAACACTATAATAATAGCTGCTCATGGAAATAGTCTAAGATCACTATGTAAAAAACTTTTTAATATTTCTGATGAAAATATAGTTCAACTCGAAATACCTACAGGGAATCCATTATTGATTAATTTAAATAATAGTTGCAAAATAACTGCAGCAAGTTATCTTGATCCGTCTAGGTCAGAAAAACTGCCAAAAATTGATATATAAAAAGGATTTTTATGAGTGAAGTTTATATTACATCAGCAACAAGAACTGCCGTTGCTTCGTTTAACGGTTCATTGGCAAGCTTACCAGCACATGAAATTGGCAAAGTAGTAATTCAAGAATCTCTAAAGAGATCTAACCTTGATCCGAGTGAGGTCGATGAAGTTATTCTAGGACAAGTATTAACTGCCGCAACAGGTCAAAATCCTGCTAGACAGGCATCAATAAATGCAGGCATTGCAAAAGAAACTCCTGCATGGATTGTAAACCAAGTTTGTGGTTCTGGATTAAGAAGTGTTGCGTTGGCATATCAATCAATTATGAATGGCGATGCAAATGTAATCATAGCTGGAGGTCAAGAGAGTATGAGTCAGTCTCCACATTGTATGCATCTTAGAAATGGAACTAAGATGGGAGATGATAAGATGATTGATTCAATGATCAAGGATGGTCTGTGGGATGCTTTTAATGGATATCATATGGGAACAACCGCAGAGAATGTTGCTCAGCAATGGCAAATAACAAGAGATCAGCAAGATGAGTTTGCTTTTAATTCCCAACAGAAAGCAAGTAAGGCAAAGGAAGCTGGAATGTTTAAAGATGAAATTGTTGGTGTAGAAGTTAAGACAAGAAAAGATACTGTTGTTTTTGAAGAAGATGAATACATTAAAGATGGTGTTCAACTTGAAAAAATTGCATCACTAAGACCTGCCTTCGCAAAAGAAGGAACTGTAACTGCAGCAAATGCGAGTGGTATTAATGATGGAGCAGCTGCATTAACTGTTATGAGCAACGATGAGGTTAAGAAGAAAAATATAGAACCTATGGCAAGGATTGCTTCATGGGCTAGTGCAGGAGTCGATCCTTCTATAATGGGAACTGGACCAATACCAGCAAGTAGAAAAGCTTTAGAAAAGGCTGGTTGGACAATTAATGATTTAGATTTGATAGAGTCTAATGAAGCTTTTGCAGCACAATCATGTGCCGTCAATAAAGAGCTTGGTTGGGATACCTCAAAAGTGAATGTTAATGGCGGCGCGATTGCTATTGGACATCCGATAGGAGCATCTGGAGCAAGAATTTTAGTTACTTTACTTAATCAAATGAAGCGCCAAGATGCAAAAAAAGGATTGGCAACATTGTGTATTGGCGGTGGTATGGGCATCGCTTTATGTGTTGAAAGATAAAACAAAGTTAGGAGTAAAATTATGTCAAAAGTAGCACTAGTTACAGGCGGAACCAGAGGCATAGGTGCCGCTATTTCAATAGCTTTAAAAAATGATGGTTGCAAAGTTGCAGCAACTTACAGTTCAAACTCTGATGCTGCAAATGCTTTTTCATCAGAAAATGGGATAGATGTATTTCAATGGAATGTTGCTGATGCAGCTGCATGCGAAGCAGGAGTGAAGCAAGTTGAAGAGAAGTTAGGTACAGTTGATATACTTGTAAATAATGCTGGAATCACGAAAGCAGCAATGGCTCATAAAATGTCTGTTGAACAGTGGGACGATGTTATCAGAGTAGATTTGGATTCTGTATTTTACATGACACGTTGTGTACTAGAGGGAATGCGAGAAAAATCTTTTGGTAGAATAATCACTATTTCTTCAATTAATGGGCAAAAAGGTGAAATGGGAATTGTTAATTATAGTGCTGCCAAAGCAGGAGTAATTGGTTTTACTAAAGCGCTTGCTCAAGAAACAGCACGCAAAAATATTACCGTTAATGCTATCGCGCCTGGCTATATTAATACTGAACTGCTTGCTGATACACCTGAAAAGGTAATGGAGAGTATATTGTCAAAAATTCCTGTGGGAAGGTTAGGTACAGTTGAAGAGGTTTCTCGAATAGCAACTTTCTTATCTAGTGAAGAAGCAGGATTTATTACTGGATCTACTATTTCAGCAAATGGTGGTCAATATTTTGCTTAAAAATTATCTTTAAGATTTCTTAAATAAGCAAAAGTTTCCTCATCAGTTTTATCTTTCATATTTAGCTGAAGCTTTAGATTGTTATCATCTGATTGAAAAAATAAATTCAATTCTTTTTCTTCCTTTATTGTACTTGGTATTGAAGGAGATTTATTTAATTCTAGTTGCTTTAATTTTTCAATTTTTTTATTTATCGAATCATTAGAAATTACTGATTGAAGAAATTTAGCATTACTTAAAGTATATTCATGTCCACAATATATCTTCGTATCGTCAGGCAAATTCTTAAGTTTTTTTAGGGAATTCCACATCATTTCAGGCGTTCCTTCGAATAGCCTACCACAACCTAATGCAAATAGAGTGTCTCCAGTAAAAACAATCTTTTCATCCAAAAAATAAAAAGCTATATGACCTGTTGTATGTCCTGGAATTTCTATTATTTGAGCAATAGTATCTTTGAATTTCCACTGCTCTCCTTCCCTTAATAATATATCAATTTGAGGAATCCTATCTTCATCAAGCTTGCTTCCTACTATTTTACAATTATATTTCTGTTTCAGTTCAAAATTACCTCCAACATGATCAAAATGGTGATGAGTATTTAATACAAATTTTAGATTTAGATTATTATTTTCTAAACAATCATTTACTGGTTTAAATTCTGAAGGATCTACTACAAATGTATCATTGTTTTCATCATAGCATACGTATGCATAATTATCATTTAAACAGGGAACAATTATTATATTAAGCATGAGAAGTATAATTATCTTTTTGATATTAAAAATAAGCCAGCTTCAGAAAAATAGCTATCAAAAAAATTTTTACCAGTGTATTTGCTAAGCTTATAATTTTTTAAATTAGCCTTAATTTCGATATTAATATCTATCTCTTCACACAAATCAATAAAATCATTAATTGTGCAAAAATGTAAATTAGGTGTCTCATGCCATGAATAGCTTAGTTTGTTACTCACAGGCATTTTTCTATTTAGTAGCAAACTCGTTCCAATTTTCCAGTGACCAAAGTTAGGAAAAGAAATAATTGATTTCTTAGATATTCTAACTAATTGAGATAATACTGTTTTGGGACTTTTTGTTGCTTGCAATGCATATGTTAAGATTGAGAAATCAAATAAATTATCTGGATAGTCAAATAGATCAACATCTGCATCACCTTCAATAACTGAAATTCCTTTTGAAAGACACAATTGAACTTTATTTTGATCGATTTCCATACCTCTACCATTGATATTGTTTTTTTCCTTAAGATATTGTAATAGTGATCCATCGTTGCAGCCAACATCAATTACAGACGATTCTTTCGGAATAAGATCTGATATGATTTTAAAATCTTTTTTTTCGCTTATTAAACTCATAAGTCATTCAATGTTGAATTAAGAAATCCTTTTAGTGCGTCAAAAAACTTTGGTACATCTAACAAGAATGAATCATGGCCATTTTCAGTTTCTATTTCAATAAAGCTTACATTCAAGCCAAGAGCATTAAAAACCTTAACAATTTTTTTATTTTCAGAGGTAGGATAAAGCCAATCACTCGTAAAAGATACACAAAGCACTTTTGAATCAGTATTTTTAAATGCATCAATTAAAGAACCGTTATGACTTGCTGTAATATCAAAGTAATCCATTGCTCTGGTTATATATAGATAGCTGTTGGCATCGAAACGATCTACAAAAGAATAGCCTTGATGCCTTAAGTAGCTTTCTATTTCGAAATCAGCATCAAATGAATATTCAAGTTCATTTTTATCTTGGAGGTTTCTTCCAAATCTATTTTGCAGAGCATCCTTAGATAAGTATGATATATGAGCTGCCATTCTTGCAACAGATAAACCTTTTAAAGGAGTTTTATCTGTTTGGTAATAAAGTCCAGATTGCCAGTTAGGATCCGCCATAATTGCCTGTCGAGCTAATTCATTCAATGCAATATTTTGAGTTGAGTGATTAGTAGCAGTTGCAATAGGAATCGCTGAGTGCACCATTTCAGGAAACTTTGAGAGCCATTCAAGAACTAACATGCCTCCCATAGATCCACCTGTAACACAAAATAATTTTTTTATTCCCAAATGTTCTACAAGAAGTTTTTGTGCTCTGACCATATCTGCAATTGTTATGACTGGAAAGTCAGTGCCAAATTCTTTATTAGTTTTGGGATTAATTTCTTTTGGTCCAGTTGAACCCATGCAGCCACCAATAACATTTGGACAAATTACAAAGAATTTATTTGTATCAATAGGTTTATCAGGTCCAACTACCTGTGACCACCATCCATCTTTTTTTGTTATGGGGTGTGAGCTAGCAACATACTGATCACCAGTTAATGCATGACATACTAAAATAGCATTGTTTTTATCAACATTTAATGCTCCATATGTAGTGTATGCCGTTTGGATAGGGCCTAAATTTTTACCACAATCCAATCTCAATGGTTTATCAGTTGCCAATTCTACAATTTTGTTTTCATTCATAATTTACAAATAAATTTTTCCCAAAAAAAACCGCCTAACAGCTAAGTTTGGCGGTAAACTCCCTCTTTAGCTGCATTTCTTATGCGCCCGCAAGCAGTGCTCAAATCGGCGCAATTAGTGTAATACATACTCATTAAGCATATGTCAAATTAGAAGATCAAGAAAAATTAAAATTTAAAAGATTTTCTTTAAAAATCTGTGATATTCACCTATTTATAGCCCGTTAGTTATATGAAATCTTTACACAATATAAAAACATATGAAGGAGGTGCATCTAATATTCCTGGCAAAAGGAATGTTATTAAGCTGTCATCCAATGAATCTCCTTTTGGACCGAGTCCCAATGTGGTTTCAAAAATTAAAAAAACGATTAGAAAATTCAATCGTTATCCTGATGGTGAATATAAAAAGTTAAAAGAAGCTATTGGTAAAAAATTTAATTTGCCTGAAGCTAATTTGTTTTGTGGAAATGGATCAGACGAAATTCTTGGAATTGCCTGTCAATTATTTTTAAAAAAAGGTGATGAGGTAATCATTCCGAAACATAGTTTTCTAATG
>Ga0066372_10000485_pt1 | contig 14899 bp, 12 predicted proteins | sample Knorr_S15_td_250_FD_77011 | JGI IMG/M metagenome (GOLD analysis project Ga0066372, IMG submission 77011) | Marine microbial communities from Southern Atlantic Ocean transect - Knorr_S15_td_250_ad_251m_LV_A | ecosystem: Environmental > Aquatic > Marine > Oceanic | place: Southern Atlantic ocean... | reverse complement strand
GATGTATTTTCAGTCAAAAGAGCCCGACAGCACACCAATATCAATGTGCTATGTCTCGGAGCTTGGGCAATTGGACAAGGACACGCGTTAGAGATTTTACTTGCATTCCGTGAAGCGAAGTACGAAGGAGGTAGGCACGACCGTCGACTTTTAAAGATTAGCGACTATGAAGAATCACAATCTGAGCCACAATAGTAAATGACTAATAAGTCGCGACTGTGATGTGTCTGAGTTACTCTCTGATCTAATGACGATTCCAGGACTGACATGGTTTTATTTGCGCTTTTTATACCGGTTCTGCAAAGCCTATGTCGTTGGCCGATTTGGTTTATCTCATCCTCGTAAAAGCTATTCAGCTACACATCAGGGTATACAAGATGAAATAGAAATTATACGAGATGAATATGGCGTTGCACACGTGCTCGCTAACAATGCCCAAGATGCGTTTTGGGGATCCGGATTTGTCCAGTCACAAGATCGGTTATGGCAGATGGAGTCAGCGCGGAGATTTGCGAATGGCCGACTCAGTGAGATAGCCGGTGACAGTGCTCTCGCAACAGATAGGCTCATGCGGCAAATTGGCCTGTATCGAGTAGCTCGGGCTGATCGTGATTTACTTGAGGCTGAAGAGCTTGAGCTTTTCAAAGCATACGTGTCGGGTGTGGCTGCAGGTGTTGAGTCATTACGTACTCTTCCTCCAGAGTTTCATCTACTGGGACTTAACTTTGAACCATGGACGATTACAGATATTTTACTAACAGCACGTCTACTGCTGTTCAGTTTTACTGGTAACTGGAAAACTGAACTGATTCGGGAGGAGTTACTCAAGAACGTGGACTCAACACTGTGGCCGTTCTTAGAACCAATCTATCCTGACGAGTCGACCACGATCAATGAAATATATCAACCTGGTGGTTCTCCCCCAAATATGCGCCTATTGAAGGCCTATGAAGAATCAGAACAGTGGGCACCAACGTCTTCTGGTGCATCCAACGCTTGGGCCGTGCGGGGTGAACTCTCCGGAAGTCATGTGGCTTTGCTCGCAGGTGATCCACATGTCGAAATCCGGCTTCCAGGATTATTTTATGTGTCCCATATGAAAGGAGGCGATTTCAATGCTATTGGTGGCGGCATCGCCGGAGTGCCCGGCATATTAATCGGACATAATGAGCACGTAGGCTGGGGCGTTACAGCGGGTATGGTGGATATCGCAGATTGCGTAATCGAGACAGTTACTGCTGAAACTATCGGAAAAAACTTAGGAGATGTCAGCTACGTGACTCCTAACGGACCGAAGAAATTGAAGGTGTTTGAGGAAGAAATCCTCGTGCGCAATCCAAGTGGATCGCGAGTGGTAGTGGAAGAAATTGGGATTTCAAGGCATGGCCCGATTATAAGTGTTCCGGTTGAATCCGAAACTCGAATGATCGCTCTAAGTTCTACTGTATTCGATCCTTCGCCAATTGGAAAAACATTTCTCCGTATGATGAAATCGGAATCTATATCGACGTTATCAACAGCTTTGTCGGATTGGCCAGGCGCGCCGTTTAACTTCGTGATGGCTGATACCAATGGCGATATCGGTTATCAATTAGCTGGTAAAGTGATGCGACATGGAGTCGGTGAGGGACTACTACCACGGAACGGAGCTGTCTCGGTGGGAAAGCTGCCGACTTACTCGTCGGAAGAGCTCCCATCAGTGGTGAATCCACTGAGCCAATATATTGTTTCCGCCAATCAGGCTATTGGTGGAGAACTTGAACTTGGAGAAGAATGGGCCGAACCTAGGCGGGCTACACGAATCACCGAATTGTTGGCGAAGTCGAGTGAACATGACATCGAGTCGTTCAGTGAAATACAAACAGACACCTATTCGGCCAATCTTGTCACTCTTCGTGATCTACTTCTTCCCGTTGTAGATAATGTTGTACGACGACAATCTCTCTCTGAATGGGACGGACAACTTAATTCTCGGAGCGACGTCGGATCATTCATCTCTTATGTGAGCAACGAATTATCACAACTGATCACAGAGCAGATTGCTGGATTATCCGCGCCACTCTTACAAGGAAAGCGAGACATGTTTGGTGAAGACTACAACTCATTTACCACCCGTCATCAGGGGTGGTTGATTAATGCCATGCGCGATTTTGATAAGCCGTGGTTCCGTGATGCTGAGCACCGAAGAAAGATATTGAGACTAGCGATAACTCGGGCGGACCGTCGTATAGCAAAATTAGGCAAGAGCACGCTGTCTCATGAATTTTCTATGCTTAAACCGAGACATTCTCTGGCGTCAGTTCCGTTGCTGGGTAAGATCTGGTCTTCACGAGGTGTTGGATTTGGTGGTGACATTAATACGATATCCCAAGGCGCTTATCACCGAACAGCTGATGGCCGCGATGTCTCGGTCACTGCAGGATATAGACAGGTTTTTAAGATTGGCTACTGGGACGAGGCGATCTTCGCCATACCGACTGGAACATCGGGCATACCGGGGCATCCGAATTACCTAGATTTCACTCATGAATTTGCGAAGAGTAATTATCGACCATTGCTTTGGAGCCCCGATGTGATAAGAGCCCATCAAAATGATAAAATTTCGCTGTATCCAATGTAGGTTTAGACGATAATGAGATTGATAACATGACTACAACCAATCTTGCGTCAACGTTAACGAATTACCGACGACTGGTTAATGAAGAATTAGAGCTCGTTCTCGATCAGTCTGGTCAGTTATACGACTGGATGCGATATCACCTTGGTTGGCAGGATGAGACAGGCCACCCTGTGAATTCCTCACCTGGTAAGCAAATTCGATCCTGTGCCTTATTCGCTGCAGCCCGATCAGTTGGAATGAACGAAACTGATTTAGTGAAATGTGCGCCCGCAGCGGCAGCAATCGAATTAATTCATAATTTTTCTCTATTGCATGACGACGTAGAGGATAAAAGCATAAACCGACGAGGCCGTCCCACACTTTGGACGTTCGCAGGTGAGGCTCAAGCCATTAACACCGGAGATGGAATGTTTTCAATTGCTCGATTAGCTCAGCACAGGCTTTTGGATCTCAAATTTTCAGCTGACCTAGTTTTAGCGGTCATCAGAGAACTGGATATGACGTGTCTGCAACTCGTTGAAGGTCAACAACTTGATATCGCATTTGAGGATAGAGGTGACGTGAGCCGAGATGAGTATATTCGCATGGCCGAGGGCAAGACTGCGGCCATGTTCAGCGCCCCGTTCGCAATCGGAGCCATGCTAGGTGGAGCGGCTAGAGAAGATGTCGCTATATTCAATTTATTCGGAAAATCTTTAGGACTTGCTTTTCAGATGATTGATGATGTGCTCGGTATTTGGGGCGATACAAGCTTGACAGGTAAACCGGTAGGGGACGACTTATGGACACTCAAGATGACCTTTCCAGTGATTTATGCCCGTGACCACGAATCAAATGCCGGAAGGCAATTCCGTGCCGCCTACAAAGAGATTCCCAAGACGCAGATGCAGGTAGACTACCTGACTGAACTGCTCACTGAGACCGGTGCGAGAGATGAAACTGAGCGAGAGGCCCAGCGTCAAATCGATATTGGAAATGACCTGCTTGCATCATTGTCATTTCTACCAAATCCTGAGAGCTACATAGAGCAATTCAGTAGCCTGTTAATTCGGAGAACAGTCTGAAGAAGATGAAGTTGTCGATGATTTGAGATTTAGAAGGAGTTACGCAAGGAGTCACATTGCTATGCAGAAACAAACAATCGCAGATGTTAGCCTGACAAATAAACGGGTGCTCCTTCGAGTTGACTACAATGTTCAATTTGATGATTCAGGGATAATTCTTGACGATCATCGTCTGAAGGAATCCATACCCACAATACTTGCGTTAAAAGAGCAGGGTGCTCGAATTATAATTTGCTCACACAGAGGAAGACCGAACGGCGCCGTTGTCGAGGAATTGCGCAACGCGCCGGTAGCGAGACATTTAGCGACTTTGCTGGGTGAGGAAGTTTTATCTCTCAGTGATGCGATAGGACCTTCGGTAAGCGCTGTGATAGATGAAATGGAATCGGGCGGTATAGTACTCCTTGAGAATGTACGGTTCTATCCAGGCGAGGAAACAAATGATCCTAGCTTCGCTAGATCACTGTCCGAACTAGCGGATGTGTTCGTTTCAGATGCCTTTGGTACGGCACATCGGGCACATGCATCAGTCGTTGGCGTAGGATTTTATTTACCGGCGGTCTCTGGGCTATTAATGCAAAAAGAACTGGATTATCTTAGTCAGGTTACGGACTCAATTGAACGACCGTTTGGAATTATTTTGGGGGGCGGTAAAGTAACTGAGAAACTTAGGATATTGGGCCATCTTGCTGACAAAGCCGACGTTATCTGTGTTGGCGGAGGGATAGCGAATACTTTTCTCCAAGGACAAGGCATTGACGTTGGAGACTCACTAGTCGAAGAATCAAGAATTGATGATGCCTTATCACTCATGCGCATCGCTTCTGGCAGAAAAGATCTGAAACTCGTGCTTCCCACGGATGTTGTCATTTCGGATTCAAGTGGTGCAGTCGTAAGCACCGTTTCTGTAAACCGGATCCCACCTGGCTTTCGAATACTGGACCTAGGTCGGCAAACATTGGAGGATATTCGAGAAGCGCTTCGTCCGATGCGAACAATTGTCTGGAACGGACCTGTTGGGCTATTTGAACGCAGCCCGTTCGATACCGGAAGCATTGAATTAGCAAAAATTCTGGCTGATTCCGTTGCGGCCACCACTGTTGTCGGAGGTGGAGAAACCGCAGCCGCGGTCACTAAAGCAGGAGTGGTGGATCGATTATCACATGTGTCTACTGGGGGCGGAGCATCTTTAAAAATGCTGGAGGGCGCTCTGCTGCCAGGGGTAGAAGTTCTCCTCGACAAAGAGTAGTTAGCGGTTCGTATGGGCCGAGTCAAGCGTGTAGACTAAATAACATGAAAATCGAACTGATTGAGAGACTCTCCCAAGAGTCCAGCCAAAAAACAATTCTTTGTGTATTAGATGGTCTTGGCGGGCTTCCAGGGCCCGACGGGTTAACGGCACTCGAGGCAGCATCGACTAGTAATCTGGATGAACTAGCAAGTCAGGGAAGCCAGGGGCGAACGCTTCCAGTGGGCTACGGAATAACACCCGGATCTGGACCGGGACATCTAGCACTTTTCGGTTATGATCCACTTGAATACGAGATCGGAAGAGGTGCACTTGAGGCAACTGGGATAGATTTTGTTCTTGGACCAGATGATGTCGCAGCGAGAGGAAACTTTTGTGATATTGACGGAAATGGAGTGATAACAGACCGTCGAGCCGGCAGACAATCTACTGAAACAACTGCTACTTTATGTGAATTACTTTCACAAATTAAGTTGAGCGGTATTGAGATATTTGTGCTCCCAGTGCGTGAGCAACGATTTGTTCTCGTATTGCGTGGGAGTGAGTTATCAGCATTAGTGAGCGAAACCGATCCCCAAATTGAAGGAATCCGGTCTTCTGTTTGTGGGCCATTAAATGGTTCTGTCGCCGCTGAACGCACTGCCTCTTTGATTCGACAGTGGATCAATGCTGCGCATGATCTTCTTAAGGACCGTAATCAAGGGAATGGGATACTCCTGCGTGGTTGGTCTGTCAGACCGAACCTACCCTCATTTCCTGTGATTTGGAAGACCCGTGCAGCCGCTTGCGCAGTCTATCCAATGTACCGAGGTGTCGCGTCGCTTGCGGGTATGGATGTGATCAATGCCGGAGGTAGCTTATCCGAGCAAATACAAGAGATGGCAGAGCAATGGAATAACTTTGATTTCTTCTTTCTTCACTATAAATATGCTGACAGTGCCGGTGAAGACGGCAATTTTACTGGGAAAGTTGAGGCTATCGAGGCTTTTGATAGATACGTGCCCGAATTAATGGAACTTAATCCTGACGTCATCGCCGTAACTGGTGATCACTCGACGCCCGCTGTGATGTCAGGGCACTCTTGGCACTCGGTACCGACGCTGATTGCGGGGCGCCAGGTTCGACCCGACAATCAGGTGACTTTTGGTGAGCGCTCCGCTATTTTAGGAGAACTCGGTCAATTTCCAGCCAATGAGCTACTACCCATAGCATTTGCTCATGCTGGAAAGCTCGCTAAGTTTGGAGCCTAGTGATGGTTGAACGTAGGCCAATTGTTGGCGGCAACTGGAAGATGAACATGACTCGAGACGGTGCGACTGAGTTGTGCCGTTCGCTTTTACTAGAGGCCGTTGAGCCAAAAATTGACACAGAGATCGTTCTCTACCCACCTTACGTGTGGCTCACTGACGCTGCGGCTATTTTGAGTGAAAGCTTCATTCGGCTAGGTGCTCAGGATGGCTTAGCCGAATCAAACGGAGCGATTACGGGTGGAGTCAGCTTAACAATGCTTTCGGAGCTTGTTGATGCTCTGCTGGTTGGCCACTCTGAACGAAGAAACATTTTTAATGAAACTGCAAACAAGTTTTCCCGACAATTGGTGAGTGCGCTAGATATGGAACTGCTGACCACGTATTGTGTGGGAGAGAATCAGGCAGAGCAGGAATCTGGCTCGACCTATCAGGTGCTTGAGGAACAAATCGCAAGTGTTTTTGAGGGAGTAACAGGACACCACCTTGTCCAGGCGGTGAATAATAATCCAGAAGCATTGGTGATTGCCTACGAACCGGTTTGGGCTATTGGGACTGGGCTTGTTGCTCAACCGAACGACGTTCAAGATCGTGCCAAATTTATTCGAAAGGAGATTTCGAACTACTGTGACGCGTCACAACTTATTCGTATCCAATATGGTGGTTCTGTTACTCAGAAGAATGCCGGTGATTTTGCTGCTCTTAAGGATGTAGACGGAGCTTTGGTCGGAGGTGCTTCACTAAATGCTGAAGACTTTTTGAGTATTTGCACGGCATTCTCTGTAGGAAATCATTAGCGACTTATCTTGATGGCTCGCTTTCCTATTATTTCCATTGTTGGTGCGACGGCATCGGGGAAAACTGCACTGTCTATCGAGTTAGCGCGACGATTTTCAGGTGAAATTATTTCAGCCGACTCAGCCCAAGTTCGACGGGGAATGCGTATCGGGACCGCCGCACCAACTTCGGAGGAAATGCTGAAAATCCCTCATCATCTTGTAGGTGTAACTGATCCGAATTCCGAATGGACTCTGGTCGATTGGCTCGAGTCCGTTAATTCGACCATAGAGGCGATACGTCGGAGGTCAAATGTACCTTTTTTAGTCGGAGGAACGGGTCAATACATTTGGGCTTTTCTGGAAGGTCGCGAGGCACCGAAAGTTCCACCCAACCAGGTGTTCCGAAGAAAATTGGAAGAAAAAGCACAGGATCCAATAGTGGATTTGCATGAAAGCTTACGACTTAAGGATCCCACCTCTGCAGACCGAATCCATCGGAATAATCTGCCTAGAATTATCCGTGCATTAGAGATTATTGCAGCTACAGGACAACCGGTTCCATTGCTTGCCAATCGACCACCTGATGCAGATTCAATCGTCATAGGTTTGAAATGGAGCCGTGAGAGCCTTTTCGAACGCGCTGATCGCCGAGTAGAATGGATGTTTCGAACGGGTTTGGTTGAGGAAGCGATGACTCTCGCCGAGACTTACGGATATGAAAGTGAGGGTTTTCGGGCAATCGGATATCGTGAAGCGCTTTCAGTGGGTAGGGGAGAACTTACAGTTGACACGGCGATCGAGCGTACAAAAACCACTACTCATAAACTGATACGCTCCCAGAGTGGTTGGTTCCGAACAGATGATTCTAGAATCAATTGGCTTTCTTGCGAGGAGATGACGCCCAAACAACTTGTTGCCCGGGCAATCACGATAATAGAAGAGATATTGCATTAGGAATTCTCTCGCGTTGAAACACCGCACGAGTTAGTATTTTGTTATGACCGAAGAAAAAAAAATTCCCGACAGAGATATTACACAATTTTTTCCTCTAAATTTTTGGAAAATGCACGGTTGTGGCAATGACTTTATATTGTTTCATATTGAGAAACCGATCACAGATTATCAGCTAAGTTCGTTAGCTCAATACTTGTGTAACCGGAATTTTGGAATCGGTGCCGACGGAATTATTGTAAGTGTCCCATCTGGAACAGCAGACTTTGGTATGCGAATATTCAACTTGGATGGATCAGATGGTGAGATGTGTATTAACGGTATCCGCTGTTTTGCGAAGTATCAATTCGATCAAGGTCAAGTATCCGAGACTAGTCGGATTAGTGGACGGATATCGATTGAAACCACAGTAAGTGTGGTTGAAGTTGCGGTAAAACGAGATGAATCGGGCTTCGTGACAAGAGCGAGTATTACACTTCCGGACCCCAGTTTTAATCCCTCGGACTGCGGTGTGACAACCGCTAATGATTCAGATAATATCTCGGTGCAGGTTGACGAGCACGTAATCGACCTTCAATTAGTTTCCATGGGAAATCCTCATGCTATTCACTGGCTGTCCGAAGGGCATCGAACAACCGACTATGAGTTGATTCGAATTGGGCCTAGAGTAGAAATAGATGCTACATTTCGCAAGAGAACTAATTTCGAAATAGCTGAGCTACTAGGACCAAATTATATTCGTGCCAGAGTGTGGGAGCGGGGCGTAGGTGAGACATTAGCGTGTGGATCGGGGGCATGTGCGGTGATGGCTTCAGCACATAGTCGAGGACTCGTAGGCGACTTAGCGATTATCTCGATGCCAGGTGGTGAGTTATCTGTCGAGTGGTCTGGCGATGGGCCAATCACACTTGAAGGCGCAGTAACAAAGGTATTTGAAGCGACAATCGAATCTTGAATTGAGAGAATAATGACAATCGAACGACGTGCAATTGGTCAGAATAGAGATTTTGCGGTTAGAAATGAGCCATTAAACAACCGCAAGCGTGCGAGCTTACTTGAGCAAGATAGCACCGTGCATCTGAGCTCTCCGACCGGTGAGTTGATACTCGCATATGAGAATGGTCAACAAAGCGTATATTGGGGTTTTGATTCGGTTGATTCGATGCGGAGAGAATTTGCCGCCATGTGGGAGAAAGCTTTGATCAGCGTTGATCGTAATGAGATCGACTATATCTCGATGAACCTATCGCAGGTATCTGCTCGAGATATGGTAATTCCGATTCTCGAAACGGCCTCCTTTAAACAGTTTGCTGAATGGATTGAGATGCTCCATCCAGATCTTCCGGAGTCACCTCCTGTTTTTTCTTCCGGAATCGAGATGCGTCGAGCTGGAGAAGAAGATCTTGACATTTTCGAGAACATTTGGTCGAACGCGCTGGGTGAATTGACAGACGGACTTGCGACATTCGATGATTTTGCTTCTCGGGCCGATTGGGCTGGCGCATTGACTCTCAATAGCGAAGTAATTGGATTCGCGTTTAATGGAACTTCGACTAGTGGTGATGGTGAAGTATTGACCGCAGCAATTACACCGAGTCATTGGGGTAATGGATATGGTCGAGAATTGTTAGAAGCAGCTTTGTACCAGCTGAGAACGGTTGATCACGGTCGTGCTGTTATTCGAGTACGACCCGATGTTCGACAGGCGTTGAAAGTTTGTAGTGAGTTAGGTATGCGACACTCGTCAGGCGGAATAGAATGGCGTAGAAGCATCGATGAAGAGGAAATTCATCTAGAACTTGAAGCCAAACGAAAAGCTGGCGTCAAAGCTCGATTTGGTGGTTGGCGCTAACAAGGATTGGATTTATGAAAGAAATTGACCTGGCGGATAGGGTTAAGCAACTCCCTCCGTACCTCTTTGCAAGAATCTCCGAACTTATTGCTGAAAAACGTAAAGCCGGAATCGATGTTATCTCTCTAGGAATTGGAGATCCGGATTTACCTACTCCTAGTCATGTTTTAGACTCTCTTGCGACTGCCGCCCGGAAGAATGAAAACCACCGCTACCCAGAATCGGACGGTCTTCCGGCTTTACGGGAGGCTATAGCGAGATGGTATGAAACACGGCATGAGGTAAGCTTGGATCCAGATTCAGAGATTGTCCCACTGATAGGTTCTAAAGAAGGCATCGCTCATTTACCGTTATGTTTAATAAACACAGGCGACATATCCCTAGTTACGGATCCTGGATACCCGGTGTATGAAATAGGAACGATGTTTGCTGGTGGTGAAAACGTGCGCTTGCCACTATTAGAAAGAAATGATTATCTCCCTGATTTGAGTGCTGTTAGCTCGGCGGACGCCGAACGAGCGAAGATACTCTGGCTTAATTATCCTAATAATCCCACTGGCGCGATCGCAGACTTAATTTTCTTCGAACGAGCGATTGAATGGGCCAGCGAAAACAACGTTGTGATCGCCCATGATTTGGCATACGCTGACGTCTCCTTTGACGGATACAAACCACCCTCAATTTTAGAAGTATCTGGTGCGAAAGAGGTTGCGATCGAGTTTAATTCACTCTCGAAAACATTCAATATGACCGGCTGGCGTGTCGCAATGGCTGTTGGCAATGCGCAGGTTATTGATGCGCTAACGAGAGTGAAAACAAATATTGATTCGGGAATCCCGCAGGCGATTCAGGAGATGGCTATTACCGCCTTGGACGATCCTCGCGACTCGATCGAATCGCATAATCTTATATATGAAAAGCGTCGAGATCGCGCACTGTTAGTTCTCAGAGAACTCGGACTGACAATCACGGAACCTAAGGCATCGTTATACATCTGGGCTCGGTTGCCTGACGGCGTGAAATCTAGCGCCGAATATGCTGCTGACTTGATAGATTCAGTTGGTGTAGTTGTGACACCGGGAGCGTCCTATGGAGAGAACGGCGAGGGATATATACGTATTTCGCTCACCACTCCGGATGACCGGCTCGACGAGGCATTGGTTAGGCTTCAAGAATTCGATTCAAAGAGGTGATCTGCATTAATTCTCACTCTGAGCAAATATGCGTGGTAGTAGATTCGAGCTTTAAGCCTTGAGCACACGAAAAAAGAAGAAGCCTCGTAAAGCTGCTGAGGCTGTGAAGCAAGAGAACGCTTATCTTGTAGCCGTGGAAAGTCGATCCGGGGCTGATCCTGCGATGCCCGTTGAATACTCATTACGGGAGCTTGCCCGATTGGTTCGTACGGCGGGCGGAACAGTGTCAGGCAGGGCGAGCCAGCGACGTGTGCATCCTCACCCGACTCTTTATATCGGACGTGGAAAAATTGACGAAATAAAAGCGCTCAAAGACGAACTTGAATATTCAATGATCGTATTTGATGACCAGTTATCGCCTAGCCAACAGTTAAATTTAGAGGAAGCATTTGGCGTTAAGGTGCTGGATAGATCAGCCTTAATCCTAGATATATTTGCGCAACGGGCCCAAACACGTGAGGCAACACTTCAGGTTGAGTTGGCACAACATGAATACCTTAAACCGAGACTTAGAGGGCAGTGGCAACACTTATCCAGAACTGTCGGAGGTCCCGGGGCAGGGAATGGTGCAATCGGCACACGAGGCCCGGGTGAAACACAACTCGAAACTGACAGACGACTTATTGATCGCCGTATTTCAAAATTAAAACGAGATATTCAAGGTGTACGAAATCATCGAGAACGACAACGTGATCGGAGACTTCGTGAAGGATTGCCGATTGTAGCACTTGTTGGCTATACAAATACGGGCAAATCCAGTTTACTACAGGCCTTGGTGAATTCGGACGTGTTTGTGGCTGACGCACCCTTCGCAACACTGGATCCATTGACTCGGCGACTTGGAGGTGATGGCGATAATGCTGTTTTAATCACTGACACGGTTGGTTTCATGCAGAAGCTTCCCACTGAGTTGACCTCAGCATTTCAAACTACGCTCGAAGAATTGTCTAATGCATCGCTACTTATCCATGTTTTAGATGCAGACTCTCCGGTGCTGGAGTCACAAGAGAGAGTAGTAGGCAAAACATTAGATAATCTAGGCTTGGGTGATATTCCTACGTTAACCGTAATTAATAAGATAGATATGCTGTTTCCAAAAAAAGACACTATGGACCACGATATTGGTAAAGGCGAAATTGCCCGCAGCACCGTTATGACTGAATTAGGTCTCGCTGAAGGTTTTTCAGATGAATGTTTGTTTGTTTCTGCCACCGAGCGCTGGGGGATATCCAAACTACGTAAAAGGATACTCTACGAATTTTTTGGATCAAGTGTGACTGGCAATATTAACTAGTCGCCACTCTGAGCTCTCGTTCGATAGGGAAATGCGGCAGGTGAATTCAGCCAATGTTTTGTCCTGTAACTGATCGCGAGAATACTTTTAACTTCTTTCAACGTTGCTTCTGTGCTTCTTTGTGCCTGCGATCGATCCACCGGCGTATCGGACAAGAGAAGATTAATCCATGGTCCTATTCTTCGTCCCAGATGAGTTACTTCGAGTGCTTCTAAAAGATAAGGCGGTGTTGGATAGGCGGTTTCCTCGAGGACAAAAGACAGTCGAAGCAGGTGACCGGCCAATTCTCCCATTGTCAGACTGAAGCTATCTGACTCCACATCGCGATTCAGATGGAGTGCACGCGCCGACGCATGAGTTGAAACCCAGAGTGTTCGAATCACCCGTTCCAGTTCAGCCTCATCGACCGATTGTGGAGTCTTGCTAAGTTGATCAAATCGGCGAAGCGGGTCATGAATCGCTGTAGCTCTCTGAATATGCCAGCGAGCCTCGAGCGCTTGGCGCTGGTCGGACGCGATACTATTTAATATTTTGTCGGCGGCATCGTCTCTTAGAATTGTTACATGAGCCTCAGGCGCATTAGGATACGCTGCGGACGGTCCATATTGCTGAACTACAGCATGTCCATTTTTTAGTTCCTTTGCAATTACCGCGGGGCTCCAGGTTAGTGTGTTCCTGTCGATAATTAACCAGTACGTCGCTACATCCAACATAGTTGGCCCAGACTCAGAAGACTTACTCATCGAAGAGGGAGTCAGAAGAATGAGAGTCATGCGATCAGCTACCTCAGCCCAATCAGGTGAGTGAGCGAACTCTTTGCCCCAAGCTAAAGCTATATCAAGGAATACGGGATTTACTTCGACATTGTTTGTAGGCTGCATAACTGTTCACTAACTACTTAGCTAGTTAGTCCGAGAGCTGGCCTAGATCAGCAAGAGCTGCTCTTACCTCATCAGCGTTAACAAACTGAACTCCTTCACGAAGGGCATCAAATCCGTCGACTACGTCATCATCAATATCATTGGCATAACAGATATCTAGAAAGTCAGACCTCATCGGAGTTGCTTCTGGTGCGACATTAAAGATGTGTTCGACTATTTCGGCATAGCCGCTCCATGGTGCTGGCATACATTTTCCTTTCGTTGGTAACCCGGTGTCATTTCTTTTCGGTAACAGTTTAAATATCACCCAATGATAAGTGATTGCTGTCTAAGTGGTTATTTGTACGACTCGAGTAGATTGGCCACATGGTTTCTGAGGTCACTGGCCTTTACAATCCGATAGTGAATGATTTAATTGTCGGCTGGCGTTACGCATGGAGCCATTTTCTATCAAATTGGCGGTTTCTGGCCGTTGTTTTTGCGGGCGTGCTGAGTTCAGCAGTGTTGCTTGCTCTCGCTCCGATTTATGCATCGGCTATGACGGATCTTGGCTTGAGCTATCGACTCGAGAAAGATCTTTCAACCACTCGCGAACAGATTGCTCGAGTGGATACTTATTTACTCCAGATTAACGATCCAGTTGATCAAGAACGTCGGGCGGCTGTTGATCTGGTCACTCAAGAACGGGTGGGGTGGCTAGGTGTTGATGAGGAAATGATTGTGACTGAGCGTAGCGTGAGATTATTCGCATCATTTGAAGAACACCCACTGCTGTCCAATCCATTTGAGAGTTCAACGGATGCTCGACGGGATAAATTTTATGGCAAGCGAGGAGTTGATGGAATTGCAGTTGATGAGAATGGAATAATTGATCGACTAGGCCCGTTTACTGTAACTAATCGCTTGGATGGAGAACCGATACGACAACCCTGGGGCGCGTTCGTACATACGGTTAGTAATCTCCGCCAGGACACAAAATTGATAGAAGGTAACTGGCCAGATTCAGGTAGCACGGAAGATTTTGAATTCGTACTACCGGCTGGCTGGAGTCCCCATGCTGCAATTGGAGACCTCATTAGACTTGATGTCGATGGCGTACTCACGGATTGTCCGCCCGTTCCATTATCTGAAGACACTGAAACGGCTCGAGATGAAGCTCGTTGTATACCTCAAACATTTGGGCGCTCAACTTTAGTTGGGACACTAGTTGGCTTCGTTGAGATTCTTGATGACGAGTCGCTAAGGTGGGATCTGTTCCAGGGAGTATTAGCCGTTCCAGACACTCCGTTAATACCGCTGCCAGGCGACCGAGACCTTCAGGAACCTGAACTGGACCCACGATTAGGACGAGCGATGGTAGGCGAGGGGCAAATGCCCTTACTCACTAGCTCGGATCAATTCTTTGGCCCATTTGCGAGAGCTGTCCCGGAAACACGCACGATTCATCGAGCTGGCGTCGTTATTGACCCCGCGAGAATTACTGTCGATGATGTTCAGCCCGCTATTAATGCAATGGGCGCGTGGACAAAAGATGTCAATGAAACTTTAGAACTGACTGCCGTTACACACACTAGAGCCGCACTGGTTTTGAAGGACTTTGTTAATCAACAATCATTTTCAGCGGTACCATTGCTTTTAATTTTGCTGCAGGTTGTAGGGATCGTCATTTACTACATAGTAATGACAGCAACAAATTTACTCGAAAGGCAGTCTGGCGAATTTGGAGTCTTTCGAAGTCGAGGTGCAACAACTGCGCAACTTGTAGGATT
>Ga0066372_10000484_pt1 | contig 14900 bp, 14 predicted proteins | sample Knorr_S15_td_250_FD_77011 | JGI IMG/M metagenome (GOLD analysis project Ga0066372, IMG submission 77011) | Marine microbial communities from Southern Atlantic Ocean transect - Knorr_S15_td_250_ad_251m_LV_A | ecosystem: Environmental > Aquatic > Marine > Oceanic | place: Southern Atlantic ocean... | reverse complement strand
GCATCAATCCCCGCGTGTGTGCGTTATCTGGCTAGGAAGTCCGCGACGAAAACGTTCAAACTAGCAACGCAGTCGCCACGTTGCTTCGTATCTATGTTCCTCAGCCAAAATCGATAAGACAACCCCACGTCATCGATACCGAAAGGCGGTACTGCGTCCCATAAACACATCATACCGGCGCGATCCCATAACGATTAAAATCTCCTCAAGGCATAATGCGACTCCCATGCCAGCCCCATTCCTTCAACGATATCTACCGACCCGAGAGTCCCTACGTGAGTCCGCGCTATTTCGATTTCTAGGCCATCGTCTGCTCAAGCCTGAGCTTTGGCACTTGCACCGCCGATCAGTCGGAGGCGCCGTTTTCATCGGTCTTTTTTGCGCATTTCTGCCAATACCGACACAAATGTTGAGTGCTGCTTTGATGGCGCTTATCGGTCGATGCAATATCCCGCTTTCGATCGGCGTTACTTGGATTACCAACCCGTTAACCATTGGCCCCATGTTTTTCTTCGCCTATAAGCTCGGCGCCTGGCTACTGGACACTCAAGTCACTATTACGACCGTGGAATTGTCCTTTTCTTGGCTATCCAACCAGATCGGTCAAATCTGGTGGCCGTTACTTGTCGGATGTTTAATCTGTGGTTGGGTGGCGGGTTTGTCCGGCATGTTGGTATCCCGAATAATCTGGCGGCTACACGTCGTTCGTCGCTGGAAGCAACGCTTAGCAAAACGAAAAACATGCGTCGCCTCGTGACACTATCGAAAAAACCTAAATTAGTTGTCGTGTCCGGTCGTCCTGGAGCAGGTAAGACCACTTTCGCAAAGAAATTGGGAGAGTCAATCAAACTGCCAGTTTTTTGCCGTGACGAATTTAAGGAAGGCTACGTACGTACATTTGAGGTCAACCACAAAAATTTGGCGGCTGATACAAATAAAATTGTTACAGACACTTTTTTTGAAACGACAGGGTTTCTGTTGTCAAAGAACGTATCTCTCATAGCCGAGGCAGCTTTCCAGCATCCAGTTTGGGAAGTGTTATTCAAAAAAGTATGATTTTCTCAGTGAAGTAACATTTATTTTATGTGAGGTTGAGCCTGATTTAGCGGCAAAACGACATTTGCAAAGAGGTCTCGACGACGCTTCGTGAGAATTTTTTCATGGCGACAACAGGGTGACTCATTGCAAGAAAACCGGAGAATTTCTAGAGCCCGACGAATTTGGGATGCCAAAATTCGACGTTCCTCCAATAACCGTGTCAACGGAAGATGGGTATTAACCTTCTTTAGATTCAATTAAAGACAGACTTACAACTTTTAAGCCCTAACCAAACTCCCTCACTTATCGCGAATGCAATTCGAGCGCAGGATTTGCTCGGGCCGCCAATATCGTGGGACGAACCACAGCAGCTATACACAACCCGAACGAGAGCAATGAGATTACGACAAGATCGCTACTACTCGTTTCCGAAGGAACCGTCGAAAAATAGGTCCCGTCGATCATATTCGTACCCGTCGCCGCTTCCAGCATCACCACGATTGCATCGGCATACGACGCTATGGTTGCGCCAAGAATAAGTCCGAGCGCGATTCCAACCGACGAAATGAGAAGCCCCTGAACCAAAAATATCGAGATAATGGCGCTCCGCTGAGCGCCCATGGTGCTCAGGATGGCGATATCTCCTCGCTTGTCGTTCACCAACAACGCCTGGCCCGAGAGCATATTGAAAGCAGCTATTCCCACCACCAGGATCAACAACGCGAACATGATCCCCTTTTCAATTTTGATGGCACGAAACAATTCACCGAACCGATCAGCCCAAGTGTGTATGGGCGCTTCGAAAGGCAAAGACCAGGAGCTCACCGAGAGAGGGTCAGCCAAGGTTACCCTCCAGCCCGACATGCCCGCGTTTGCAAGTCCCAATGTTTCAACCCGCGCAATATCAATGATCGCTAACTGATAGTCTGGATCCGCCCCAACCGCGAACGTCGCGACAAGCTGAAAACGTTGAACAGATGGAATGACGCCTGATCCCGTCGGTGCCGGGAACACCAGAATGACCGGATCGCCTAACGAAAGTCCCATTAGCGTCACAAGTGGTTCTCCAAGCGCGATACCAGCACCTTTTAGCAACGAGAGTGAGCCCGAAACCATCGAATTCGCGATGAAACCACCACCGATCCCCGGTTGAATCCCGTATATCTCCATCGCCTGAGTTACACCCGGCCGGGACAGCATCGCTTCGCCCCGATACAGACGTTCAACACCAGTGACGGCTGGCATTTGAAATAATGCTTGAGTCTCGGTGTCGGAAAGGACACTCCTACCGATAAAAGCGTGCGGTACGACGCCGAGAAGCCGTCCCTTAATTTCTTGATCAAATCCATTCATCACGCTAGTTACCACGGTGAGGATCGTCACCCCGAGCACTAGTCCCAACAAAGAGACCCAATTAATCAAAGCCGCATAGATGTTGTTCCGTCGAAAGAGATATCGAAGCGCAATCCAAACTGAGGGAAACCGTTTAGCGACTAGTCGATTGGGCATTGAGCTTGCCGTCTTCCAAAACAAACGAGCGGTTCATCTTTTCCGCAATCGACACATCATGTGTCACCAGGATGAAAGCGGTCCCCATATCAACGCTCATGTCCGCCATCAGCATCAGTACCTGGGAAGCGCTTTCTCGATCAAGATTGCCTGTAGGCTCATCGGCCAGTACGATGTCGGGCTCGGTCACCATCGCCCGAGCCACGGCAACACGTTGCCGTTCGCCGCCCGAGAGTTGATGGGGACGGTGACCAACGCGTTCAGCCAAATCAACCGCCCTCAGTAGATTCATCGCACGTTCCTCCGATTCGAACGACGAGCGACCCGAAATAATGAGAGGCATCGCTACATTTTCTACCGCGGAGAACTCGGGTAATAGGTGATGAAATTGATAGACGAAGCCCATGTGGCGATTGCGGATTGCGGCTCGGCCGTCACTGGAAGCAGACGTCATGCTTTGACCAACGACCCTTACCTCACCAACGTCCGGTTCAGTTAACCCAGCGAGTATGTGCAGCAACGTACTCTTGCCGGACCCAGAACGTCCTACCACCGCGACCCTCTCGCCCGCCTTCACTTCCACGTCAATCCCGCTTAGAACCGCCAATTCCCGCTCACCGTCGACGAACCGTTTACGAAGATTCTGAGCCGATAAAACATCACTCATGTTGAAGTGCGTCCGTAGGATTCGTCGAGCTCGCCCGCCAGGCTGGATATACAGTCGCGAGTAGTGCGAGCAGTCCCGCTATACCAGTGACATTCCATACGTCAGTTGGGGTAAACGCAAACGGCAACGTGTCAACGACGTACTCACCCATGAGTTTGACGCCAAGGAGCGACTCAAGCAGCGGAAAGCCGGCCTCGGCAAATACTCCAAGGACATACCCGAGCCCGATTCCGGCGGCGACCCCAACCGCCGAAACGGCAATGCCTAAAAATACAAATGTTGCGAGAACCAGCGATCGATTGCTTCCCATCGTTCGCAAGATCGCAATATCGCCACGGCGCTCACTTACAACCATCACCAGGCTCGAGACAAGATTGATGGAAGCGACAGCAACCAACAAGGTAAGGAGAAGGAGCATCATGCCTTTTTGCGCCCTAATCGCGCCGTAAAGGGGACCGTAGGTTTGGAACCACGTCGATACAGTAAGTTCGTTGCTGACATTCGCGAGTATCTCAAACCTGACATCGCTAGCTCGTAGCGGATCATCAAGCCGCACTTTAATCGAATGAACTCCGTCGCCTAATCGATATAGCGTCGCAGCATCAATTCTGTGAATAAAGACATATCGGCGATCTAGCTGCGATCCCGTATCCAATATCCCTTGAACACGAAACGATTTTTGACGCGGAAACGCACCTAGCGGAGTAACTGTCACACCAGGGAGGACCAGGGCTACTGGGCTACCAACGACCAATCCCAGTTCATCTGCAAGTTGGCGCCCAACAAAAATCTCGTAATTGCCAGCAGTTAACGCGACCGAGTTGGCACCTCGAACGTATTGGTTTATCTGCGAAACCTGTCGATACTGACTAGGCTCGATCCCTGTGACCGATACGCCCCGAACTTTCTGACCCACAGATAGTAGCGCTTGTCCTTGGATTACAGCCGAAGACCCTTGCACATGGGGTATTTCATCTATTAGTTGGAGTAGTCCCGACGGTGTTGCAATCGGTTCGCGCGCTCGGACCGACACGTGGGGGACAATGCCAAGGATCCGATTCGTTAGTTCCCTCTCGAAACCGGCGACTACGCCTTGCACGAACAGAAGGACCGAAACGGATAAAGCTAGACCCAACAATGCAACGATCGTCACCAAGGAGAGATGGCTACGCCGAGAGCCCGCATAGCGCACACCGATATTTATCGATAAGGGACGAAACATCGAAAAGTTTTTGGTGAAAGTCAGCGATTTCGTCCTAAAACGACGGAAAAGTGGATGATACCGAGGACGTGTAGGACGCCCCACTACTCGACCGAAATCATTTATTACTATTACAAATCAAACAGGTAGCTCGATTTTTCTGAAACAGATTATCGTTCACGACATTCTCAGAACCTTTCGTTCTAAATTCAAGATTCCGGACGATACTGATAGGGCATCACCTACATGCATACGCGTTAAACTAGCATGTTGAATCGTCTGGTAGTTCGTCGATGGAGCGGTATCTCTTTCCCACCGTCCTTTTGGCCGCATTAGTCGGATTTTTCTTGGCGTGGGTATTTCCCGAAACCCCATGGCTAATGGATTCTGCGGCGTTATTCAAAGATCTGTTTTTATCCGTACTCAAAATGATTGTCGCACCATTGGTTTTTTTCTCCGTGCTATCGGGGATAGTTCGTTTGGACGCGGCAAAGCAACTCCGTCGAATCGGAATGCTAACCGTTTTCTATTACGTGGTGACCACCGCGTTCGCTATTGCGCTAGGACTAACTGTCGTTTTTCTCTTCCACCCCTGGACCAGCGCACCCCCGTTGAGCGCGATCGAAACTGCATCGACACACGCCACGTTAATTGGAACTTCCGAAAGCACGTTTGGCGACCTGATTCGTAACCTAGTAGCCCAAATGTTCGTCAATCCATTTGCCGCTCTAGCGCAGCTCAATATCCTTGGGATCGTAACGAATAGTATTGTCCTCGGATTGTCACTTTTAATAGTCCTTCCCAGCGAAAGCGTGGTGAAAAGATCAATCCATGAGATCACCAACGCGATTTACAAATTGGCGAGCTGGGCGGTGTGGGTGGTCCCGATCGGGGTCATCGGCATCGTCTATCAAATGACAACTAACTCAAATGCAGCGTTAATCGGACAACTCGCCGCATTTTCCGGCGTGGTGATCGGCACGACGCTGTTGCATATGCTAATCATCCTACCTTCCATCGGCTGGTTAGGCGGGCGGATGCGACCCGTCGCTTTGTTCAAAAATACAGTCCGACCTATCATCGTGGCATTGTCCAGCTCATCGAGCGCGGCGACACTGCCCGTCAGTTTTCGCGCCGCAAATGATCTTGGGGTTAGCTCTACGACAGCAAGCTTCGTGCTACCTCTCGGAGCAACCATCAACATGGACGGGACAGCCCTTTTTGAGGGTGTTGCGGCGGTCTTTCTTGCGTACCTTTTCGGACTGGATCTGAATGCCTCTGCCACCGTCACGGTGTTCGTTGTTGCTATGCTCGCCTCCATCGGCGCGCCGGGAATTCCTTCCGGATCAATGGCCGGTATGCAAATGGTGCTCCTCGCAGTGGGCATACCTTTAGAAGGGATACTGATACTTCTCTTGGTCGAACGTCCTCTCGACACTATCCGAACCGCCGCGAACGTGCTCGGAGATCTCGTCGGCTGTGTCGTAATCGACCGACATGCGGTCCCTAACGCGATCGTCAACTCCGACTGAGAGGGTCCAAAATTCATCAAAACCTTCCCAAGTTCGCTTGACGGGCGTCCAACTCAATAGCGAAACTACTCGTTTATCCGTTTGGTTCTGTGGGGGGCCGCCTATCGAAACGACCTCATGCCCACGGATTGGAAACTACAACATGTTAGGGGGAAACATGCCCGAATTCTGTAATGTCGAACACGCCGATCATGTGTTGACGGTGAAACTCAATAGGCCGGAAAGGTTGAATGCCCTGCATCCGCCAGCGAACGCAGAGCTCGGCGAGGCTTTTGACGAATTCGCAAACAACGAGGATCTCTGGGTTGCCATCATTACTGGGGAGGGTCGCGGTTTTAGCGCGGGTAACGATCTTCGATACCAAGCGGAAGGGGGTCAACGGGTTCCAACACCGAGTGGGTTTGGTGGACTATCGTCGCGGTTCGATATGACAAAGCCCGTCATTGCCGCCGTCAACGGGGTCGCAATGGGCGGCGGTTTTGAGATCGCACTTTCGTGCGATCTCATCATTGCGTCCGACAACGCGATTTTTGCGCTTCCAGAGCCTAAAGTCGGGCTTGCGGCTCTAGCCGGCGGATTGCAACGATTGCCGCGTCAAATCGGATCCAAGAGAGCTCTTGGGATGATACTCACGGGACGGCATGTACCCGCTCAGGAAGGCTACGAACTAGGTTTTGTAAACGAGGTCGTACCCCACGGCGAACTAATGGATGCGGCACATCGGTGGGCAGATCAAATTCTCCAATGTGCTCCATTATCGATCCGGGCAAGCAAAGACGTGGTTTACCGAAGCTTGTCCATGGGATCGCTACAAGAATCGATGGCAATTCCATACGATTCGGTTAAAGCGATGTCGACCAGTGAAGATTTTGTCGAAGGGCCTAAGGCCTTTTCAGAAAAACGTCCGCCGAACTGGAAGGGTCGCTAAACTCCGTACAACAGCTGTTGCGGAGTGTGTGAAGGATCATGGCCTCATTTCCTTAGGGGGAATTAATTCCTACCTAAACTGTTTCCCGCCTACTTGATGAGGTTTTGCAAGACGCCAATCTGCCGCTCGTAGTCATCAACGGTTTCGTAACGCATACCGCAGACAAAGCGTTCAGTTTCTACATCCCGATACGCGGCGAGGAGTGCCCGCGATCGAGCGACGTCGTTGAGAGGTAGCCCGCCCATGATCGTAATCGAGCCAGCAGGTCGCCCAGCACGTTCGCAATATCCATGGTACTGGTCACGTAACTCTGAGACGCGCTCTGGTTCAAGCCCCATGGGTATCCAGCCATCTCCGAACCGTGCGGCACGTTGAAGGGCATGAGGAGCGCGGCCCCCAACTAGCACCGGCGGCTTCTTCGGCCTAGGCTTAAAAAGAAAACGTTGCCCGTTGAGTTCCACCTCATCACTGTCGAAGCACGAGTTGAGAATTTGCAGGGTCTCATCGGATGTGCTCCCACGTTGCCGTCGATCCAATCCTAGAACACGAAATTCGGCATCCATCCACCCAATTCCAACTCCCAAGAGAACTCGACCTTCGGACAGCTCTTGAAGACTTGCAACTTGTCTAGCCGTCATTAGAGCCCCACGGTACGGAAGGATCAGGACTCCTGTACCGAGACGTATGCGGTCGGTCGCACCCGCGATCCAAGCCAACGTAATTAAGGGATCTACGTAACGGCCACCCGAACCCTCGGCATCGTCCGGCGGAATGGCGACATGATCTGTAATCCACAATGACTCAAGACCAGCACCTTCCGCCAGCTTCGCGCATCTCGAAATGACCGACGCTTCCGATTCTGCACCCATATTGCGTAGAGTCACTCCAAGTTCCATCGTTGCTCCTCAATCGTTTTAACCGAACCCAACATTGATCAACCGCGAACACGAACGCTACGCTAGCAAACCCTGGGCCTTCCAACGAGTCCAACAAAAAAGCATTCTCCATGCATAATTGTCGGTCCATGCAGTTTGACGTCAAAAAGCCGGACAGCGCTCTGTCCACTACGAATTCGGAATGCTCGACTTCGTCGCTGTGGCAGGTGTCAACCGGTCGATCGTGGGGCCGTTCGATGAATGTGACGCAATGACGAATCCACTGGTCAGCATCCTCGCTTTCACGAGCGGCTTCGTCATCATGTCGCTCGAACTTCTCGGTGGCCGACTATTAGCCCCCTATTTCGGCAGCAGCATTTACGTGTGGGGCAGCGTAATTTCAGTCTTCATGCTGGCACTTTCGGCCGGCTACTTAACGGGGGGTTGGTTGTCGCTATTCGATCCATCGTTGAAGCGTTTTTCGCTCATTTTTTTTGTAGCTGCTGTAACACTCTACCCACTCACGATGATCACTGAGCCTCTCATGGAAGCAGTGTTCGAAGCGATCACAGACCCTCGCTGGGGTTCGCTCGTTGCAGCACTCGTTCTCTTTGCATTACCCACCTTTATTCTCGGTTTGATCTCGCCGTACGCCGTTCGATTACTGGTCGTCAACGTTGATCGAGCTGGAAATACGGCAGGCAGGTTATATTTTGTATCAACCATCGGCAGCGCCCTTGGAACACTTGCAACAAGCTTCTATTTTGTACTCTGGTTTCAGATGGACACCATCATTCTCATACTGTCTTCGACGTTGCTGATACTGGGATCAGTTTCATGGTTGGCGGCACGAAAAAGATGAAACCCTCAGCGACGGTTATTCTTGTGTTTGCTGTACTGTCCCTTACCAATCCCCTTCAGGGGAGAATTGTTTATCGCGAACAATCGCTATATCAAACGATTTTGGTAGACGACACGGGATCTCGTCGTTGTCTGCAATTCTCAGTCCGACGCGACCAACGTAATCAAAGTTGCATTGATCTAAAACATCCGCAACGGATGGTGTTTACCTATACGCAGATGATGATGGCAGGTCTTCTACTTACTCCCGACCCCAAAAACATACTGATCGTCGGCCTTGGCGGTGGGACTCTGCCAGTTGCCCTGAACAACCTTTTTCCAGAGACACTCATTGATGTCGTCGAAATTGACGCTGTCGTCGCGCGAGTTGCTGAGGAATATTTTGGTTTCCAGACCGGCGACAACATAAAGGTTTTCGAGATGGACGGACGTATCTTTACCAAGCGAGCCGTCATCCGTGGAGATCGATATGACCTCATCATCTTAGACGCATTCAATGGCGACTATATCCCCGAACATTTGATGACCCAAGAATATCTACAAGAGACCCGCACGTTACTCGGTACTCGCGGGACGCTGGTCGCTAATACGTTTTCCGGGAGCCGTCTCTACGATCACGAGTCAGCTACTTACGCATCCGTTTTTGGCGACTTTTTTAATTTCAAACAATATCCGAGCAGCAATCGGATCATTTTGGTGTCGATGGCTGGCTTACCTGCCCTCGAATTGTTGCAGTCCCGTGCCGAGAGCTTGCGCAAGCATCTTCGACCCTACCGAATTCCAATCCACAATTACCCGGACCGCATGTCTCGGACCACTGATTGGGATCTTAAGGCCCGCGTCCTAACCGATCAGTACGCTCCGGCAAATATACTCCGGACCCGTAACCGCCACCGGTAACGAGCCTTCACACTCCGTGATTAGCTGCAAAACTGAGTACCCCGGCGTATCGTCAGGCAATGTTTAACTGGTCTTTACCGTACGCTTCCAGAAGAGCACCGGTGTTTGCACGAAACGTCGTCGCGACATCTCAACCACTTGCAACCCAAGCCGGCATTGACATGCTAAGGCGTGGCGGCAACGCAATCGACGCGGCAATTGCAACGGCAGTCACTCTAACCGTCGTCGAACCAGCAATGAATGGGGTAGGAAGCGATGCCTTCGCCATTGTCTGGGACGGACAAGAACTGTCTGGCATCAACGGTTCGGGAAAATCTCCCGCTGCGTGGACACCCGATCGGTTCAAGGGATCCAACATGCCCTCTCAGGGATGGGACTCAATCACCGTGCCAGGTGCCGTCAGCACTTGGGCCGCGTTATCGAAGAAATTCGGGGAGCTACCCTTTGAAGATCTCTTTGAACCCGCCATTCGATACGCACGTGACGGATTCCAAGTCGGCCCCAAGACAGCTCCCATTTGGTCGTGGTCGGTCGAATCATTCGCACATTTCAACAGTTTTCAAGAACACTTTACTTCTCAAGGAAGGTCACCCAATCCTGGGGAAATATTTAAACGGCCCGATCTCGTGGAGACGCTTACCGATATCGCACGTACGAACGGGGAATCGTTGTATCGAGGTCGACTTGCCAGAGCGATCATTAGTCAGAGCCAGCGGGAAGGTGGTGTGATGACGCTCGACGATCTCGCTAATCACAACATCCTCTGGACTGACCCCATCGCGCAACCATATCGAGATATCGTTTTGCACGAAATCCCGCCTAACGGGCAGGGACTCGCCGCCCAGATCGCCCTTTCCATTCTCGAATATCTCGACGTTCAATCGACAGAGCCCGGATCTATCGACTGGATCCATTTTCAGGTGGAGGCAATGAAAATCGCGATCAGAGCTGCCTTCGATCACTTCGCTGACACGGCAGCTATGGCTATACCGCCAAGCGAGTTACTCGAGCCTGGCTCGATCGCTCGAGCAGCGAATGCGATTTCCCGTAATGCAGCGTCTAAGGTGCCACCTATAGCTCTGCCAGTCTCCGAAGATACCGTCTATTTAACAACCGCCGACTCCGACGGCCGCATGGTCTCAATGATTCAATCCAATTACCGCGGCTTTGGCTCGGGAATCGTGATCGAGGGCACCGGGATATCGATGCAAAATCGAGGCAGCGGGTTTGTGCTTAAACCAGGTCATCCAAACATCGTCGCCGGTGGGAAGCGCCCGTTTCACACGATTATTCCGGGGTTCGTAACGCGGGCTGACGGTAATCCTGCAATGGCGTTTGGCGTAATGGGCGGGCACATGCAACATCAAGGCCATGTGCAAATGGTCACGCGTATTTTCGATCACGGCGAAAACCCTCAAGCTGCGTCCGACGCTCCACGTTGGCACGTTAGTCCCGATTACCGCCTGGCGCTCGAAACTGGCACGTCGCCAAACACCATCAACGCCCTAAAGGACCGGGGACATGAGGCACTTCTGGTGGAAGACGAAGGGCTATTTGGGGGCGCTCAGCTTATTTGCTGCCTCGAAGACGGGTACTGCGCCGCGTCCGACCATCGAAAGGAAGGAATGGCAGCCGGTTTCTAGATTGACAGTGTTTTTCGGTTCCGTTTCCCCGAGAGCGCTACTTGGGCTCTTCCGTCGTATCGAGCTTGAGCGATGCCGAATTCATGCAGAACCGGAGTCCTGTCGGTGCTGGACCATCAGGGAATAGATGGCCGAGATGAGCATCGCACTGGGAGCAAAGAACTTCCGTACGTACCATGAACATTGCGCGATCTTCTCGAGTATCGACCACGTCACTGTTAATCGGTTCGTAGAAACTAGGCCAACCACTGCCAGAGTCATATTTTGTTTTCGAATCGAACAATGGTTCGCCGCAACATCGACAGAGGTACATACCCGGCGTTTTAGTCTCACAGTACTCACCCGTAAACGCTTGTTCCGTTGCCGCACGCCGCGTAATTTCAAATTCTTCACGCGACAACTCCGCGCGCCATTCTTCATCCGATTTCACAACCTTACTCATTTTAAGGCCTCCTGCTAACATGCCTCGACTTTCTATTATAGATTTTACGGACCCGTAGGTCGTATGCAACGCAATGAGCCTCACCCCGGTGAAGTGGTCGAACTGACCGCGACTGGACAAAAACCATTTGTTAAGTCCTCTAAGCTGGACGACGTTTGCTACGAGATTCGAGGTCCGGTGATGAGAGAGGCCGAGAGACTCGAGGACGAGGGTCATCGGATTTTGCATTTGAATATTGGTAATCCGACACCCTTTGGTTTCGATGCACCCGAAGAGATATTGCGCGACGTCATCCACAATCTTCCCAATTCTCAGGGATACGAGAACTCAAGAGGTCTCTATTCGGCGCGCAAAGCCGTAATGCAGGAGTGTCAACGAATAGGAATCGCGAACGTAGAAGTCGATGATATTTTCCTGGGTAATGGAGTCAGCGAACTCATCGTCATGGCAATGCAGGGACTGTTAAACGACGGCGACGAGATTCTCATCCCCGCGCCAGATTATCCGCTCTGGTCCGCCGCCGTTCGCCTATGTGGCGGAAATCCAGTCCATTATCGATGCGACGAAGGCTCAGACTGGCAACCGGACATCAACGATATCCATAAGAAAACGAGTCGTAGGACTCGTGGAATCGTGATTATTAATCCAAATAACCCGACAGGCGCCGTGTACGAGCGTCAGGCGTTAACCGATATTCTGGATTGGGCGAGACAGAAAGACCTCGTTTTATTTTCGGATGAGATCTACTCAAAGATCGTGTACGACGATGCCGAGCACATACCGATCGGATCCATTTCTGAAGATGTGCTTACGTTAACGTTCAACGGCCTGTCGAAAGCTTATCGCGTTGCCGGTTTCCGGATGGGGTGGATGATCGTAAGTGGGCCCAAACATCGAGCAAAAGACTACGTGGAAGGATTGAATATTCTGGCTTCAATGAGACTTTGTGCAAATGTACCCGGCCAACATGCCATTCAAACGGCCCTAGGTGGGCACCAAAGTATCGAGGAATACTTGCAACCTGGCGGTGCACTCTTCGAACAACGAAATATTGCCTTCGAGCGTATCAATGCGATCCAAGGAATTGAATGCAGCAAACCCAAGGGCGCTTTCTATCTATTTCCTCGCATTGACACAAAAAGATTCAATATCTCCGACGACGAGAAATTCGTACTCGACTTACTGCGGCAAGAAAAAATTCTTGTTGTGCAAGGCCGCGGCTTTAATTACCCGGAACCAGATCATTTCCGCATGGTTTTTCTTCCGCGCACCGATGAGCTAGAACGCGCGATAGATCACATGGGGCGGTTTCTCCAAAGCTACCGGCAAACATAGATGTCGCGACCAGCTTGAATTTATTTCAGCGCATCCATGCGATAGTGTCCAACCTTTAGTCCGGCCTCGGCATTTTCTTCGTCAAAGTCCGTCGACGTCTGTAACCAACTTTGAAGCGAGAGTCTGTCGCCCCACCGGGTCATCTGGTCCTCGATAAAATGTCGGCCAAGGAACGGAGAATTAAGACAGATCAGCACATCACCTCCGGGTTTGACCATACTCCTTAACCGCTTAATCACCCGACCGTAGTCCGCTTCGGCGACGAAGCTGCCCCGCTGGCGGGTCGGCGGGTCGCAAATCACCATATCGTACGGGCCGAGTTTGCGGAGTTTGCCCCAAGAACCAAAAACATTGTGCGGTAGCATTTTGACCCGGCTGAGGTCATGACGATTAATCCGATGATTGTCGCGGCCCCAATCAAGCGCCGCCCGGCTCATGTCATTATTTATGACAGTCTCAGCGCCACCCGCCATCGCGTATATGGAAAACGAGCAGGTATATGCGAAAAGATTCAAGATATTTTTGTTAGAAGCGCGTTCGCGAACCCAATCTCGGACGGGCGCTATGTCTAAGAAAAGACCTACATTCTGCGAACGGTATGGACGTATCCGAAAAACTAAGCCCTTTTCTTCGACCAAAAACTCTTCTGGAACGCAGCCCATTACACTTTTTGCAAATGTTTCCCGTCCACGACGCATTTGGATAAGGACGCCTTCGACCGCCGATTTGTCTGAGAGTGCTGTGACGAGATCAGAATACTCACTTCCATCGAATGACCCGATTAATATGTACGGGGGATACCAATCGACTACGACAGATCGATACTCCTCATAACCGCCGCCCCGACCATGCAGGAGTCTCCTTGGGCCCTCGGCAGAATCGAGTCTTGCCAGGCAAACTTGAATAGCCTCAGTAGCAGAAGTCATTCATCCAGCCGCATCGGGGCCTTTCTCCTTTCAACTAATCAGCTCAACCACCCGTTCCGCAATCGCGAGAGAAGCAGTCAATCCGGGCGATTCGATTCCAAGTAAATCAACGTACCCAGAAACGCCCGTCTGCTCCGGACCATTAATTACGAAATCGGATGTCGGCGCATCTGCTGGACCAAGTTTCGGTCGGATACCCGTGTAACCCGTATGCAATCGAGTCGAATCAAGGTCCGGGTAGTAACGGCGGATCGCATCGACAAAGCGCTCTAAATTTGAGGTTTCGAATGCATAGTCCGGGCCGTCCGTCCACACCACATCAGGGCCGAACCGAGTCTGATGTGCAAGATCAAGTGTTACGTGGACACCTAATCCACCCTCCTCTGCCACCGGGTATACCAATCGATTAAATGGCGACATGCCCGAGAGCATATAATAGTGACCCTTCGCAAAATAACCGCGATCTTCAGGCTCCGTGACGGGTGAGAGCGCAACCGCGTCAAGCCCGGTCGAATTCACTAATACCCGGGGAGCTAATTCGAAGCCATCACATCGAACCGTGATGCCCGAACTAGTGTTAATTGCCGACACTTCCGTGAGGTAGGAAATGACACCGTTATGGGCTTCAAGGTCGCCGAGCAAGCTCAACATGAACGAATGGCTATCGATGATGCCAGTGCTGGGCGAAAGAACTCCGGCTCGGCAAAAGACTGCGGGCTCCAATTTTTCCACGTCACGTTGAGATAGCCACGAGAGCTCACCAGCCCCGTTCGCCTTTGCTGTCCGCTGATAGTCGCGCAATGTTTCGAATTGCCGTGGTGACGTCGCAACAATTATCTTGCCGATTCGTTCATAGGGAACCCGATAGTTCTCGCAGTATTTGTACAAGAGTGCCTTACCGCGAACGCACATTCGGGCTTTCAGCGATCCCGTGGGATAGTAAATTCCCGCATGAATTACTTCCGAGTTTCGGCTCGAAGTTTCTGTCCCAAACGCGTTATGACGCTCTAGTACCAGGACCTCTCGCCCATTGCGTGCAAACG
>Ga0066372_10000483_pt1 | contig 14905 bp, 8 predicted proteins | sample Knorr_S15_td_250_FD_77011 | JGI IMG/M metagenome (GOLD analysis project Ga0066372, IMG submission 77011) | Marine microbial communities from Southern Atlantic Ocean transect - Knorr_S15_td_250_ad_251m_LV_A | ecosystem: Environmental > Aquatic > Marine > Oceanic | place: Southern Atlantic ocean... | reverse complement strand
GCACTCTCTGCATTTCCTTTTATTTGGAATACACCTGAAGTGCAAAAACTAATTGAATATCAAGCTTCAAGCCTTGAAAGTGCAAATCCATTATATATTACAGCATATGATATACAGCAAGGTATTGGACAGGGAACTAAAAATGAGAAAGCATTTAAATTATTAGCTGAAAGACTCATGCTATATTCTGATCCTCCTCAAAATTTCATTTTAGAGGATTGGGTAGCTGCAATGTCACCAATATCCAATCACTGTATAAAATATGAATCCTCAGATTATCAAAAAGTTATATCAGCAATAGATTTGTTTGAAGAATGGGTGAATTCAGTAGCGCCGGAAGTGAAGAAGCAGTATCCGAATATACCCCATGATATAATATTAAAAACAATGCCAAAAAGCTTTAGGGCTTCTTTGAATTTATGTGAAGAGTTAGGTGGGTTTAATATGAGTCGTTATAAAGTAGTCCGTGATTCCTTAGGCTTTATAAATACGATTGATATTATTCAATCAATACCAAATAACAAAATATTGATCTGGGGTCATCTTTCTCATGTTTATTATGATAGCCAAGATAATATGATTAGTGAATATGGTGAATTCAAAAATCTCGCTATTGGTCCAACCGTGGGAGAACGATTAAAAGATGCATTGGGCTCAAAAGTTTATACAATAATTCCATTTGCTGAATCTGGTTCAACTATTTTAATCTATAATGATCTGAATCTAGATATTGGATATTCAAAAATAGAGAACAGCTCAAAACTTGGAGATTTATTAAGTAAAGTGAGTGAAAAAGATTTTTTTATTGATCTTAGATCACCTTCTTTAACCGCTGAAGATTATCCTGAATTCTTCACAAAACAACCATTTGCACTTGAAGGTTTGAAAAGTGATTTTAAAATTAACTATACTTCTGATATGGATGGTTTGATATGGATCAAAAAAATAGAAGCACCTGATTGGCCCATCTTTAAAATCATACTCCTTTCAAGTCTTCATTATAAAACACAAATAGGTTTCATATTAGTAGTCGGTTTAGGCTGGCTTATATTTTCAATAATAAGGAAAAGGAGAAAAAAATGAAAAAAATATCCTTAATCATATTATTATGCGCAGCAACTATTGCTCAAACACCGGTTACAATAAATGGTTTTCTTGATGCAGAATATTTTGATATAAAATCAAAATCTGTAGATGAAACTTTTCGAATATATGTTGCAAAGCCGTCTCCATTAGTACCTGATAAGAAATATCCTGTGGTTTATGTATTAGATGGAGATTTGCTTTTTGGGACCGCAATGGAAACAGTTCGTAACCTATCAGGTGCTGGGTTAGGGATAGGTGAAATTCCCATGGCATATACAGTTGCTATAGGTTATAAAGATGCTAATAATCTATTGGCCACTTTTCATAAACGTTGGAGAGATTATACTCCAAATATTGGTGGTGAAGCAGAAAAGATGAGCAAACTAATGGGAGGTCCATCTGATATTTCAGGTGGCGGTGCACCAGACTTTTTAAAATTTCTTCAAGAGGAATTAAAACCATTAATTGAATCTAAATATTCCGTGGATCCTATTGATGCAACTATCGCTGGACTTTCATTAGGAGGACTTTTCCCTAGCTGGGTGTTACTTACTCAGCCAGAGACTTTTCAGCGTTATGTGATTATGAGTCCTTCCATTTGGTGGAATGGAGAAGAGGTTTGGGAATGGGAATCTCGTTTTGCTCAAAATCATAATGATATTAACGCGAAAGTTTTTGTTACTGCTGGTGGCCTTGAAACAATTGAAATACAAAAGAAGATGATGGATGATATTTTGAAGGATGCCCCTGAACAAACAGTTCAAATGTTTAAGCCAATGTTAGATTATTTTGATAAAGAAGGTTGGCCAAAAATGGCAGAGATTACCCCAATGTTTGTTGATAAACTAAAATCCCGAAGTTATAAAAATCTGAAAATTCACTGCCATAATATGCCAGATGAAAGTCATTCATCTGTAGCCCCTGGTGCTATATCTCGTGGTTTGCGTTATGTATTTGATCATTGGGATCCAAGTAAAGGAAAATGAGGAAAAATGAAATATATACTATCTTTATGTTTTTTATTTATTAGCTGTCAATCAAATCAAAATAGTCGGAATTGGACTTCAGGTATTGATAAAATTGTTTTAGAAGCAATTAATAATGGAAAAGTAGCAGGTATTTCTATTGGCATAGCTTATGGAAAAAATAAACCTTATTATAAGGGATTTGGGAAAGCGGATTTAGAATTTGATGTTCCCACTCCAAATGATGCAATTTATGAAATTGGTTCCGTAACCAAACAGTTTACTGCTGCAGCTATTTTAAAACTTGCTGAAGAAAACAAACTGAGCTTAGATGATGACATTCGTGATTATCTAGATTATAATACTCAAGGAAATTTAATTAGCATTAAACGCCTTCTAGATCATACTTCAGGAATAAAAGGATATACGGAAATGCCATCAGCTAGACCGTTGTTTGTGCAAGATTTTCCACGAGACTCTTTAGTCTCTTTATTTGAAGCGCATCCTTTTGATTTTAAAACAGGTGATCAAATGATCTATAATAATTCAGCTTATTTTCTAGCTGGATTAATCATCGAGAAAGTTTCTGGTAAGAATTATGCTGATTATATTGATGAGAATTTTTTTCAACCAATCGGAATGACTAACTCACGTTATTGTTCTGAAAATGCAGTATGGAAAAATCGAGCCCATGGATATGATATTGATTCTGAGAGTGGAGAAATGATTCGAAAAGGTTATCTCCGTCATTATGTTCCTTATTCTGCAGGATCTCTATGTTCAACGGTTGAAGATTTAGTTAAGTGGAATTTAGAGTTACATAAGGGTAATATTATTAGTAGGAGTATTTATAAAGAAATGATTACTCCAGGTAAATTAAATGATGGAACTAGTTTAAGATATGCTAGAGGTATTGCCTTAACCAATGTTGTAGGGCGTCAAGCCATTCATCATGGTGGAGGTATTAATGGCTTTTTGAGTCAATCTCTTTATTTTCCTATAGAGGATCTTGTAATAGTTGTTCTCGCAAATACTGCAGGACCTGTATCTCCTGGTAATATAGCTGAAGATATTGCAATAAAAATTTTGGGAACTGTTGAGAACTCTACCATACCTATTGATCTAAGTAAAACAGACCTTGATAGAATTACAAAAGTTTACACAGGTGTTGCTAGAGGTGCTAAAGTTAATGTGAAGATTGATTTTGATGAAAATTTATTGACTTACCAAACTATTCCAATAAATGAAGAGAAGGGAGCATATACAGAGGCAGAAAGTATGCCAGAGCCAATTAAACTAAACTACTTGGGAAAAGGGATCTTTCAAGATGGCTCAACTAATTTATTTTTTAAAAGATTAAATAATAGAGATGAATTGCATATGGATATGGGTTATGGTTATTCAGTGTTAAAGGCTAATTAACGGGTCATTATAATAATTTAAATGATTTATTCCAATCGTAGATTTGATTTTATTATAATGATATGCCTCCTATTATTGTCTATTGCTTGTACAGTTAAACCAACTTCTAATATAAAATCAGAATCTAGTAAATATTCAAAACAAGTTAAGAAGATAGTAATGCGAGATAGTGTACAACTCAATACAGAGATATTTATTCCTTTAAATGCAAAAGTCAAACTTCCCATACTTTTGACTAGGACTCCATACGGACTAAGACATAATCCTAACGGCCTTCATTCTGCTCTTAATTCTTCTTATAAAGAATTAGCCGATGACAAATACATTTTCGTTTTTCAAGATATTAGAGGAAGATATAGTTCTGATGGAGAGTTTAGCATGTTACGAACACCAGTTTCTAAAGATGCGAATGCAAATATTGATGAAGCAACGGATACTTATGATACTATTGAATGGCTATTAAAAAATATTGATGGCCATAATGGTAAGGTAGGTATTCTGGGCATATCTTACGGTGGATGGCTGACTGCAATAGCTCTTACAGATATACATCCAGCTGTTAAAGCAATTTCACCCCAAGCCTCGCCATCAGATATGTATATGGGTGATGATTTTTATCATAATGGAGCTTTTAGACTCAGTCCTTCCTTTGGTTATGCAGCTATGATGGAAAGATCAAAAGAGAACTTTCCCTTTGATTTTGGAGATGAGGACGTATATGATTTTTATTTAAATCTGGGGCCACTCTCAAACGCTAATAAAAAACATTTTTTTGATAAAGTTCCAACTTGGAATAACTTTATGGAGCACAGTAATTATGATTCATTTTGGAAAGAGAAAGAAGTTACGCATTACTTAGAGGATGTCAGTGTACCTGCGTTAAATGTTGCAGGATGGTGGGATGCCGAAGATTTTTATGGACCTATGAAAATATATCAAAAACTTGAAAAGAATGATCAAACTAATATTAATAGACTTGTTGTAGGTCCATGGCGACACGGCGGTTGGGCTAGAGGAAAAGGAGATAGTCTCTGGGCCATTGGGTTTGGAAGTAACACCTCTGAATATTATAGAAGTAACATACAAGCACCGTGGTTTTCTCATCATCTCAAAGGAGATAATTCACAGAATTTTCCAGAAGCTCATGTGTTTATTACAGGTATAAATCAGTGGAAATCTTTTAAGACTTGGCCACCATTATCTGAGACTAATCCTACAAACTTTTATTTTCATACTGATAATAGCATTACAGTGAATATCCCGGCTGATAAAGAAGGTGCGGAATCGCTTTCTTATATATCAGACCCCAACAATCCTGTGCCATATTCAAAAAGACCAATTAAAGGTTTTTGGCAAGGTGCTCAAGCGATGTGGAAAGTAGAAGATCAGCGCTTCATAGATAATAGAGAAGATGTATTGACCTGGGTGACCAAACCTTTAGAAGGAGGGATTGAAATTGCCGGTGAAATCATTTTGAACTTGTTTGCCTCAACAACAGGTACTGATGCTGACTGGATTGTAAAATTAATTGATGTTTATCCGGAAGATTCATCTGATTTAAATATGGCTAATTATCAGCTTATGATTGCAGATGAAGTAATGCGATCAAAATTCAAAGATAGTTTTTCTGAACCGAAACCATTAGTACCTGATGAAATCAATCATTTTAAAATCTCACTTGGAACACGGGCCCATAAGTTTAAAAAAGGGCATAGAATAATGGTTAAAATTCATAGTACATGGTTTCCTCTTATTGATCGCAACCCACAGAATTTTATCAATATACCAACAGCTACTAAAAATGATTATGTAGTTGCAACTCAATCTATATTCTTATCAAAATCAAAGGCTACATATATACAACTGCCAGTGATTCAAAAGGAGGAAAATAATGATGAATAAAATGATAAAGGTTAGAAAAATAATAATATTTTTTACTTCAATGTTGAGCGTTTTTACAATGCTTATTGCTGGTGATAATAAGGTTTTAAAAACTTTAGATATTTTTGAAATGGAAGGAGTCTCCGATCCGCAGATATCGCCAAATGGTTCAAAAATACTTTATGTAAGGTCTGGTAGCGATATTATGACAGATAAGCGTTATTCAAATATCTGGATCATTAATTTTGATGGTACTAATAACCGTCCACTGACCAGTGGACAGAACGGTAATAGTCAACCCCGTTGGTCTCCGGATGGCAAGCAGATTATCTATGTTTCCAGTTCTTCTGGCTCTGGTCAGATTCATAAGCGATGGATGGACACGGGCGAGACAACAATTCTGACAAATGTTCAGACAAGTCCCCATGGAATTAGTTGGTCCCCTGATGGGCAATACTTAGCTTTTTATGGCACTGTTCCTACTGATGCTAATTTTAATGTAGATCTCCCATCTCCACCTGAAGGAGCTGAGTGGGCTAAGCCTGCGAAAGTAATTGATCGTCTGGTCTATAGATTTAATGGAGTTGGATATTTAAAAGGGTTTAAACATTTATTTGTTATTCCTTCAGAAGGAGGTACACCAAGACAATTGACCTCAGGAAGGTTTAATTTTGCCAGCTATATTGGAGGTCAAACAGCCTGGTCAACTGATAGCAAACATATTTATGTTTCAGCTAATCTTGATGAAAATTGGGAAGCTGAAGGTCCTTGGATGCAAAATGACATTTTCCAAGTCAATATAGACAATGCTAAAATGGAAAAACTTACGGATCGGGATGGTCCTGAAGACAATCCTGTACCGTCTCCGGATGGCAAGTTTCTAGCATACACCGGCTATGAAAGTAAGAGAATGGCAACGCAGATATCTAAGATTTATTTTATCGAACTAAAAAGTAATAAAATTAAAGAAGTAAAAACAAAGCTTGATAGGTCAGTTAACAATATTAAATGGTCTGGGGATAGCAAAAATATATTTTTCCTTTACGATGACAAAGGGAATACAAAAATTGGAAAAACCAACCTTAAAGGGGAAAATAGTGTTTTAGTCAATAATGTAGGTCGCGGTTACTCAATGGCAAAAGATGGAAGGTTTGTATTTATTACAACAAGACCTGACTTACCTTCTGATTTAGCAGTAAGTCGTAGTAGTGGTAAAAATGTTAAAATTATAACTTCTGTAAATAAAGACATTTTATCCCATAAGGAGCTTGCTACAGTAGAAGAAATTTGGTACAAATCTTCTCATGATAACTTGGATATTCAAGGGTGGATAATGAAGCCACCTGGTTTTGATCCCTCGAAAAAGTACCCACTAATAATAAAAATTCATGGTGGTCCTTTTGCAAATTATGGAGACCGATTTTATTTGGAAAAGCAGCTGATGGCAGCTGAAGGTTACGTTGTGTTATATACTAATCCAAGAGGTAGCACCAGTTATGGTGAGAAGTTTGCTCAATTGATTCATCATGATTATCCTGGTGATGACTTTTATGATCTTAATTCTGGTGTAGATGCGGCAATAAAAAAAGGATATATAGATGAAGACAGACTTTATGTAACTGGTGGAAGTGGTGGCGGTGTCCTCACCTGTTGGATGATAGGTCGTACAACTCGCTTCAGAGCTGCAGTAACAGTCTATCCCGTAATTAATTGGTACAGTTTTGTCCTTTACAGTGACATACCATGGACTGCGAATTACTGGTTTCCTGGTATGCCATGGGATAATGTTGATCTATATGAAAGTAAAAATCTATTATCGGTAGTAAAGAATGTAACAACACCAACGATGGTACTTACTGGCGAGGCGGATTACCGAACACCCATGCCTGATTCTGAACAGTATTATGCTGCTCTTCAATTATTAGGTGTGGAGTCAGTACTTGTAAGAGTTCCTGATGAACCGCACGGGATTTCAGTAAGGCCCAGTCATCATATTAGTAAATTGAAACATATAATGGGATGGATCAATAAGTACAATAATGAATGATTTAGTATTTAGAATTATTTAATATGAAAAAATTAATTAACTATATTTCATTAATTTTATTTTTATTGATTATTTCGCTTGATCAGAAAATAATAGCACAAGGGAATCTTAAAAGTCTTGAAACTGAATTAAATCGCATTGGAGAACTTTCAGGAGGGACTCTTGGATTAGGTGTTATTCATATTGAAACGGGTCAAAGAGTCTATATAAATAATAGTCAAAGATATCCTATGGCAAGTACTTATAAAGTCCCAATTGCTGTACAGCTATTAAAAAGAGTAGAAAATGGAGAAATTAAACTTGAAGATATGATTACTGTGAATCAGTATGATCTTCATCCTGGGAGTGGATCAATCTCAGAACTTTTAATTAATCCAGGTGTAATCCTCTCCATTAGGAATCTATTAGAACTAATGATGTTGATTAGTGATAATAGTGCAACAGATATGATGCTTAAAGCTGCTGGTGGTGCTAAAAATGTTAATAGGACATTACGTAAAAATAATATTAAAGGAATGCAAATCAACCGATCAACTGTAGAATTAATTTCAGATTGGGTTGGTGTTGACCTTGAGGAAGAAACAGAATTTTCTAATCAAAAATTCTTAGAGATTTATAAGTCAAAAACAAAAGAAGAATTAGAAAAAGCTAAAAAAGATTTTTCTAAAGATTTTAAAGATACTTCTACTCCTAAAGCAATGGCAGTCTTATTGGAAAAAATATGGAAAAAAGATATCCTCAGTGATGAAAATTCTGAATTATTGATTGATATTATGAGTCGCTGCAAAACTGGTGAAAATCGCTTGAAAGGTTTCCTCCCTGAAGGAACATATGTTGCCCATAAGACAGGAACTATTGGGTCAACAACAAATGATGTTGGAATAATAAAACTCCCTAACGATAAAGGTCATGTTATAGTAGTAGCTTTTATAAAAGATTCTGAAATTGAAATACCTGAGAGGGAAAAAGCAATTGCGCATGCAGCTAGAGCAGTTCATGACTATTTTCTTTTCAATTAACTCAAAATAAAATAAGGATATTAATATGCATTATCTTAAAAGAATTTTAAGCTCATCATTTTTTATTATTTCGCTATGTGGACAATCATTTGAATGGTCACCAGAAATTAGCATACAGTTAAAGCAAATTTCTGATTTGAATTTTTCAAAAAAGGGTGATCGAATTGCAATGGTCGTGAGGGAAGCATTAATTGAAGGAGAAAAATCAGAGTATCTAACTCAAATTTGGGTTTCCAATAATGATGGTGAGGAATTAACACAGTTTACCTATAATGACAAATCTAGTTCACATCCAAGATTCTCTCCAGATGGAAAATACTTAGCTTTTGTAAGTAAAAGATCAGATAAGCCACAGATATGGATGATGAGAAGTAATGGAGGTGAAGCGTGGCAGTTTTCTCATGAAAAAGAAGGGGTAGGCTCCTTTAAATGGTCATCTAAAGGAGATGCGATTGCTTTCTTAATGAAAGATTCAAAATCTGAAGAAGAAGAAAAAAATGAAAAAGAAAAAAAAGATGTTATAATGGTAGATCAGAATTTTAAATATTCCCACCTTTACATAAAAAAATTCAACACCAATATTGATACCAGCAAAGCGGAAAGAATAACGGAAGGCCAGTATGATGTTACTAGTTTTGATTGGCATCCGAATCAGAAAAAAATTGTTTTTTCTCATGCAAATGAACCAACATTCAATTCTAGATATATTTCTGGCGATATATCAGTTGTAAATATTTCAACAAAAACAGTTAAAGATTTGGTTGATTCGGATGGAAGAGATTCTAGCCCAATATTCTCTGCAGATGGGAAAAGAATTGCATTTATATCAGATGGACAAAAACATGAGCCAATTGGGTTAGGTGATATTTATATAGTTGCTACGAATGGAGGAAGGCCCATCAAGTTGGGTGAGACACCAAACAGAAGTGCTAGTATCATTAAATGGTCTTCAGATGATAATTATATATACGCAAGCGATGCAAATAAAACAAAATCTGAAATTTATAAGATCAGTATCCAAGGTAATGATCTTAAGCCCCTCCTAAATCTCAATTCGCGTGTATCATCTCCTTCCATCACTGATGATGGGAAGCGCATCGTATTTGTAAAACAAGAGTTAGATAAACCAAGTGAAGTATATGTTAGCAAATTAGAGAGGATTTTGCCGCAGAAGATTACCAGTTTTAATTCTGAATTAGAATTACCGGCGTTAGCTAAGACTGAATTAATAAGTTGGAAATCTAAAGATGGACTTGAAATAGAAGGATTTCTTACTTACCCTGCTAATTATAAGAAACGTAAAAAGTATCCACTTGCACTGATTATACATGGTGGTCCCTCAGGTGTCTTTTCTCAATCTTATACTGGCAATCCCGGGATTTATATGATTGAATATCTAGCGAGTAAGGGTTATGCAGTTTTACGTCCTAACCCTAGAGGAAGCACGGGATATGGTAAAGATTTTCGTTATGCAAATTTTAAAGACTGGGGATTTGGTGATTATGAAGACATTATGTCCGGTGTAGATAAAGTCATTGATATGGGCATAGCGGATTCAAAAAGAATGGCAGTTATGGGTTGGAGTTATGGTGGATATATGACATCTTTTGTTGTTACTAGAACTGATCGTTTCAAGGCAGCGAGTATGGGAGCAGGATTGCCTAATTTAGTTAGCATGACCACTACTACGGATATACCAGATTATTTAGTTGCACATATGGGAGGTGAATTTTGGAATGACTATGAGACTTATGAAAAGCATTCTGCAATTTATCGTATAAACAATGTAAAGACTCCTACCCAAGTGATTCATGGGTCGAATGATCTGCGAGTGCCCTTTACGCAGGGCCAGGAATTTTATGTTGCGTTAAAGAGGAAAGGAGTTCCTACTGAAATGGTAGTTTATCCAAGAACGCCTCATGGGCCCAGAGAGCCAAAATTATTAATGGATGTTTCTCCTAGAATTCTAGCATGGCTTGATAAATATATTAAACGATAATAATTCAATCAATGAAGCATTCTAGAAGAGATTTTTTTAAAAAAGGAGCCACGGCATTAGCTGCCTTAAGTGTTGCTTCTTCGGGTAGTCTTAAACTGTTTTCAAAAAAGCCAGAAAAAGCATCAAAATCATTAAGCATTCTTATTTTGGGTGGTACAGCCTTTACAGGTCCACATCAAATAAAATATGCAATTGATCGAGGTCATAAGGTTTCTATCTTTACTCGCGGGAAAACTAAACCTACTTTAAATAAAGAATATTTTAAAAAAGTCGAGCATCTTATTGGTGATAGAAATAATGATTTAAATGCAATAAAAGGAAAAAAGTGGGATGCTGTCATTGATAACTCTGCGACCTATCCGCGATGGGTTAAGCAATCCACGGATATTTTGAAAGATAACGCTTCTACCTATCTTTTTACATCTTCACTTTCTGTTCATGCAGATTTTTCAGTCAAAGGCATAACTGAAAATCACCCGATTGCAACCATTGATGATCCAACGATTGAAGATATGAGTGCATATGGTCCACTAAAAGCATTATCTGAAAAAGTAGCTCTAAAAGCATTTAAAGATAGAGCAATAATTGTAAGACCACATTTAATTGTTGGGCCAGGTGATCGAACAGACAGATGGACCTATTGGCCAGTTAGAATTAATCGAGGAGGTGAAGTATTAGCTCCAGGAGATCCATCCCAACCAGCGCAATATATTGATGCTAGAGATTTATCGGAGTTTGATATCCATCTTATTGAGAATAATTTGTATGGTACTTACACAGCTGTTGGGCCGTTAGGAAATCTTACTATGAGTGAAATGTTATATGGAATCAAAGCTGTTGTTAGTAATAAAGTTTCTTTTGAATGGGTTGATCAGAATTTTATTTTAGATAATAATATTAAACCATGGACCGAAATGACTGCTTGGATGCCTTCTGGTGGTGAGTTTGATGGCTTTTGTTCATTCGAAAATTCTAATGCAGTTAAAGCAGGAATAAAATATAGGCCATTAGCTGTTACAGCTAGAGATACACTAAAATGGTGGCAAACATTACCTGAGGAAAGAACAAGAGAGCCAAAGGCAGGACTTAGTATAACTAAAGAAAAAAAGGTTTTAAAAAAATGGAAAAGCAAAATAAAATAAAACTTAATAAAATTATAATTTGTATTCTGATATTATTTGTTTTTTCTATAGCTAATGCTCAGGAAAAAATTCCTAACGGTCTTGAGGAACGTATTGAACAAATTCGCAAAGATTGGAATATTCCTGGAATGGCTGTAGCAATTATAAAAGGTGATAAGGTTATATATGCCAATGGATTTGGTGTTCGTGAATTAGGCAAGTCGGCTAAAGTAGATGAAAAAACCTTGTTCGCGGTTGGATCCACAACTAAAGCAATGACTGTTGCTACTTTAGGTATGCTTGTAGATGATGAAAAACTAAATTGGGATGATCGCGTTATAGACATTTTGCCAGGATTCCGTATGTATGATGCATATGCTACAGCTGAGATGAGAGTTCGAGATTTATTAACTCATAAAAGTGGTTTAACTAGAGGAGACCAAGTTTGGTTTGGATCTTCAATGAATCAACAAGAAGTATTTCATAGTATACGATATCTGAAACCGGCATATAGCTTTAGATCCACTTACAACTACCAAAACCTGATGTATTTGACTGCAGGATTGGTTTCTGCAGAAATACATGGCGATAGTTGGGATAATTTAATGTATAAGCGTTTCTTTAGACCACTGAAGATGAGAACAAGTGTAACCAATTTAAGAGATTTGGCAAAACGGAGTAATGTTGCCACTCCTCATTCAACTGTCGATGGAAAACTTCAGCCAATTGAAGATCGCAATTTGGATAATATTTCTCCAGCAGGTTCGGTTTATTCAAACGTGCTTGAAATGTCAAATTGGATAAGACTAAATATGAATAATGGAATGTTTGAAGGGAAAAGAATCTTAAGTGAGGCTGTCGTTAATGAAATGCAAGCTCCTCAAATGCATGCTTCTTATTCTGGAGTTGATGAGGTAACAAATTTTTCCTTATACGGTTTAGGGTGGCGATTATCTGATTATAGAGGTTATAAGATGGTAAGTCATGGTGGTGGAATTGATGGTTTTATAACTTGGACAGGATTTATATCTGATATTGATCTTGGCTGGGTTGTAGTTAATAATGGAGGAATGATGGCTTCATTTTCAGTCGGGAGAGAAATTATTGATGCTTTTTTGGGGAAAGCAGATGATATAGACTGGTCAGGAAAAGATAAAAAAACATATGATAAAGCAATCGCAGTTCAAGATAGCATAAGAAATGATGTTGATTCTCGACGAGTATCTAATACTAGTCCTCGATTAAAAAATTCAGGATATAAAGGTAAATATGATCATGACTTTTATGGAAAGATGACAGTATCTACTTCAGGTAATAATTTGATTTTATCTCGCGGAGATGCTCTAAAAGGAACTTTAAGCCATTGGCATTATGATACTTTTAGAGTTAGATGGAATAGCCCTAGGGAAAGAGGGCGTTATGGACATGAATTTATCACATTTCATTTCGACGCCAGAAACGAGACCAATATCTTAGTTAGATCTATGGATGGTAAGCCAATGTACTTCATCAAAGTAAAAGATAATTAAATTATTATAAATATCACATCCTTGACGAAGCTGCTAATAATCTTGAGATTACAAAAACAGCTTGCATATGGATATTCTGATCAAATAGATTGGGTCTAGCGATATTTCAAACAAATAGAGTTGGATAAAAATTTTAATGAAAGTGAACAAATGAAAAAAATCATACTAGTTAGTCTGATCATAATGCTTCCGGTTTTTTTGGTTGCCCAAACATCTGTTTCTGGAACAGTTACTGATTCAAAAACAGGCGCGCCTTTAGTTGGCGCAAATGTCATTGCCGAAAATTCTGGCGGTATTGGATCAACGACAAATAGTGATGGAGAATATTCTTTTACTCTACCGGCTACAATTGTGGGTAATGTAAATGTCACAGTCGCCTATATAGGCTATAAAAAATCAACATCATCTATTGCCTTGGCAGGCGTACCTGCCCAACTAAATTTTTCTTTGGATGTTGATGTTCTCCAAGGTGACCTAATTGTTGTAACTGGACAGGGTCTTGGAGTTGATAAAAAGCGTTTATCAACAACTATTGAAACTGTAGGTGAAGATAAACTTAGCAATACTCAAACAACACAACTTGAGTATGCAATGCAAGCTGCAGTTCCAAGTATGAAAATGGATATTAGTGGGGGTCAGCCAGGTGCAGCTAGCTCGATTCGCCTTAGAGGTTATAATTCAATTTCTGGCGAATCTACTCCAGTAATCTATGTTGATGGAATGCGCGTAAATAATGGTTATGGTGGGCAGTTAGAATTACATAATGTGTTTGCTGGCGGAGCGAGTGAAGGTGCGAGCGCCATAGCTGATATTCCAATCGAAAGTATTGAAAGAATTGAAGTCATTAAAGGAGGCGCGGCTGCTACAATGTATGGCTCTGATGCTTCAAATGGGGTAATTCAAATTTTTACAAAAAGTGGTACCGCAGGTAAATCTCAATTCACTTTTGGTATGGAAAATGGTACTAAAGAACCAAATGGTGATTATTTTCTTTATGACGCTTCCAAGGACATCCTTTTCAAAACTGCACAAAGCAAATTATATCGCATAGGTATATCAGGAGGTAATGAACGTATCTTATTTAATTTTTCTGGAAGTGCATATGAAGATGATGGATGGTGGAATAGTGATGGTGGGCCAGCTGGTAATGGTGGTAACATGCAGAAAAAATACTCCATGCGTAGTAAGGTGTCAGCAAAAATGGCTACAGGATTAGATTATATGGGTAGTTTTGGAATGACATCTCATGAGTACAGTCGTATTGGTGTTGGAGATAGTTATAATCCGTATTCATTATTAGAATTTGGTACGTATGGTGATTTAGATACCCTTTCATCAGATAGGTTAAAAGAGATTACAGATAATACGTTAAGGTGGCTTGATATTAGCGATTATGAGGTAAGGGTTAAACGTTTTCAACATTCTCATAGTATTACATACAATCCAAACGATAAAATAAGTGCGAAAGCGACTTTGGGTATGGATGCGAGAAGTTCTCGGAATACACAAGTCACTACAAACGAGTACACCAAAAATTATGGCAGGGCAGGAATAAATGACGGTCTTATAAACAAATCGGAAAGATATTTCTATGGCCTTAATGGTGATTTTGGAGCTTCCTATAAGGATGATTTTGGTGATTTCTCAGTCATGGCAAATGGCGGATATTCATTTTTTAATAATCATGATAATCAATATAGGATCAATGCTGTAAACGTAGTTGATGGCTCTCGATCTGTTAATAATTCAGCTGAAACATTCTCTAGCGATTATCTTTTAGCGGTTGCTAATTTTGGATATTATGGACAAGTAAACTTTGGGTATAAAGATCGTTAT
>Ga0066372_10000478_pt1 | contig 14956 bp, 13 predicted proteins | sample Knorr_S15_td_250_FD_77011 | JGI IMG/M metagenome (GOLD analysis project Ga0066372, IMG submission 77011) | Marine microbial communities from Southern Atlantic Ocean transect - Knorr_S15_td_250_ad_251m_LV_A | ecosystem: Environmental > Aquatic > Marine > Oceanic | place: Southern Atlantic ocean... | reverse complement strand
CTCTCGGTCGACGCTGTCTTGCAGCTGGTGGTCGGGGACCTGAACCGGCCGATCGGGGACTCCCGCATAAGCACACTCACCGATGCTGGATTCGTCGACACTTACCAGGCGGCTGGCCGCCCGGAGTGTGACCCAAAGACCGGTCTGGGGTGCTCCTGCTGTGTTGAGGGTGGTCCACCCCTGGCCGGCCTAGACGACCCTGCCGTGCGGTTTTCCGAGCGGATCGACTTTGTCCTGGCTCGGCCTGGAGTTGGCTGTTCTTTATACGTCGATCCAGAAACAACCGATCACTGGGCGGACCAACCACTTGATTCCCCCGTAGAAGACCTGTGGTGGGCTGCCGACCATGCCGGAGTAGTCGCCGGATTATCAGTGGCCTGCTAGGTAGCGTCGACGGCGAAAGGCATGTATTGCCGGCCAGCTTGGAAGCGAACAGGGCCGGCCCGAAAGACCGACCCTGACCTGTATGTTCGTGGCTCCGGGGGTGGGGCTCGAACCCACGACCTGCGGATTAACAGTCCGACGCTCTGCCAGCTGAGCTACCCCGGAAAGGGCGTGCGCAGGATACCAGCGCGGTTCATACCCCCGACCGGTTCGTGGAGGCCGACCGGGCCCTCTTCAGTCCTCGTCAAGGTAGTCACGGAGCTTCTGTGAACGGTGAGGATGCCGCAACTTGGCCATGGTCCGCGCCTCGATCTGGCGCACCCGTTCGCGGGTCACTCCGAAGTGGCGCCCCACCTCCTCCAGCGTGCGGGGTTGCCCTCCGTCCAAACCGAAGCGCATTCGGACGACATGCTTCTCACGGTCGTTGAGTTCCTCCAGAGCAACCAGGATGTCGTCGCCGAGCAGACGCCGAGCGACCTCTTCCTCAGGTCCCACCGCTCCCAGGTCGGGCACTAACTCGGCCAGGTTGGCATCCTGCTCTTCACCCATCGGCGAGTCCAGAGACAGCGGGTTGTCCTGCTCCTTGGCCAACCGGAGAAGGTCCCCGACCTCGTCGGGTCGCAGCGCCGCGCGCTCGGCAATCTCATTGTTCGAGGGATCTCGTTCCAACTCTTGGGAAAGGTCCCGCTGGACCCGCAGCACCCGGTTCATGGCATCCACCTTGTGGACTGGAATTCGGATGGTGCGCGACTGGTCGGCAATGGCCCGGGTGATGGCCTGACGAATCCACCACGTGGCATACGTGGAGAATTTGAAGCCCTTGTTGGCGTCAAATTTCTCGACAGCCCGCATCAAACCCAGGTTCCCTTCCTGGAAAAGGTCTAGGAGCGGAAGGCCTCGGCCCCCGTACTTCTTGGCCACCGACACCACCAGGCGCAGGTTGGCCCTGGTCAGACGGTCACGGGCCCGGTCACCTCGTCGCTGCAGGCGCCGCAGCCGGGCCACCTCTGCAGCAGCGGTTCGGCCCAGTTCGCCGGCCGCCGCTAGGTCGGCCAGCTCCGTCTCGGCCCGGTTGCCTTCCGTGATGCCATTGGCCAACTCGACCTCCTCGGCCTGGGTCAGGAGGGCAACCTGTCCGATCTCGCGGAGATAGAGGCGGGTCGAGTCGGCGGCTGACCCCTGGTCTGCTCCCGCCTGTGAACGGATCCGGTACTCCAGCGGTCGGGCCCTAACCAACCGAAGGACCTCTTCGTCGTCAGCCTCCACGGCCACCGTCTCGTCGAACTTGATCCCTTCGGTCTGCAGTGCCGTTCGGATGCCGGAAATCAGTTCTGAGGTCAGCTCGGCATCGCAAACCACGTCGATGACCTCGTCGAGGGTGAGGCGGCCGCGGGACCGGCCGCGTCTGATCAGGCGGGCCACCTCGAACTCTGAGACTCCGGGCCAGGCCGGTATTTCGGAGGCCGCCTCAGACATCAACCCTCCCCCTCCGAATCGTTGACCAGCCACTGTAGTAATGGCTCCACCTCGGCGAAATCGGTGAAGGCCTCGCGCAGGTCCATGACCCAGTTCCGGAGGAACGAGATGGACGGCTGGTAGGTCGCCAGGTCGCCGGCCTGGCGTGCCTCGGCCTCCAGCACTACAGCGGCCCGCTCGGCAGCGAGGAAGAGTAGGCGTGACACCACACCACAGGGGTCGTCTTCGCTGGCGTCGTCGACGGCTAGCCGGGCCAGCAGGTCGCTTACCGCTCCCCCAGCCTGTTCCATGGCAGCGTGTAGGTCCGGGGTAGTTCCCAGCGCCTCATAGGATTTTCGGTTGACCGGGTCGGCAAACAGCACTGAGGCCAGGTGGTCGGTCACCTCGTCGGGCCGGTGGACTAACAACCGCAGTGCCTGGTGCTCCGGGGTCAGGTGGCCGGGTGTGATCGGGCCGCCACCATCCACCGCCACCCGTCGACCCCGGACGGCTAGATCCCCGGTGGACGTTTCGGCCCGGCGGCGCACTTCGTCGGCGCTGACCATGCATCGGTCGGCGATTCGCATCACGTACTGGTCCCGAACCAGCGCGTCGGGATGTTCGACGACCAGTCGCATGGCCGCCGTTACAGCTAGGGCTCGCCCTTCTGCCGAGTCCAGGTCGCTCCGGTCTAACTCCCGGTCCACCCGGAACTCCAGAAACGGGCGAGCTTGTTCAATGGCGGCCCGTAGGCCGTCCGGGTCATTCTCCGCTAGGTCACCAGGATCGGCCCCGGCGGGTAGGGCTGCCACGGCGAACCGCAGACCAAACTCCTCCTCCCAGGCATAGACCCGCTCGGCGGCCGCCTGGCCGGCCCCGTCGGCGTCGAAGGCCAGCACGATACGGCTGGCGAACCGCCCCATGGTGCGGGCGTGCTGGGGGGTGAGAGCTGTGCCGCAGGTGGCTACCGCCCGCTCGATGCCTGCCAGGTGACACCCGATTACGTCGGTGTACCCCTCACATACCACCAGCTCGTCGGTCCGCCCTGCCTCGCCCTTAGCCCAGTGGAGCCCGTAGAGCACTTCACTCTTGGAGTAGAACTCGGCGGTGTCCGAGGTGTTTTTGTACTTCGGTCCCTCGCCGTCGGGCAGTTTGCGTCCACCGAACCCAATGGCGTTGCCTTGGGCGTCAAAGATTGGAAACACGATCCGGGCCCGAAAGAAGTCGTACTGGCCGCCCCGCTTGTTGATGCCACCCAGCCCGGTGGTCACCCACTCGTCGTCTTTCATCCTCAGGTGGCGCGACAGTTCGGACCACTCGTCGGGTGCCCACCCGATCCGGAACCGGCGGGCTACATCGCCGTCGTAGCCTCGTGAACGGAGGTAGTCGCGGGCTGAACGTGCGAGGGGGTCCTCCAGAAGACGCTCGTGGTAAAAGTCCACGGCTCTCCCGATGCACTCAGCATGCTCTTTGCGGCGGTTGCGGCTCCGCCCCTCGTTGTGGTCCGTGTACCGGAGAGTCAGCCCAACCTTGCCAGCTAGGAACTCGATGGACCCAGCGAAGTCCAGCCCTTCGGTTTCGCGGACGAAGTCGATTGCGTCGCCCTTGGCCTGGCACCCGAAGCAGTAATACACGCCCTTTTCGGCGTTCACCGAAAACGAGGGGGACTTCTCCCCATGAAACGGGCAAAGCCCCATCCACTGGGCGCCCTGCTTCTTGAGCTGGGTGTGTTCAGTGATGAGGCGGACGATGTCGGTCTCGTCCCGTACGCGCCGTACGTCGTCGTCCACGATGCCCATCGGTCGAACGTACCACCGGCCTTACGGAGGCTTTCCGGCAACCCAGTGCTGTCAGACAGGTCAGGCGTTCTGGGCGATAAGCGCTTGGGCCACAGCTAGGCGGGCTACTGGAACCCGGAACGGTGAGCACGACACGTAGTCCACTCCGGCTTCCACCAATAAGTGGATGGATCGGGGATCGCCGCCGTGCTCCCCGCACACACCGATCTCGAGATCCGGTCGAGCTTTCCGCCCGGCCCGGATGGCCGCTGCTATCAGAGGGGCCACTGCTCCCTCATCCAGGTGCTCGAATGGGTTGGCGTCCAGTACGCCTTGCTCCCGGTATCTGTTCATCAGGTCCCGTTCGGCGTCGTCGCGACTCAACCCGAACACCATCTGGGTGAGGTCGTTGGTCCCGAACGAGAAGAAGTCGGCGTGTATGGCCAGGTCGTCTGCCAGGAGGGCAGCACGTGGGGTTTCAACCATGGTGCCCACCGGCAGGGTGTCTCCTGTGCCGGAGGTGGCCACCTCCTCCAGAACCCAGCTCCGCACCAGAGCCAGCTCGGACGCCGTAGCTACTAGAGGCAGCATCACCGAGGCGTGCGGCTCAACCCCGGCGGCCCGTGCATCGAGCACCGCGGCACACAGGGCCCGGACCTGCATCCGGTAGAGGCCCTCACGCAAAATGGCCAGGCGAACCCCTCGGGTGCCAAGCATTGGGTTGTGCTCCCGGTCCTCGGCGGTATCGCCGCGGAACTCGTGCTGTGGAGCGTCCAGGAGGCGGACTGCTACCGGGTAGGGGGCCATAACCTCCAGCACCCCGGCCAGGTCGGACCGCTGGACGGTTTCTAAGTCTTCGAGGGCCTCAGCCTCCTCATCCGGATCCTCAGCGGCCAGAAACCGCTGTACCAGCGGAAGCCTCTCTCCGAGGAACAGGTGCTCGGTCCGGCATAGGCCGATGCCCTCGGCTCCGAAGCCTCGAGCTCGGACCGCGTCGTCGGGCCGGTCGGCGTTGGCCCGCACCCCGACGCGGTCACCGCGTACCTCGTCGGCCCAAGACAGCAGAACGTCCAGCTCGGGCAGATAAACCGCGCTGGCCACATTGACTCCGCCGGCGAAGACCTCCCCTGTGGAGCCATCTAGTGAAACGGCCGAGCCTTCGTCTAGGCGCCGACCTCCGAGCACCACGTGGTTATCGGCCACTTGGAGGTCGGCCACGCCCACCACGGCGGGAATGCCCCACCCCCGTGCCACCACGGCGGCATGCCCGGCCATTCCACCCCGAGCCGTGAGAATGCCGGCCGCCTCTCGCATGCCGACCTCGTCGGCCGGTGTGGTCTCGTCGCGGACCAGGACTGCGGCCTCGCCACGGTCCGAGGCATCCAGAACGGCTTCGGTAGTGAGGCACAACGCTCCGCTGGCTGCTCCCGGGCTAGCTGCCACGCCGGTACCCAGCGCTTCGGGCCTCGGACCTTCGGCTACGCCAACGTGGAGCAGGTTGGCGACCAGGGAGGGTGGCACAGCGGCCACCGCCGCGCGTCGGGCTTCGGCGTTGCCGGCCGCCGTGGTGTCCGCTATGAGTCTTCGAAGGTCGTCGACGCTTTCCATCTCGTCAGTCTGGTCGTCTTTACCGGCGCCGGCGGCGTCGGATTCGCTCAGGGGTTCAGGCGGCTGCCCAGGTACTCCACCAGGTTGTCGACGGGCACCCGGTCCTGGGCCATGGAGTCCCGCTCGCGCACGGTCACGGCCCGGTCTTCCAAGGTGTCGAAGTCGATGGTCACGCAGTAGGGCGTGCCGATCTCGTCCTGTCGCCGGTAGCGGCGTCCGATGGCCTGGGTCTCGTCGTAGTCGCACATCCAGTGGGGCTGGAGTAGGCCCAGGACCTCGTTTGACGGCTCTACGAGTTCGGCCTTCTTGGACAGCGGTAGCACGGCGACCTTGTAGGGGGCCAGGCGGTGGTCGAGACGCAGAACGGTCCGTATGTCGTCGTTGACTTCCTCTTCGTCATAGGCCGCCATGAGGAAAGCCATCGCCGTCCGGGTGGCGCCGGCCGCCGGCTCGATCACGTGGGGTACGTAGCGGTCGCCGGAATTGGGGTCGTGGTACTCCAGTTTCGCTCCTGCGCTCTCGGCGTGGCGCCGGAGGTCGAAGTCGGTGCGATTGGCAATCCCCTCCAACTCGTCCCACCCCCACGGGAACAGGAACTCCACGTCGGCGGTACCCGTCGAGTAGTGACTCAACTCGTCACTGTCGTGTTCCCGGAGACGTAGAAGGTCCTCCGGCATGCCCAGGTCTCGGTACCAGCTCATTCGGGCGTCACACCAGTAGCGGTACCACTCAGCCGAGTCGTCGGGTGGCACGAAGAACTCCATCTCCATCTGCTCGAACTCGCGGGTTCGGAACACAAAGTTGCCGGGGGTGATCTCGTTGCGGAAGGATTTTCCGATCTGGGCGATGCCGAATGGCGGCTTCTTACGCGACGTGTTCAGCACGTTGGCGAAGTTGATGAACATGCCTTGAGCTGTCTCGGGGCGCAGGTACACCTCGGCCGCCGACTCAATCATCGGACCGGCGTGGGTCTTGAACATGAGGTTGAACTGACGGGCCTCGGTCAGCGTGCCGGACCCGTTACACGATGGACAGACTTCCGAATCTTCGAGTTTGTCCTGACGGTGCCGAGCCCCGCACTCCCGACAGTCCACCAGTGGATCGGAGAAGTTCGCCAGATGGCCGGAGGCCTCCCAGACGGCGGGCGGCGAGAGGATCGAGGCATCCAGACCGACCACGTCGTGGCGTAGTTGAACCATGGTTCGCCACCATTGCTCCTTGACGTTACGGAGCAGGAGAACGCCGATCGGCCCATAGTCGTAGGTGGAACGGAAGCCGCCGTAGATGTCGGCCGACTGGAAAACGAACCCCCGACGTTTCGAGAGGTTCACCACCTTGTCGAACAGCGTCTCGTCGTTGGGGGCCATGGTCGTGCAGGGTACCTGTGCACTCTTCAGTGAGGGCCGACGGTCTCCGGGGCGTTCAGGTCAGAATGGGTCGATGGACATCTTCGAACGACTCCGGCGCGGCGCTACCGGCCCCGACCCCACGGCGGTGTCCGGGAGAAGACTGGCTGCGTGGCTGCTGGACAATCTCTTCATGGCCATCGTCATCCTGCTAATCCACCGGGGCGACGCTGTCTTGACTAACGAGACTGGTGTCCCAACGTCCATCAACCCGACCATCATCTGGACAATCACTGTCCTCATGGTCCTCAACCAGGTCGTCTTGACCATGGTGACCGGTTTTAGTTTGGGCAAAGCGGTTACCGGACTGCGGGTGGTCAATCGGAGGGACGGTGGCCTACCTGGATTCCGGGGGGCCGCCGGACGGACCCTTCCGTGGGTGATTCCTGTTCCGTTTATTCCTCTGGTGGAGATGGGCTTGGTGCTTACCAGCCGGGGCCATCGGCGGATCGGCGACCGGATCGGAGGGACGCTGGTCGTAGACCGGGGCTGGATCGGCGAGCCGGTGTTTGTGCCCGGGCTGGACCAGGTCCCTGGTGACGATCTGATTTGAATCGGTCTTGTCGGATCGGGCTGGTTAGGCGTGGCCCATAACCCTCCGGGATCGAAGACGACGCTCCAGGTGGTACTCGGCCACGCTGGTGACCACCGCGTCTACCTCCCCGCACACTCCCGGGTCGGCGACCTCGAGGGCATCGGATAGCCCGCCACCCAAGATGGCCCGGAGCACGGCCAACGCCGGCTCACTCACTGGCCGGCCCCGGCGACAGGCGTCACACAGCACACCACCCTCCCCTGCGTCGATGGCCACCAGCGGTGACCTGCTGCCGCAACGCACACAGGCGTCTAGTTGGGGTGCTAGCCCCTCGTGGGCCAGGAGCTTCAAGTAGAAGGCCGGAACAACCAGTGCCGTGGGTCGCTCGTTGAGCGTTCGTAGGGCCCCCAGCAGCATCCGGTAGCGCTGCTCGTCGGGTTCCCGGTCTGGGCTGACTACGTCGATCACCTCAAGGAGGGCTGACGAGTCGGCGAACCGGTTTGCGTCGAGCCGCAGGCTCTCGAACCGGTCGATGGTCTCGGCCTGGGTCACGATGTCCAGGTCGCCTCGCCCGGCGTATAGCTGAACCGCCACGTGGCTGGTCGGCTCCAGGCGCCCACCGAACTTGCTGCGAGTCTTGCGCACCCCCTTGGCTACCGCCCGAACCTTGCCGTTCTCGGGGGTCAGCAGGACCACGATCCGATCGGCTTCGCCGAGACGCCAGGTCCGGAGGACGATGCCGTCGGCGCGGTAGAGACTCACGCCTCGGGCCCGCCGACGCCGCCGTAGCGGCGGTCGCGGTCTTGGTACTCCTTGATCGCCGCGTACAGGTGCTCACGCCGGAAGTCAGGCCACAGCGTGTCGCTGAACACCAACTCGCTGTAGGCGAGATTCCAGAGCAGGAAGTTCGAGACCCGGTACTCCCCCGACGTACGGATCACTAGGTCCGGCTCGGGCATCTCCGGGTCGTAGAGGTGCCGGGCGATGGTCCGCTCCGTGACCTTCCGGGTATCGCTGTCGAGGATCTGCTGGACGGCATCAACCAACTCGGCACGACCGCCGTAGTTGAAAGCGATGGTGAACGTCAGCCCCGTGTTGTTCCGGGTTAGAGCTGTCGCCTCGTCCATGCGTCGGACTAGGCGTCGGGGCACCCGCCGGTCCCGACGGCCAATAAATCGGATGCGAATGTTGCGTTCGTGGAGTTCCCGCTGACGGTTCAGAAGGATCTCCTCGTTGAACTGGAGAAGGAACTGCACCTCGTCGGCCGGGCGGCGCCAGTTCTCAGTTGAGAAGGCGTAGACGGTGAACCAGCCCACGCCCAGATCGTCGGCACCGTCCAGGACCTCGAACAAGGCCTGTTCGCCGGCCGTGTGGCCGTCGGTCCGGGGTAGGCCGCGCTGCTCGGCCCACCGGCCGTTGCCGTCCATCACACAGGCGATGTGACTGGGGATCCGGGTCGGATCGAGATCCGAGGCAAGCACGGGATGAAACTACCCGCGCTCTTCGTCGGCGAGGTGTCGGCAGGCCGTTCTAGCCTCCGTGCGATGGACGTGGCGGAGCAGGCGGCGATCGCCCTCGAGGAGGTCTGCGGGGCCTTACCGGGAGGCGGTGAGCGCCGTCCCGGTCAGGAGGCCATGGTTCGTCGGGTAGCCGAGTCGATCAAAGCCGGGAACCACCTGGTAGTCAGGGCGGGAACCGGCACCGGTAAGTCGCTGGCCTATCTCGTCCCCGCACTCCTGTCAGGCCGGACCACCGTGGTCGCCACGGCCACCAAGGCCCTCCAGGACCAGTTGGCTACCAAGGATCTCCCGTTCCTAGCCGAACACCTCAGGGCCCGTCTTGGACGGACCTTCACTTTCTCGGTGTTGAAGGGTCGATCCAACTACGTGTGCCGCCAACGCCTCACCGAGTTGGCGGCCGTCAGTGATGGTCAGCAGCAACTCGACGGCCTGGCCGATGCTGCTGACGCCAATCAACTAACCGCTATCGCCGAGTGGGCCGATTCGACGGAAACGGGCGATCGGGCCGACCTCCCGATCCAACCCACGGAGATGACGTGGGCAGCGGTCAGTGTCGGTTCCCACGAGTGCCCGGGTGCCGCCCGGTGTCCCAGCGGAGAAGAGTGTTTCGCCGAGGCGGCCCGGGCAACAGCCGAAACGGTTGACCTGGTTGTGACCAACCTTCACCTCTACGGGATCGACGTGGTCACCGAGGGAGGTGCCCTCCCGTTCCACGAGGTGGCCATCCTCGATGAGGCTCACCAGACTGAGGACATCTTGGCCCATGCCTCGGGATTCGAGTTGCGGGCCGGGCGGTTTACCGCCCTGGTGCAACGAGCCCGGTCGATCCTGGCTAGTTCGACAGCCGTCGAGAACGTGGCCGACCTAGCGGGTCGTCTGGATGATGCTCTCGGCCCCTACCTCGGCGATCGCCTGGTCCCGGCGGAAACCGTTGAGCTGCGATCCGCCCTGGATCTGGCTGATACCCGTCTGGCAGCACTCCGAACCGAGTTACTGGGTATTCCGGTGGACGGCCCCGGTGACACGGGAGCCAGACGGGCTCGTGCTCTCAGGTCGTTGGAGACCCTCGCCGGTGACGTCGCCGCAGCGCTCGACCTTGACGGTGGACCGATACCGGGTCCCAAGGTGGCGTGGACCGAAGGAACTGCTGGTCGGCTCAGCCTTCAGGTCGCCCCGGTCGACGTGGCCGCTGTGCTGGACCAGTGCCTGTGGGGTGAGCGCACTGTGGTCCTGACCAGTGCCACTATCCCGGCCAATCTGTCAACCCGTCTGGGCCTGACCGACCACCAGCACCGGATCGAAGACGTGGGCAGCCCCTTCGACTTCGAACGTCAATCGCTCCTTTACTGCGCGACCTCGATGCCTGACCCTAGTGATGACGGTTACCGGGTGGCCTGCTACGACGAGATCGAGCGCCTGGTTACAGCGGCCGGTGGGCGGACCCTGGCCCTATTCACCAGCCGTCGGGCCCTCGATGAGGCCGTCGATGTACTCCGCGACCGTTTTCCCTGGCAGGTCCTACACCAGGAGGACCTACCTAAACCCTTGCTGCTAGCCGAATTCGCCGCTGATGAGACGTCATGCCTGTTCGGCACCAAGGGGCTCTGGCACGGAATCGACGTCCCGGGCCCCAGTCTCTCGCTTGTCGTCATCGACCGAATCCCGTTCCCCCGTCCCGACGACCCACTGCTAAGCGCTCGTCGGGACCTGTTAGGAGAAGGAGCGTGGCGAGAGATCGACCTCCCACTAGCCGCCACTGAACTAGCTCAGGGGGCCGGGCGCCTCATCCGGACGACCGAGGATCGGGGTGTGGTTGCCGTGCTCGACCGACGCCTGGCCACCAGCCGCTCCTATCGGTGGGATCTTTTGGAAGCTCTTCCCCCGATGGCCCGTACGGCCGATCCGGACGAGGTGGTCTCATTTTTGGAGGGGTTGTGAACCTGACCCGATGGCTCCCTACTGGTCAGTAGCCCAAGCGGTCCAGGGCCTTGGGTCGACGCTGCCAGCCTTTGTCGACACGCACTAGGAGCTCCAGGAACGCCCCCTCGGGCAGCTGAGCCCGCGCTGCCGTGCCAACCTCCTTGAGGACGGCCCCTTTCTTCCCAATCACGATTCCTTTCTGGGACTCGCGCTCGACCAGGATCTCACAACGGATCCGGGGCCACTCCCACTCGGTCACCCGGGTGGCGATGGAGTGCGGCAACTCCTCCTTCACGATGGACAGCAGTTGCTCGCGCACCAGTTCGGCGACCCAGAAGGCCTCCGGGACGTCGGTAACCATGTCCTCCGGGTAGTACCGCGGCCCCTCCGGGAGTCGCTCCAACACATGGTCGCGTAGGGCGTCCACCCCGTCACCCGTCCGGGCCGAGATCGGGAAGTACTCGTCGAAGTCGAATCTCGAAGCAGCAATCAGCTGTTCGGCTAGCTGCTCTCGCCCCACTCTGTCGGCCCTGTTGACGACCAACACGGTGCGGTCTTTTGGCAACCCAGCGGCGATGAACCTGTCGCCCCGCCCGATGGCACCGTCTGCTTCTACTAGGAAGAGCACCACGTCCATATCGCCGAGCGCCGCCCGGGCCGTGTCGTTCAGGCGTTCGCCTAGCAGGGTCCGGGGTTTGTGGATCCCCGGGGTGTCGCAGAACACGACTTGGACGTCGGGCCGAGTCAGCACCCCGCGTACCTCGGTCCGGGTGGTCTGAGGCTTGTCGGACACGATGGTGACCTTCTGGCCGAGCAGCTGATTCAGCAGGGTTGACTTGCCGACGTTGGGTCGACCGACCAACGTCACGAAGCCCGACCGGTGGCCGTCCCCGCCGGGCTCGACCAGCCCGCTCATTCAGTGTCCTCGGGTCCGCTGATCCTTACTCGGGTTATCCGGCGCCCCACTACCTGTTCTACCCCGAAACGTCGACCGGCCACCTCCACACCCTCGCCGACTTCCGGGACGTGACCCAACGCATCGAGGATCAGGCCGCCCACGGTGTCCCAGTCACCGTCGGGCAGAGTGCCGCCCAGCATTTCATCCAACTCGTCGATGGGCATACGCCCGTGGGCTCGTAGGTCTCCACCGGCCAGTGCCTGAATCAGGGGTTCTCCGGTGTCGAACTCGTCCTCGATCTCGCCCACCACCTCCTCCAAGAGGTCCTCCATGGTGACCAGTCCGGCCGTCCCCCCGTACTCGTCCACCACGATGGCCAGGTGATAGCGATCAGCCTGCATCTCACGCAATAGGTCGTCGGCCTGCTTGGTCTCGGGCACGAAGCGGGGTGGCCGTACGAGGGATCCGACGGGTTCGGTGTCCCGTCCGTCCAGGTGGGCCTTCATGAGGTCCTTGGCGTGGACCACACCGACGATGTCATCAACGCCGTCGCCGCTGACCGGGACCCGCGAATGGCCGTTACGGGCTGCCACGGCTATGGCCTCCGCTACCGTCAGGTCAGCAGCCGCGCAGTTCATGTCCGGGCGGGGAACCATGACCTCCCTGACCAGGGTGTCGCCGAAGGCGATGACCGACTCGATCAGTTCGTGCTCCTCGGCGTCGATGGACGCTGAGGCCAACGCCCGGTCGGCCACGGCCAAGAGTTCCTCTTCGGACACGCTGGGCGCACCGGTTCTGAGTCGCCGAGGCAGCAGGCGGTCCGAAAGGTTGACCAGGCCTAGAGCGATCCACCGCAGCAGCCCAATACGTCCCAGGTTCCGGGCAAGGGGTGCCAAGCGGAGCGCCAGCCGATCAGTGGTTCGGAGGGCCACCGTCCGGGGCAGCACGTCGACCAGGGCGAAGCCGGCCACCAGGAGGCCGGCTAACGCCAGGGCGGCCCAGGTCGCGCCGACCCGGTCAGCCACCACGATGGCCAGCAGGCCAGCGGCCGACAGACGAAATGTCATCAGCACGAACAGGAGGGGGCCTAGACCACGTACTCGGTCGTCCAGCAGGTCCAACAGAACCGACCGATCAACACCGTCGTCGGTCTCCGTGCCGGAATCGGCCAGAACCTCGGCCTGGGCCCGGCGGATGTGTAGAAGGCTGGTTTCGGCGGCAACCAGTACACCGCTCGCCGCCATCAGCAGCACCACGAGGGCCAGTCCGAGTACGAGACTCACGGTCGTTCCACTCCGTGTCGGGCCAGGTGGCTCCGCTCCTTGCTTTGCATGGCCACCGCCTGGTCCGGATCGGAGTGGTCGTCCCCTAAGAGGTGTAGAACGCCGTGCACCACCAACAGAGCCAACTCGGCGTGGTAGTCGCCGGCGTGCTCTGGGGCCTGGCGGGCGGCCACCGACGGGCACACCACTACATCGCCTAACAGAACGGGTACATCCACCGGCACCTCAGCCGGATCATCGACCGGGAAGGCCAGGACGTCGGTCGGGCCGGAGCCGTCCATGTGGTCGCGGTTCAGGGCCTCAATGGACGGTTCGTCCACGAAATGCAGATGGATCTCGGCCGGTCGGTTGTCGAGTCCCTCGTTCAAAAGGATGTCGGCCACCAATGCCTCCCACCGGCTCACATCAACTGGCTGGTTGGGATCGGGGTAGTCCCGCTCGTCCTCCACGATCACCGTCGGGCCGGCGACGGGACCCGGTTGGGGGGGTTCTCCTCTCATTCGGTCGGCCTGTCGAGGTCCGGAGGCTTCACTCCGGTCCGCTCGTATGCCTCAACGATGTCTTGGACGATCCGGTGGCGAACCACGTCGCGGGCCCCCAGTCGGATGAATGACAGTCCCTCGATCCCGGACAGGGTGTTCTGGAGGCCCTCGAGACCGCTGCGACCTCCCGGGACGTCAACCTGACTTACGTCACCTGTCACCACCACCCGCGATCCGAACCCCACACGGGTGAGGAACATCTTCATCTGTTCCGGCGTGGTGTTCTGGGCTTCGTCCAGGATGACGAAGCTGTTGTTGAGAGTGCGACCCCGCATGAAGGCCAGGGGCGCCACCTCCACCTGGCTGCGGTCTAGTAGGCGCTGGGCGGTCTCAGCATCCACCATGTCGAACAGGGCGTCGTAGAGGGGCCGGAGGTAGGGGTCCACCTTGGCCATCAGGTCGCCGGGCAGGAAACCAACCCGCTCTCCGGCCTCAACCAGCGGGCGGGTCAGAACGATGCGGTCCACCTGTCCGGCCTTTAGCGCCCGGACAGCCATGGCCACGGCCAGCCAACTCTTGCCGGTACCCGCTGGGCCGATAGCAAAGGTGATGATCCCGTCGGCCACCGCCTCGACGTAGCGCTTCTGCCCGGCCGACCGGGGACGGACTGGCTTACCCCTAGCTGAACGGAGTATCTCCGTCGTGAGCACCTCTGAGGGCCGCTCGTCGGCCCGGACCATGTCGATGGCCCGGTCCAGGGTGTTCTCGTCGACGGCGAGGCCCTGTTGAAGGAGGGCTACCACCTCATCGAAGACCCGTCGGACGGTGGGCGCGTGGTCGCCGTCGATGGTGATCTGGTTACCTCGGACGTGGATAGCCGAACCGGGGAAGGCGCCCTCGACTCGCCTCAGCAGGACGTCGCGCTCTCCCACGAGGTCCGACATGAGGTCGTTGCCGGGGACATTGACGGTGACGGTGGTCGACTCCATTGTTCGGACACAGGCTAACGGCAGGGGCGGCCGTGGCCCGCAGGCGCCCAATAGATCAGTCGGCAACCGCTGCTACCGTCGTCGGGAGCCGCCGAATTGCTATCCGATCCTCTCGGACACCTGTCCTCGCTGGGTGCCCTCAGCTCTCCGCCTACTTCTTCTTCCGGCGGCGTCTGCGGCCCCCGGAACCCCGCTGGGCTTTGGCTCCGCTGCGACCGAACCGCTTCTTGGAGCGCTCGGCGTCCAGGTCGGCCATCACCCGAGGACCAGCCTCGTTGACGATGTCCTCGGCGGCGTCTAGCAGGGCGGCGATGCTCTCGTCTTCACCCAGGCCGACCGGCTCGTCAGGTGTTTCCGGGGTGACAAGTGCTCCGTGGCTCCAGTTGACATCGACCCGACGCTTGGTAAACGACGGGCAGTCTTCCGGGCAACGCCAGGGCGCCTCGGGTGCGAGGTCCAGGTTGCACTTTCTCACAGTGTCCCCGTTGGGGTAGCTACGGCTCTCGAAGTGCTTGCAGTTCTGGCGCATTGGCATGACCAGAGTGTGCCTCGCGGGGGGCACCCGTCGGGTGACCGACTGGGTCAGCCGATCGAGCCCTCCATCTGCAACTCGATGAGGCGGCTCCACTCCACGGCGTACTCCATGGGCAGCGTCCGGGTGACCGGCTCGATGAAACCGTTGACCACCATGGACATGG
>Ga0066372_10000473_pt1 | contig 14980 bp, 16 predicted proteins | sample Knorr_S15_td_250_FD_77011 | JGI IMG/M metagenome (GOLD analysis project Ga0066372, IMG submission 77011) | Marine microbial communities from Southern Atlantic Ocean transect - Knorr_S15_td_250_ad_251m_LV_A | ecosystem: Environmental > Aquatic > Marine > Oceanic | place: Southern Atlantic ocean... | reverse complement strand
CTTCAACTTCGCCCCGAACATTTTCGAATTCTTCCTCGGGTAAAAAACGTCGATCGAAGATAACAGTGCATCGATCTGCAACACATGGAGTCTGCATCAATTGGTTTGCCTGGCCCCCTTCAATTGTGTTGGTGTTGATAGTGGCATATCGAGCCTGTGAGGGTATTACCGGCATGTCTGTTATACGTGTTGCTAATTCCGGAACAAGTTCTTCGCGAATGGCATTAAGCACCTCATTCATTTGATCGATTGCATTTATCCCAAGAAAAGGCATGCTTCCATGCGCCACGCGACCATAAGTGGTAATGTCAAACCAGTAAACACCGCGGTGACCTACACACACACAGTCAACATTAAGGGGCTCAGGAATGATCACATAGTCAGTCTTATTCGACGAGATCAGCCCTTTTTGAGCAAGCCAAGCGACGCCCGCCATACCACCGCTCTCCTCATCCACGGTGCCACTAACTTCAATCGTCCCTCGTAATTCAACTCCTGCACGACGGACAGCCTCTGCCGCATAGATAGCGGCGGCAAGCCCAGCCTTCATATCCGCACTACCACGGCCATACAGGCGACCATCCCGAACAATTCCCCCGAAGGGATCAAGGGTCCAGCCGTAACCTGGTGGCACAACATCAAAGTGTCCATTCAAATGCAGTAATGGTCGAGAAACACTGCCTGCACGAGAACCGATGACATTGACGCGTGGATGTGTAGGACTATGTTCAGGAAGCCCTTCCGCTGCAACGTAATTGACCGAAAAATCGAAAGATTTGAGGCGTTCACCTATAGTGTGTGCGCAAACTTCGTACAGGTCACCCGGTGGATTAACAGTCGGAATTCGCACCAGATCTGCGGCAAATTCGACGATCTCGTCAGTGATCCCGTCGACCACTTGCAAAACTTTTTCAGTTTCAGCGTGATGAGTCATTTACCTTAATAGCTGGCGTCATTGTAGCGTTTTACCTACAAAACGTGGTGCGATTCTAACATCCAACGTTACCGACGCCAGACCAATTTCAAGTATTATCAGAAGAGTTTTCCTATAGGAACAGACAATGAGTGGAATCATATATCGAACATCTGCTACTGCGGTCGGAATTGCGTTGATTCCCTGGATACTGCTCTGGGCTTTACCTCATCAGGACGGCGATACAGCGGTCAACAGACGTGGGTTGACAGCAGTTGAGGGAGTAAAAGTTGGGCATCATACACTTTCAGAACGTCCCACTGGATGCACGGTCATCATGGTTGAGGATGGTGCGGTGGCAGGTGTAGACGTACGTGGTAGTGCACCTGGCACACGTGAAACCGACCTCTTAGATCCAATTAATACGGTACAACAAGTGCACGCGCTCGTACTCGCCGGTGGAAGCGCCTTTGGACTGGATGCAGCCACGGGAGTGATGCAGTACCTCGAATCACATAACATCGGATACGAAACACGGTTTGCCCGTGTACCCATTGTCCCAGCCGCAATCTTATTCGACCTAGGCGTTGGTAACGCGCCGGACGTACGACCGACTGCCGACTGTGGTCTCCAAGCGGCGACAATAGCTAGCACCGCACCCGTAAATGAAGGGAACGTCGGTGCGGGAGCTGGTGCCACCGTTGGTAAGCTCCGAGGAGGCTCACGTGCAATGAAGGGTGGTCTCGGCAGCGCAGCTGTAACAATGCCTAATGGATTGACCGTTGCCGCACTCGTTGCTGTTAATGCCGTAGGAGACATCTTAGATCCAACGACTGGAGAAATAGTTGCAGGAGTACGGACAGAAGACGGACAGAACTTTGCTGACGCACGTCAGTTGATTCGTTCTGGCGAAATCGGACGGCTCCGCCAAGGTGAAAATACGACGATTGGCGTAGTAGCCACCAATGCAGTTTTAACGAAGTCGCAGGCGAAAAAGATCGCACAGATGGCCCATGATGGATTTGCCCGCACCATCGTGCCAGCTCATACCCCTGTTGACGGTGATACCATTTTTTCCCTTGCGACTGGTAAACTTTCCGGTGCGCCTGACATGTTAACCATCGGCGCACTCGCAGCCGAAGTAATGGCCGAAGCGGTCGTCCGAGCCGTACGTCAGGCAACAAGCATACCCGGCTATCCTGCTGCGCGAGATTTCGATTTGTCCCACCCGTGACACTTCATCTTTCATTACTACTCATCTACGGTTTAATCCTGATTGGAATCGGCCTTTGGGTTGGTCGCCGAGTACGTGACACAAATGACTTCTTTGTTGCAGGTCGACGTCTTAAGCCTGGCCTACTTTTTTCAACCATGCTTGCAGCCAATATAGGAGCCGGCTCGACGGTTGGCGCCACTGAATTGGGATACCGAATTGGCTTGAGTGCATGGTGGTGGGTCGGTTCAGCTGGTATAGGTTCTCTAGTGCTCGCTTTTTGGGTTGGCCCACGAATGTATCAACTTGCCACTCGCCACAATTTCAAAACTGTAGGCGATTTCCTCGAACATCGATATGACCGTAATGTCCGTGCTGTGATAGCAGTGTTGCTCTGGATCGGAACACTTATTATTTTGGCAGCACAGCTCTTAGCAATTGCCTTTGTATTAAATGTCATTACAGGCCTTCCACAGTACGTCGGCTGCATTATCGGTGGCTTCATCATCATGACGTATTTTACAGCTGGTGGATTATTGACCTCTGCTTGGGTCAATGTAGTTCAACTGTGCATGCTGCTTATTGGCTTTATGTTGGCCGTACCCTTTGCACTCTTCCAAGCCGGAGGCTTCGAGACCGTGTTCACAAACACCGAAGCAATACCTGAATACTGGAACTTCTTAGGTGGGTCTAGCGGTGGGTGGATCTACTTACCCATGCTCGTTCCAGCCTTTATTGTCTCGCCAGGCTTACTGCAAAAAGTGTACGGCGCCGCGAATGAGCACACAGTACGCCGGGCTGTCGGCTGGACCGGCTTAGTCTTGCTTCTATTCGCTTTTGTCCCAGCGCTTTTAGGTGCTATCGCGCGGTCAGCATATCCAGACCTAATTAACCCTGGTATGGCCTTACCAGTCCTACTAATGGAATCTTTGCCCCCATTGATAGGTGCAATTGGCCTTGTCGCGCTATTTTCAGCCGAGGTCAGTTCTGCTGACGCTATTTTATTTATGCTATCAACCTCACTCAGTCAGGACCTCTATCGACGGTTCATTAATACAGAGGCCAACGACTCATCTGTCTTAAAAGTCGCACGTCGAGCAGCCATCGGTGGTGGCACCCTAGCGTTACTCATCGCAATTTTTGCTAAGTCAATCATTACCGTGATGAGTGTGTTCTACACATTACTAACCGTGAGTTTGTTTGTTCCAATCGTCATGGGCCTCTATATTCGCAAGATTGGAACTATCGAAGTATTGTCTGCAATTGCAGCAGGACTTACTCTGGTGGTGACAGTCGAGATCATCTCGATCGAACAAAGTTCTGGTTTGTTTACCTCAGCCACACTGGGCGTCATTGCTAGTGTCACAGTATGCATGACAATCTGGGCGGCGAGGCGATACCTAGCAGGCTCACAAGGGAGTTCTAACGCACCAACGGCCGGCCTCTGAAAGGATGACACTGGGATGTCAACCAAAGATTACTTTAATCTAACAAATAAGATAGTTGCGATTATTGGCGCAGCTTCTGGTATTGGCAAAGCCACTTCACTTGAATTCGCTAAACATGGCGCAATCGTCCACTGCTTCGACATTAACGACGCTGGGGTCCAAGCGGTTGTTCAACAAATCAAAGAATCTGGATGTGCATCCTACGGCACAAGGCTAGACATCACAAAGGAAGATTTAGTTGACGAAGCTCTTGATAGTATTGTGCAACGCCACAACCAACTTGACGTCGTAATATGCACTCCAAGTGTAAACGTGAGGAAGCCGCTACTGACCTACAGCTCTGATGAATTCGACAAAGTGGTTTCCCTTAATCTAAAAGGTAGTTTTAATGTGCTTCGGACGGCCGGGCGACACATGACTCAGGCAGGAGCAGGTAGCATTGTCCTATTTTCCTCGATCCGTTCACAAGTGGTCGAACCAGGCCAGTCAGTCTATGCCGCGACCAAAGCCGGTATCGTACAACTTGTACGGACAGCCGCTGCAGAATTCGGACCTTCAGGGGTTCGTGTTAATGCACTGGCCCCAGGCATTGTTGAAACACCCCTGACAGAGCCAATTAAGTCCGTTCCGGATTGGTATGAAGCGTATGCTTCCAAGACGGTACTTGGGCGCTGGGCAACCCCAGAGGAAATGGTTGGGCCTATAATATTTTTGTCATCGGATGCTTCAAGTTACGTTACAGGAACTGTGCTATTTGCTGACGGCGGCTGGACAGCAGCGGATGGACGATATCACCCACCTGGCGTGTAAATCCATCTTCATCATGAAGTGAGAAAGAACTGTCCAGAGTGATGACACTGTCCCTCTCCGAGCATCCACCCTCATCAACTACCAAGACATCATGATACGATGCTGAAATGCTACTCGTTCTTAGTTGCAGCTTAAATCCGAATAGTCGTTCTCGTGTTCTGGCCAAGCGTGCCAACGAACAGCTGCTAGCGGCGGGCCAGGAAACAAGATTTGTCAATTTGGCCGATTACCAGTTACCACTTTGTAATGCTGCCGACTGTTATTCGGCTGAATCTGTCATTCAACTGCAAGCCTGGATTCAAGAGGCCCGTGGCATCTTGATTGCGACACCCGTTTATAACTACGACGCCAGTGCCGCTACGAAGAATCTCATCGAATTAACTGGAAAAGCCTGGTCAGAAAAAGTGGTCGGATTTCTCTGTGCCGCCGGAGGAAAAGGTAGTTATATGTCCCTCATGGGACTTGCTAACAGCTTAATGCTCGACTTCCACTGCCTCATAATTCCACGCTTCGTTTATGTAACGAAAGAAGCTTTCCGTGACGGAGTCCTAGAAGATGCGGAAATCAAAGAACGGCTGGACGAAGTACTCAAAAAACTTATTCATTTGAGTCAGATTAGTGGACACTTCTAATTAGGCATGCGCACATGATATTGTGAGACAGTCTTCTAGAGAAAGGTAAAGACATGTTTGGTCCAATCGGTGTACCAGAACTATTAATCGTCTTCTTCATTCTCGTACTGATCTTTGGGGCAAAACGCCTCGCAGGCCTAGGTCGCGGGGTGGGACAGGCGATTAAAGGATTCAAGGAAGAAATCAAAGAACCGGACGACCAGAAAAGCGAAGACTGAGCTACGTTTCACTAATCTTACTCAGACTCTCGCCTAATGCCATCGAAGACCAGGAATATGTCTCGACTGGGTAAAATTAGATGATTTATCTAGTTAGCCCTTATTGCTCAGCCACGCCAAGCGCCGCCAGTCTTGCGGCTACATCGCTACCCGCTGTCGAAGCATTGACGTCTTTGTCGATATAAAGAATCTTGCCAGTACCATCGATATAGAAAGTCCAATGCGCCGGAAACGGGCGCACTGAGGATACAACACCATAAGCTTCCGCAATATCTTTTTCCTCGTTACTTAACAATGGAAAATCCGCCTCTAACGATTCGGCAAACTTGGTATTCGTCTCTATGTCATCGACACTGACCATAAAATAAGAAACGTCAAACTTTTTAATAGCGGCACCGTTCTCACGGAACGATTTACATTCAGCCGTTCAACCACCAGTGAAAGCCTTTGGAAACCACGCAAGGACAACCGTTGTACCTCTAAGCTCAGAAAGTGAGTGAGTGTTGCCATCGGAACCAGCCAGGGAAAACTCTGGCGCCATGTCGCCAGGTTTTAAATCTTCAGCACTGACAACGAACGCGCCGATCGCCATCACACTCAACACTACGCAAATCACCAGTAACATCTTGATCATCGATGCGCTCCTTAACCTCACAACTTGCTACATCATTAATGTTTAAATTTAACTAACAAAACAGGCCTACAGCACGCATATCAACACTCATCATACACGATTCCTGAAACCAAGCTCATCTCGACCAACTTCTCGACAACTTGACATCTGTTCATCATTTGCAAACCATGGTGTTACTGCTCGCAAAGAAGCTAATGAGTTACACCTTGTTACAAACAGTCTTCGGCCCAACCCTGTATCCAGATCTACGAAAACCAGGCGGCAAGGCTAATGAGTGCTAAGTTCGTCGCCATCAGTGTTGCGATCGCGCTACAGGTAGCTGCCATTATAGGATTAATTTGGATTGTCAATGAAGACAACTCAACCGCTCATGAGCAGTTAAACAGCGTGCCGAGAGCAACATCGCTCGTTGAAGACAAAAACAATACACCTCGATTAGTCATGACGGGCTCAGGATGGAGACTGGTAGAACAATTTTCTGCGCACTATGCCTTGATTCTTGAGGTCGAAGCTGAAAATCTTTCTGATGCAAAATCTATAGCCCAACAACTCTCCGAACCAGTTCAGGATTCGTACAATGAGATCCTCGTATACTTTTTCCCTCCCGATGGACAAGGAGGCTTACCCGACCGTCGAGTACAGTGGACAGAGTCGACTGGATATGTAGAGGTGAATCTCCGATCACCATAGAAAACGGAAACTTCAAACTAAAGATCCTGTATTCTGAATTAAATAACATTGACTTCATATTTAACTCTCGAGAAATGCCGATGAACAGATCAGACATTATCGCCAAACAGCAAGAATTTCTATTCCCGTCAGTTGCGACCTTCTATAAAGATCCACTACCTCTTGCCCGTGGCGAAGGTCAGTACGTGTGGGATGTGGATGGCAAACGATATATGGACTTCTTTGCCGGTATCGTCACTGTTGGCGTAGGACACTGTCATCCAAAAGTAACAGCTCGCATCACCGAACAGGTCAAAACATTGCAACACACTTCCACGATGTTTCCACACGAGTCAACTGTCCGTCTGGCCGAAAAAATGGCGTCGATTACTCCAGGCCAACTCAAGCAGACTTATTTCACTAATAGCGGATCCGAAGCAAACGAGACGGCGGTGCTGTTGGCCCGTTTACATACTGGTCGGAACGAAATCATTGCACTTCGTCATGGTTATAGCGGTCGCTCATTAACTGCAATGTCACTAACTGCACACGCTAATTGGCGACTCAATCCGGTAACTGATCCAAGTATTGTCCATGCGCATAATGCGTATTGCTATCGGTGTGCATTCGAAAAAACATATCCAGACTGCAAATTGTTGTGCGCTCGAGATATCGAGGAGCTCATTACAACTGCAACGTCGGGCAAGATAGCTGCATTTATCGCTGAACCAATTCAAGGCGTAGGTGGCTTCGTCACTCCACCGGTCGAATACTTTCAAGAAATTGCCAAGATTGTACGCCAGCATGGTGGATTGATTATAAGTGATGAAGTGCAAACTGGCTTTGGCCGCACAGGCAAACACTGGTTTGGTATCGAGCACTGGGGAATCGAACCTGACATTATCACGTGCGCAAAGGCGATGGCTAATGGTACGCCGGTCGGTGCCACAGTGACCACGGCTGAAATTGCAGCTGCGATTACCGGAGCACAAATCTCGACCTTCGGCGGAAATCCAGTTACTGCAACCGCAGCATTGGCAACAATTGAAGTCATCGAGGAAGAAGGGTTACTTGAGAACTCAGCTACTCTAGGACGAGTATTCGCTGACGGGTTGGAACACTTAAAGGCTTCTCACGAAATTGTCGGTGACGTTCGCGGCATGGGACTAATGCGAGCAATTGAATTAGTCCAAGATAAGGAAAGTAAACAACCATCACCGACCGCTATGAATGCACTCCTTGAAGCAACTCGGGAAAACGGCCTATTAATCGGTAAAGGCGGTTTGTACGGCAACAGTGTCCGCCTCTCGCCTCCGCTGAATATCACTAAAGCTAACGTAGACGAGGCAATCGATATACTCGATAAATCCTTGTCACACGTTGAACAAACAGAAATGGGTAATTCCTAAGTACGTCATCAGGACGCTAAGTTGAAAGAATGTAATTGGAATTCTTTTTATGATTTAGGAAACCGTTGAAGAAGCGCGCTTACATCTGGCACGATCTCGCAATCAACATTAGCCCAGTCACCATAGGGATCAAGTAGAAGCCCATGAATCCCGGCTGCCCTCGCTCCAACCACGTCGGCATGATAGATATCACCTACGTGAAGAGTTGTCTCTGGTGAGGCTCCAGACACTTTGAGCGCGTGTTCAAAGATACGAGGGTCTGGTTTCTCGTACCCCACAATGCGTGAATCAATCACTGACTCGAACAGGTCGCGCAAGTTTACGGCAGTAATCAGTTCTTCGACCGTACCATCAGAATTACTTACCACAACCAACTGTAGACCACGATTCTTCAACGCCTCCAGAGTCTCAGGCACTTGAGGTAACAAATTCGACCAGAGCCTCACTCGACCGATCGCGTCGAACGCCTGAACAAGATCACGCGCTACTCTCGCGAGTGATGATTCATTATGGACTGACTGAGCTGGAAGATTTAACAACATAACGTGCAGGTAGAGCTCAAACGTACTCAATGTCTCCGTGGTTCGCTCAGAGCTTAGTGACGCCGAAACAGTTGGTCTGGCAGCTGCTTCTGCACGCCGTAGATCTTGGACATCACAGACAATCTCATGCCTAGCCAACTCAGTCTTTACTAGTTCGAGATCAAAGGAAACCAGGGTATTCCCAACATCGAAAAAGAGCGTCCGAAGATTCCCGTAGGGAATGGAGTGGCTTGTCAAGAATGCTCTCCTAACCAGATAAAGCCTTAAGCTTACTCCCGCACTAATGTCTTATCGAAGGAAATTAATACAGCGCTGTTATAATGTAAATGAAACTAATGCGTTTAATAGATAATTTTATCGACGGTTCCTGGCAGGCACCAGATTCATCTAACCGAGCACCAAACATCAACCCAGCAGACACAAGGGAAACCATTGCTGAGGCGCCTCTCTCGACCTCAACCGATGTAGCAAAGGCTGTTAAAGCAGCTGAGCGAGCTTTTCCAGGTTGGCGTGCCACACCAGCACCGAAACGAGGACACTTACTGTACCGAGTGCAGCGAAAAATGGAGGAGCGCCGAAATGAGCTTGCAGAGGCACTCACTCGCGAAGAGGGAAAAACGCTTGCTGAATCACATGGTGAAGTTCAGCGCGCTATCAACGTAGTCGAATTTTTTGCTGCAGAATCGCGCCGCATTCTCGGCGAAACTATTCCGTCTGAATTTCCAAACAACTTTTGCTATACCGTACGAGAACCTGTTGGCCCTTTGGCGCTTATCACGCCATGGAATTTCCCTATTGCTATCCCCATATGGAAGCTTGCCCCTGCAATCGCATGTGGAAACACTGTGGTGCTTAAACCCGCCTCCCTAACTCCTCTTTGTGCCGCACTCATCGCTGAGATCTTCAATGAGTGTGACACTCCAGCTGGAGTACTCAACATCGTGTATGGCAGTGGCCGTAACGTCGGCGAACCACTTGTCGCACACCCTTCAATTAAGGGCGTCTCCTTTACTGGCTCAAACGAGGTCGGCGCCGGCCTCTATGGAACAGGGGCTGCACGAGGAATTAAGTGCCAATGTGAAATGGGAGGGAAAAACCCGATTATCGTACTAGACGATGCCGACATCGACTTGGCAGTCAACAGCGCTGTACAGGGAGCCTACGGCTCAACTGGGCAACGTTGCACCGCCACTAGTCGTGCCGTTGTCGTCGACTCCATCGCTGATGCTTTTGTAAAACGTGTTAAAGAACGGGTAGATGCTCTCGTGGTTGGTAACGGTCTTGAACCAGAAACCGACGTGGGACCTTCCGTAGATCAACAACAGCTTGAAACGGTACTTGACTTTATCAATATTGGACAGCAAGAGGGAGCTCAACTGATTACAGGAGGCAACTTACTTTCCACCGAAAAGCACAAGCATGGATTCTTCATCGAACCATCTCTTTTCGACCACGTTACATCAGATATGCGAATCGCACAGGAAGAGATTTTCGGCCCTGTTCTATCGGTCCTCCGCGTACCAGATACAGCCACTGCTCTATCCGTTGCCAACGACGTACGATATGGACTTACTGCTTCGATCTACACACGAGATATTTCCAAGGCCTTAACTTTTACGGATAAATTGCAAGTTGGAATCGTACACGTAAATTCTCCAACTGTTGGCGGTGAAGCACATATCCCATTTGGAGGAATGAAGGCGACTGGCGTAGGACTCCGAGAAATGGGTCGTGAGGCTATAGCTTTCTTCACTGAACTGAAGGTGGTCTACTGGGATTACACAGGGTCAGATCGAAAAGGTAACTTATATTAGGTGCGATGCATCCTGGAAGCAACTTCTTGGACAATATACACTCCAGAGCTCGAACCGATGCGTGTTGCCCCAGCCCTGAGCATTGCCTGCAATGTATCGTAATCCCTCACTCCACCAGCAGCCTTCACGCCGATATCGGCGCCAACAGTCTTACGCATTAGTGCTACATCCTCAACTGTTGCACCGCCTGGCCCGAAACCGGTAGAAGTTTTTACGAACATAGCTCCAACTGTTTTTGCTGTTTGACACGCCACAACCTTTTGTTTGTCGGTAAGCAGCGAAGCTTCAATGATCACCTTGCTAATCACATCGTTCTCGCGACATACCTGCACCACATTACCGATATCATGTTCGAATAGATTCAAATCACCAGACCGTAGCGCACCTACATTAACGACCATGTCGACTTCAGACGCACCATCTAGTATGACTCGTTCAGCCTCATGTCGCTTCAGGTCCGTTGTATTCGCACCAAAAGGAAAACCGACAACAGCACAAACACCAACTTGTGTTGATCGTAATTGTTCATATGCGAGTTTTACCCACGTTGGATTAATACAGACGGTCGCAAATTTGAACTCTGCGGCCTCCAGACATAATTGTTCAACACCTGTCTGCGGAGTATCAGGCTTGAGGAGAGTATGGTCAATCAGTGCTGCTACAGCACCAGGCGTCATGTGGCCGCTAGATTCCAGAACTAACTCCGCTCCAATCTAGAAATTTTTTCAAGGCGACGATGGTAGTTTGATCCACGCAACACAACAACAAGCCAAGCATCTACAATCGCACGTGCTTGCTCAACATCAATCAGACTGGCACCCAAGGTAAGAACGTTCACGTCATTATTTTCTTGAGCACAAGTCGCGAGCTGCTCGTTCTGCACCATAGCTGCGCGTACACCTTTAATCTTATTCGCTGAAATGGCAGAGCCAATGCCTGTCTGGTCGATCACAATTCCAGCCTCTACTTCACCACGGGCTACTGCCAAAGCAACTGTCGCAGCTACGTCAAGGCAATCTACTTCATCCCTGGCATCGAAAGCACCCAACTCATGCACAGTACGTCCTTGACTACGCAAGTAACGGATTAATTCGGTTTTAAGCGTGACACCAGAATGATCAGCTCCAACGGCCAGCGTGCGGACGTAATCAGAAACGCTCGGTCCTGAGATTTCTGAATTAGCAGCATCAACAGATTCCAGAACTGTTACACGCCTCGCTTCCAGCGTGTCACGTGCTAAGGGTGTAACTCGCCCTCCTCGTATTAACTCAACTGTTGAACCAATATCTAAGACTCGAGCCTCGACTTCTGTGATGATCTCAAAGCGCTTCATCTCGACCTCAGCAATGCGAATCTCCCTCACAACAATCTAAGTTGTACCAAGCAACTATATGATACGCTTCGGTGCTAATCCTAAGAAGCGCCTCATGTCATACAAACTGATCGAAACACCACTACTAACGGCAGATCAAATTCGAATACGGGTATATGAACTCGCGCAAGCCATTGAATCAACTACTAATGAACCATTGCACCTTATTGCAGTGCTCAAAGGAAGCATCGTCTTCCTAGCCGACCTGATTCGAGCTATGCGAGGCCCCATCACTCTAGATTTTATTGCTGTTTCGAGCTATGACGCCACGGTCTCTTCTGGCGCCGTACAACTCTTGAAAGATATCGATACCAACATCAAAGACCGGTCGGTAGTTATCGTCGAAGACATCGTAGACACTGGCCTCACACTCGAATATATCCAGAGACTTCTTAGATCGAAAAAACCTACGACCCTGCAGTCAGTCTCCCTTCTTAGTAAACCGTCACGGCGTCAAACGAAGGTTTTCGTCGACCATGTCGGTTTTGAAATCGAAGATCATTTTGTCGTCGGCTATGGCTTAGATTACGACCAGCAGTATCGACACCTTCCTCACATCTCAATTCTGGAAAGCACATCGGAGTAATAATTGATTCTGTTTATTCCGGCTCGCCAACATCTATAGCTTTTAGCACCGCAGTGGCCATCGCACGAGCCTCGGAAATTACAACATTCTCATCTAGGGTAAGCACGTCTTTGTCTCGCATTAGCACTCGACCATTAACGATGGTTGTAACAACGTCGTCTCCATGGGTTGTGTAGACCAGATGAGAAATTGGATTATACATTGGCGTCTGTCGCGCAGCATCCATAGAAACTACAATTAAATCAGCGCGTTTACCAACTTCAAGAGAACCGACTTGATCCTCTAAACCTAAAACCTTTGCCCCTCCAATCGTCGCCATTTCCAATGCAACCTCAGCTCCAACTGCGCGTGGATCGTTGTCATGCAACTTATGTAATAGCGCAGCAAATCGCATCGCCTCAAACATATCTAAGTCGTTATTACTTGCAGCACCGTCCGTACCAAGTCCAACTGCGACACCAGCAGCAAGATATCTAGACACTGGTGCCGTGCCACTCGCCAATTTCATATTACTTTCTGGATTGTGCGACACTCCAACTTGGTGTTTCTGTAACACAGCAATATCTTCTTTGGATACCCAAATTCCATGGGCAGCTACCGTACTTGCGCTCCAGAACCCAATTTCATCCAAGTATTCAGTTGGCGTTTGAGAGTACTGTTGCTGTGATATCTCAACTTCAGCCTTCGTTTCCGCCAAATGGATTAACAACGGTACTTTGTGTTGTCGAGACAAAGCATGCGAAGCCTCGAGCATCTTTCGATCAAGCGTATACATCGCGTGAGGCGCAACTGCGGGTATGATTAATTTGTCTGTTTTCCATCGTTCAATAAATTGTGAAGCTCGATCCAGCGCTTCGCTGGGCGTTGCAGCATCCGGCGCAGGAAACTGGATCACCGTCTGACCCAAAACAGCCCTCATTCCTACTTCGTGGGTTGTTTCCGCAATGACGTCTTCAAAATAATACATGTCTGCATAAGTCGTCGTGCCTGACCGAATCATTTCAAGTAAAGCGAGCTTGGTCCCAACACGAACAAACTCAGGGGTAACGGTCTTGGCCTCGGCAGGCAAAATGTAATGGTCAAGCCAATCCATCAAAGCAAGGTCATCGGCAAGGCCTCGATACATGACCATCGGCGCATGGGTATGTGTATTAATCAACCCAGGTAATACTATCTTTCCTGACGCCTCTATCGTGTCATCGGCAATGTACTCCTTCTGGACACTGTCTGGTGAACCAACAGCCACAATGCCATCCTCCGCTATGGCAATCGCACCAGGAGTCAAAACCCGTCGCTCATCATCCATAGTGACGATCACCCCTCCTGTAATAATTAGCGAAACTGCACGCTGTGCTGCAGAAAGGTCGCCTGCGCCACTCATCAGGAATATCAGGATGAACGATGCTATAAACTGAACCATGTAAACTCCAGATCGAGGTTATCTGACAGGTTGACGATCAGTCCTTGCAAGAGATTTCGACTAGCACTCAATTCTAGGGGTATAGGCAATTATGGCATGTTATGTGAATAATCACCCGTTGGTACAAGACGCCCTATCCACGCTTCGTCAAACCACGACGACAACTGAGCAATTTCGTAAAGCCACGAAACGTATCAGCCATCTACTGATCGCGGAGGCAACTAGAAACATCCGGACAGATCCGACCACAGTTGAGACAGCATTAGGAGTCGCTAATGGTTGTGCCATCGCCAGTGAAGTGGTATTCGTACCAATTCTTCGCGCTGGTTTAGGCATGCTCGAGGCTGCACTTGAGTTAATTCCAACCGCCCGTGTCGGCTACATTGGATTGGAACGCGACGAAACAACTGCTACTGCCTCGACCTATTACTCTAAATTACCGAACGATCTCGCTAGCAGTCAGGTCTTTATTTTAGATCCAATGCTTGCAACTAGCGGAAGCGCTGTAAGTGCAATGGATATTCTCAGCAAGGTTGGTGCTACCGATTGTCATCTAATTTGTATTATCGCCGCCAAAGACGGCATAGGAACCTTCGAGAAGTGCCATCCTAGCGTGCCTGTGCACACTTCTGCCGTGGACCCAACACTGAACGAACAACAATATATTGTGCCGGGTCTTGGAGATTTTGGAGATAAACTCTATGGCACATCATAGAGTAATGAGCACTCTTTAATACAGATTTCAATCATAGATATTGAAACAATCCAAGATGAGTGGTGGGCGCTAGTGGATTCGAACCACTGACCCCCGCCGTGTGAAGGCGATGCTCTACCACTGAGCCAAGCGCCCACTCGTAAATGCTACGTACTATGTGGTATCAACGAAGTTTGCCGATAAGCAACCTGATTACATCGGCATAGTCTTGGTCAGCTTGCGCATACAAGTCGCTCACATCCAGTGCGACTTCCTGGCCACCACGATTGACACTATCGCGAGGACCCTCAGTAGCCGACCCAGCCTGCAGCCCATCTGCACCAAAATCGTTCACGAAAAAACGTGCCTCGGGATCCGAAGCGCTGCTTAAATCTATGTAGACATTTTGATAGTCGCCATTGTCCAGTTTCTCACTCATAATGAGTGGCGCTGAGTACGGAGCCGAAACAGCCAACACTTGACGACCAGAAAAATAAAGAGCTGCAACAAAATGGTTTTCCTTGCTCGAGTCTTGCGCAGCAATAGCACTCAACTCCTGATCGTCCATAAGTTGCTTTAACTGCTCTATTAAGGATCTAGAGGTTG
>Ga0066372_10000471_pt1 | contig 15043 bp, 11 predicted proteins | sample Knorr_S15_td_250_FD_77011 | JGI IMG/M metagenome (GOLD analysis project Ga0066372, IMG submission 77011) | Marine microbial communities from Southern Atlantic Ocean transect - Knorr_S15_td_250_ad_251m_LV_A | ecosystem: Environmental > Aquatic > Marine > Oceanic | place: Southern Atlantic ocean... | reverse complement strand
CTGGGTATGCCATGATTCTCCTTATTGTTCTAATTGTTTCTTAACAAATAATAATTATATAAGTCATGGGGAGTATAGCTTGAGCAGAACTATTTAGTGAATTCATAGAAAAGCCCCTGGTAAATCAGGGGCTTTTTCACTGCTTATTACGCTCATAAAAACGCTGATACTTAATCAAACAGTAGAACACTCCTCGCGACTTCACCATCACGCATTGCTCGAAGGCGATCATTCACTTCTGAAAGGGGCGCGGTCTCGGTGATCATTTCATCTAGTTGCAGGAGACCTCTTCTGTAGAAGTCGATATATATTGGCATGTCGACTTTGAAGTGGTTTGAACCCATACTTGAGCCCTGAATTTTCTTTTCTCGTAGGAATTCAGGTCCCGGAATTTCAACCATTTCACCTTGTGGGATCATTCCCACGACGGTCGCCGTGCCACCGGGTCGGATAGCCGCCCAACATTGCTCCGCAAGAACCTTCAGCCCGACGCACTCGAACGCGTAGTCAGCACCACCACCAGTTAATTCCTGCACTTTTTGGACCGCATCTTCGGTGGAGGCATCCACACTGTGGGTTGCGCCTAACTCGCGAGCGGTAGCCAACTTATGTTCAATTCGGTCAACGGCAATAATCGTACGAGCTCCCGCAATTCGTGCTCCTTGAATCGCTGATAATCCAACTCCACCGGCTCCAAATACCACTACGGTTGAACCAGCTTGTACTTTTGCTGTTTTAAGTGCAGCACCGACACCAGTAGTAACACCACAACCGATTAATGCTGCTTGTTGGAATGGCATATCCTTATCGATTTTTACGACTGCATTCTCATGTAGTAGCATTTTTTCAGCATAAGATCCTAGTCCGGCAAACTGGCGTACGCCGTTGCCTTCCCATAAGACTCCCGGATTGACGTTCGGGTCGCGACCTGGTTTATTCGCACAAAGGTGTGTTTCTCCAACAAGACAGCGATCGCATTTTCCGCAATAGATAGACAGACAAGCAATAACATGGTCGCCAGGAACCACCTCAGTGACGAGCGGTCCGACAGCTTCCACGATTCCCGCAGCCTCATGACCGAGGATCGCAGGGCCCGGCATAAAGTAAAATCCATCCACAAAATGCAAGTCTGAGTGACATACGCCCGAAGCGGCCGTTCGCACGACTAATTCGTAGCCTTGCGGTTCATCGAGCTCAACATCCTCTATGGTTAACTGTTCATGTGCGCCATGGTATATAGCAGCTTTCATCTGGATACCCCCTGTAAATACGAGTTACTCAATTTGTTTTGTAGTCTCACAAATAGTGTAACGATTCTTTTAGGAAAATAGGGGAGAGATGTCTTTTCTACGAGTTGGTTGTCGGTGTGACCTTCTTGAAGATTAACGGCCGACGAAAGAAACTTGTAGTAACCTTTGTTTGTGCCAAAACTATCGCCAGAAGTTCTTTCGTTGATTGTTGATCAAGTTGATCTCGGTCGAATTACTCAAGAAGTTCAGGAAAGTGGCATATTCGCCTTAGATTTGGAATTCGTCACCGAGGGGTTTTACTCTCCAAAGCTCGCATTGATTCAGATTGCGTGGGGGCAGATGGCGGAGCCAAAAATTGCGTTAGTTGATCCGCTTCAGGTGGATGTAACTGAATTGATCTCACTCGTCGCAAACACTGATGTTTGTACCGTGATCCATGCCTCGCAGGCGGATCTACAGATACTTGGAGACCAGTTTGGTATCCGCGCTCAAAACTTTATTGATACCCAGATTGCTGCTGCCTTCGCCGGCTTTCAAGATCAAGTCGGGTATGGAAATCTGGTTGAACAGATTACTGGAGTTCTACTCAATAAAGCTTCACAGTTTTCCGATTGGACGCGTAGACCACTCAGCAAAAAACAGCTTTTATATGCGGCCAATGACGTCGAGTACTTGCTCGAGTGTTGGAATCATTTGGAGTCCAAACTACGTCAAACCCGGAGACTCGAATACGTATTACTTGAATGTGACTCATTTGCCGAATTGTGGTCGACTCGTCCACCTGTTGAGTTGGCTTATTTAAAGGTAGATAAAGCAAAATCACTTCGTCCGAGTGAGATGAGCGTTCTCAGGAATTTGGCCGCTTGGCGGGAAGGTAAGGCCCGAGCGAGCAATGTGCCGCGAGTCCGTATACTGAGTGACCGAACTCTCATCGAACTCTCGAGGGCAATGCCTGAGACGATTGAGGAAATGAAAGTAATACGTGGCCTGGCGTCGAGTCAGATTCGAAATTTTGGAGATATATTGATCGAAGAAATAGCTTTGGGGAGAGCAGACCCAATCAAACCTACCGACAAGAAGGGGACAAGAAAGATCAACTCTACATCATTGTCCTCAGTGCTCAATGCGATTATTCAGAAAGAGGCCAAGGCTGCTGGGATCGCTTCACGATTTATTGCAACCAGGTCCGAAATTGATGAACTTGTTCATTGGTTTCTTTCCTCAACTGCTGTTTCGGAAGAACCAGAATTGAGAATCTTACGCAGCTGGCGCCGTGAACTAGTGGGAAATTCAGTACTCGAGTGGTTAGGTGGTAAAAAAGTGATTACTGCAACTCGTGACAGCGAGACTGGATTCAGACTTTCATGAGTATCAGGCAGTTACTATCAAATCAGTAAAGATATTAGGATGGTGACATGTTCGACATTAAGATCTCTGGCGGCACTATAGTAGATGGCTCAGGACAAGATCAATTTCTGGGTGATATCGGAGTCATTGGTGACCGAATAGCAAGCATAGGCGATCTGAGCGACGCAAGTGCTCACCAGAAAATTGACGCTACGGGATTAAGTGTATTACCAGGATTTATTGATACCCATTCCCATGCTGACGGAGTGTTATTAAAAGAGCCTCAAGGAATTCATAGCATCCGTCAGGGCGTAACTTCGGAGATTCTTACTCAAGATGGAATGGGTTGGGCGCCACTAGATTCAGCAAACTACAGGAGTCATGCAAGATATCTCGCGGGCATACTCGGGGATCCTCCATTAGATCTAGATATGTCGAGTATCTCAGCACTACGCGGTCACTATGACTGTAAGACGGGCCCGAACGTGGCGGTACTTGTCCCTCATGGACCAGTTCGACTAAGCGTTCTTGGATTCACGGACGCGCCGCTGCGAGGCGACAATTTATTGAGAGCTCAAAATATAGTTCGTAAGGGTTTGGATGAAGGCGCTGTAGGTTTATCGACGGGACTTTCATATTACCCTCAATCGTATAGCGACACCGATGAATTACTTGGGCTTTGTGAACCTGTAAAGACTTTGAACAAAGTTTATGTAACACATGTGCGAAATCACAATAATGAAAGAGCGAAATACGGGTCAGGCATAGATGAGGCTCTGGCCATCGCGCGCATTGCGGACGTTAAAGTACACATTTCCCATTTCATGACTCGACCAACTTCTGCCGGACAAGTGAAAGAATTGATGATACCCATTGATCAAGCAAAGTTAGCTGGGGCGGACGTAACGCTTGAATGCTATCCGTACGCGGTTAACGCAACAATCCCAGGCTATTTTTTGCGAGGAGAATTTCATGAGGGTGGTATTGATGCTCTTTTGCAAAGACTTCGAAAAAGTGAAAATCGAGGAGATTTAGTTGATTCTTTGAGCACACTCTTTCCAGGTGCATTGAGCAATGCTGCATTCACACGAATGATTTCAGACCAGAACGGTAAATTAACTGGCTTTTCATTCAGTGATGTGGCTAGTGACCGTAATTTGTCGATTGAAGAAATGATTATTGAAATTATGCTTGAAGAGCAACTAGCATGTGGTTTTCGAGCTATACCACCGTCATCTGTTTCGGTGACGCGACAAGTTGAATCCGACGTTATTGAGCTCTTAGCTCGCGACGACTACATGTTAGGCAGTGACGGTATACCTCTCTTGGAAGGAGAGGGATTGCCCCATCCTAGGGCCTACGGTGCGTTCGCTCGAGTAATCGGACCACTTAGGCGACGACACAAGGTCCCCATCGAAGAGCTAACACACAGACTGACTGCACTTCCCGCACAGCGGTTTGGTTTGACGGATCGAGGCATCTTGCAAGAAGGCGCTTTCGCAGATATTGTCGTTTTAGATGATGATAAAGTACATGACTTGGCCAGCTTTGAGGACCCGTTGATCGGGCCAACGGGAATTGAGTATGTGTTAGTCAACGGTAAGCCAGCGGTCAATCATGGGACACTGACCGGAGATCTTGCAGGAAGAGCGATTCCATGATTCTAAGATGCTATGAGATTGCTGATATCCAGCACAGAATTTCTGAAAGACAGGGCCAGTAATGGAAATAACATCGTATCAAACACATAAATGTGGTGAGCTCAACGAAGCTCACGCGGATGTGGATGTGCTAATTACCGGATGGGTACACCGGCGTCGCGATCACGGAAATCTTATTTTTATTGATTTACGAGATTCCTCAGGCGTTGTGCAAATAGTGTTTAATCCTGATGATGATTCGACCCTACACCAAGCTGCGAGCGACTTGAGAGTTGAATATGTTCTACAGATCGGTGGAACAGTAGTGGAACGCAAGTCAGGTGCGATCAATGAAGATATATCGACGGGTAAAATCGAAATTAGAGCGACTAAAATCACCGTTCTTAATGAATCTCTCACTCCACCATTCCCTTTAAATCAGGACAGCAATGTTGACGAGGCCACAAGATTGCGATATCGATATCTCGATCTTCGGCGAGAGCGAATGCAAAATAATCTTCGCTTGCGCCATCAGATAGTTAAATCAATTCGTTCTTTTATGGATGACCATGACTTCATCGAAGTAGAGACGCCTGTGTTGGGATTGGCAACGCCGGAAGGTGCGCGCGATTACTTGGTTCCGAGTCGAGTACACCCCGGTCATTTCTACGCACTTCCACAAAGCCCTCAGCAGTGGAAGCAGTTATTAATGGTGGCAGGGTTGGAGCGATATTATCAAATAGCGCGCTGTTATCGTGATGAGGACCTCCGCGCAGACAGGCAACCAGAATTTACTCAATTGGATTTTGAAATGTCTTTTGTAACTGAAGAAGATGTTATGGACCTAACACAGTCTCTTTTTTGTCAGTTAGGTGATTTGGTCGCAGGCAAAATGACGATGAATCGTGAATTCCCACGCATCACATATGCTGAATCGATGGAGCGTTATGGAACAGATAAACCAGATTTGCGCTATGAATTGCACCTGCAGGATCTGACGAAGCATGCACTTGCTTGTGATTTCAAGGTTTTCAGTGAAGCTGCCAGTAGCGGCCAACGATTGCGTGGCTTTGTGGTGCCAGGCGGGGCTGACACGTCGCGGAAAGCTCTAGATCGAATGACGGAGATGGCACGGGAAGCTGGGGCTGGGGGACTTGTTTGGATGAATTTTGATGGTGAAGGAGCCGTGGAAGATATTACTTTGGACGAAATCCGCTCTCCTGTAGCGAGATTTTTCTCTATTGAGGAATTGATTGCCTTGGCCAGTGATGCTGGTGCAAGCAGGGGAGACCTGGTGTTGCTAGCCATAGGTGAAGACAAACTAACCTCTCGAGTGCTGGATGTTCTAAGGCGTCATGTTGCCTCGGAGCGAAAGTTGGCATCGGATGAAGAACTGTATTTTGTATTTGTTACGGAATTTCCTATGTTCGACTGGAATGATACTGACGAAAGATGGAGCGCGATGCATCATTTGTTTACGGCACCGTTCGAAGAAGACATTCCACTTTTACAATCTGATCCCGGTAGTGTTAGGTCTCGTGCCTATGATTTGGTCGCTAATGGCTGGGAACTTAGTTCAGGTTCTATTCGCATTCATTCCAGAGATTTGCAGGAACAAGTACTTTTGACTCTGGGACTAACGCTTGAGGAAGCACGAACAAAATTCGGTCATATGTTAGATGCATTTGAGTTCGGCACGCCACCCCACGGAGGATTTGCTCCTGGAATAGATCGAACAGTGGCTCTATTCGCGGGTGAAAAGGACATTCGAGAAGTGATCGCTTTTCCGAAAACGAAATCCGCATCAGATTTGTTGATGGGTGCCCCCTCGAATGTTTCGAGCGAACAATTGTATGAAGTGCATAACACTACAAATTCTTCGGAATAGAGGATCGCGGTCGTTGTGCATTTTTTCAAGCTAAAATAGTATTGAAACAGAGAAATAAATAAGCCACTAATTCGGCTTCACATGGTAATGGGGGATGGCCCGATGTCTTCACGTCAGCTGTCTGGAATTTTATTAGGCGTGGTCGGAATCTTGGTACTGGCTATAGGTGGTCTCAGTGCGATTCTTTTACTACAGGGTGGTGAAGCGCAAATATCTACCTCTACTGAAACTCAGGGTCTGAGTTCCTCAGCGGAAATCGATACAGCAAACCGTGAGTTGCGACTGCCCGGGAGTGAACCTGTGACGCTCGATCCACACCTCGTAACCGACGCTAGTTCAGGCGAGTATATAGTTGAGATTTATAGTGGCCTTGTGACTATGAATGCTGAACTCGAGATTGTGCCTGACTTGGCCGAGAGCATTGAAATTAGTTCGGATGGACTGGTCTATGTCTTCTCTCTGAGAGAGGATGCCAAATTTCATGATGGTCGAGTAGTCACGGCAGAAGATGTGGTTTGGTCGATTCAACGTGCTGCCTCCCCAGAGTTGCGTTCGACAGTAACACTTGAATACCTGAAAGATATTGTCGGTGTTAAAGAATATTACTATGGACTGAATACAGAATTGGCGGGTGTTGTAGCGCTTGATGAGCGCACCGTTCAGATCACGATTGATAGTCCCAAACCCTATTTTCTAGCTAAATTGACTTATCCGTCGGCTTTTGTAGTGGATCGATCACAGATTGAATCTAATCGTAACTGGGTTAGAGCTCCAAACGCGACGGGTCCATACAAACTTGCTGAATGGAATCTCGGTGAGTGGAGTATTCTTGAAACCAGCGAGCACCATTATCTTGGATTGCCATCCGTTCACAGAGCGGTCTATACGTTGGCTGGAGGCAGTGCCCTTACAAGGTTTGAGAATGATGAGCTCGATGTGGCTTATATTAGTATTAACGATATAGATCGGGCCCGAGACCCTTCTTCAAGTTTATACAAGTATTATCAGTTTACTCCTTCAATGTCAGTCTCATATATTGCCTTTAATGTGACACAGGCACCTTTTGATGATGTTCATATCCGTCGGGCGATGGCAATGGCTATAGATCGCGGAACGATTGCTGAGGTTACTTTTAATGGAATGATATTGCCTGCGACGGGGATTCTTCCGCCAGGGGTTTTTGGTTATACCGAAACTGACAAAACCTTGCCATATGATCCTGAGGCTGCGCGAGACGAATTTGCAAAAAGTAAATATGCTAATTCAAATATGCCGCCCATTGTATATACCGAGACTGGCGGTGGCGCATCTGCGGGATTAGACACCCAAGCGTTCATCGAACAATGGCGCCAAGTACTGGGACTTGAAATAGAAGTTAGGCAGGCTGACTGGGCGAGCTTTTTGGATCTAATCGATTCGAATTCGGCGCAGATGTGGGGTATAGGATGGTCTATGGACTACCCAGATCCAGAAAATATACTTGATATCAAACTTCACGGAGAAAGTCGGGAAAATAACACCCTGTTTTCTTCTTCGACGATTAATGAACTGTTGGAGAAAGCTCGAACAAATCTTTCGGTGTCAGAGAGAATTGCTCAGTATCAAGAGGCTGAGTCGTTACTGATTCAGGCTGCGCCTTGGATACCTCTCTGGTTTGGAAGTAATCATGTGGTAGTCAGTGAAGCCATCGAAGAATGGTTCGAACCACCTATGACATTACCGAGGCTTCAGCATATTAAATTAAAAGACTGAAGTATATTTCATATAGGGTGCTCGAATGCTGCAGTATGCGATTCGCCGAATCTCAGTTCTTCCACTACTCCTTTTAGTTATAACGTTTTCTACTTTTTATTTAACTCGATGGGGTCCCGGCGATCCTATTTCTGTAATAGCTGGACAGGTTAGAGACCCTGAAGTCTTGGCACAAATTCGAGAAGCAGAAGGATTGAACGATCCCATATATATTCAATATGTTCGGTGGTTAGGTGATGCAAGTCGAGGTGATTTCGGCGAAAGCTATATACGGCGAGGTTTTACTACCTGGGAAGTAATTTCGCCGCGGCTTTGGGTTACGGGGCAACTTGGATTGGCGGCACTGGTCGTTATCTTTCCAATCGGAATTTTTGCTGGGGGATTGGGTGCACGCTTTCGGGGTAGTTGGGCTGACCCGACAATCACACTTTCGCTACTATTTGCTGCCGCAATACCAGGAATTTTGGTAGTAGCTGTATTGCAATGGCTATTTGCTGTTCAGTTGTCTCTGTTACCAGTTGGCGGTTGGGGAGGCTGGATTGATATTTATTGGATAGCCGGGATAGTGGCGGTACCTATTCCAGATCCACATATTTACATTCCACTTACTGCCTATACGCTGGGTGGTTTTGTTGGAGTCGCTCGTTTGGTGCGTGCTACTGTTCTTGAAGTGAACCGAACTGATTATGTCAGGACAGCCAGAGCAAAAGGCCTCAGCGAAAGTACCGTTCAGCGTCGTCATGTACTGAGAAATTCTCTTCTACCATTGGTGACAGTGGTAGCATTTTCACTTGCCGGAATTATAGAAGGCTCAATTATTGCTGAAACTTTACTTGGAATCCCAGGGATAGGTTCTTTTCTTTTTCAGGCTATCGGTAGCCGTGACTACAATGCCATTCAAGCACTAACGGTTATTTATTCTGCCACTTTTATAGTAATGAATCTTGTGGCTGATCTAGCATATAGCCTTGTCGATCCGAGAATCCAAGTCGGTGAAACCTCATGAATATGACAGATTCTGAGATGAATTCTCGATCAGCTATTGATTTAAATAAGAAGTCGATGAGCCTGACGGCGGCTGTTTGGGCAAGATTTCGTAGGAAACGGTTGGGCGTGCTTTCTCTGATCATCGTTGTCAGTTTGTTCACGATAGGAATTTTAGCGCCAGTTTTGTCACCCTATGACTACCGTGAAACAGATCTTACGTCGGCGTTACTTTCTCCTGGTTCAGATGGACACCTTTTGGGTACTGACCGGTTAGGACGCGATCTACTCACCCGTACAATTTACTCAATACGCACAACGGTCATAATTACTGCGGTCACGGTGTTTACCGGTGGCCTTTTGTTGGGACCTGTTCTGGGGCTTTTGGCAGGTTTTTTTGGCAGATGGACTGACGTATTGATCTCAAGAATAGGGGAAATTTTGTCGAGTCTACCAGCATTGCTTATGATGATTTTGATTAATGCGACTCTCGACGAACGTCTCAGAGTTCAGATTAGAAACTTTGAAGATTGGTCTGGAATCGACGGTTTGATATCGACAGGAGCGTACTCGTATTTCCTAGTATTTGGTACTCTTTCGCTATTTTTCTGGGTAGGATCGATGCGAATTGTCAGAGCCCAAGTGTTGAGTATTCGCGAATTGGATTACATAACAGCAGCTGAGGCCCTGGGTGCTACGCCAGTTAGAATTCTGAGCCGCCATATTTTTCCGAATGTAGCGTTTCTGATTATTCTCGGTGTTTCATCAGCGCTCGCCGGAATCGCAGGTAGTGAACTGGTTCTGACCTGGGTAGGAGTGGGCGTTCAACCCCCCATGCCGTCGTTTGGGTCGCTACTGTTTGAGGGTAGTGGGGCACGCACAGTCAGAGCATATCCACATTTGCTCTTGGTTCCTGGAACTATTGTGACTCTGCTGCTTTTTTGCTTTGTTTTATTAGGTGACGCAATAAATGATGCTTATCGTGGGGATTGATTCGTTGACCGAATGCTGTGATAGGATCAAGAGTCGTCTCATTAGAGACGACTTTATTTTGACTGGTGAAAGACTTGAGGAATAATAATGACAGCAATAACATCCGAACGACTCCCGGACTCTTTAATCTCGTTAGAAATTGAGGTTGAACCTGAACGAGTTGAAAAGTCAATGGAAAAAGCTGTTCGAAAAATTTCACAGCAGGTAAAAATTAAAGGATTTAGACCAGGTAAAGCTCCTAGACGTGCTGTTGAGGCATTCGTGGGTGAGGAGCAAGTATTTGCGACAGCAATTGATGAGCTATTGCCACTGGTTGTCGAAGAAGCGGTTAAAGAAGAAGGAATTGACATCGTTGGTCCAGCTGAGGACGTGGACTTAAAGTCTCGAGATCCGTTGGTTATTGTTGCTAAGATGCCTATCACCCCAACGGTAGATCTTGGTGAGTATCAAGCTTTACGCGCTCCCAAACAAGATCTGGATGTTACTGAAGAGCAGAAAATTGAAGCTATTTTAAATGTTCAGAGGCGATTTGCTGTTCTGGAGCCAGTTGATCGATCGGTCGCGTGGAATGATTTTATCAGAGGTGATTTTAGGGTAGAAATTCCCGAACGTGAGAACGACTCTGGTGCAACAGATGAGGCGGTCGATCAAAGCGAGGAAGATACGGAGTTCCCCGTGCGAGAGAATGAAGTAGCTCTGTTGCCCGGCCTAGCGGAACAATTGATTGGCTTGAATGTCAGTGAAGATGATCAAGTAATCGAGTATGAGCTTAATGCGGAAGACTTACCTGAGGCTCTGATAGGGAGAAGTGCAAAATTCACAATTGTGATTAAAGAGATCAAGGAAGAGACACTTCCTGAGGTCAACGATGAGTTTGTTGTTTCTCTTGATGAAGATGGGATCACTACTGTTTCTGAACTAAAAGCGAGCCTTACAAAGCAGTTGCAGGAAAACATTGACGCAAAAATAAAGACTGATTATAGAGAAGAGATCCTTGATCTCCTCCTTGCAACGGCATCTATCGAGTATCCAAATGTTCTTGTGGAAAGAGCGATCGATCAAATGATTGATCGTGAGTCGAATCACGCCTCACATACGCAAGAAGGATTGGAGCAATGGCTGGAATCAATTGGTCAGAGTGAGGAAGAAGTTCGCTCAGCTCTTCATGACAATGCAACTATAAGCCTTAGGCGCGAACTTGTTCTCAGTGAGTTATCGACAGTCGAAAAAATTGAAGTAGATGCTGAAGCAGTTGATGAGCAAATTGACGCTGCTATTGAATCGATTACCAGTGGTCAAGAAGGCCTAGAGGCGCAGGCTAGACAACTGATCGATACCCCAGATTACCGACGAACCTTGGCGAGTCAGCAAGTTATTGATAATGCGCTTGCAAGACTTGAAGAGATTTGTACAGCTGAGTCTCAAACTTTAGTCAAAGATGACGACTCATCGGCTGAAAAGCCGAAGGCTTCCCGACGAGGGTCTCGTAGAAGTAAAACAGCCGCGACTGATGAGGCTGTATCCGAGAATACTGAACCAAGCTAAAGTTAAATAACGGGCCGCTAATATAACGAAAAGGAAATGCCATGACTTATCAACCACCGCGACTTCAGGATTTTTCTGAAAGTTTTCTAACTCCTCAAAATATTGTCCCTATGGTGGTTGAGCAGACTGCTCGAGGTGAGCGAGCCTATGATATTTATTCTCTTTTACTTAAGGAACGAATAATTTTCTTAGGAACTGCGATCGATGATCAGGTTGCAAATACCATTGTTGCTCAGCTCTTATTTTTGGATCGCGAGGAGCCCGACCGCGATATATCGATATATATTAATTCCCCAGGTGGGATGATTTATGCCGGATTGGCAATTTTTGACACTATGAATTTGATTCGCGCAGATGTGAGTACGATCGCGGTTGGCGTTACAGCATCTATGGGAACTGTGCTTTTGTCAGCAGGAGAAAAAGGCAAACGATTTGCTCTTCCTAATTCAACTATTCATATGCATCAAGCTCTTGGTGGCGGATCTGGACAGGCGTCGGATGTCGAAATTCAGGCTCGAGAGCTTATTCGAAACAATGAAAAAATTCGACAAATTCTTGCGGACGCTACTGGCCAGTCGATGGAGCAAATTAAGCAAGATACAGATAGAGATATTTACCTCACGGCTGATGAGGCTAAGGAGTATGGGCTAGTTGACGAGTTATTGCAGAAAGTTTCCGAATAACTTTTGATTTTTATGGGTAACAAGATTGATGGGTATGCGTTAACTTCAGAGTGGAGAATAAACTCTGCCAAGGAAGCGATGAAACCTAATGACCACAGGGGCTAGTAATAAACGCGGTAGAACGCAGTATCACTGTTCGTTTTGTGGGAAAAATCAAGATCAGGTTAATCGACTGATTGCGGGTCCGGGATCAGTATATATTTGTAATGAATGCGTAAAACTCTGTCAAGACATCATTACTGAAGAGGAAAATCCGATAGTTGAGACTCTCAATGAGACCGACTCGACCGCCGAGTTTTCTTGGACACCTGAGCAAATAGTGAATATTCTGGATGATTTTATAGTCGGACAGGAACAGACCAAGAAGATATTGGCTGTTGCAGTTTATAACCACTACAAGCGAGTCGACGCAAAGTGGGATTCGGATATTGAGTTAGACAAGTCAAATATTTTATTGATTGGCGGCACTGGGACTGGTAAAACCGAGTTTGCACGCACACTGGCTAGGATTTTGGAAGTTCCCTTTTCAATAGCGGATGCAACCGCGCTCACGGAAGCGGGCTATGTTGGTGAAGATGTGGAGAATATTCTTTTACGCCTCTTGGAGGCTGCTGATTTCGATATACAACGGGCGGAAAGAGGAATTATCTATATTGATGAAATCGATAAGGTTTCTCGTAAGACTGATAACCCGTCGATTACACGAGATGTTTCAGGTGAGGGCGTTCAGCAGGCATTACTCAAGATTATTGAAGGGGTAGTCGCGTCAGTTCCACCGCAGGGGGGCCGAAAGCATCCGCATCAGGAATTTCTACAATTTAATACGTCAAACGTTTTATTTATCTGTGGTGGTGCCTTTGAAGGACTGGAAGATGTGATTGGCCGCCGGCGAGGCATTACCAACCGACCTCTTGGGTTCGACACAGTTAACTCGTCTGAAGTGACCAAAGAAATTGAAAAGGCTGAGATACTAAAACACGTGACACATGATGATCTTTTGCAATATGGCTTAATTCCTGAATTTGTAGGACGTCTTCCAGTAATTTCAACTTTGACACCTCTTGATTTGGAGATGATGACTAATATTCTTACCCAACCCAAGAATGCTGTTTTAAAACAATTTCAGCACATGTTTAAAATTGATGGGGTTGAACTTCAGATTACTGCCGAGGCACTGACAGCGGTCGCAGAAAAAGCATTGGGACAACGTACAGGAGCTCGTGGCTTAAGAACAGTTCTTGAACAAATTCTTATGGAAACCATGTTTGAGATTCCGAGCCGTACCGATATCAAGACATGTGTCATAACGAGTGAAACAGTCGAGGATAACCAACGGCCACTACTGATGACTGTATCTGACGCAGATGCATTTGAAGAATCTAAATCAGCTTAGAGTTTGCGATGAGTTTTTGAGAACTATTGGATCGAAGATACGAATCCGGCTTGATCAGTTGCTGGTGGAACAAGGCTTAGTATCCGGTAGAGATCGCGCGCGTGCGTTTGTCCTTGCACGTGAGGTTGCAGTAGATGGAGTAACTGTGGCGCAACCGAGCATGCGCGTTTGGTCTGATTCAGAATTAACATTAATTGAGAAACCTCGCTATGTCTCACGTGGCGGGGATAAATTAGCTCATGCATTGTTAAGGACGGCGATAGAAGTTAAAGGTAAGAGCTGCCTGGATATTGGTGCTTCGACGGGTGGATTTACTGATTGCCTTTTGCAGAATGGAGCCGCCCATGTGTTGGCTGTTGACGTCGCTTATGGCGAATTGCACATGACCTTACGCAATGATCGACGTGTAACTATTTTTGAGCGTACTAACGCTCGAAATTTACCTAATTTTGATAAGATTATTGACTTTGCTGTAATGGATGTGTCATTTATTTCGGCCAAGAAAATACTTCCCTCACTTTTCGAGGCGATTAGGCCAGAAGCAGAGATATTGATACTTGTTAAACCTCAATTTGAAGCGAACCGATCAGAAATATTAAAAGGCGGGGTAGTCCGAGATTCGAGAGTTCACGCGCGCACGGTTTTGGAGATAGGAATTTATGCTATGGAGTTAGGCCTGCGAATTAACGGAATTATTCGCTCCCCATTGAAGGGACCAGCTGGAAATATGGAGTTTTTCCTTAGATTATTAAAACCAAAGGGCGAGCCTAGATAGTCGGTACGAGAAATTCATATAGGATTGTTTAATGACTTTAAAAAAATCACTTACTGCTGCAACTGCATTTCCTGCCCCCTCCAAGATTGGGCTCTGTTTTCCTGAACACTTTTCAGAGGCAGAGGAGATTTGCGCGGGAGTAAACAAGTGGTTAGGGCAATATGCTGTCAGTGTGTGGACACTGCCACTTCCGCAGTCATTCTCTGAGACAGTCAGAGAAAAACTTTCAAGTTCCATTGAGGAGACCGATCTTCTGATTTGTGTCGGAGGTGATGGTACTGTGCTGAAGGCATTCGAGCTTGTCTCGTCACGTAATATACCGGTACTTGGTATAAGGCTGGGCCGACTTGGCTTTTTGGCAGAAGTGATTGAATCAGAAATCAGACAAACCCTCAGAGAAGTTATGGAAAATCGATCATTATTATTTGAAAGAAATTTAATTGATGGCTTGGTGGTGGGTCGCGGTGCGTCGTTTTCAGCGTTAAATGATATTGTTATTGGCCGTGATTCAATAGGCAGTACAATCTCGATGCTAGCGGAAATTGACGGGACACTAGTTGCCGAGTACCGAGCTGATGCTGTGATTATTGCCACGGCGACCGGATCTACGGGGTATTCATTATCTGCGGGTGGTCCGATTTTACATCCATCCGAACGTTCGATTTTGATGACGCCCGTCGCTCCTCACCTAACAAGATCTAATAGTCTAATAGTTCCGCCTCAATCTGAAATCAAGTTAACTTTAGTTCGAGGAAATGAAAATGGCGCACTTCTTAGTTTTGACGGTATTCGT
>Ga0066372_10000470_pt1 | contig 15060 bp, 14 predicted proteins | sample Knorr_S15_td_250_FD_77011 | JGI IMG/M metagenome (GOLD analysis project Ga0066372, IMG submission 77011) | Marine microbial communities from Southern Atlantic Ocean transect - Knorr_S15_td_250_ad_251m_LV_A | ecosystem: Environmental > Aquatic > Marine > Oceanic | place: Southern Atlantic ocean... | reverse complement strand
TGAAGAAATAAAGCTTTGTAACCTTTATTCTCTAAATTTAGTAGTTCTAAAGCTAATAATCGAGCTTTATTCATTATTTCAACAAAATCTTTACTTCTATGAGAGATTTCTATTAATGATAATCCTGAATTGTTTAATTCTTTTATAGCTTCAGAAGCATTTCTCATTACTCCGTCTGGAAGTATACTTGGTCCTGCACTAAAATTATGTTTTCTCATATTTAAAAGGCTTGCAAATTAATCAAAATGATTTGTAAAAAATGTTAAATTTCAAATAATATATCATCAGATTTTTAACAAAAAATTTAGTGTATCGATATTATCTGCATAATCATTAATTTTTGGCTTTTGACTTGAACCAAATGAAATGGAATTAGATAAGTTAGAATTACTAACTATACACTGTAAAGAATTAGAATTTATTTTAATGTATTTTTCAATTTCTTTGATTGAATGGTATGTCTCATAAAACAAACATGCAATTGGTGAGCCGAGCTTGTTATCCTTCTTTAAAATAAGAAAACCATTTTCGATAAATTTCTGCTGACTCATTAAATAAACAGCTTTGTTATAGTCATAATTGTTAACGTATCTATTGTGTTTTATTATTTCTTTAAACTCAAAGAATGATTCAAATAGCAAATCAAAACTATAATTTTTAGGAACAAATATTTTTGAAACATTTCTACATCCCATTCCAAAATAATTAAAGATATCATTACCTAAATCAATTAGATTTTCTTTGCTTTCATTACCGTCTAATACAGCAATTGAATGACGATTTTTTCTTAATAATTTAGGATACTTTTTAAAATAATATTCAAAATATTTAAACGAAGAATTATTTCCTGTTGCAATAACCCCGTCAAAGTTTTTTAATGGCTTATCTGTAAATTCTATATCCTTTTTAAAACCAGGTGAAATAAAGTCTAAAAAATCAATTACAACTGGTAATAGAATTTTGTCGTCAGAGGACATTTTTATTAAACATTTATAGTTTAAAATGTTTGCGCATATAAAATCATGAAATCCAACTAAAGGAATATTTCCGGCCATGATAATGGCAATAGTATTATTTGAACAATCTTTTAGATTATAATTATCTATCCATTTTGAAATCTTTTCTGTAGTTAATTCCTTACTCCAGTTTTTAAATGAAAGCAAACAATTTTCTCTCGTAAACCAGTTGTTATATTTATAAGCTTCATTAATTTTTTTATCAAAAACAGTTGTCCATTCATTATACTTAGAATCTTCTTTTTGACTAGAAATATCACAAAAAAGTTCTCCTAGTTTATTAAAAGCATCTATTCTTTGATATATTGTTATCATTAAATTTGTTAAGAATATTTATTAAATTATTTTTGCATGCAAATCTATAGAAAGATCTTTTAAGAACCATGGCTATTAAGATTACAGATGAATGTATAAATTGTGGTGCTTGTGAACCGGAATGCCCTAATACTGCTATATATGAGGCTTCCTACGAATGGAAATATTCTGATGGCACTAGTTTGTCTGGTGATATCATATTACCAAATGGAACTTCTGCTAATGCTGATCTTGAACAAGAACCAATTTCAGATGAATTTTATTTTATTGCATCAAACAAGTGTACTGAGTGTGTTGGTTTTCATGAAGAACCTCAATGTGCTGCGGTTTGTCCTGTAGATTGTTGTATTCCTGATGAAAAAAACGAGGAAAGTGAAGAATTTCTTCTGGGAAAACAAAAATTTATGCACCCTGAAAACTAATATATGAAAGCTGGGATTGTTGGACTTCCTAATGTTGGAAAATCTACTTTGTTTAATTGTTTATCTAATGTTAAAGCTCAAAGCGCAAATTTTCCTTTTTGTACTATAGAACCCAACATAGGGATTATAAATGTCCCAGATTCAAGGCTTGAAAAACTTGAGCAGCTTGTTAATCCTGAAAAGGTAATTCCAGCTACTGTTGAAATATTAGATATAGCTGGTTTGGTTAAAGGTGCTAGTAAGGGTGAAGGTTTAGGTAATCAATTTTTAGCTAATATAAGGGAGACTGATGCGATAATTCATGTTATAAGATGTTTTGATGATGATAATATTGTTCATGTAGAAGGTTCTGTTGATCCTGTAAGAGATAAAGAAATTATAGATCTAGAATTACAGTTAAAGGATTTGGAAACAGCAGAAAAAAAACATGAAAAATTAAATAGACTTGTGAAAACAGGAAATAAAGAAGCTATTAAAGAATCTGTTGTATTAAATAGAATAATAGGTCATTTACGAGGCTTTAATCCCGTTAGAAGTTTAGATTTTTCAGATGATGAAAAAAAGTTTGCTGATTCAATTCAATTAATTACAAGTAAACCTATTTTATATGTCTGTAATGTAGATGAATCATCTGTTATAAATGGAAACAAATATGTCGATGATTTAAAACGTTCGTTAAATGATAAAAATGCTGAATTAATAATTCTAGCTATTGGTACTGAAGCAGATATTAATGAATTGGAGAATTATGAGGATAGAAAAGCATTTTTGTTAGACATTGGTTTATCTGAACCAGGATCATCCAAACTTATTAAAAAAGCCTATGACTTATTGAATCTTCAAACTTACTTTACAGCTGGAATTAAAGAAGTTAAAGCTTGGACAATTAAAAAAGGAATGACTGCTCCAAAAGCTGCTGGTGTTATACATTCTGATTTTGAAAAAGGTTTTATTAAAGCGGAAGTTATTTCATATGAAAATTATATTCATTATGGAAATGAATCAAAAGCCAGAGAAGCAGGCAAGTTAAATGTTGAGGGTAAGGATTATGTTTTAATAGATGGAGATATAATGCATTTTAGATTTAATGTTTAAAAAAGATTTCAACAACCCTACATCTCTTATTGTTAATTAATTTATTTCTACACCATTTTATTATTTTTATTGAAGCACTATCTTAGCCCCTTAGCATATTAAATGGTTGTTTCATCAAATTATACTGAAGACAATATAAGATCACTTGACTGGAAAGAGCATATTAGAATGCGTCCAGGAATGTATATTGGCAAATTGGGTGATGGTTCATCACCTGATGATGGAATATATATTTTACTTAAAGAAATTTTAGATAATTCTATAGATGAGTTTGTGATGGGTGCTGGAAAAACTATTGAAATTTCTATATCAGATTCTGGTGTTTTTGTAAGAGATTATGGAAGAGGTATTCCTCTTGGAAAAGTCGTAGACGTTGTTTCAAAAATGAATACTGGAGGAAAATATGATACAAGAGCGTTTAAAAAAGCAGTTGGTCTTAATGGAGTTGGTACAAAGGCAGTAAATGCACTTTCTTCTATTTTTAAAGTAGAATCTTGCAGGGATGGAAAATTAAAAGCTGTTACTTTTGAAACTGGAAACTTGCTTGAAGATGGACCTCTTGAAGAAACTTCGAGAAGGAAAGGTACAAAGGTTTATTTTAAACCTGATGATTCTATTTTTAAACATTATAAGTATAGAGCAGAGTATGTCTCAAAAATGCTCAAATATTATGTTTATCTAAATCCAGGCTTAACCATTGTTTTTAATGGAGAAAAATATTTTTCTGATAATGGACTTAAAGATTTATTAGAAGATAATAATGATGTTGAAAAATTATTATACCCTATAATTCATTTAAAAGGAGATGATATAGAAATAGCATTAACACATAGTAGGATTCAGTATAGTGAAGAATACTATTCTTTTGTAAACGGTCAACATACCACTCAAGGAGGAACCCATCAATCTTCATTTAGAGAATCTTTAGTTAGAACAATTAGGGACTTTTATGGAAAACAATATGATGCTTCAGACATAAGAAAATCTATTATTGCTGCTATTAGTATTAAAATAATGGAACCTATTTTTGAATCCCAAACTAAAACTAAATTAGGATCAACTGAAATGGGAGGAAAATTACCTACAGTAAGATCTTATATCAATGATTTTGTTACTAAATATTTAGACAATTATTTACATAAAAACCCTGAAACAGCAGAAAGAATTCAAAAGAAAATTATTCAAGCAGAAAAAGAACGTAAGGAGCTTTCAGGTATAAGAAAGCTTGCAAGAGAACGAGCTAAAAAATCCAGTCTTCATAATAAGAAATTGAGGGACTGTAGGGTTCATTTGAATGATATGAATAAGGAAAATAGATTAGATTCAACTCTTTTTATTACAGAGGGTGATTCTGCAAGTGGATCCATAACAAAGTCTAGAGATGTAAATACACAAGCTGTTTTTAGTTTAAGAGGTAAACCTCTTAATTCTTACTCTATGACTAAAAAAATAGTATATGAAAATGAAGAGTTTAATTTACTACAAGCTGCATTAAATATTGAAGAAAGTATTGAATATTTAAGATATAATAATATTGTAATTGCAACTGATGCTGATGTAGATGGAATGCACATTAGATTGTTGTTAATCACTTTCTTTTTACAGTTTTTTCCTGAACTTATAAAAGAGGGACATTTGTTTATTCTCCAAACACCTCTGTTTAGAGTTAGAAATAAAAAAGAAACTATTTATTGTTATTCTGAAAAAGAGAGGATAGAAGCAATTAATAAACTAGGAAATAAACCAGAAATAACAAGATTTAAAGGTTTAGGTGAAATATCGCCAAATGAATTTAAGCATTTTATTGGAGAAACTATAAGATTAGATCCCGTTATGCTTGACGAAAATTTTAATATAGAGAACTTATTGTCTTTTTATATGGGAAAAAACACGCCTGATAGACAGAAATTTATAATTGAAAATCTTAAAGTAGAACTTGATAGAATAGATTCATAAATGGAGGAAGAGTATTTAGATTCAAATAATTTAAACGAAGAAGATCTTGAAGATTCATTAACCAGAGTATCTGGAATGTATAAGGACTGGTTTTTAGATTATGCTTCTTATGTAATTCTGGAGCGTGCTGTACCTTCAATTGAAGATGGTTTTAAGCCTGTTCAAAGAAGGATTCTTCATTCAATGAAAGATTTAGATGATGGACGTTTTAATAAAGTTGCCAACATAGTTGGTCATACAATGCAATACCATCCTCATGGTGATGCGAGTATAGCTGATGCAATGGTTCAGATTGGTCAAAAAGAACTTTTAATTGAAACTCAAGGTAATTGGGGAAATATATTAACTGGAGATAGGTCAGCTGCTTCTAGATACATAGAAGCAAGACTTTCCAAATTTGCCTTAGAAGTAGTTTTTAGCCCTAAAATAACAAATTGGCAATCTTCATACGATGGAAGAAGAAAAGAGCCAATTAACCTACCTGTAAAATTTCCTTTATTATTAGCTCAAGGGGGAGAGGGAATAGCTGTTGGTTTATCTACAAAGATTTTGCCTCATAACTTTATAGAATTAATTGACTCCTCTATTAAATGTTTAAAAGGTAAAAAGTTTACTGTTTTTCCAGATTTTCCTACATCAGGAATAATGGATATTAGTAACTATAATGATGGTCTTAGAGGTGGAAGGGTTAAGGTGAGAGCAAGAATAAATCAATTAAATAAAAACACTTTAGTCATTAGTCAAATTCCCTTTTCTACTACAACATCCTCTTTAATAGATTCAATTGTTAAAGCCAATGATAATGGAAAAATTAAAATAAAGAAAATTGAAGATAATACAGCAAATAATGTCGAAATATTAGTTCATCTTCCTACAGGTGTTTCTCCCGATAAAACAATTGATGGTTTGTTTGCTTTTACTTCATGTGAAACTTCAATTTCTCCTTTGGGTTGTGTTATAGAAAACAACAAGCCGTTATTTGTTGGTGTTTCTGAAATTTTAAAAAGATCAACAGAGCACACTAGTGAATTATTAAAACTTGAGTTAGAATACAAAAAAGGAGATTTTGAAAACCAATGGCATTATGCTTCTCTAGAGAGGATTTTTATTGAAAATAGAATCTATCGTGATATAGAGGATATTGATACTTGGGAAGGTGTAATTAAAACAATTTCGGATGGTTTACAGCCATTTATTGATAGATTAAAAAGAGAGATTATAGAAGATGATATAATAAGACTAACAGAGATTAAAATTAAAAGAATTTCCAAATTTGATATTGATAAAGCTAAATTGAAAATTGAGTCTATAGAATCTGAATTAGAAAAGATAAATTATAATTTAAGCAACCTTACAGATTTTGCGATAAATTATTTTAGAAATTTAAAATCTGTTTATGGAAAGGGTAAAAAAAGAAAGACGGAGATCAGAATTTTTGCTGATGTAGATGCTAAGAAAGTTGTGGTTAAAAATTCAAAACTTTATGTAAATAGGGAAGAAGGTTTTATTGGCACATCTATTAAAAAAGATGAGTTTGTAGAGGAATGTTCAGATATAGATGATATAATTGCTTTTACACAAAATGGTGAAATGATGGTCAGTAAAGTTGATTCTAAGAAATTCATTGCAAAAAATATAGTACATGTAGCTGTATTTAAAAAGAAAGACAATAGAACAGTTTATAACATGATATATAGAGATGGGAAGAAAGGAACTTCTTATATAAAAAGATTTAGTGTAACTGGTATTACTAGAGATAAAATGTATAACCTAACAAGAGGAACTGGAGGCACTAAAATTCTTTATTTTTCAGCAAACCCTAATGGTGAAGCTGAAATTGTAAATGTTATTTTAAGACAATCTGGTTCAATTAAAAAATTAAAATGGGAATTAGATTTTGCTGACCTAGAAATAAAAGGGAGAGGTTCAAAGGGGAATATAGTAACAAAATACACTGTTAATAAAATAGAATTTAAAGAAAAAGGGTTATCTACATTAAAACCAAGGAAGATTTGGTTTGATGAAACTATCCAAAGACTTAATGTTGATAATAGGGGAGAGATATTAGGAGAATTTAAAGGAGATGACTTATTACTAATTGTACAGCAAAAAGGTATACTTAAAACTATTAAACCTGATTTAAATATGCATTTTCCTGAGGACATGATTATTCTTGAGAAATGGATTGTTGAAAAGCCAATATCAGTGATCTATTTTGATGGGAATAAAGACAAATATTTTATAAAACGCTTTATTGCTGATAATAGAAAGGTAGAACAACAATTTATTCCTACTGGTTCTAAAATTCAACTTGAGATGGTTTCTTCAGACTGGAAACCAGTTATAGAAATAATTTTTTCAAAGACATCCAAAGGAACAAGAGTTAATTTAACTCAAAATATTGAAGAGTTGATAAGTATTAAAGGAATTAGAGCAAAAGGAAATCAGCTTTCTTCTCATAAGATCAAAAACATTAATTTGTTAGATCCTATTCCTTATACTCCGCCAGAGAAAACACCAGTAATGGAACTTGAAGTTAATGATGAGGTTAATGTTCAGAATGAAACTGTCTTAAATGAAGAAAATTCAATAAACAATAAAGAGGGACAAACAGAATTAGAATTTTAGCTAATTGCTAATACTGGGATATTCATTATTTAATCAGAAATTTTTCGAGCTTTTCCTCTATTCTTATTTTTTACATCCCCTACAAATGAATATTCAAAAACATATTCATCGTTAGAGGTACTGAGAATCTTCATTTGTACAGGTTTCCCCTCAGATAAATTTTTAGGATTTATTTTTTTTAAAATACATTCACACTCAGAGACCCAATTAACATAGGAAGAGTCAATTTTATTGTTAAAATAATCGATTTCAAGATCATTAGATCTTATAAAAGTTGTTTTTAGGGTGTCTCCTTTAGAAGAAATAGATTCAAATTCAAAGGTTCCTGATTGGAAGTTCTTACAGTTTCTTTCTTGATTGTAGCAAGAAAAAAAGAAAAGAACTACAATTACATACTGTAGCTTCATATTTAAAGATAATCTAATTTTTAAAAATTTTATAACTTTCATCAGTATAAAAGAACACAATTTTTTCTAATTCTTTCTCTGTTAGGTCAATATTTTTAATTTCTTTGGAAATAGGAGTAGAGGAGTTAGTTTCCTTGCTTATTCCAACAGAATTATAATTATTATCTCCATTAATAAGCCAGTCTAACGAAATATCTTCAAATGTTTTAGAGATTTTAATAATGAAATCAAGACTAGGTTTGTTTCTTTTACTTAATACGTGTGAAACACTAGATCTTTGTACGCCAATCTTTTCAGCAAATTGGGATGCTGATAAATTCTTAGTTTCTAAGATTTCTAAAAGTCTATTTGTGAATTTTTCCATGTATACAATTGTAAAAATAATAAATTTTTATGACTAAATCAAATTAAATATATACAATTTTAATTAAAGTTTTACTTCAAATTTAATTTATAAAATATTTAAAAACAACATGTTATATGTATTTATTATAAATATGTTTATAAATGTAAATTTTAATATAAAATTTGTATCATTTTATTATTTTAAAATGTTTACAATTGTAATTAATTGTATTACTAAATTTGTATAATTTTTGTTATAAATGGAATTAAAATTTGATAAGTATGATGAATTTAGAATTAAATCTTTATCTGGAAGATATATTACTAATGAATCAATTTTACAATTAACAGAGATACTCTCCTATTCAGAAATCGGTAAAAGCTGTAACAATTTACCCATATATTACCTTAAACTAGGCTCTGGTCCGATTAAAATATTGATTTGGTCTCAGATGCATGGGAATGAATCTACTTCCACTAAAGCACTTTTTGATACTATTTCATATTTTCTTCATATTGATAAGAAATATCTATCTTATTTTACACTTCATATAATTCCGATTTTAAATCCTGATGGTTCTCTGTTGTATACCAGAGAAAATTTTAATAAAATTGACTTAAATAGAGATGCCGCTTCACTGAGTCAGAATGAAAGTATTGTTTTAAGAAAGTTATATAACAAGATTGTACCTGATTTTTGTTTCAATCTTCATGATCAAAGAAGTATATACTCAGTTGCAGATACTAATAAACCTTCTATTTTATCTTTTCTATCTCCTGCGGCAGATCCAAACAAATCTGAAACAAATTCAAGAATTACAAGCATGAAAGTTATTTCATCTATTAATTATAAGTTAAATCAGCTTATAAAGGACCATATATCACGATATAAAGACGATTATAACCCAAACTGTGTTGGAGATACTTTTCAATCTTTAAACACTCCTACACTGTTATTTGAATCAGGTCACCATGAGGATGATTATAATAGAGAAAATACAAGGAAGTATATGTGTTTTGCCTTGATTACTGCAATAATCTCAATAACTACTAATGAATATCAAAAAATAGATTATAAAGAATATTATTCTATACCTGAAAACACAACTTATTTATCTGATATTTTTCTAAGGAATGTTAAAATTAATACAGGTAGTAAAGAATACAGAACAAATATCTCTATCATGTACAATGAGGTTCTTGATGAAATTACTAATACCATCAAATTTGAACCATTTATTGACAAAAAAGGTACATTACAAAATATGTTTGGTCATTATGAATTAGACTTTACTAATAATGATAAAATTTTTAAGAATGATAAGAATTTATTAAAAAATTTAATGTTAAATGTTAATTAATTAAGAATAATTCATCTATTAGTTGATTTATATAAAGATAATTAAATATATTAGCTTTCTTTTATATTTTATCAATAGAAAGGTATGAGTAGAATTATTAGGCTTGATGAAACAGATCGTCAAATTTTAGATATTTTAATTAATAATACTAGAACTGCTTATACTGATATAGCAAAAAAATTAGTTATTTCAGCTGGCACAGTACATGTTAGAGTAAAAAAGATGGAAAATGCTGGAATTATTCAAGGTTCTTCCCTAGTTCTAGACTATAAAAAATTAGGTTATACATTTATTGCTTACATAGGTATTTATTTAAAAGAAACAAGTTACACAAAACGTGTATTGGAAAAATTAAATACAGTTCCATTTGTTACAGTTGCCCATATTACAACAGGAAAATTCAATATTTTTTGTAAGGTTAGAGCAAAAAGTACTGATCATGCTAAAGAAATTATTTTTTCAATTGATGATATTGAAGGAATTTTACGTACTGAAACCATGATTTCTTTAGAAGAAAGCATCAATGATAAGAAACGATTGATGCATAAGATATTCAATGAATTTTAAAATTTCTTACTACAGTAGTAGTTAAAAGATTCTAATATTAGACTGTTATCAACTTTAATATCATACATGGGTTGTCCTATGTCTTTAAGTAATATAAAGTTTACTTTTCCATGACTGTTTTTTTTGTCATAAATAAGAAGTTTAATAATATTATCTATCTCAGATTTAGTAAAATCTACTCTTTTAAAAATTTTTAGAATATGATTTTTAATTTTTTTTAGTTTTTCAATTGGAAAATCAAAAATTTTATTAGAAATAAAAGCTGCTAGAACAATACCAATAGCAATCGCTTCACCATGTAGCAATTTTTTGTTTTTTTCTAAAAAAAGAGATTCAATTGCATGACCTAGAGTATGACCAAAATTAAGTGCTTTTCTTTCTTTTAACTCTTTTCTATCATTAAGAACTATATTGTTTTTTATATCAATTGAGGTTTTAATTGTTTCTAAGCTTTTAAAATCAATAGAATTCTCTCTAGATATTAATTTGTTGAAAAAATTTAGATCAGAAATTAATGAATGTTTAAAAATTTCAGCATATCCACTTATTAGTTCTGATTTATTAAGAGTATCTAAATATAAAGGATCAATTATTACCATCTTAGGGTCATAGAATGTGCCAACCTGATTTTTTAAAACACCTAAATCAATTCCAGTTTTCCCTCCAATAGAAGCATCAACCATTGAAAGTAATGTAGTGGGTATATTTATATAGTTAATTCCTCTTTTGAATGTGCTAGCTACAAATCCTCCTAAATCTCCAACAACTCCTCCTCCCAAATTTATAATTAAACTTTTTCTGTCTCCATTGTTATTTGATAACTTTTTCCATAGAATAAAAGATGAATTAATATTTTTATTTTCTTCTCCAGATTTTGAAACTATGGTTTGATAATCAATGATTTGAATTTGTTTTAAAAATACTTTTAAACAGTGATTATTAGTATTATTATCTAGATGTATAAAAATTGTTGAATAATTTTCAGATTGGACATGATTATATAACTCATTATATCCTTCATCATTAAAAAAAACAGAGTAATTATTAGCCTTTATTTCTTTCATTTACGTAAGCATCTTTTACAAAATAACATCTTTTTTTATTAAAAAACGATGTAAATTAGCATTATAAATATTTTAGCTAATTGAATACTATATTTAGTAATACTAAAGATGCTTTTTCAATAAAAACAGACTTTGAACTTTTACGAGCCCATTTTTTGTTTAAAATAATTGAAAATAGGTTTTTAGTTAAAATAGGTGCCTCAATAATAAATCTTGCTTTAAAATTTTATATCCCAATAACTCCCCTTATAAAGTTTACAGTTTTTAATCATTTTTGTGGAGGTATATCTGAAACGGATTGCAATTCAGTTATAAATAAAATGTATGATAAAAATGTTTGCTCAGTATTAGATTTTTCAACTGAGGCATTTAAAAATGAAACGGAATTTGATAAATGTTTGCAAAAGAAATTGTCAATAATAGATTTTATTAAAAATCGCATAAACATTCCTTTTACTGTTTTTAAACCAACATGTTTAGGAAGAGAAGGTTTGTTTGAAAAAGTTAGTTCTAATCAGAAATTAGATTTAAAAGAAAAGGAAGAATGGAAAAGGGTAAAAATTAGATTTGATGAAGTTTGTCAAAAAGCATTTGAAAATAATGTTAAAGTATTAATTGATGCCGAGGAAGTTTCATTTCAAAAAGCAATTGATGATTTAGCTCTTAAAATGATGATTAAATTTAACAGAGAAAAAGCTATTGTTTATAACACAATTCAAATGTATCGATGGGATCGTTTAGATTACATGAATAATATGTTAAATACTCATTCAGATATAATCTTTGGTTTTAAATTGGTAAGGGGAGCATATATGGAAAAAGAAAGGGAGATTGCAAATAGATTAAAAATTAAATCTCCAATATGTAAAGATAAAGAGTCAACGGATATAAATTTTAATCTTGCTATAGATCTAGTATTTAAAAATCTTGATAGAATAAGTTTTGTTTGTGGTTCTCATAACGAAACTTCTATACTTAAAATATTGAATATGATGAGTAAGAAAAACATTAATAAAAATGATGATAAGATTTGGTTTGGGCAACTCTATGGAATGAGTGATAATATATCATTTAATTTAGGAATAAAAGGATACAATGTATTTAAAGTTCTTCCATTTGGTCCTGTAAGAAATCTAATTCCATATTTAATTAGAAGGGCAGAGGAAAACACTTCAGTTAAGGGGCAAACAGGAAGAGAATTGCAGCTAATTCTTGATGAAAGAAAAAGAAGGAAATTAGAAAAAAATTAAAAAAGTAATCTTTTAAATTTTGCTTTTTTTGAACAGTTTTCAATTTTATAGAAAAAGTCTTTTTTTTCTGTTTTGTTTACCAATACATATGTTTTACACGAATCTAATTCAACATTGCTTTTTGAGAAATCAACTTTGAATTTATCCGTAAAGTTTATTCTACTTATTTCAGAGGTATCAATATCGGAATCAAATAACCAATCTTTTTTTTTGATATCTGCTAGCACTCTTTTGTTTGGAGAATAATTAAAAGTAGCTTTTTTTTTATCCAGAAAATAAAACAAGAATATCATACCAAGCATAAAGCCAAATAAATAAAATAGTAATCTTTTAAAGAAATTCATTTTATGATATTCTTTATGGTTATTCTTCTTTTTTCATTATCAATATAACTTATTTCAACTAAGGTGTAGTTATATTTAAAAACATTTAATAATATTTCTGGCCATTCTATAATTATTAAATTATTATTGTCTAAATATTCTAAAATCCCTAGATTATATATTTCTTTATTATCATCTAATCTAAATAGATCCATATGATATATGGTTGTATTTTTCCCCTTATATTCATTTATTATGCTGAATGTAGGACTACTAACAGTTTCTTTTACACCTAATTCATGACAAATTTGCTTAATTAACGTAGTTTTCCCTGCACCAACTATTCCTTTAATAAAGTAATGATTAGTTTTAGATTCTTTAATGACTAATCTACTAGCTTCAACTATATTTTCCTCAGAATAAACAAGACCCATTCTATTTAGGATTAATTACTATAAATGGTACAATCATTTCTTCAAGAGATACACCTCCATGTTGATATGTGTTTTTAAACATATTAACGTAATTGTTGTAATTATTTGAGTAAACAAAATAAGTGTTTTCTTTTGCAAAAATATAACAACTACTTAAATGATTAGATGGTAATAAATAATTTGAAGGATTATCTAAATTTATTACTTCTTTCTTTTTTGAATGAACCTGTCTAGCTGTTTTATATCTTAAATTGTTTGAAATTTCCTTATCTCCAGAAATTAAAGCAGGTTTATCTACATTAATTGTTCCATGGTCAGATGTAATGATAATTTTGAAACCTAAATCTTTTCCTTTTTTTATTATATCATTTAGTTTGGAGTTTTTATACCAACTTTTGGTTAGTTCTCTATAAGCCTGATCTGTAGGGGCTAATTCTTTAATAAACTTTACATCTTTTTTAGCATGAGACATCATATCTACAAAGTTGTATACTAATACTGTTAAATCATTTGATTTTTCATTATTAAGTCTATCATAAAAAAGATTTCCCTCTTTAGAATTGGAGACTTTAAAGTATTTGTATTTAATTTTGCTTCCTATTCTTAATAATTGATTCTTTAGTAATTCATCTTCATGTCTATTTTTTCCACCTTCATCTATTTCACTTATCCAATAATTGTTATGTATTTTTTTTAATTCTAATGGGCTTAATCCAGAAAAAATAGAATTTCTTGCATATTGTGTTGTAGTTGGTAAAATACTAGAGTATAAAATATCAGTATTTATTTTACAATTTTCAATAACATTTGGTTCTATTGATTTCCATTGATCATATCTAAGATTATCAATCAAAATCATTAGAGTAGGTGTATTTGATTTAATTTCAGGAAGTATTTTATTTCTAAATATATTTATTGATGATAAAAAATCTTTTTTCTCAAGAAGTTTTTGATAATTGATTTCAATAAAGTCAGCAAATAATTTATTTGCTTGTTTTTTTTGTGAATATAATATCTCTAAAACTTCTTTTTCTTGAATATCTCCGAGTTGTAATTCCCAATAAACCAAAATTTTATATAGTTCAATCCAATCTTTATAAGAATTACAGTAATTTATTTTATCATTTATTTCCTGATAATTATTTTGATAGTTAGAAATAACTGTATTGGTAACTAGTTCTTTATTTCTAAAAATTTTAGTTAATGATAACAAAATTTGATTTGGGTTTAATGGTTTAATCAAGTAATCATTAACTCTTAAACCTATTGCATTTTCAATAGTTTCATTATCTGAATTTTGAGAAATCATTATAATAGGAATAAGAGGATAGTTCTCGTTAATTAGATTTATTGATTCAGTTCCTGAAAGACCTGGCATATTTTGATCAATTAAGACAGCATCATAAGCATTCTCTTGAATAAGATTAATTGCTTCAGGTCCACTTTTACAAATATCAATATCATAGCCTTTTTTGTTTAAAAAAAGTATATGAGATTTAAAATGCTCAATTTCATCATCAACCCATAAAATTTTAGTCATTTTTATATTTTATTCTTAATCAAATTTAATCAGTTATATATAAATCCTTCTCATTTTTAAATATAAGATGAAATTAATTCATTTTTCATACTTTTGCCACGATGAAACTAAAAGCCCATAAGATTGCTCAAATGCTCGGGGGAGTAGTTGAAGGAAATGATCAAATATATATTAATAAGCTTTCTGGAATTGAAAATGGAGAAGAACATTCCTTGTCTTTTTTAGGCAATCCCAAATACAATAATTTCTTATATACATCAAATGCTTCAATTATTATTATTGACAAGGATATTAAATTAGAAAAATCTGTTAAATCAACTCTAATAAGAGTAAAAGA
>Ga0066372_10000467_pt1 | contig 15077 bp, 9 predicted proteins | sample Knorr_S15_td_250_FD_77011 | JGI IMG/M metagenome (GOLD analysis project Ga0066372, IMG submission 77011) | Marine microbial communities from Southern Atlantic Ocean transect - Knorr_S15_td_250_ad_251m_LV_A | ecosystem: Environmental > Aquatic > Marine > Oceanic | place: Southern Atlantic ocean... | reverse complement strand
TCCCATGGGAGACGATCCAATCTCTGGGCAGCGCTCAGAGCCTCGTTTAGTTCTCGCAGAAATGCTCCGAAGCCCTGCTTGCGCCTAGCCTGCCGATTGTGAACCTTCTCTGCCTCTTCTCCGGTCAGACCGAACAACTTCTTCAGGACAGTCATCCCGTGCTCATGCCAAAGTGCGACTAGAACCGGGTGGCAGGACGATTCCTCCAGCCTGACAACCTTCTCTTCGAGGCCCAGCACTACGCCGTCCGACCTCACGTGAACACCTCCTTCGAGAGACTTCAGAACACATGCTAGGGCACTACGCTCGTCATCTGTCCCACTCATGTGCTTAAGGAAACCATCTTGGTCGTCACCCGAGAACCAACTGTTGGCAACTACGAACCCATCGTTAATCGAATTGAGAATACTGGCCTTGCAACTCCGAGTCAGAGCGCTGTCCTCCAGAGACATCTTGAGCCATGCCTCTAAGACCTCTTCCAAACGCTCCTGACCCTCCTCGGGCAAAGATCGATCCTCAGGCCACCCCTCTGGGCGCCACATCCACGATGCCTCGCAGATTTCGCCAAGCTTGTTCGGTGGCATCATCGCTATCGCGATGCTCTGAGCCAACGGATTATCTGTTCTCGCCAACGCCCCTTGCGTTATTCCCACTGTCGTTCCATCAACGAAACCAAGTCTCAGCCATCCCTCCTGTGTTACGCTACCGCTTCTCACTGTCTCCTCGTCTAGGCCCACAGTCCACTTGCAATCACTCCCAGACAAATTGACAGAGGTGTTATCCAAGGTCCAATTTATCCACTCAGGAGGAGCGTCAGGACTGGTACCGGTGCAAACGAACCCACCATCCCAGGAGAAGAAGTATTGTCCAGCCTTGGCATGGTCATCCCACACCAGCAGCCTGAGCTTAGTGTGTGTGAAATTCTGAATTCCGACCTGATGACTCTGCTTCCCCTTCCCTCTCCTTAGGTAGCTTGCATTGCCGTAGAGAGGATGCTTGAATACAGATACCGTGGACAAGTCATCCTCCGAGGCTGCTAGTAGGCTACCAGCAAGGGCTCTACAAACAACATCTCCCCTCTCCTTCACCATTCTTCTTCGCAGCCACTTGTCATCATGGCGCTTTGTGGACACGCTTCCGATTTCCCTCAGTGTCAGCGCCATTGGATCCTTTGACCCGAAGAACGAAACCTTGCCCAACTCGCCCACTATGTCAGGCATGAATACCTCAGGATTCTCTCGTAGTGCATCGAGATTGGACTCGAGCCTTCTCCGAATCTCCTTGGAAGCCTGCTTGATACCACGAACACGCAATCTCCTACGACGATTTTTATCCCCCGGGAAGCGAACCTCGGCTGGTGGCTTGGCCATGGTAACGACTTGGCGACAGGAAGCCCCGACTTGAGTTCGTCGCAAGAGCGCTATGCTAGCCTTCGCCTCTCGTAAGCCTCTTTTTCGTTTTCACTCATCTCTGCTGGTAGTATTAGTGTGTGAATCCACCCATCCTCAACCTTGGCCAGTTCACCGAGGTTTCCGGAGACCACACGCTGCCTGCCTGTACCGATGTCACTCAGCAGTATTCCATCCCAGTTCATTACAGGCACCTCCAGACTCTTCTTGCTGCCACAATCCTCAGTGTAGCGTTCTACCATACTTTCTAGGATTAATACAGCCTCTTTGGGTTTCATGGGCTTTGGCGGGTCGAAACCCATTCCCGTCGGATCTAGGTCTAGCAGCACTAGGGTATGCAGGCCCCTGACGTAGTTCGCATCGATCATCTCCAGAGGCGATGTCGCAAGATAGTCACCATATGCGTAAGGAAGCGTGACCTGTCTCCCGAATCGATACGATTGGAGCCCAGACAGTGAGACTGCTAACGAGATTGCGGACATCCCGGGAACAACCTCGAAACCAACGCCTTGCTCGGCACATCTCGCCTCAAGATCGATGTGAGTAGTCGCTTGCATCGGATCACCCACCACCATTAGGGCGATGGGTGCATTTCTGGCCTCACCGAGCAGTCTCTCAGGACTCTCGACTGACGGACGCATCAAACGTTCCCATGGCCCGACCACATCCTCGAGCAAACCCTCCTGTTCGACAGGTAGCACGGCGGTGTATCCCTCTAAATAGCGCTTCTCGCAGCTACGTGCGACGATTCTCGCTCGTTCTGTCATGTGATCTAGGTGGCCCGGGCCCAAGCCGATTAGCCACAACCCCGGAGCCAGCGTATCTGCCGTCATGGTGAAGCGTCCCGACCCGCCCCGACACATGAAAGTGATGCGACACCTAAGAGTCCCTAACCGTGAGGTAGAGCATACCTTAGATCAACTTCGTTGTCAGGGTTGGCTTGCACCAGGCATGAGAGTATTCCCTTCTGCGGACGGAAGCCATAGGCTAGTACCCATTGACTTCGGAGCTCCTATCACTATGCCTTCACCACTGGATGGATACGCTATCACGGAACACGAGGGAGCCACCGATGATAGAGTGGACTCAGATTGGTGGAACCACCTTTCGCTCTTGGTCGGAGAGCAGGAGTTGGATGCCAGCAGGGAAGCATGGCCTTCATCACACGAATTCATCGGAGACATGATGATAGTACGAATAGACAACGAGGTAGCGGAATACAAATCGCAAATCGCAGAGGCCAAACTAAGGGCACATCCACACATACGCCTCGTCCTGCGTGACGACGGCGTTCAAGGCAAGTTCCGTATCAGAGAGCTATCCCCGATTGGCGCCCGGGAGGGAGAGAAGATACACCTCGAGAACATCCCCCACGAACTCTGTCGGACCAGGGTCCTGATCAAGGAGGCGGGTCGGAGCATAGTTTGCGACCCTACCAAGGCGTACTTCTCGACCAAGCTTCAGTCGGAGAGGCTAGAGACACTGGCGCTTGCCAAGGAGATGCGCTCCTTACTCGGTCGCCCACTGCGGGTTTGCGACCCGTTCTGCGGGGTTGGTCCGGCACTGGCCACCTTGCTCGCGGAGGCCGGTCTGGTGTGCGATGCACTGGCCTCGGACCTCAACCCGGACGCAGTAGAACTTCTGTTAGACAACCTCCGTCGCTGGGACCGTAGAAAATATCCCTCTGAGCCAGCACCATTGACGCGCCTATTCGACGACAGAGTGGTGGGAATCGCTGATGCCACCATGGTCTGTGAGAATCCGTCGCTTGCCGGTAGGGGGAATCTTCTACTGGTGAACCTACCGCACAGGACAATTGACCTGCTGCCCTCGCTCATTCCTCTACTTGACAGAACGTCCCCTTCTATGGTCAGGGGTAGAGCCATAGTCTCGGAATCGAAAATAGAGTCAGCCAATATTTCAATCAGAGACTCCCTTCCTCCACTCCTTGTTGGAACACCCGAGCCGACACTACGAATCAAGCGAGACTACAGCAGCACCCTCCGACTCTGCTCTTTCGAAGCGTGGCTAGCCCCTAATTGTGAGGAATGAGTGGCGCCCCGACCGGGATTTGAACCCGGGTCGCAGCCTCGACAGGGCTGCATGATAGGCCACTACACCATCGGGGCTGGCTCTCCACCGAGACTGCCTCTCTTTTTCAATCTTTGAGGGGGCATCATTGATGGCCCATCGGCACTAAGGTTAACCATGCAAGGAGACGAGATAACCATCGACGTCATTGACAACGGGGGTCAGTGGACACACCGTGAGTGGCGCATGCTGCGATATCTCGGCGTAGATACTCAGATACTTCCCAACGACACTTCTGTCGAGAATTTACGATCGGTCGATGGCCTCATCCTTTCAGGTGGGGCGGCAAGAGTCGGACTAACGGGGGCGTTGGGAAACTGCCCAGCATACTTCGCCCTCGATTTACCGATTCTCGGGATTTGTGCAGGTCACCAGATTATGGCACGATTCTACGGTGGCAGAACAGCCGAGGCGCCGAAACCGGAGTTCGGCGCAGCTACGATTTCTTTGGTGAACGGTGGAGGCGCCATATTCCAAGGAACCCCGGACGAGCAGGCCGTCTGGGAAAGTCACAACGATGAGGTCGTCGAGGCGCCACCGGGTTTTGTGATTACAGCTCATAGCGAGTCCTGTGAGGTGCAAGGGATGGAGAATGAGGCCGGGGACCGCTTCGGTCTGCAATTCCATCCAGAGGTCAACGACACTGAATTTGGCTCGACTATCTTCGAGAACTTCGTAGAGATATGCAAACGTGCTCGCAACGATCCTTGAAAGATAGGACAGGTTGAAGAAGCCCGGGCAGGTCGCCGGCCCGGTAGAGATGGGAGAAGAGCAGATTATCCTATACAAGTGCAGGAACTGCAACCGCACCGACAGAAAGCCCTACAACCCTGTCGGAGACGAGCAGTGCAGTCACTGCAACTCACCCATGGATCCTCTGGAGATTCGATACAAGTGCATCAACTGCGGAACGGTCAATATGTATGAAGTCGGAAGAAAATTGGAAGGCTGCAAGTCTTGCGGCTACCGTATCTATGCCAAGCCACGCAAGGATGGAATGGCCAAGGTTCTGAAGGCCGAATAACCATCGCGGAGTTCAAGGCCCGCCACTTCGCCCTACCTTCGTGGCGAGTTGGCTGGAAACGGAGGCACCCGATAGGTTCGACCAACTGACAGTTCCCGAAGCAACTCAGCAGGCCCTAATCTCCTACAGCTTGTCGCCAGACCCCCCTCATCTGCTCATAACTGGTCCCGCTGGAGTGGGCAAGACGACATCTTGGCGATTAGTGGCTAGGCAAATCCTCGGCCCTGGTTGGAGATCCACTACGCACGTCCTCCAGGCAAGAAACCTCATCAGGCAGAGGGGCGCGATGGCCACTTTCGAGGAGTTCCTGAGACCTGATGGCTCGGATGCGGACACATTGGCTGGACGCTTCAGTCTGGATGCCTTTGACAGGCAAATCTCGAACCAATCCGAGGATGACATTGCGCCAGTAGGGTCAGAGACGGGCCTGCAGCCCGGAGAGACCCCTATCAGCCGACTAATCATAATCGAGGATGCCGATCATCTGGGTCATATCCGTCAGGCGTATCTGCGAAGGATGATGGAAAAAATTGGCGCAACCTCTCGCTTTATTCTAATCGCTAGAGCGCCATCTAGAATCATCGAGGCCTTGAGATCAAGGAGTCAGATGATCAGAATACCTTCCACGGACAGGGAAGCAGCGATTGAGACCTTATCTTCGATTGCCAAGAAGAATGGTTGTAATCCTGCAGAGGGCGTTCTGGAGGACATAGCATACATCTCCGAGGGGAATCTCAAGAAGGCCATCTTCACGCTTGAGTTGCTCGAACTCAGGGGACTGGCCACCGAGCGCTCATCGGTCCACAGGCTCGTTCAAGCCTCGACCCTACAAGCCGGTCGACACCTGCTTGAGTTGGCTCTTAGAGGAAGAGTAGTCGAGTGGAGGTGGGAGAACCAGGGCAGAAGGAAGAAGAAAGTACTCTCCGGTGCCATGGCTGAGATTGACGATTTGATGAACAATCATGGGCTGGACGCCACCGACATAGTCTCCCAGATTCACAGTGTTATTGTCGGGAGACGCCTCAATTTACCACCAGCTCTTAGATCCGAAATCCTCACCGCACTCTCCGAGTGCGACACCAGCCTACAGCGCTCGATGTACCCAAGGATTCACTTCGAGAGATTCCTGCACCGTACCGCTTCGGCAGGACGTCACCACGGCTTGGCGATGAGGTGATGGCGGGCGCGGCAGGATTCGAACCCGCGGTCCCCGGCTTAGGAGGCCGGTGCATTATCCAGGCTATGCTACACGCCCGCTCCCGCGAGTACTCACCCCTCAAGAAAGGTGGCGCCGTGTAAACGACGATTCCAAACCAAGACTTCCGATGCCATCAAGCAGAAGAAGCGACCCCAAACGCTCGTGGACAAGGACGATTCCGTGCTACCCAACCCCTACGGAGAGGACAGTACCTACGGGCGAATCGGTGAGTCAGCACTATCACGCAGAGTAAGGAAACGCGATTTCCGAAGGCAACTTTGGACTAAGATTTGCACTGTCTACGGAGCTCCAACAGTTCGGTCTATTTTATCTGGGATTGCATTCACCTACTCAATACTCCTGTTCTTTGGGTGGGATTTCGCTATTGATCAGGCAGGGATGGCAATGTTCGTAGTTCTCTCATTCTTCTACTTCCCTCCTCTCTTGGCTTCCACATACGCCCATATGTCCGCCCGTGATAGACTCCAACTCAAGTCCGATGGGAAGCGCTCAATGGAAGCTCATCCTGGGGTGGAGGGGATTCTCAATTCGCTCAAAGAACGGGTTCTGCGAGAGCGAACTAGGCTACTGTGTGCGGTTGTCGCTGCTCTCTCGATTAATTCAGTTGGGAGCTTCGAAACAGGCACCGTCCTCGCCTCTATTCTCTATGGACTTGCGATATTCCTTGGCGCGATAGCGCTCTGGTTCACACTACAACTGGAACAGAGTATTCCCATGACCGAAGACGACTTCCCTCTGCTTTCTCTACACGCACCAACACTTCATCAGAGCACTCTAGACAGAGTCCTTTCTGATTTGTTGGTCGCCCACCTAGACCCAGAGACAGCAGGTGAATGGGATAAATGGGTACAGGGCCTCGAGGAGAAGGTAAGATTCAACCAGACCCCAGGCTCAGCGGTTGAACATCTCCTCCGTGTGCTTCACCTCAATCACCTAGGCTTGCTCGGCAACGAACGTCTGCTCTCGGAGTCGAAGCGAGTTTTCCGAGTATCTGCTATTGATGAACTGACCGACGACACCTCGAAGTTCAGCTTGAAAGCACTACGCAGGCTAATGGCCCATACCAGAGCATGGCAACCCGGCATGTTCCGACTTATCGACAGGCTCCAAGACTCTGCAATGAGGGGACACGCATCCCTAATCGAGAACTCCTGGCGCATGGATTTGGACATCCCTCCAAGATGCTCACAAGGTCAGGGTAACCTGTTCGTGATGATTCACAACCACTCTCGCGAGCCCTCGCAAATCGAAATCGAGATTATCGCAGCTGACGGCGAACCCCATCTCCAGACCTTGCGAGTTAATCCACCTCTGTCCAAGCAGCCCAAGAGACCGGCCAAACTCGGAGAAGAGGGGAATGACCTAGTAGACGTCCTCGGGAGATTAATCGACAATTGTTTCGTACTGTGGATTGGCCTTGCTTGGCCAGTAGGAACGTCTGGATCTCGACCGGTCCAAGTTACGTTAAGAGGTCCCCTTGGAGAAACCCTGTCTTCAGTCGTAGTCACAACCTCGCTGTCCACACGCTTCAATCCAGAAGGCGCTGCCGAGAAGATGCTCGATGCGGCCGTTGCAGTTAGAAGGCTTGCAATCTCGGTCGCTGAATGAATCGATTAGAGATGTGTCTGAAGCGTCACGTTCATGAGATTATGACTGTTGCATTGGCTCGATTGTCTTGGAGTCGTGGGGTGTAGTAGTAGTTGGGGCGGGACCAGCAGCTCTCAGAGCAGCGATTGCAAGTGCAGATTCAGGCACCCTACCTCTGATGATTGACGAATCCGGAATCGGCTCAGCATCAGGTACCCCTCCTATCGCTGGTCTGGCTGCATCAATCGACGAATTAAACTCCTCCTCGCACAGAGAAGACACCATCTCGGTAGGTGGCGAGTCCACGGACAAGACCGCTGCCGCAAGGGCTTGCGGTGAGGCAGTATCGACTCTCACCGAACTAGAGCGCTGGGGATTGGTCCTGAGGAGAAGGGAGGGAGGTCTTCCACATACCGCCCAAACTCCGGGGCACAGCGTTGCAAGACTCACCGGATGCGGCGACTCAACCGTGCGTGAGGTAACTAGAGTTCTAGAGGAGCAGGCAATAAAGAGGGGAGTTCAGAGACGCTCCGATCTCATCCCAATTCAGTTGGTTTCAGACAATCACCAAGTGAGGGGTATTACCGTTTTCGATGTACTGACGGGAGAAACCGAATCCATCCAAGCCAAGGCAGTGATATTAGCCACAGAGGGTCATCAGGGTCTTTGGTCATCGCCCAACAATGGCCCGGGAACGGGTGCCGCTCTCGCGCTAGCTGCCGGCGTCAAACTTAGGGGCATGCATTCGACCCCCAGACACCCACTGACCGCGAGGGACTGCCACATACATATCCCATTTGATGTACTCGGCTCGGGGGGGCGAATAAGAAAGGAGAACGGCGACGATGTTGGCCCAGAGGAGGTGCTTGAAGGCGAGCCTTGCGTGCTGGATCTACGTGCTTTAGAACCTGAGGCCGAATCGTGGTTCTCTCAGACAACTTCCCGGATTAAGGACAGACTTGGTCTCGACATTTCTAGAGATGTTCTTCCAATCACATATGGTGTCGCAGCTACCACCGGAGGCGCACCGTGTGACGAGTTCGGACGAGTTACCTTCGATGGCTATACTGCAGAGGGACTACCTGGTAAGTTGTGGTTTTCAGGACTGTATGCAGCCGGAAGGAGTGCCAACAACGGGATGCATGGAGACGGAGTCCTACCTGGTAACCTAATGCTAGACGATCTTGTTTCGGGCAAGGCTGCCGGCAACCATGCAGCGGAGTGGACTAATAATGCCCAATTCGGGGGGACCTCCGAGATTAACGCATCCTCCTTGGCAGCCTCAGCGCGCATAGCATCATTCCACTCACAAGATGGCTGGCCTGTCGGGCAAGTTGCAGCAAAACTTACCTCTTCGATGCGGGGCGTAAATGGCCCCTACGATGAATCCTCACGCACAGTTGCCCTTGCTGGCATCAGGGAAATACAAGAAGCAGGAATCATGGTTACCGACCGTTCCTCGGTGATGAATACCGAGCTCGCCTCAGCTATCCGTCTAGAAGGATTGGTTTCCGTTGCAGAAGCAATAGTCAACTCGGGGTGAAATCATGGCAATAGATGAACCCAGCATCTTCACTCTGATTATTAACGGCGAAATCCCGTGTCACAAGGTCTACGAGGACGAACACGTTTTCGCTTTCCTCGATATTAATCCTTTCAGCCCAGGTCACACTTTGGTCGTTCCCAAGGAGCCTGCTAGAACTCTAGATTCTCTTTCCGAAGAGGCCGCCCAAGCAGTAGGTAGGGTACTGCCGCGAATATCTCGTGCGGTTCTAGAAATCAGTGGCGCCACGGAGTTCAACGTGCTCCAGAACAACGGTCCCAACGCTTACCAAAGCGTCTTCCATGTCCACTTCCACATCATACCAAAATTCGAAGACGGCAGAGGCCTGTCTTGGCCGTTTAAGTCCAGCCCCATAGATCACGAGGAGGGTTCTAGGATGGCTTCAGAAATAAGCCGCCTGTTGGGTTGATTTCGCTGAATTATCAAGACCCCCGGCGGCTTGGAACCACCGTGTCGAGTGTTAATCGGGCACCTGATATCGATCCAATACTCTCTAGCGGTGCTATGAAACTAAGGAAGAGAAAACTCGACAATCTTCCTTGGAGCCACTCTGGCAGACATCCTGGAAACTCCTTGTTCTGGCAAATTATCCTAATTATGGTCAGAACTGCCTGGAATTACATCTTTCGGAGGAAACAAATCGACCGCCTGCCTCCTTTTGAAGGCGGCAGAATCCTCACGTCAATCCACATCAACGGACTGGTCGACCCGCTGTCGATAGTACGAACTCAAGATCGCAGAATCATCACGATGGGGCGCCACGACCTAATGACAATGCCATTAATCGGATGGATAAACCGCAGAATGGGATCACAACCCGTGATTCGAAGACCCGAAATCGAAAGCGGAATCTCCGATGAGGAGTATGCACGAACCATCAACCACCGAACTCTGCTGACTATGACCAACTGTATCGCTGCCGGTCACAACGCGGTGGTGATGCCCGAGGGCAAGTCTCATCAGGACTCCAGACTACACAAGTTCAGAACGGGAACTATGAGATTCGCTATCAATGCTGCCGCAATAGCCAACCAGAGGAAATCGCCTCCAGTCGCCCTTCAGCCTGTGGGTCTCCATTACAGGTGTCACTACTTGTTCAGAACCGACATCTTCGTCGAATACCCAGAACCTATTCCAATTTCACCTCCATTAAATCCAGATATAGGCAAGCGGTTGATTGCAGGTGACTGGGTAGAGCCCCCCCACGAACAGGTCGATGCACTCAGAGACGACCTCTTTGATGCGCTCTCTATAATCACTCCAGATGCTTCAGATTGGGAAATCTACCGGGCATGGCATCTCATCGCCCACATCCGCGCGTTAGGCTCCGGAAAGAGACTTGAGACGTTTCGAGATGAGGTACTCGCAGCCCGAGAGATCAGAGAATTGCTGACTTCCGGAGAAATTAGTGACGCAACTGTCGAACCCGCAAGGCAGGCGGCCGAAATTCTACACACAAACAACTTGGATGGACGTTCACTTGAAGTCAATGGAATTCGCATACATAGGCCATGGCTCAGGTGTATTATGGGACTCTCGGTAATGATTGCAACATCTCCCATAGTAATTCCATCCACCGGAATCCAAGCCGCTGTAGCTTGGTACTTTGGTGACAGGACTGATGAGGGAATTGATGCGAGAACAACCTACCACATGCTTGCTGCGATGTTCTCCCCGGTGCTATTTTGGCCACCATTAGCGATTGTCATAGCCTACTTCGCCATAGGATCGATATTGGCCATATTTCCGGCTGCAATTGGAATCATGTTGGCATTTCATTTATGCAACCTCGCATTCCTAGTCGGATACGATCTCTGGACTGACTTCGCCGATTCAGGTAGAAGAATTAAACTGGCATATTCCGGCGAAGGTGAACTACTCCTTCGTCTTGTAGCAGATGTCCGCTCCAACCTCAACTTGCTCTAAATAGGACGATATGTTCAGAGTTCTCGTGGACGCACGGCGAGCCGGAGAGACAATCAAATCTTGGTTGCAAAGCGAGCGGCTGGAGGTACGCGAAGTAAGCGACCCCCAAGCAGCGATGCACCTGCATGTGCGTTATCCCCCGACCAAGCAGGGGCACCTATTCAATGTTGTAATCCCGAAGAAGAGAAATCTGGCGCTGGTTTACTCTATCACTCGGGTAGATAAGGGCCAGCAGGACTCGATGAGAAAGCTTGCTTCGGAGAATTCCGAAGGCTGGCAAGGGTGGTTGCACGATACTAGAATCCACTTGACTTCATCAGATTTGGATTGGGTACTTCATGTCGGTCGAAGTACTGCTGAAGTAGCAGGGCCACTTCAGGCATTCAACCTCTCAAGACCAGTCTGGTTCGACGCATTGACTCAGAACGAGTTTATGCACTCTATGAGAAAGGTCTGGCTGACAAAACTCTCTCTGATTCATCAGATAAAGTATGGATTTGGCCCTGGAACTGGCAAGCCAGGACCCGTAGACGATTGGGCTGACAAGAGAACCAAGAGAAGGCAAACTGCATCCCATCCAAGATCCTCAGAGATTGATACCGATGAGACTGGTGGTTTCGGCAAGGACTTCGATCCCTTAGAGTGGGTCTAGAATCCATTTTCGTTAATCGGAAGGGATAGGAAGTGACCGCAAAGGGTTTAGATTAAGTATGCGATTAAACCGAAATTGACCGATGCAGCGATGTAATCCGAACCGAACAGACAATCGTAGTGTTAGGAGAGGTAGCATAGGTCTAGTTTCGATTATGCTAATCAGTATCATCTCATCCTTCGTTCCATCAGCCTCTGCGACCGACATCGTTCTCACCGACGCCATACAACTCGTCGATAGCGGAACACACAATGACAGGATGGTTGTACTTGATGCCGATTCCGTGGGGAATATTCACGTCGTTTGGAGCCGTAACACCAATCACCTGTATTACAAAATGATCGACCCAAGGGGAGAGACGATAATTGATCAGACCCAGATTTCCGATCCCGGAGCGCATCGAGCCTGGCACCCGGACATCAGAGTGGATGACGACGATATGGTACACATAGTTTGGACTGATAAGTCGGGCCAGTACAAGATTATGTACACTCTTCTAGATCCTTCCCTAGATGACCAGAACGGCGATGCGTCTATTGACTCAGTGATTTCCGTCATCCCCGACGACTTTGAGGTAGCCAATAATCCACAGAACCGCGATTGGCCCGCAATCGATGTAGATTCAAACAACAATCCACACATAGTATGGGAGGATTCTTTTGAGCCACTTGAGATGTTCTATCAGCAAACCCAGATTTACTACAAGATGCTGTATATTGACCATACAGCGCGGTCCGCCATCATCGAGATTGACGACACCTTGCTAACTCCCATCCTCGGCCACAAGGGACATCCCGACATCGCTGTGGATGTCGATGACTTCGTTCAGATTGTCTGGGATGATACTAGGGGAGGAAAGGTGGAGATGGTGGTCCCAATCGACACGTCGGGGTCGATGAACACCGAGTGGGCTGACATGTGCGTTGTGTTCTATGGGGGCAATTTTGCTAGCGGCGGATACTTCCCCGGTCTCAAACCCCTGCTAGTGAACGCGAACATGACAGTCTACGAGACTCTTTACGCTCTCAGCGGCAACTGGCCCGCGGCCGCTACTAGCGGCAACTGCGCCGCCGCATACCAGACTGGTGGCTCGGGGAGCCAAGGGCCGAGGAACACCCCCCTGGGAATCGCCCCTGGAGATGACTCAGGAGGAATCAGGGAACTGACCCAAGTGATTTACAACAACCAAGCAACCGACCTGCCTGCAGATGGTGGATACTACAGTGAATTCTGGGGCCCCGCCGCTACTTGGGCCTGCCTGTCTTGGAGAGATATAGCCGGAAATATACCAGGAAACCCTCCCACTTCCGACGACCATCCATGGAATCCAAATGCTACTAAGATTGTCATTCCAATTTCCGACGAGGGCCCATACGGTGGAACCCCAATGGACAACGACGACACCCAGAGTATCAACCAAGCCCATGATGCCTGCGTCCTCGCTGATATCATCCCTACTCCTCTCTGGGCCGGATCGGACACTTCAGTCGGCTCTTACATGATGGATTTGGCACAATGCCCCAACGGTGCAGGATTGAACACCAGAACATGCAATGGGGCTACAACCAGACTCACCAATGCCGAAGGGCAGATGTACAGTTTTCCGACCTCTTCTTCATCATCCACTGAGTTGGAGATCATGGTCGAGGCGATGGTCTACCTCGCCACCAACAATTCCCGAGAGATCTACATGACCATCTTGGACCCGCTATCTCTCCTTGAAAATCCATGGCCGGGTTGGAATCCTGGTGACCCAGGAACTGAGATAAACAATCAAATGGGGTATTACTCCGAGGATTTGGGGCCTTCAGCCGATGATCAGGGATACGGACACTTGGTGGTAGTCAACGATACCAGAATCACCATCGATGATGCTTACAGCTTGCATCCATCGATTTCTATTGACACCTCTGGGAATACCCATTTGGTTTGGCAGGACGGCCGAGTCTATGGTTTCGATATCGACGTCAACTACGAAGTATACTACACAAAACTAAGACTCAGAGGGGCGGCGGCTTGGGACGGCGCCCCCCAAGGACTCCCCACCTACGGCATCAAGCAGATTTCCGATGGCGCAATATCTCAGGTAGAGGGTATAGCTGGAATTCCAGCCGAAAGGCCATTTGGTGCTAGTTCACACTTCCCGACAATTCTGACCGACTCCTTCGACAATGTACACATCGCTTGGCTCGACAATTACAACGAAACCCAAGGCGAGACCGTGATGTACACCAGACTTAATCACACCAATGACGCCTATCCTGACGGCTTCCCACTGAACTCAATTGTCTCAGCTATTTACGACCCTTGGCAGATGGTTGCCGTGACTGAGTGGCAGTCTGACAAACTTGGACCCAACTCGCCTCTAATCCCTGACTTCGGAATGCCTCCGGCGTTTGCTAATGATTTGGGTAGCGGGGCTCACTTGGGATGGTCCGACACAAACAAGTGCAGCGAAGAGGGCAACTCGAACAGGTACACCCTGTGCTACGTGCACGTGCTCACCGGCCTTGTTGACATTTCATTGGCTTGTGACGAGAAGGTACAGACAAACCCCAACATCGAGGGTTATCCGTATGACTGTCCGACCGATGCCGAGACGTTCTACCACACTATCCAGCCCGGCGATCTGACCACGTTCAACATGACGATTGCCAACCCGACCCCAGGCCCTGCCGAACTTGTGAAAGACACGTTCACTGTGACTATAGACGGAGTTCCGAACAACTGGACCGCCACACTCTTCTTCGCGACCAACAACACCCCTATCTTCGACTCAACTCCGGTATTCCTCGAGGGAGGCGACATCGTTCCTATGTACATCAGGGTGAGAGCGCCAACCATCTACCAAGCCAAACAAGATGAACTTGCTCAGATTACCATATTGGCCACTTCACACAAGGATCCGGCGATTCGCAACCAACAAATTCTGCTCACTCTGATGGACGTGGTGCATGGCATCGAATTGGATACCAGTCACTTCCAGGTGGATGTAGAGCAGGGCAAGTCAGCGGTCTTTTCGATATCAATCAGGAACACCGGCAACGTGTACGACACGTTCGCCTTCTACGATACATCCACCTTGGATGGGCAGAATGAGTGGGCACTACCCTTTGGGTGGGGCATAGATTTCCCATTGGCCATCTCTCTCGACCCGGGACAGTCAGTGACGAGAAATCTCAAGGTCAGCGTTCCCGAATCACAAGATCCAGGCACCTTCGTAATTTATCTCAAGGGCTGGTCCACTGGAGAGCCAGTGCTGTCTATAGACCGGGGCACGTTCGATGTGTTGGAGTTGTGGATTAACGTCTCCATTCGAACCACTGGTAACATTGTATTCGAAATAGGCAACACAAAGCAATACGTGCTACCTGGAGAGTGTGTAAACTTCCCCATACAGGTCACCAAACACTTCACCCCGGGCCTAATCGTTTTCACTACGCCAGGAGCACCACAGGAGAAGCCTGACAACTTCGACCTCCTGACATGGCGCTTTGATCACTGGACTACCGATTTGGATTTCTCCGAATGGTCTGGTGGCGCCCAATCCGGTGACGAAGATGAGTACTGGGCCCAGATTGATACCCCATACACCGTCGCCGCTG
>Ga0066372_10000466_pt1 | contig 15114 bp, 13 predicted proteins | sample Knorr_S15_td_250_FD_77011 | JGI IMG/M metagenome (GOLD analysis project Ga0066372, IMG submission 77011) | Marine microbial communities from Southern Atlantic Ocean transect - Knorr_S15_td_250_ad_251m_LV_A | ecosystem: Environmental > Aquatic > Marine > Oceanic | place: Southern Atlantic ocean... | reverse complement strand
TGACTAATGAACAACTAACTGAAGATCTTAATTTAAAAGTTTATGGTGCAATATATTGTGCTAGGGCAGTTATAAAAGATATGAAAGAGAATGGATCTGGAAGTATCGTGAATATCACCACTCCTGGAGGGAAAGCGACAGCAGGAGGGAGTCAACCTACTTCTTTGTCCAGGGCCGCTGGTATATCACTTACTAAAGCTTGGTCGAAAGAATATGCAAATCAAAACATACGCGTTAACACAGTTTGCGTTGGACTTTTGAAATCAGGTCAGCATCGAGCAAGAGTTGTAAATATACAAAAAGAAAAACCTGACTACACTTTAGAAGATCACTGGGAGATTATGGGCAAAAATGTTCCCATGGGAAGAGTAGGAGAAGCACTCGAAGTAGGTAACGTGATTTGTTTCTTATCATCTTCAAAAGCCAGTTATGTAACAGGCACAGCTATTAATGTTGACGGTGGGACTTCTCCAGTAGTCTAACTATCCAAAAAATCCATGGTACAACTCAAAAAAACTTTTACTCCATTTATCATAGCTTTTTCATCAAAATCAAACTTTGAATTATGGTGAGGAAATTTCCCGTCTCCTATTTTTGCTCCCAGTAAAAAATAAACACCGGGAATTCTATTGATAAATTCGGCAACATCATCACCCACACTAACTGGTTCCACTTGCCCTATCAATGATTTATCTATAACTTTACTTGATTGATCTCTAACCCACTGAGCTACTTCTGATTCATTTATAACTGGAGGAGTACCAAACATTATCTCAGTTTGTGCCTTTGTCCTCATTGCTTCTGCACTTAAGGAGCTTATACGTTTTAGAGAAGAAAAAATCTGCTCTCTAACTTTTGGAGAATAAGCTCTTATAGTACCTTGGATTGAAACTTTATCAGGAATAATGTTTGATGCGGTACCAGATTCAATTTTTCCGAATGTAAGAACACCTGGATCTTGTGGTGATACTTCTCGGCTTATTACGGTTTGAGCATTGGTAATTATTTGAGAAGCTGCAACTATTGGGTCAACATTCAAATGGGGTAAAGCACCATGACCTCCACGTCCTCTTACTTCTAGAGAAAATGCATCAGCAGATGCAAAAACAACAGTGTCATTCACTCCTATAAATCCAGATTCTAATTGATTCCAAATGTGTAAACCTATAACTCTTTCTGGTTTATAATCATCAAACAAACCATCGTTTATCATAGCCATTGCACCTTGAACTATCTCTTCTGCGGGTTGGAAACATAGAATTACTTCACCTTTAAATGTATCTTTTATTGATTCAATGATTTTGGCTGTTTCCAACAAAATTGAAATATGGCCGTCATGTCCACAAGCATGCATACATCCGTTTTTTGATGCAAAATCCAACTGAGTTTCTTCTGTCAAAGGTAATCCATCAATGTCTGCTCTTATCATGATGGATCTTCCTTCTCCAAGGCCTCCCTTTATTACCCCAACAACACCTGTTTTTCCATAGCCAGCTTTATAAGGAATATTTAATTTTTTTAGTTCATTTTGAATATATTTAGAGGTATTTTCTTCTTCAAATCCTATTTCAGGAATTGAATGTAAATTCCTTCTGTGTTTGACTAAGTTATCATTGGATTCATTTAATAAATTATTAAAACCCATTTTTCAATATTTTCCTTGTCTTGCAAGTGACACTGCTATGCCTCTTCTTTCAAATTCTTTTTGTGCATCAGAAACTTTCGCATTTTCTCCACCCCATATTTTTAATGGTGCGCCTTGAAGACCTCTTCCATATGAGTATGATAGTTCCCAAGGGACATTTTCCTTGAATCCAACAATATTTATTGAATTTAGATTATCTATTGATTCTTGGTCTTCTTGTCCTCCAGATAAAAATGCAATGCCCGGGACGTCTGCTGGAACAGTATTTTTTAATACTTCAACTGTATATTTCGCAACCTCTTCTGTTGAAGCTCTGTTTTGTGCATCTTTTCCTGAAAGTACCATGTTTGGTTTCAAAACAATCCCACTTAGATGAACATTTGCTTCTACTAAATCTTCAAACACTTTAAGTAAAGTTTTTTCAGTTGCTTCAGCACATTGTTCTATTGAGTGATCCCCATCCATTAGTACTTCAGGTTCAACAATTGGTACTAGTCCAGATTCTTGACTGAGAGAGGCATATATGGATAAAAGTATCGAATTGACATTTATAGCAAATTCGGTGGGTAAGTTATCATTTATATTTATTACCGCTCTCCATTTGGTAAATTTTGCACCTAATTCTCTATATTCAGTCAATCGTTCTCTCAACCCATCTAATCCCTCTGTAAGAACCTCTCCTTTAGACAGTGCAAGATCATGGGTAGATTTATCAACTTTTATTCCTGATAAGATTCCTTTACTTGAAAGTAAGTCCACCATACTAATACCATCAGAAGTATTTTGGCGTAATGTTTCATCGTATAAGATTACTCCACTAATATAATCGGATATTGATTTAGTCTGGAAAAGTAATTGACGCCAGTTTCTTCTATTATCTTCTGTGGACTCAACATTAATTGTGTCCAATCTCTTTTTTATTGTTCCGGTACTTTCATCTGCAGCTAAAATTCCTTTTTTTGGAGCTACCATAATTTTCGCTATTTTATTTAACTCTTTAACATCCATAACAATTTCCCTTCAATGAAGAAACTTTAGTTAATTTAATCTATATTATAATTACATTAAAATTTATTTAATTATGTTATTTATTTATATTAATTGAAACGGTCTTTGGTGATAAATATGGTAAATAAATCTACCAACTTAGAAGAATATATTGATTCATTTATAGAAGATTCAAATTTACAAGAAGTAATTAGAAGCATTTCTATTGCTTGTAAAACCATTTCAAATTCAGTGAGACTAGCTGGAATAAATGATTTGTTAGGAAAGACTGGTGATATAAATGTTCAAGGTGAAAAAGTTGAAAAACTTGATGAATTTGCTAACAATACTCTAATTAATCAATTATCAAAATCTAAAAAAGTATTTATGATGGGATCTGAAGAGATAGAGTCTATAATTTTACCTCAACCCGAAAATCCTAACGGAGAATATGTAGTAGTCTTTGATCCGTTAGATGGTTCATCAAATATAGATGTATCAATTTCTATAGGTACTATATTTGCAATTTATAAAAAAATCAATTCAGATCAACAAGATGTAGATAATTTGCTTCAAAAAGGTAATCAGATTTTAGCATCAGGTTATGCAGTTTATGGCTCTTCTACTGTTTTATGTTTATCAATTATAAATAAAACCTCTTTATTTACTTTAAGTGGTGATCAAGAATTTTTTCTTACATCCGAAAATATCGTTCATGGTGATTCAAAAGTCTATTCTATTAATGAATCAAATTGGAATAAATTTACAGATGAAAATAAGTTGTGGGTAAATAAATTAAGATCAGAAGAATTTGGGAAATATACAGCAAGGTACGTTGGATCCTTAGTAGCAGATTTCCATCGAAATTTAATAAAAGGTGGTGTGTTTGCATATCCTGCTGATCCTAAGTCAGGAATAGGTCGCCTAAGACTAATTTATGAATGTAATCCTCTTGCGTTTATAGCTAAGCAGTCAAAGGGTAGAGCAACTGATGAATCAGAAGATATTCTAGATATAAAACCTACAGCATTGCATCAGAGAGTTGGATTATATATTGGTGGAGAAGAAGAGATAAATCTTAGAGAAAAGCTTATATAACTTTCATATCTTTCAAAATGGAACCTAAGAGTTTGATTCCATCATAATTTTTCTCGATACTTTCAAAAGCAAAGCATAATCTTGCCATATTTTGTCCGTCCCCATTCGGAGCGAAATTTTCTCCACTAAGATATCCAACACCTTTACTGAAAACTTCATCTCTAATACTCGAAAGATTTGTTCCATCGGTAAATTCAATCCAAGTGTAACATCCTCCACTTGGGGAAGACCATTTGGCATTTGATTTATCAAAAGTTTCCTCTAGAGCTTTCTCCATAGCTTCCTTTTTATCTTTGAGAAGTTTGTTATAGTTATTTCGTTGATTATTTAAATTACTTCTTAAAAATCCATCTATTGCATATGCAACAAACTGATTTGGGCCAGAGCCAATTTTTACAGAAAGAGCTCTATCAATCAATTCATCAGTTGCAGTAAAATAACCCATCCTTAATCCAGGAGCAATTAATTTAGAAAAGGAACCAACGTACGCAATCATACCTGAATCGTCCAAAGAGGCGAATGATGGCTCTGGACAACCTTCAAAGCGATTATCTACGTAACAATCATCTTCTAAGATCATTATTCCATATTTTTTACAAATATCGATAATGTCTATTCTCCGATCCTTAGGAAGAATTGAACCAGTAGGGTTTTGGTGCTCAGGAATGGTATATAATATTTTTGGAGTCACTCCAGCTTTTTTCTTTATATTTAAAATTGTTTCTTCTAATTTTTCGGGAATTAATCCTTTATCGTCTATTTTAGTTCCTACAATGTTAGCTCCAAAATAATTCAGTTGATTTGTAGTTCCCATGTAGACGTATTCTTCAGTTATAACATAGTCACCTGGATTTATTATTGCTTGAATAATCAAACCGTTGGCCTCTCCTGAACCATTACATAAAACTATAGATTCTTTGTCAGTTTTTATTCCTCGATCTACAAATATTTTTTCAGCGGTTAATTCCCTTAAAGATTCTTCTCCTTGAACGTGAGGATAATAAGACATATCTCTTGCAACTTCATCTGATTTAGCATCTACTATGGTCTTCAAACCATCTATTAACCCATCCATTGGCACTCCTTCTGGAGGGGGATAAGCAACAGCAAAATCGTATTCTGCATGATTTACCAATTTTCTAGGCGCATCAGTAGATTTTTCAGACCATAAATTTTCAAAACTAAACTTACCCATTGGCTACTCCTCTTCGATATGATAATATGTTACTCTAGTTTACTACTGAATTGAAATCTCTCAAGTTAAAACTCGTATAAAAAATGCTACTTATTAAATATTCCAATACTTTAAAATGGTTAATAGTACCCGAATTACTTTTAATTCTTTTTTAGTACCCAAAAATTTAAAGGAGCAATCAATTGGTTAAAAAAAGAGCCGATGAAGAAATCATCTCAAATGATGATGATTTTGAAAATGAAGAATCTATAAATTTAGAAGAAAACTCTAATTTTGAAGATGAAGCTAACGAAGAAGAAAAGGATGTTAAGTCCTTTACTAGTAGTGAACTATCAGATTGGGAAGATAGAAGGGAATCAAATTCTCAAGATCCTAAAAAACCAAAAGATGAATCGGAATTAAGCAGTGATACCGTAAGAATGTATCTTAAAGAAATTGGCCGAGTGAATCTTCTTTCTGCAGCCGATGAAATAGTGCTTGCACGATCTATTGAAACATCTATCTATATAAAAAAGATTTTAAAAAGTTTAGACAATCAAGAAGAACCAGAAGAAATTTATAACTATGACCTTGATTTCTATCTTGATTCTGGTGTAAATACTAAAATCTTTAAATGTGTTTTTGAAAGGATTAAAGAACTATCAAAAACAATAAATTCTCTCAAGAAATATTTAAACATAAAACATAATTTAAACTTATCCGATCTAGGTTCAATAAAAGAAATATCAGAAATTATTAATTCTCTAAAAATTGATGAAAAATTTATAGAAGCTTCACAGTTTATTTCTGACGTGATTGGTAAACCTTTAGAAGAAGTTCAAAACGAAATAGTCGAATTATCTTTAATAAATAGAATTTTCCCTGAACTTATATTCAAGAACAAACAATTTGATCCTGAAATAAAGAAAATAAAAAAAGAAATAGATTCACTTAAAAATTATGTTGATAAAAATGCCCTCTTGATAAAAAAACATTTCAAAACTATTAAATCAGATAGTGAGATTGCAAGGAGACATTTGGGAGAAGCTAATTTACGACTTGTAGTATCTGTTGCTAAAAAACATCTCAATAGAGGTTTATCAATGCTAGATCTAATTCAGGAAGGGAATATTGGATTGATGCGAGCAATTGAGAAATTCGATTTTAGAAAAGGATTCAAATTTTCAACATATGCAACTTGGTGGATCCGTCAAGGTATTACTCGAGCTATAGCTGATCAAGCAAGAACTATTAGAATTCCTGTTCATGTTGTGGAAACTCTAAACAAAATAATGAGATCAAGAAGAGAATTGGCTCAAGAATTAAATAGAGAGCCCCTAATAAATGAATTGGCAGATAGATTAGAAATGCCAGTCAATAAAGTCTCAGATATATTGAAAATGGCTCAAGAGCCTGTGTCTTTGGAAACGCCTATTGGAGAAGAAGGTGAAAATGAATTGGGTGATTTGATTGAAGACCAATCTACTCCGACCCCACCTGATGTAGCAGCTAGATCTTCAATGCGTAGTCATATAGACGATGTATTAAGTCAGTTAAATGAAAGAGAACGAAAAGTATTAGAATTAAGATTTGGTATAACCGATGGTAAACCAAGAACTTTAGAAGAGATAGGAAGAGATCTAAGCCTTACTAGAGAGCGAATCAGACAAATTGAACGTAAAGCGTTAGGTAGATTAAGATCAGATAGCGACGTCTCATCTTTGAAAGAACTAATATCTTAGTAAAAAAATCAAAATTATAGAAAATAAAATGTTTCTATCTGAATCTTAAGTTATCTCTGTTAAGATCACTTATTTTAGTGCAACCCATTAGTTTCATATCTCTTTCCAATCCTGTTTTATAGAGACCTAATGCTTTTTCCACTCCTGCCTGACCAGCTGCAGCTAATGCATAAAGGTATAATCTTCCTCCTGCACAAGCTTTTGCACCTAATGACAAAGCTTTTAACATATGCGTTGGCCTTTGAATTCCGCCCTCGCAAATAACATCTATTTTATCTCCAACAGCATCAACTATTTCTGCTAGTTGATCAAAATTAGATCTTGAACCATCCAGTTGTCTTCCACCATGATTAGATACGATAATACCTGTACATCCAATATCTACAGCACGTTTAGCATCTTCAACGCTCATAATGCCCTTCAATGCAAAATGACCTCCCCATTCAGAAGAAAGCTTTTCTGCATCATTCCAATTCATTGATTGATCTAACATTGTAGAAAAATAGCTTCCAATTGATGTAGCTACATTTGAAAGTTCTCCAACAGTATCTTTCAAAAGAGGTAATTCAAATTTTTCTCTAAAGACATAATTCAATCCCCACATCGGTTTTGATAAAAAACTAAATAAACTAGATAAAGTTAATTTAGGAGGGGAAGTAAACCCAGTTCTTAAATCTCTTTCGCGATTTCCAGAAGTTATTGTGTCAACAGTTAATGCCAAAACATCATAGTTAGAAGCTTTCACTTTTTCAAGAACAGCACTATTTATGCCATGATCTTTATGATAATAAAATTGGAACATTTTTGGAGTATCTATAGCTCCAAGTTCTTCAACAGGTACAGTTGCTATAGTTGAAACTCCAAACATTGTATTAAATTTTTTTGCCGCTCTTCCAACCGCTCTTTCTCCATCATAATGAAATAATCTTTGTAATGCTGTTGGAGAACAATAAAATGGCAAATCAATTTTTTTCCCAAAAATGGTAGTTGATAAATCTACATTCTCAACGCCTCTTAAAACATTTGGAACTAGATCTACATCGTTATAAGCACTTGTATTTCTTTGATGAGTTGTTTCATCTTCAGCAGCTCCATCTATGTAATGAAAGATTGGTGATGGTAGCCTTTTTTTAGCAAGCTTTCTGAAATCGTGAAAATTATTACAGTGTTTTAGTCTCATAATGGTTTTTATTTTAAATCTTTGTTTAAGATATTATAGCTAATACAAGTAGGGAAGACCTTTTTATCTCAATTTTTTTTTATTTATGATAATCAAGTACAACTAACTCTATTACTTCTTTGATTAATTTTTTTTATCGGAGATAATTTTATCAAGGATTCAAATATGCAAAGCTATTCTTTAAAATGCTATAAATGTAATGCTATACAAAAAGACAACTCTATTTCAAGGATTTATTGCCAAAACGGTTGTAATGAATTATTAGTTTGTGAAGATATTTCTGAAATAAAAAAAAATCCTTTAATTTCTTTATTAAAAAGTAGTAAAACTTTCTCTTTAGGAGAAGGTAATACTCCAATTATCAAACTGGAAAAAATAGGAGAAAAATTAGGACTAAATAATCTTTATGTTAAATTGGAATTTATGTCTCCTACCGGATCGTTTAAGGATAGGGGAAGTGTATTAGTTGTAAACATTGCAAAAAAAGAAAATATCAGAGATTTTGTTGAGGACTCTTCAGGTAATGCAGGTGCATCATTATCAGCATATGCAGCATTAGGTAAAATTAAAGCTCATATATTTGTTCCTGAAACTGCGGGTAAAGGTAAAGTTGATCAAATCTCTATTTTTGGATCTGAATTACATAAAATTTCTGGACCAAGAGAAAATTCTACAATTGAAGCTAAATTATTTGCAAAAAAAAATAATATACCATATTTATCTCATAATTTATCTCCATATTTTTCAGAAGGTATGAAAAGCTTTGCTTATGAAATTAATGAGTCAATTGGTTCAATCGATCATATCATTTTTCCTACAGGGAATGGTTCTTTATTATTAGGAACGTGGCGAGGATTTTTGGATATTTCTGAAAAAACAAATTTTAATCTTCCTAAACTTCACGCTGCTCAATCTAAGGCAATTGAACCAATTGTCGCTAAATTTAATAATACAAATTGGACTTTCGACAGCTCTAAGACCACAATAGCTTCAGGTATTTCAGTATCTAAACCTCCAAGATTGCAAGAAATTGTAGATGTAATAAAAGAAAGTAAAGGAACTGCTTTATCATCAACAGATGATGAAGCATTAAAATGGCATAAAATTTTAGCAAAAGAAGAAGGAATTTTCTGTGAGAAAACATCTGCCTTCTCATTCTCAGCTCTAGAAAAACTTTTTTCTAAAGGTGTTATTAAAAAAGAGGAAAAAATTGTAATTCCAATAACTGGATCAGGCTTGAAAGAAGCTATTTAACTGTATTATAAGCTTCTTTAAAACCTTTAATAGAGCCTTCTATAACCCAATCTTCAACACTATAAGATATTCTGAAATATCCTCCTTTTCCAAATCCTTTTCCTGGAACAGTCAGAATGTTATATTGTTGTAAAATACTAACGAATTTCGTATCATCGGCTATAGGAGTTTTAGGGAATAGATAAAAAGCTCCGTCGGGTTTGACACATTCATAACCTAATTTTGTTAAATTGTCATATAAAAAATCTCTTTTTTCTTTGTATATTTTTATGTCAACAACTTCGTTTTGTACTGATTCTACGGCTTTTTGCATTAGCGCCGTCGCATTGACATGCCCAAGAGTACGTAAAGAAAAAATTATGGCATCAAAGAGAATAGTTCGGTCTTTATCTAATGGTGACAATGAAATATAACCTATTCTTTCTCCTGCTAATCCCAAATCTTTAGAATGTGAAGTTACAATTACTGATCTAGAGTGATGTTTAAAAATGAAGGGATATTTTTCATTACTATATATTAATTTTCTGTAAGGCTCATCAGAAATTAGGTATATTTCTGAATTATATTTCTTTTCCATTTTCTTAATTAAAGTTCCAATACGACTTATAGTAGATTCTGGGTACATTACTCCCGTTGGATTATTTGGAGAATTTATTATTATTGCTTTTGTTTTATTTGTAATTTTTTTTTCTAAATCACTTATTATTGGAATAAATTTCTCATTTGTATCAGCAATTATGCCTTTCCCTTTGTGATTTGAAATGTAGAAAAGGTATTCTACAAAAAATGGTGCAAAAACTATTACTTCATCATCTGGATTTAGTAACGATTTCAATATTCCATTTAATCCTCCTGCAGCTCCTGTGGTCATTATAATTTCATCCATACTAATTGATAATCCAGATTCTTTTGATAAATGTTTAGCGATTTCTGTCCTTGAAGATGGAAATCCTGGATTTGGCATGTAACGATGTAAGCCTTTTATATTTGAGGTAGTTAATTTGGCTAAATTATCTGTAAATTTTTTGGGAGGTTCTAACAGTGGATTTCCGAGAGAAAAATCAAAAACATTTTTTTCTCCATGTATTTTTTTTAACTCAATACCTTCTTCGAACATTTTTCTTATCCAACTAGACTGTTCCATTATATGTTGTATTGATTCAGCTATACTCATTTTTTTGCCTTATCTTTTATCACTAGAGTTTCAAAAAATATATCATACCAAGTTCTGTTTTTATCATCTTTTAACATCCATATGACACCTATCAAAAATGGAATACTTGAGAAAATTTTACCCCCAATTTCTCTAGCAAATGCTGCGCCTATTCCAATTTTGGCACCATTATGATTTACTACGGAAATTCTTAAAGCCCATTTCCCAATTGTTTTTCCGTAGATCCCAGTAGGAATAACCAAGTAACAGAAACATGCTATAACAACAAAATAATCAAATAAAGGTGAATTGATTTCTAAAACATTTTTTCCAATTATATTCAGTCCCAAAAATATTAGAAGAATATAAAATACATCAATAATGAAAGCCATAAACCTTCTAAAAAATGGTGCTATATTTTCCTCTGTTTTCATAATCTATTTTTCTAGTAATCTTATAATGGTATATAATTTTTGATTTTAGGAATATATTATTTACTTAATTATTTGTTTATCGGAGGAATAAAATGACAAGATTACAAAATAAAGTTGCAATAGTTACTGGTGCAGCTTCAGGAATAGGCATGGCGACTACGAAGTTGTTTTTAGAAATGGGTTGTAAAGTATTATGTTCAGACGTAAACGATGATTTTCTTAAAGAATTAGAGAACGAATTATCTTCATATAAAAAAGAATCTTTGATAATAAAATCTGATGTGACCAAAAGACAAGAATGTATTGATATTGCTAATGAAGCTGTAGATACTTGGGGAAGATTAGATATCTTGGTTAATAGTGCTGGCGTCACACCAAGGCATGCACCAAGTGATTGGAATTATGAACAAAAATGGGATTTTGTAATGGAAGTAAATTTAAAAGGCTCTATGTTAATGTCTTATGAAAGCGTAGTTCATATGAAGAAAAATCCAGGAGGATCAATCATCAATTTGTCATCAATAATTGGTCTAGTAGGATATTCAGACACTTTGGGTTTTTCAGATGGATTTAATCCCTATCCACATTCAAAAGGGGGAGTCATACAAATGACAAGAGATATGGGAGTTAATCTTGCAAAGCATTCAATCAGAGTTAATGCATTGTGTCCGGGTTTTGCTTATACAAATTTAACCAAAGGAATAACAGATGACGAAACCATTCACAAAAAGCTAATAGAACTACATCCTATGGGAAGACTTGGGACAGCGACCGATGTAGCAAACGCAGCGCTATTTCTTGCAAGTGATGAATCCTCTTTTATAACTGCTGCATCTATTCCGGTAGATGGAGGATATACAGCTAGATAGAAAAATTGGCACGCCCGGCAGGATTCGAACCCGCGACCTATTGGGTAGAAACCAATCGCTCTATCCATCTGAGCTACGGGCGCACAGAGTTTAATTTTAAATGTTAAACATGATACTGTCGAGTATAACTAAATATAATTTAACAACTCTTATAATAAAAGCTTAGACTATCTAATTAGAGATAGCTTCACAGCGCAGGCTTTATATTCCGGTGTTTCAGTAATAAAATCTACTGCATCGGAAGTCAGATTATTTGTACGAGTTGTTTCTGGGAATGCGAAACTCATAAAAACTGCACCTACTGGTGATTTGTCAGAAATTCTTGCTTTTACTTCTACTGAACCTCTTCGTGATTCTACTTTAATAACATCCAATTCATCTATTTTTAATTCTTGCGCATCCTTAGGATTTATTTCTACAAATTCTTGATCAATTAATTTATCGAAACCTTTAGCTTTTCCAGTTTGTGTACCTGTATGATATGTTGATCTTCTCCTACCAGTTGAAAGAGTAAATGGAAATTCATCATCTGTTGGTTCCGCAGGTTCAATATGGTCTACGGGACTAAATATACCTGCTTCTCCTGATTCCATTTGATTCTTATGTAAATAAGGTGTTCCAGGATGTGAAAATTCTGGACAAGGCCATTGTATTCCCCCTTCATTTTCAAGGCGCTCGTATGATATACCTGAGAATAATGGAGAGGTACTACTCATTTCAGCCCATATATCTGCTGGTTTTTCAGATTTATTCTTCCTTCCCATAACTTTAAAAAGACTTAAAAGTATTTCAACATCTGTTTTTGCATTTCCTGGTGTAGAAATTGAGGGTCTAACTCTTTGTATTCTTCTTTCTGTATTAGCAAAAGTACCATCAGCTTCAGCAAAGCTTGAAGCAGGTAAAACTAAATCTGCTAATTTAGCTGTTTCAGTCATGAAAATATCTTGTACAATCATAAAATCTACACTTTTCAAGGCATGCTCGGCATGATTTGCATTTGGGTCTGAAACAACAGTGTTTTCACCAACTACATATAGGAATTTAACTTTTCCTTTAATCATTTGGTCCATTGCTGAAATTTTCGTTAATCCTCTTTTCCTAGGTAGTTCTGCGTCCCAAATCTTTTCGAATTTTTCTACAATTCCAGGAGCTTCAATTTTCTGGTAGCCTGGCAAATCTGTTGGTAATGATCCTGAATCACTAGTTCCTTGTACATTGTTTTGACCTCTTAATGGATTTATACCAGCGTTTGGCCTTCCAAAATTTCCACATAGCATTCCTAAATTTGCTAGAGCTTGAACATTGTGAGTTCCACATGAATGTTCCGTTATGCCTACCGTGTAGCATACTGCAGCTTTTGGAGATGCTGCTGCATATTCTTTAGCAGTATAAATGATGTCATCTACTGACACTCCACATATTTTTGCAGAATATTCTGGAGTATATCTTTCCAAATGTTTCTTTAATTCTTCAAATCCTCTTGTACGTGTATCTACGTATTCTTTATCATAAAGCTTGTTTTCTATAATATAATTCGCAACTGCGTTATAAAAAGGAATATCTGTTCCTATACGAATTTGAATATACCGACTAGCCCATTTTGTTAATTCTATTTTTCTAGGATCTATTACGATTAGTTTTGCTCCATTTTTAACCGCTTTTTTCATTCTTAATGAAATAACAGGGTGAGTTTCTGTAGTATTAGAACCTGTAACAAGTAATAACTTAGAACCAGTTAATTCTTCAATTGAATTAGTCATGGCTCCACGACCTACCATGATCGCCATCCCAGCGACCGTAGGAGCGTGTCAGGTTCTTGAACAATTATCGATGTTATTTGTACCTACAACAGTTCTAGCGAACTTTTGCAATAAATAATTTGATTCCGTAACAACTCTTGCTGAAGCCCACCATACAGTGGAATCAGGACCATAATTATCTATAGACCCTTTTAGTTTTTCTCTAAATGTATCGAGTGCTTTTTCCCAAGAAATTTTCTCAAATTCTCCGTGTTTATTTTTTAGTAATGGGTCTGTCAGTCTTTCTTTGGAATTTACGAAATCCCAAGATGCAAATTGTCCCTTAACACATAAGGAACCTTTACTAGGAGCAGAGAAGTCGGGAGTAGCTCCAAGGACTTTTTTGCCGTCGCTAATTAACTCAATACCACAACCAACACCACAATAAGGACAAACCGTTTTAGTTTTAGTTTTTTCTACAGGTTTATCCAATTCCAATTTTTTATTTGATAGTGCTCCAGTAGGGCATGTATTTATACATTGTCCACAGAAAGTACAGTTAGAATTCATCAATTTGTTATCAAAGAAAGAAAATATTTTTGAATCTTGGCCCCTTCCATCTATAGTAATTGCCGAAGCTTGCTCCCAATCGTTACAAATATTGGTACATCTATAACAAGCGATGCATTTATCATAATCTCTACTAATAAATGGATTTTCATCTTTTACCTTTTCCCTTGGCTGTAATTTTGGGAAAAAATTTGTAGGTTTATACTCTTCTACAGCCATTTTAAACTCGTTGTTAGTGAGCGTAGTATTGTCCATAGATTTTTGATCCCATTTTATTTCAGATAAAGTTAATTCTAGTAAAGTTTTCCTATACTCTATAAGTGAATCTGAATGAGTAAAAACTTCCATGTTTTCTTCTACCATTGCAGTACAAGATGCAACATAAGATACCTGTTGTTTTAACTTAACTTCTACAAGACACATACGACAAGTCCCTTGAGGACCTATTCTTTCATCAAAACATAAAGTAGGGACTTTTTGTTCAGAGAGATTGATTGCATCTAGAACCCTCTTATCTTGTGGAATGGAAATTGGTGTCCCATTTACTTGTATTTTTATTAAATCTGTTTTTAACATTTTTATGTTTTTTTTCTTATTTTATAAAATTTATAACAAAAAAAGAATATAACTGAAGATAATAATATTAAAATTAAGGGAATTTCTATAGGTTTTATATATTCATGAATTACTAAATAATTTTCTCCAAGAATATTTCCAAAATAAATATATATGAAAATCCATGGGAAACTTCCTGCAAAGGTTAGTATTGAGAATTTATATATATTCATTTTAGTTAAACCAGCTGGAATGGCAATGAATCCTCTTATGCCTGGAATAAATCTACCCCAAAACACAAAGTATGATCCATATTTTTTAAAAAAAGATTCAGTTTTATTTAAATCATTTTCATCAAATAAAATATATTTTCCATATTTTATAAAAAATGTTCTGCCTAATGTCTTTGCGATGAAATATTCAATAAGAGAACCCGATACAGAACCCAGAGAAGCGATAATAGTTAAAATAGTAATCTGTACGGTAGAAGAGTCCTTTACAAGTACCCAACCAGAAAAAGGTAAAATAAGCTCACTTGGCAATGGTAGGGCAGTGGATTCTAAACACATCAGTATGTATAAACCCAAATAACTTATTTTATTTATAAAGAATACTATCAGTTCTATAAACGATGATTCCATTAGATCCTTTTTAGAAACACTCTTAGAAATTAATTATAGGGAGTTTTAATAATGAAACATATTCAAAGGGCCT
>Ga0066372_10000465_pt1 | contig 15125 bp, 13 predicted proteins | sample Knorr_S15_td_250_FD_77011 | JGI IMG/M metagenome (GOLD analysis project Ga0066372, IMG submission 77011) | Marine microbial communities from Southern Atlantic Ocean transect - Knorr_S15_td_250_ad_251m_LV_A | ecosystem: Environmental > Aquatic > Marine > Oceanic | place: Southern Atlantic ocean... | reverse complement strand
GGCACAGCATAATCTTGAAATGAAATGGCCCCATAACCGGCTCGAGGATCATGTTTACGCGGTTTATAATTATTATCAGGTAATTTTACAAACGAATGATGTAATCTTACAGTTATAGCTTCCGGTGTTGGTGTGACCTGGCGAACATATCTTCCTGGATTCGTACCTGTATAAGTCATTAGCGCTTCCACTTCCGTATTCTGTGGAAAATTCATCGTTGCAGATAGGTGAATAGCTGAGCGGCTTTTGTCAACTTTATAATTGCCCATCTTTTGATTTTTTAAACGAGCCACAATGCCATGGGCATCCTGAAGAAAGAAATCCGTGGCATCTACAAGAACTCGACCTTCTTCTTCAACTTCAACTTTAAATCCCCATAAAGTGGATTTCGCAAAGCCATCCCCAACAGATGCTTTTTCATTGGGATCATTCGTAATAGCTCGATATCGATAATTGGGCTGGATCAATAGTATTTTGGGCCCTACTCGATGAAAATAAACAATGCGATCGCGGCCTAATTGACCTCTGTCCAGGCCTATATCATTGGATCCAATGCCAGCAGTAAGGGAATTCACATATAATATTTCATGATCAAATTTTGATATTTCCAGCCATAGTTTTCCTGTACTATTATCCCAATACATATCAATAAACCCTTCCATCTTTTTCATGGATTTGGTTCTGTCTGTGATGGAATTACCAAAAAGGAACCCAATTACTGATAGGAATAAAATAAATTTTTTCACAATTACCTCCTCATTGTGGAATAGAAAGAACGCCAATTTAATTGCCAAGATAATTATGAAACAGGAAAAAAAGACCAATATGTTTCGTGCAATTATTGATTGTCATTAGATTAATTATGGTAATATGATGAAAAAAATTATTCTAATCCTATGTCTTGCGGGCTGTAGCTCTAAAATGGATATTAAGCGCATACCAATTTCTGTAGGTGAAACTGAAATAATTATGATTTGGATTCCTGGTGGATCTTTCCAAATGGGCAGTAAAGACCCTATGGCTCGTGCTGATGAACAACCAATCCATTCGGTTAAAATGGATGGGTTTTGGATGTCTGAAACACCAGTGACCAATGAACAATTCGCAACATTCATAAATCAAACAAATTATAAAACAACTGCTGAAGTTGCGCCTTCTTTAGAAGAAATTATGAGCCAAGTTCCTCCAGGCACACCACCTCCACCTAAGGAAATGCTGGTACCGGGTTCGCTGACTTTCATTAATCATTCCGCACCGGCGAATGCCAATTCACCAGTTCGATGGTGGACCTGGTCACTCAACTCTAATTGGAGACATCCTTACGGTGAAACATCTTCTATTAATGGTTTAGGAGATCATCCGGTGGTCCAAACTTCATGGTACGATGCTTTGGCTTTTTCCGAATGGGCAGGGATGAGTTTGCCCACTGAAGCGCAGTGGGAATATGCAGCCAAAAAGGGGGGAGTGACAAATCGTAGGGAAATGAATATTTGGCAAGGAGTCTTCCCAGTGAGTAATTCAGGATCAGATGGTTACGAAAAGACTAATCCAGTTTATGCGTATAAACCAAACAAGATAGGTTTATATGATATGGCGGGAAATGTATGGGAATGGGTGGCGGATTGGTACCGGCCCAACACTTACGCTATGAAAAGTCGTGAAAAAAATCCCACCGGACCCTTTTCAAGTTATGATCCGTTAGAACCAAGCGTACAAAAACGAGTGACCCGTGGAGGATCATTTTTATGCAATGATCAATATTGTTCAGGTTATCGCCCCACGGCGCGAATGCGTACGAGCCCGGATACCAGTCTGGAGAATACGGGATTTCGTTGTGTTATGAGCTATTCACAGATGGAGAAAATATTAATAACTCAATAATTACTCTTCCCATGCTGGACATAGAAAATCCTTATAGTCACAGTATCGGCAGTTAAACTCACCTTTTTTTGTTTCAAAATGACCTGAGCGAATTCCATTGGATACATCACGAATCTTTTCTCGGATGCCTTCTAATTCTTCATCTGTAAATTTGTGAGATGAGATTGGATCCTCACCAAATCTCAAAAAGTGAAGGCTTGCCTTCCCGGGTTTTCCTTTAATATCTTTAACGGCATCCTTCAGAATTGCTTCGGTATAAAGTGCCATCTGTATATTTTTATGCGCTTTTTCTTTTTTACGACTGGTTTTGTAATCTACAATATTAAGCGAATCGCCTGATTCATCAATGCGGTCAATCTTTCCTGATATTGTTACATTAATATCTTCCATGATATATGAAAATGATTTTTCTCTACCAATAACTTGTGTCGGATTATCTTTAACAAACCTAATGTAATCAGAAAGAATTTCTTTGCCTTGTTTTTGAAATTCCTCTCCACGTTGTCGGTATTCAAAGGAATCTTCACGCCAGTGTTTTTCGAGTAGATCTGTTAGCGCTTGTTCTGTTTGACTTTCAAGTTCCAGGCCGTGGAATTCTTCTAATACAGTGTGTATAATTGATCCGAATTCACCAGTAGCACGAGTCTTTTGTTCAGGGACTTTGTCGATGTATTTGAGTCTGTATTTCAACGGGCAAGAATTATAGGTATCAATTTTAGTTGAAGATAAATTGAGGTTAGAATAATTCACTACATGTTGTCCAGATTCGTTAGAATCAATTTCCTTCGCACCTTTTTCTATTTCACCAAGGATATCTCGAGCGTTATCAATTTGATTTGCAGCTATTTCGCGATTCAGATCCGCTAATAATCGTTGACGCCTTTCACTAAGTGAAAAAGTTTTTTCTTCATTTAGACTCATAGTTTCTATCTCCATGGGTTGTGGTTTCATACCTTCTAATTCTTTTGTAAATAATGACTGCCGTTTAGTTGGCCCAAACAAATATAATCGATTTTCAGCGCGAGTAATGCCGACGTAAAATACTCTCCGTTCTTCTGACTCATGAAGATTCCGAAAACTGGAATTGGAATCTAGCGACCAAGCCATCCATGAAGTAGGTAGGCGGTCAATAATAGGATGTAGCATTAATTTGCTCGGAAAATTTCCACTATAGAGAAATGGCATCATTACTACTGGAAATTGAAGCCCCTTACTCTGGTGGATGGTCATTACCTGTACTGCAAAATTTTCACTTTCTAGTTCTGGCTGAGCAGCATTTAGATTATTGGATAGAGCCATGGCATCCATAAATTTCAGCCATTTACTTAAATCGCCCTCTGGATCTTTATTTACAAATTCTTCTGACAAATTAAGGATCTCACCTGCATTTGTTAGATTGAGCCTATGTGTATACCGATATTGGTTCCGCATCGCCCCTATTAAAGAAGACGATTTCAATACTGTCAGAATCTTCCAGACCATTTCGTCCGCTTTCAATGTTTTATCTAGTGATTCATTGAGCGTTGAGATGGATTCCAAAACAAATGCAATGCCTCTTGAATCTGTTTTCAATTTTTTTAAATGGTCAAGTTTTTGTTTTATAGTTGTCTTATCGACAGATTGGAAAAATTTAGTTGTCCATTCTTCACTGAATTGTTCCCTTAGAATCCTAAACAGAGAGATATCAGCTTTTTCATCTTTTAAAATAAGATGTCCCCACGCAAGGACATCTTTGACGATGGGTACATCAAAAAATTTTTCAATATGGATGTCAACAGGGATTCCGGATTTCTGCATGGCATCAGCGGCTGCAGTTACATTTCCCCAACCACGACAAATGACGGCAATATCTCCATAAAGTGTTTCTTGATTATTAACCAGCATATGGATCAATTCCGGTAATCGGTCAAGCGTTTCTTCTTTATTTGCCTGAATCCATAAAGGTTTTGGACCGGATTTGATTTCATCTGGAAGGCATTTTAGCCTTTTAGGCGTTCTATCAGGATTATGGCTAATGACAGCATTGGCGAGATCAAGAATATTCTGAGTAGATCTTCTATTTTCAATTAGTGCGATTTCAGCATATTCTCTATGAGAATTATATCGGTTTCTGAAGTCTGCAATATTGTAATAATTTGCTCCACGAAATGAATAGATACACTGGTCTTCATCACCAACAACTGTGATGCTGGGGTCTTTTTTTGTAATGAGATTCACAATCTTATTCAGTGCATAGTTGTTGTCTTGATATTCGTCAATAAAAATGTGTTTGAACTCACTTCTTACTTTCTGCAATACAGATACATCATTTTTTAGTATTTCATAACAATCGAGAATCATATCACCAAAATCCAACGCATTAAGATTCCTTTTTGCCTTTTGAAAAAAAGTAAAGGCATTTACCAGATCTTGAAGCTGATAGCCAACATCATTGAATTGAGTATTCCGGGGATGAATGCCTGGGAAATTATTTAAAAACCAATCCTGTGAATTTTCTATATCCTTCAGTTTACTTTCTAATTCTTTAGGCGAAAGGAGTTCATCGCTGACACGTCCAAAAAAAGGAATAAAGGATTCCCGTATTGCCTTTACGGGATTTTCTGAGAATACACGAGACTGAATAAAATCCATATCATTAAAATGATTAATCAGATAAAATAGAATATCGCTTTCTTGCCAGAGGACATCATTAATACGACTTTTGGGTCCGTAACGTCGGATAATTGAATGGCAAAAACTATGGAAGGTACCAATAAAAATAGAATTAGCTTTGTCGCCTAGGATTTCGAGAATTGTCTGTTTTGCTTCAGCGGTAGCTTTATCGGTAAATGTGAGTAAAAGAACATGATTAGCTTTTATTGAATTGGATACAATAAGATGACGGATTCGATGAAGTAGAGTAGAAGTTTTTCCTGTTCCCGCACCAGCTATGATCATTAGTGGTGAAGGTGGATGAGTAATAGCTTCATCTTGTCTTGAACTAGCTTTAAATTTTCCGTTGGAATATGGCACGGGTAAAGTTAGGAAGACCGTGATCTGATAAAAAATGTTTCGTCGGAATTCCAAAAATTATTGTTAAAAATTTTAACCTTTGAATTAGATTATGCATCTAATAGAGCAAATGAATCAAATTATAAAAACTAATAAATAAGAAAGAATAAGTATGAAAAAACTACTATTACCAATTTTTACGCTATTTCTTGTAGTCGGTTGTGATAATCATATGCAATCAAATGCTATCAATTTGGATAGCCAAGAACTACAAGATTTTTCATCTGAATTATCTTCAGATCTTGGTCTGAGTGAATCATCTGCTAGTGGAGTGAATGATGTTCTGAACAGACACGGACGCGGGGGAAAGCATCGTCAACCAGGCTTTTTATGGAAAGTATCAGGTGAACTGGCAGATAGACTATCTGAAGAAGAAAAAGCGCGGCTTTTCGAAAAGATGGATGAAAAAGAAATTCCATTATTTGGTAGTTCAAAAGGGAAAAAAGGGAAAAAAGGGAAAAATCAAAAAAGTTATTTTAGTGGAATCAAAAAAGTATTGACGGATGACCAAAAAGTAACCTTTAAAGCTATCAAGGTTGCATATAAAGAAAAATTCAAAACAATTCATGCGCAGGTTAAAGATGGTACACTTTCTAAAGAAGATGCTAAAGCTCAGAAGGATGCGTTGAAAGAAGCAATGAAAGCTGAAATTGATGCTCTCCTTACAGAAGAACAAAAAGCTCAACTTGAGCAAAATAAAGCTGATCGCAAAGAGAAACGCAAGGCTTATAGAGATTCAACCAAAGCTGTAAAGGTAGCCGTGCTTGGAATGACGCCAGATCAAGTATCTGCATTTGATGCGGCAAATCAGGAAGCAAGAGATGCCGCTAAAGCTCTTTTTGAACAAGCAAAAAATGGCGACATTGATAAGGATACGTTACGAGAAGGATTAAAGAATATCTTTGTTGCAAAGAATGAAAAAATGTTAAACATTTTTGACGATAATCAATTAGAGATTATTAAAATTAAAAAAGCTCTTGAATTGCGAATGAAAAAACATAAGGATAAAAAAGGTAAAAAAGGCGGTAAAAAAGGTAAAAACGGATAATAAACTAATTCGTTGACTAATTGAAAAAAGGGTCGTTTTTCTAAATGGAATACGGCCCTTTCTTATAATAATAAATTATTTTTAACTTCTTTTGATTAGCTTGCGTCTAAACATAAAACGGCAAGAGCTTTTGTTCTATTTTTATTTAAGGAATAATAAAATATGAAAAAATTAACATTGCTTCTCATACTCACTTTATTTGCAACCTTTGGTTGTGAAAAATTGATGAAAGAGGACATCACGCTAGATGATCCTGATTTACAGCTCTTCTCTGATGGACTAGATGCTGATATCGGCTTGAGTAAAAGTAGTATTAATGCTCTAAATGATGCATTAAATCGTCATGGAAAAAATGGCAAACATCGCCGTGATCCTGCCTTTTTATGGAAAGTAGCAGCAGAATTACAGGGAAAACTTTCTAATGATGAAAAAGCGCGTCTTCTAAAATGGATGGATGATAATTCTGTCCCGTATTTATTCGGTTCCGGAATGGATGGGAAGGCTCGCGGTGGTCCTCAAGGTGACAAAGGCAAGTTAGATATTAGATCTATCTATAGTATTTTGGATGAAATACAGCAGGAATCTCTCAAAGCGATTATGGAATCCTATGGATCTAAAATGAGAGCCCTCCAGGAACAAGTTAAAAATGGAACATTAGATAAGGATGCAGCACGAGCTGAATTTGAAGCACTTGAATCAGCTATGCAATCTGAAATTGAGGCGCTCTTAACAGATGAGCAGAAGCAAAAACTTGCAGAAATGAAAGCTCAAAGGGAAGAGGATAGGGCTAAAATGGCTAAAGCAGCCCATGATGCAATGGTGAATGCACTGGAAATGACTGCAGATCAGGAATCTGAATTAGAAACTATTAATAATGAATCAGTGCAAGCCCAAAAAGCTTTAATGGATAAAGCAAAAGCTGAAGAGATGGGAAGAGAAGATGTACATGAAGCGCTCAAACAACTAATTATTGATAGAAATAGTAAAATTGAAGCACTGTTTGACGATAAACAATTAGAAATTATCAAAATCTATACCGCTCTTGGCATGCAATACTCAAAACATTGTGGCAAAGATCGTGACGGAAAAGATGATGGCGGAAGAAAAGGCTAAATTCGACTAATTATTAGCATATTTGAGAGGCTGTCTATTTTTTTATGGGCAGCCTCTTTTTTTTAAAAAATAATAGTTTAACTTTTTAAGTTATCAATTGTCTAAATAGAAAATGAATGAAAACAGACCACGAGCTAATCAAAGAATTTCAAGAAGGCAGGGAGACTGCATTCAATGAATTGGTTAAACGTCACTTGCCGAATACTTATGGATTTTTTATCAAATTCACGGCAGATGAAGTGGAAGCGGAAGACTTGGCACAGGATGTTTTCATCAAAATGTATAAAGCACTTAAGAAGTTTCGATTTGAGTCAGAATTCAAAACATATTTATTCAGAGCCAATGTCAATATGTCCAACACCTACCTTAGGCGTACCAAATGGCGGAATCTTCTCCATCTGGATCAAGCACCAGAGCCTGGTTATGTGGATACCAATCTTGAAGATGAATGGCGTAGAAAAGAATTATGGGATGCGGTCAGCAAGTTGCCTTCCCGCCAGAGGATGGTTGTAACCATGAGAATTGCCCAGGAAATGCCCTATAAAGAAATTTCTAAGATTATGAGAATTAGCGAAAATTCTGCTAAAGTGAATTACCATCACGCAGTAAAGACATTAAAAGATTTATTTAAGAATTAAATCATGAAGATTGAAAAACAATTTCAAGATATTTCGCAGTCCCAGTTTTCTGCGCCTGATGGTGATTCATTCTTAGAAAAATTACATAACGAACGCCAGCGTCGTATTGGCAAGAAAGTAAGTTTTTTGAATGGTCTTTCGGCAGGAATTATCGTTGCCGTATTTGGTTTAATTACTACCAGTCAGTTAACTGATGATCCGACGATTTTTGCATCTAATGATCTAACTCCTTTAGAAATCATGGATAATGAAACAGAAGAATTTGTATATGAACTGGCTGAGTATTTAGTAGAGAATAGCGATGATATTTGGGAAACACTGACTTTTTTAGATGAAATTGAGTTTGAAACGGTCGTTACAATGAACAATGGAGGTTTAGAATGAAGAAAACCGTTATAACACTGATAATTATTTTATTGTCTGGTAATCTTTTTGGCCAACCGGGTAAATCAAGAGGACCAGGTGGACAATATAGTGAGCGTATGGAAATGATGATGGTTTGGAAATTAACTGATGATTTAGAATTATCAGAAAAGCAGGCAGAAAAATTTTTTCCTATTATGAGATCGCACCAACAGCTAATAAAAGATATTAGAAGAGATGAAAAAGATTTGTTTGAACCTCTATATACAAAAGTAAAAAAAGGTAAAAAAGTGTCTCAACAAGAAGTTAATAATCTATTAAAGAATATTTCTTCTTTAGATGATAAAAAAAGGAAAGAACGAGTCAATTTTATTCAAAATTCGGGAGAAGTTTTGGAGCCAACTCAACAGTTTAAACTGCTTATGTTTAATCCGCAAATGAAGGAGCAAGTACAAAAAGACATTATTAAACGATATAGACCTTCACCTGGAGGTAAAAAGCGTTATAATAAACGCTTTTGACAAATATTTAACTTATCAAAAATAAAAACCCTGCATTTATTTATTAAGTGTGGGGTTTTTTTATTTATAACGATGACGTAAACGCTCTAATTTGTTTCCTTATTTTAAAAGAGTTTGATGAGCAAAATATATAATTTCAGTGCTGGTCCATCTGTATTAGATCAATCCGTTTTGGATGCAACAGCCCAAGCTAGTATTGAATTCAAGTCACTAGGAATGAGCCTTATGGAAATGAGCCATCGTTCCAAGCACGTTATGGATATGGTGGTTGAAACAGAATCCATGGTACGTGAACTATTAGAAGTGCCAGATGGATATGATGTATTATTTTTACAGGGTGGGGCATCACTCCAGTTTGCCATGATTCCCATGAACCTGTTAGGCAAAAGGCAAACTGCTGACTATACAGATACAGGCAAATGGTCAGCAAAAGCCATTAAAGAAGCTCAACCATTCGGGAATGTGAATGTAGTTTGCTCCTCTAAAGGTGATGTTTATAACCATATTCCTAAAGAATTAAATCAAAGTGAAAATGCAATTTATCTTCATGTAACCAGCAACAATACAATTTATGGTACTCAGTGGCATGAATTCCCAAATCCAATTAATCCCAATGGATATTTGGTAGCAGACATGTCTTCCGATATTTTTAGTCGTTCCATTGATATATCTAAGTTTGGTTTAATTTATGCTGGTGCCCAGAAAAATATGGGGCCAGCTGGTGTTACTTTAGTTATTGTCCGTGATGATATCTTAGGAAAAGTGGAGCGAAAGATACCAAGTATGATGACTTATCAAATCCATATTGATAATAAATCCATGTTCAATACACCACCGGTTATGTCCATTTATGCAGTTAATCGTACATTGAATTGGCTCAAAAAAATTGGTGGCGTAAAAGCAATGTCTGAAAGAAATGAAACAAAAGCTAAAAAGCTCTACAATGAAATTAAACAAAACCCCTTTTTTCAAAGTTTAATAAGGGAAGAAGATCGATCTTATATGAATGTACCTTTCATTTTTGCTGAGAGAGGAGACGAGGCAGAATTTTTATCTTTTTGTGATAGTCGCGGTTTGAAAAACTTAAAAGGTCATCGCTCAGTGGGAGGGTTTCGAGCTTCTATCTACAATGCAATGCCTGAAGAAGGTGTGGATGCTTTAATTCAGGCAATGAAGGATTTTCAATTAAACTGAATACTATACAATTGAACGGGTTTGCTATCAAATTCTTTTATTGTTATCATTTTTTTATAAACCATTCCTAATTTTAATAATAGTTCAATAGAAGCAATATTTTCAGATGACGTAATAGCCAGTATTTTTGTTAGTTGTAGTCTTTCTCTAGCATCATTAAGTATAGCTCTTGATGCTTCAAGTGCATATCCTTGTTTTCGGAAATTTGGGAGTATTGCGAAACCAATATCTGGTGAATCAAGCTTATCTCTTTTCAATAAACCGCAGATTCCTATAGGTTTTTTATCTAATAATGAAATAAGACAAAGGCCATAATTATTTATTTTATAACTATTTATAGGACCTTGTAAAATAAAGCTTTCTGCATCTTGAACTGAAGCAATCCCTTTATCACCTATATATCTGATAAAGTCCCGGTCATTATATAATTTGAAGATAAAATTAGCGTCATTAATAGTTAATTCGGATAATATTAAATGAGATGTTCTAATTATCTCCAAGTTATTCATCATTCCAGATAGTTCCTTTTTCACGCAGCTTATTGATTTTTGGTGCAATTATGAACGTACAATACGGTGCATTAGGATTATTGTCAAAATAGTCTTGGTGATACCCTTCTGCTTTATAAAACCTATCTAATTCTTTTACCTCTGTAGTAATCGGATCATCGAATAGTTTCTCAGCTTTTTTAATAGATTTTTCTACAGAAAGCTTCTGTTTATCTCCTTGGTAATAGATTGCAGATCGGTACTGTGTTCCACGGTCATTCCCTTGACGATTTAGAGTCGTTGGGTCATGGGCTTCCCAGAAAATATTTAAAATCTCATCATATGAAATTTTATCTGTATCAAACATAATCTCACATACTTCCGCATGACCAGTCTGACCGCTCGTAACTTCTTTATAAGTCGGATTCTTTTTATGCCCTCCGGCATAACCTGAGATAACAGTCTTAACCCCTTCAACGCGCTCAAATACAGCTTCAACACACCAAAAACAACCTCCACCAAGTATCGCACTTTCTAGTTTTTTTTCTGACATAATAACACTTCCTTTATTTTGACATACAGCTAACGTTGTAAGCATAGTGGTAATCAATAGCATACTTGTCAATACGCGAGGCATACAATAAAAATTATAATTCTTTAAGATCTTTATAAAGTGTAGTGAGCATTTCTTTAGCATCACCAAAAACCATCACAGTATTTTCAAAACCAAACAACTCGTTTTGAATTCCGGCAAATCCAGGATTCATAGTACGTTTATTCACGATTACTGTCCTGGATTTATCCACATCTAAAATGGGCATGCCATATATAGGACTTGATGTGTCATGGCGGGCTGCGGGGTTTACCACATCATTGGCTCCCAATACAATAGCCACATCACAGGTTTCAAATTCGGGATTAATATCTTTTAGGTCTTTGAGATGATCGTAAGGAATATTGGCTTCTGCTAATAGTACATTCATATGCCCAGGCATACGTCCAGCGACTGGGTGAATAGCATAAAGAACAGTTTTTCCCATTAATTCTAATTGTTCGGCAACCTCTCGAACTGCATGCTGAGCTTGAGCTACTGCTAACCCGTATCCTGGAACAACGATGACTTTATCTGCTGCATCCAGAATCATAGCAGCTTCTTCTGTTGTAGATGACTTGACATTGATTTGTTTTCCTTTACCACTACTCGATGGTGCCTCTAGACCAACAGCGCCGAAGATAACATTCGCCAATGAACGGTTCATTCCTTTACACATAATATTCGTCAAGATAAGTCCTGAAGCACCCACCAATGAACCAGAAATAATGAGTCCATTATTCATCAAGACGAATCCAGTTGCAGCTGCAGCAAGTCCGGAATAGGAGTTCAACAGTGAGATAACTACGGGCATATCAGCACCGCCTATTGGGATGATGAGAGTAATGCCTAAAATAGCGGCAAAAATAATTAAACCGTAAAAATTCTCCAAACCTGTAGATGCTTGAAAAATAACCAATATTCCCATACCAACCAGAATAATGGCAATGATTGCATTCAAAAATTTCTGACCTTTAAATACGATTGGTTTACCGCTAATGAAGCCTTGTAATTTTCCAAAAGCAATAAAGCTTCCTGTAAAAGTTAATGTTCCTACCAGTACAGCTAAGACAATTGTGGCTGCATTAAATGTTGATGGATTCTTTGCCGGATTTAAATATTCTGCTGCCGCCACCAAGGCTGATGCTCCTCCACCAAATCCGTTAAAGATTGCAACCATTTGAGGCATTTGTGTCATTTCAACTTTGATGGCAAAAAATGCGCCAATAATTGCGCCAATAATCATACCAATTGCGATTGTTTGATAATCCATATTACCATCGGAGACAAGGGTGGCTACTATGGCGATAAGCATTCCCACGGAAGCGATGGCATTCCCATTTCGAGCCGTTTTGGGTGAGCTGAGTCTTTTGATACCCACAATAAATAGGATTGCTGCGAGGACGTATGACAGGTTTGTATAATCTATCATGTTATTTCCGTTTAAACATTTTGAGCATTCGGTCGGTGACCATGAAGCCACCTACACAGTTAATTGTGGCAAATATTACAGCGATAAGTCCAAGCCATGTACCCATTTGGCCATCAACTTTTGTAGCGATAATAGCACCAACAATAGCGATACCAGAAATAGCATTAGAACCGGACATTAGTGGTGTATGCAATGTGGGAGGAACCTTAGTTATAATTTCAATCCCGACAAATATTGCCAGAATAAATACTGTCAGAATGTTAATCATATCCATGATATATCCTTATGAGTTACTTGCCGCTTCGCGGGTTGCTTTGTTAGTGATTTCACCCTTATGGGTAAACATGGCACCAGAAATAATTTCGTCGTCTAAATCCAGATTCAGTTGACCATCATTCACAATATAAGTGACAAAGGTAGATATATTTTTGGCATATAACTGAGAGGCGTGAGTTGACATCGTTGATGGAAGATTAAGTTGACCATCAATAATAACACCATTGTGGTTGACGATCTCACCGGACTTGGTAAGTTCACAGTTACCGCCATTTTCAGCAGCCAAATCGATAATGACTGATCCTGGATTCATTCCATTAACCATATCGGTTGGAATGAGTAAGGGTGCCGGTCGACCTGGAATCAATGCAGTCGTAATTACTAAATCAGACTTGGAAATATGCTTTTTAATTAATTCTTGCTGACGACGTTTATAATCATCTGAGGTTTCTTTTGCATAGCCTCCTTCACCAATGCCTTCTTCATCTTGGTTTTCTACTTCAACAAATTTTGCACCAAGGGATTCTACCTGTTCTTTGACTTCCGGACGGACATCGAATGCTTCTACTTGCGAACCCAATCTTTTAGCAGTTGCGATGGCTTGAAGTCCGGCTACACCAGCGCCTAGAATCAATACTTTTGCTGGCGGAATCGTTCCTGCGGCTGTCATGAGTAATGGCATATAAACTGAGAGGTGAGAGGCACCAATTAATACAGATTTATATCCGGAAACATTGGCCTGAGAGCTTAACGCATCCATGCTTTGGGCCAATGAGGTTCTCGGGATAAGATGCATTGAAAAACCAGTCACTTTTTTATCTGAAAGTTTATTGACTAGATCCAATTCACGCGCTGTCTGGAAGAGAGAAATATATATAGATTCATCAGGGATAGAATTCATTTCTTCTAAAGTGGCAGGAGCCACCTTTATAATAATATCTGAACCATTTAAGGTGCTTGAAGCATCAGGAGTTACAACTGCGCCTCCATCAATATAATCCTGATCAGAATAATAGGAGGATTCACCTGCGCCCGATTGAACACGCACAGTTAATCCGTTTTTAATTAATTCCTTTACGGTTTTTGGTGTGGCCGCCACACGGTTCTCACCGGACGTGGTTTCTTTTAATACAGCTACGATCATTAGATTTTCCTGTAAATAATTTCAGAAACAGCCCACAAATTTAGGACATTCTTAATCAACATTTCCAAATATGATTTCAGGATTTTTACTATGGTTATTCCTCACTAATTTTGATATGATGACAATCCGACCTATACTGCCATTTACTCTTGTTATTCTATTCGCGTGCGCACCCAATATTCGTATTGTAGATCGGTATGCCACGAACGAAAAGAAAACAGTTGAAGTTGTAAAAGGTAATGGAAACGAGGGGCGTGTCACTAAAAGAATTAATTATTATTCTGACGGACAAATCAAATCGGAAATAAATATTTCTAATGGAGAAGCAAATGGAAAATTTATTACTTTCCATTCTAATGGTGCTGTAGCTTCAAAAGGAAAGTTTTATTCAGGTAAGGAAAGAGGAGAGTGGGTATGGACCAATGCAAAGGGGAGCGTTGATTCAATTCATACATACAAAGATGGAGTACTCCACGGTAAAACTCAATATTATAGTGGTAAAAAATTAATCATAAGCCAAAAATACTCTGATGGTGAACTTAATGGTAAGTTTATTGAAAATTATCCCACAGGTTCAAAAAAAGTTTCCGGTAAATATCTAAATGATTTACCCCATGATAAATGGATATGGTGGGAAGCAGATAAATCAAAATCACGGTTAGTTAATTTCAGCAATGGTATCAAGCATGGGAATATTCAAGTTTGGAATGAAGGTCGTGCAGTTTTATCAGGTTCTTTCGATCAGGATCAAAAATCAGGTACTTGGAAATGGCATCGATCGAAAAAAGATTTAGATTCTTTAGCAAACTATTCAAAAGGCTTATTGAATGGGCCTTATAAAGCATGGCATTCGAATGGGCAGATAGCTGTCAACGGTTCTTTTTTAAATGGGACGCTTCAAGGATTTTGGCAATGGTATTCCGAGGATGATATTTTGGACTCTTCTAAAACATTCACTCAAGGGTTATTAAACGGACCATCAAAATATTATTATAAAAATGGCCAACTTAAACGATCTGTTTATTATGCTTCTAATTTTTTACAAGGAGAAGATAATTCCTATTTTTCATCGGGACAGATAAAAGAAAAAACAACTTATCACTCTGGGAAAAAAACTGGTCCATATGAGGTATGGAATACAAGTGCAAGACCTGCGGAAAAAGGTTCGTTTATAGATGACGAATTAAATGGAATGATCCAACGTTGGTATTATACTGGAGCGTCCGCATCCATTGCTAGTTATAAGGCAGGTATTTTAGATGGAGTGATGCAGGTTTTTACACTATCAAATAGGTTGAAGCGGGAATTATTTTATGATAAAGGTAAGGAAATTGCCAGACTTGAGTACCATGATAATGGTCGATTTAAGCGTGTAATAATTATT
>Ga0066372_10000462_pt1 | contig 15157 bp, 14 predicted proteins | sample Knorr_S15_td_250_FD_77011 | JGI IMG/M metagenome (GOLD analysis project Ga0066372, IMG submission 77011) | Marine microbial communities from Southern Atlantic Ocean transect - Knorr_S15_td_250_ad_251m_LV_A | ecosystem: Environmental > Aquatic > Marine > Oceanic | place: Southern Atlantic ocean... | reverse complement strand
ATAGGTTTACTGCTGGTGGCGTCAGGGGGCGCCTACTACGGATATTCAGCCAGCGCAAAGACGAACCTCGTTGATCTGGTTTCGGTCTTTGAACCCCGTACAGTCCCGTCCATCACAGGTACCGCTGCATCCAGTGTTAGCCTTTTCCCGGGAAAAACTGTGTCCGCGGAATCGTGGAGTAATCTTTTAAGCTATGAACCTCCCTATTTCAGGGAACAGCGTTTGTTGGACGGATTCTCCCCCATTGGTGAATCTGGTATGACCCTTACCGACATCAAACCATTTACCCGGATTATCATCCCGTCCATTGGTGTAGATTCCTCCATCTCTGAATTGGCCATCTTGGACTTGGGAGACAGGCGGTACTACGAGAGTCCCAATAATACGGTGGGGCATATTCCCGAAGCGGCTAACGCCGACGAAGATGGCGCTTCTTGGTTTTTCGGACACACTGATAGCCCTATCAGCCGAGAAGGATCAGTCTTCTTTAACCTTCAGAAAGTGCCGGAGAAGTTGCGGACCGGCGAAGATGTATTCATCATCACCGACAATGGGGACAGACAATTCCTATATCGGGCAATGTCGAGCCAGGTACTCCATCAAGATGACCTGACTTTAAACGCTACGCCAGGCTCAGATATTAACCTGGTGTCCTCAGTCCCACGCTTCGTGTACGATCACCGGTTAGTGATTTCTGGAGAATTGATAGCACTCAGATAGCAGGCTAAGTTGATAGCAATTAGCCATCAGTTTAGAGATTAGATAACTCGATTGCTTGCCATAACTTAGACTGTAGCGGGCGCCAGGGATTCGGTTTGATTTATGCCCACGCCGAAACGTCAATTTGCGGCAAACCGATGGTTCCCTTCGTCATTAATATTCCCCTACGCTTGGTTTCTCCGAATAACAGTAGGCAGCGATTATTATGTTCACATTGAAAAAGCGTTTCCGTTGCGGCCCTCACACCAATCGAGTTTTCAAGAACTCTGAAATTCTTACGGACTTCGCTCCACGGTTCCATGGTCAGTCCGGTAGATACGGAGTTTCCTTAGGCGTCGTCCCAACATGGATACTACTTCTATGTGAAGTTCATCGGTTTCCACGATGTCGCCGGCTTGGGGTATACGGCCCAGACTGTGGTACACGTAACCACCCACAGTGTCGACCTCTGTGGTGTCTATAGCTGCTCCCAAGAGCTCTTCGACGACTTCAGTAGTAATACCGGCGTCAACTAGTACTTTACCGTCTGCCTGATGGATTACTTGAGCGTCGCGAGAGCGGGAAAACTCGTCTTCAATCTCACCAACAATTTCTTCAAGGACATCTTCCATGGTCACCAAACCTTCAGTGCCACCATATTCGTCAACTACAATGGCAATCTGTGTCTGACGCTCCTGCAATTCTTCAAGTAGGTCATCCACTCGCTTGGTCTCCGGTATGATGAATGCCTCCCGGACCAGCGTCCGTAGGGTGTCTTCGGAATTGGAGGTAGTGGATGCCGCCAACGAGGCTAAGACATCTCTCGCGTGTATGATACCTAGTATCCTGTCTGCGGTCTCTTCGTAGACAGGCAACCGACTGTGTCCGCGGGTTACCATGGTCTCAGCCACCGCGCTCAAAGGCGAATCGGCTTCAACGGCGGCCATGTCCAACCTAGGCACCATGACTTCCCGGACCGTGGTTGCGTCCAAACGGATGATTGAGCGAAGCATCTCTCTATCGCGGTCATCCAAGCTGATTAGTTCGTCTTCAGTGATTGCGGGCTCTTCTAGTTCTTCTTGGGTCAAACCTGTGCCGTTACCATTCTCGTTGCCATTGCTCGGTTGGCCGTTCAAAACCAACGCAGCAGAAGATCCAATCGCAATAATCGCTCGGGACCACGGCCGGGACAATCTGGGATAGCGTTTCCCAATTTTGTCAGCGCCGCGTTCAATCAAGAAAAATCCGAATAAGAGCCCAACACACGCCAAGGAAATGAGCCACCAATCGTTAGTAGCGACACCGTGAATCAGGCCTACGCCGGAAATAGTGGCAGGGAAAAGACAGCCCACTTTTAGCCAGAAGCGAAGCGGTTCAGAGAGAAACGAAGTTTCGTCATCGCTGTTGCTTGTCCCGGCCGGCCGCCCCAGGCGCAATAGGCTTAGGTATGAGAACAGGATGGCAAAGACTATAAAAACTATGCTTTGTGGTAAATAATATGTATCCAAGCACCCCGTCCCCCCGGTCAACCCACGTTTATGCCTTTTAGGAGATTTACACCTGTGGGAAGAGGCGCCGAGAGGTCAGTTGGAACCATTTATCTGTGCAATATTCTAGCAGGAACGCCTACGACTAGTCCAGCCGGTGGCACATCTTTTGTGACGACTGCGCCCGCTCCAGTGACCGCTCCAGCACCCACTGTAACCGGCGCCACAAGCATGGTGTCACAGCCTACAAAAGCGTCTTTTCCTACTACAGAACGATGCTTGTCTTTTCCGTCATAATTACAGGTAACCGTACCGGCTCCCACGTTTGCGTTTGCTCCGATCGACGCATCTCCTATGTAACCGAAATGGCCCATCACAGCCCCGGCTGCAAATCGGCTTTCTTTAACTTCAACGTAGTTGCCAATATGCACGCCTGATTCCAAATACGTTCCCGGACGTAGATGGCTGAAAGGTCCTATATCTACGCTAGACTCCATGACCGCTTCTTCAACGGCAGATGATGTGATTTTGCAATCGTCGCCAATCACTGAGTCCCTAATCACCGAACCCGGTCCAATCTCGCACCCCGACCCGATTGCCGTATTACCAAGGAGCATTGTGTTCGGCAGAATCATTGTGTCTTGCCCGATAGTCACACCTTCATCAATCATTACTGAGGTCGGGTCGGAGATAGTGACTCCATTCAACATCAGGCGCTCTCTGATTCGCCTGCGTTTTATATCCTCTAAGCTGGCTAATTCTACTCGGTTGTTGATTCCTAGCACTTCGACAGGGTCGTCAGAACGCAGAGCCGACACTGACTCACCTTGACGTACGGCGATGGCTGCTAGTTCAGTCAGGTAACGTTCCTCGCCAACCTTAGCCCCTACTTTTTGCAGGTTCTCCCAGAGCCAATTCCCTTGGAAGCAGTACACCCCTGAGTTCACCTCAATTGCCTCAGCCGGCCTGTCAGGGTCGTCGCCTGCCTCCACGATGTCTAAAACATCCGGCTTTGAGCCTGAAATCCGATTAATACGTCCCAGGCCGCTGCCATCTTCCACGACACCGGAGAGTATGGACATTTGCCTGTTGTGCGCCAAATGCTCACCAACAAGGCGTTGGAGCGATTGAAGGGACAATAACGGAGAATCACTACCCAAGAGCACAACTTGTTCAAACTTTCCACAGAGAATTTCGGTGGCGGACTCTGCAGCGCCTGCCGTACCTGTCGCGGATGATTGGAGCGCATACTCCACAGAATCACCTAGAAGTTTTTTCACGGCATCCTGATTGGCAGGCGATACCACCACCACTGTCCGCTCAACACCCAGTTGTCTCAGGAGTTCCACGGGATACCAAAGCAGTTCTTTTCCGCAGAGGCGATGCAACACCTTGGTGGTACGGGATTTCATCCTGATTCCTTGTCCTGCGGCAAGTATGATTCCGGCCAGCTTGTTCATGTCGTTACCCCTGAGTTTGAGGGTGTGAATACTAGTCGATTATATCAGCGGCTGATCTAAATACTTTGCTGGAAGCGCGGATCCTTCTACCAAGAATACCTCGTCGTTAGCATCGCGTTGACAACAGGTCTAGCCGGGGGCAAAATGGCCGTGCTCCAGCTTCGCCCGCTTCAGGGCGCTGAGGTTTTTGATGGACAAGTCTGAGCTACCGTTTATTTCGGCCACTGAATTAGCATCCCTAATAGAGACACGGGAGGTATCGCCAGTAGAAGCCACCGAGGCCTACTTGGAGCGCATCCCTCAGTTCGACCCGCAACTTAATTCTTATATCACCGTCACTGCCGATCGGGCCATCGCGGACGCACGCCGAGCAGAACAAGAGATTTTGTCCGGAAAGTACCGGGGTCCAATGCACGGCGTCCCGACGGCGGTCAAAGACCAGGTCTACACCAAAGGAATCCTCACCACGGGCGGGTCCACTATCCTCAAGGATTTTGTGCCCGATGAAGACGCTACAGTGATGACCAAGCTTAACGCCGCCGGAGCCGTGTTATTGGGCAAGCTCAACATGAGCGAATTCGCCATGGGAGACGCCTTTGAACATCCCTACGGCCGGCCGCGGAATCCCTGGGATTTATCCCGTAACCCTGGCACATCCAGCAGTGGTTCAGGCGCCGCAACAGCAGCATTCCTTTGCGCCACGTCATTGGGTGAAGACACCGGTGGTTCTATACGAGGACCCGCTTCCTTCTGTGGTCTTGTTGGAATTCGCCCGTCCTGGGGGCGTGTAAGTCGCCACGGTGTACTTGGAGCATCATGGTCAATGGACCAAGTTGGACCGATATCCCGAACGGTCTCTGATTGCGCTATCACTTTGGCAGCCATAGCAGGTCACGACCCGAAAGACAGCCATACTTGGGACGTCCCCGTGCCCGATTATCTTAACGCGTTGTCAAGTGGAATGAACGGCCTGAAAGTCGGTGTGATTACGGAGCGAGTCGAAGGCGACTCTGTAGACCCTCAGGTGAGCGAATTGGTTGGCAAAGCAATCGCGCAATTAGGGGAATTAGGGGCAGGAATCCAAGAGATGGACATCCCTTTGATCGCCCAATCAGCAGCCATATCCACGGCCGTCACCTACGGCGACGTTTCCAGTGTCCACCGCGAAGGCATCGAAAACGCGCTCCACGAATACGACTACAACATCCAGCTCCGCTTATTGACCGGTGCAATACTACCGGCCCAAGCCCATCAGAAAGCGGTCCGACTGCGGCACATGCTCCGACAGCAAATATTGGACGCCCTTGAGAAAGTGGATGTGCTTGTGATGCCCACATCCTCAATTCCTGCCTCGCCGATACCGGAAAAAGCAGGTGTTGAGAGCAAAGAGGCTTTTCTGGAGATGTTGGGAGGCAGACGCAGTTTCACCGCACCCTTTAACTTGGCCAGTGTACCGGCGTTGTCCATCAACTGTGGGTTCACGTCAGACCATCTCCCCGTAGGGCTGCAGATCGCCGGAAAACCCTTCGATGAATCCATGGTCTTCCGTGTGGCCTACGCTTATGAACAAGCAACCGACTGGAACACCCACCGCCCACCGGTGTCATGAGTTGATACCATCTGATCGATTGCCGCGGTTTCAAAGAGGCCCAACTGTCGGCCGCCGAGCGATGGTATGAAAAGGTCGTGGACGCGAAACTAACACGACCAGAAATCAGTTAACAGGGTTTAAACGTCAGTAGGAGAATAACCATGCCGCAGGCAAACATCCCAAGCGAAGACGAGGTTCTCAGTTATTTTGACAAGTTCTCGAATTGGGGGAAATGGGGTGCTGACGACGAGTTGGGTGCCCCCAACTACATCACACCGACCAAAGTGAAGCAAGCCATCGCCACCGTGCAAGAAGGGGTACGCATCTCGATGTCTCGTACGGTCACCTTTGAACCTAGTCTCGATGCCCCAACAAATGTACCGGTCCATTTCATGGTGGAGAGCGGCGAAGGCTGGGCCAGCGGTGACAAAGTGAGTTCACGCGCCTTCCCAGCAGCAACCGATTATTTCGGCATGATCTTCCACGGAGTCACGGTAACTCACGTTGACGCGTTATCTCATTTCTTCTGGAACGGCAAGACCTACAATGGCAAACCAGCCCACTTGGTTTCCACAAGTCTGGGCGCAACCTTCGGTTCAGTGGAAGAAGCCCATGAGGGGATTATCTCTCGTGCGGTGCTAGTGGACGTTCCCATGGTCCGGGGCATCGACTGGGTGGAACGAGGTGAGGGCGTTATGATCGACGACATCTTGGCCGCAGAGGAACAATGTGGCTTCAAGGTAGAAGAGGGAGATGTTCTTCTTATACGCACCGGTCAGTTACACCGCCGCAACATAGAAGGCCCGGTGGATCGGTCCGCCGGTTCGACTGCCTGCCAGGCTTCTGTGCTGCCTCTCTTTTACGAACGGGGAATCGCCATGATGGGCTCAGATACCGGAAACGACGTAAACCCACCTCAATACGAGAAGGTACCAAGCCCTATCCATCAGGTGAGCATCACGGCCATGGGCATATGGATACTGGATAACGCGGACCTAGAAGCGGTGGCCCAAGCATGCAAAGAGCGTAATCGTTGGGAGTTCATGATATCTATCGGACCCCTGCGCCTTCATAACACGACAGGCTCTCCGGTAAATCCTATAGCTATATTCTAAGTGTACAACTATGGTCTGTGAACTTCGTGGGCCTTGCCGCAGTTAGGACTTCCGCCTTCCGATAAGGCCTAGCTGTAAGCAGGTGGTGTGAGCCGGATCCCCAACGCAGTTTCGCACCATTTGGAAACACCCAATAGCTTGCCTTCTTCGAAGGGCAAGCCTCCCAGTTGCACAGCCAAGGGCATTCCACCTTCACTTAATCCAGATGGCAGAGTAACGGTTGGCAAGCCACTAGTGGTCCAGGGAACCTGGAACGATGCGTCTCCAGTAGTGTTCCGGTCTTTGGGAGCTGGTGCAGGCGTGGCTGGGGTTAGCAGCGCATCCACCTGCCCCACCGTCTGGACCATGTCAAGACGGAACTGGCGACGAAGACGCATAGCTTGCAGATATTTGGTCGCAGGAACCAACATACCCATCTCCATGCCGGATCGGACACGTGGTCCGTAATCCTCCGCCTGGGTCGCGTGGAACTGTTCGTGAAACGCTGCGCATTCCACGTTCATAACGATCCGCTGGGCGCTGTGGCAAGAACCGAAACTATCCGGTAGTCCAATCTCCACGATCTCGGCACCGGCTGCTTTCAGTGTTTGGACCACTTCTTCAGTGTGGGCCCAGGTCTCCGGAGTAGAATTCTCAGAATAGTAATCGGTGACAACTCCGATTCGGGGTGGTTTGTTGTTCTCAGCCATCTGACCTAGGAAGTCGGGCACGGGTTCGGTAGAAGATCCAGGGTCTTTGGGGTCCTCTCCAGACATGACCTGCAACATCAGAGCGGCATCTTCCACGGTGCGGACCAGTATGCCCACGTGGTCAAGAGACCAACTCACAGGAACCACGCCATAGCGGCTGATGCGGCCATAGGTCGCTTTGAGGCCGACTATCCCGTTGTAGGCGGCCGGCCTACAGGTTGAGCCGCCTGTCTGGGAGCCCAGAGCTGCCCCTACGGTCTTGGTGGCAACTGCCACCGAGGATCCGCTGCTAGAACCACCCGGAGTGTGTTCAAAGTTCCACGGGTTATAGGTCGGCGAAGGGTCTGAGGTGGCGAATTCGGTGGTCACAGCCTTTCCCAAGATTATGCCGCCGGCTCCTTTGATCTTAGCCACGGATGTGGCATCGAATTCAGGTACGAAATCAGCATAGACCTTGGATCCGGCTGTAGTCTTCATACCAGCGGTGTAGAAAATGTCCTTCAGACCCACCGGCACGCCGTGGAGTGGACCTCGGATATTGCCCTGTTGGGCCTCTTCCTCCCGTTGCTTGGCGTTGGTCAGTACTTCTTCGCGGTCGATCGTTACCCAGGCTTTTAAAGCCTCATCCGTGGCCTCGATCCGGTTCAATAAATCTTGGGCCAAAGCCACAGGGGAGAGTTTCTTTTCCCTGATCTCCCGGGCTGCTTGGGACACCGTTAGTTCATAGGGCTGGGGCATGGTAGTACCTCGAAACGTCTGGTTGGTTGTGGTTGGTTTACTGGTAAAACCCGGGCTCCAGGTCCCGGTGTGGAGTCTCTTGACCCAGGTCCCAAAGCTGCTGGGCCGTTTGTTTTATAGATGCTTCAAGTTGATCTGCCCGTTGCTCTCCCCAGAGGCGGACCGCCTGGGCACGAAGTTCGTTGGCGATCTGTTCGACAGAATCGTTAGGTTTCATGTTCACCATATCTGCTCCATTGACCCTGGTTTTAACCGTCGTTTCTTATCAGGTGAGAGGCATTCTAATCAAGGCTCTGGCAGCGGTCAAACAGGTTCTTCGCCTGAATGCGCCACGCACGACTTACTGCTATAATTCCGTCTGTTGACCAAGCACCTGGGCGGAGATGACGATGCCTGACCAACTCGCCGAGATTCTGGAATCGCCCGAGCACACCCTGCTGGCCACCGACCTTGGCAACACCGAAGGTCCGCTGTGGCACCCCGAAGGTTACTTGACCTTCGTTGATCTAATTGGCAATCGATTGCAACGCTGGTCTTCTACTTCTGGGGTAAGTGTGGTCCGAGAGGGTACCGGCGAGGGAAACGGATGTAGCTTCGACCGCCAAGGCGGTTTGCTAATGTGTGAAGGAGCCGACCACCGACGCGTAACGCGCATGGACCTTGACGGCACTGTGACGACCATCGCCGAGCGCTGGGAGGGCAAACGTTTTCACAAACCGAATGACGTGATCTGTCGTTCGGACGGTACGATATACTTCACAGACCCGTCGTTACGCGTGCCCGAATCCGAACGGGAATACGACTTTGCTGGTGTGTTTAAAATCACTCCCGACGGCGAGATATCTGTCGCAACAAACGGTTGTGAGTACCCAAATGGCCTGGCATTCTCGCCTGATGAATCAGTCCTCTACGTGGCCATCAGCCGGGAAAGTCAAGTTTGTTTCGAAGAGGCAGAAAAAGGAGTGGTCTGCGAACACCGAAAGATCAGGGCTTTCGACGTGGCGGCCGACGGCACACTGACCAATAACCGAGTGTTCGCCAGTATGGCTTCCGCGGAGGAAGGCGTGCCCGATGGCATGAAAGTTGATACCTTGGGCCGTATTTTCTGCACCGGTTCCGGCGGCATCTGGGTGTTTGAACCCGAAGGAGCTCACCTGGGCGTTATAAGAGGGCCGGAGGTTCCCAGGAACATTGCTTTTGGCGATTCGGATTTCCGCACCGTGTACACAACTCCTGGTGTGTCCCTTTATAGCTTCAGGGTCAAAACCCCGGGCATCAGCCCGTTCTGAGCCAGCTACTACAAGGAGAAAGATCATGGCAGCAACAGGTACCGTAGGGTCCGGCAGATACACCTATGAAGTAGACGAAGATTGGGCCAAACTGCCCGAAGGTTGGGAGATGCCAGCGGCTGCCGTATACGGCGATTCGAAAGACCGTGTCTACTGCTTCAACCGCGATTCTGAGCATCCAGTCTGTATATTTGACAAAGATGGGAATTTCATTTCGTCATGGGGTGCTGGACTCATCTCCTTCGCCCATGCCATATATCTGGACAAAGATGACAATGTTTGGTTGGTAGACCGCAATAAACACCAGATATTCAAGTTCACCACCGAGGGCGAGCTTCTGATGACTATCGGTGAGGAAGGCTTTCGTTCCGACACTGGAGTCGCGTTTGATGACTACAGTTCCACTACCTGGTCCAGCGTTACCCACAGCGGCGGTCCCTTCAACATGCCAGCTGGCATCGCGGTCAACGACGAAGGCGAGATATTCATTGCCGACGGCTATGCTAATGCCCGGGTTCATAAGTTCACTTCCAGTGGCGAACACATCATGTCATGGGGCGATCCCGGCTCTGCCGACGGTCAGTTCAACCTGCCCCACGGCGTTTGGATCGACAAACTGGGACAGGTACTGGTCTCGGACAGAGAGAACGACCGTATCCAGGTGTTCACTCAAGATGGAAACCATATCAAGACCTGGCCTACAAAACTGATCGGCCCGGCCCTGATGTACATCGACGAGGACGATATCGTCTATATACCAGAGCATAACGGCGGGATGGTCAGCGTACTGAACCATGACGGAGAGCGTCTGGCCCAGTGGGGCGAAGAGCGCTACAGGTCTTGCCATGGTATCTGGGTAGACTCCCACAAAGACGTCTACGTGGTCACACCCGGCGATTGGGGCAAAGGCCGCCGCGTCGTCAAATACTCCGTTAAGAGTTAGGTTAAAACCTGTAGGTCATTGTACCTACAAGTCTGTTTTGCTATGCTGTACCGCGGCGAACGAGCAGCCTGACGGCTGAACGTTACCGACTCGTGTGGGGCTGTAGCTCATCTGGGAGAGCGCTTCAATGGCATTGAAGAGGTACGGGGTTCGAGTCCCCGCAGCTCCACCACCCACACACCAGCGGATTCAACCCAAGTCTGTCGGGCTCATCTCATTTTGATTTGGGAATGACCGGTTCTCCGTTCGAGTACCTCTTCTTCGTGCTAACGGATTAGACTAACCTCAGGCCTGTCCCGTTAAATAAACGCGGGTGCTAAACTTCTAACCGATGAATCGTCTTAAACGGCTGACATCGAGCCCAACCTCGACTTCAGCTAACTCTCCGGCCGGTCTCGATTGGCACAAATAACCAACCCTTCTGGTGTATCGCAAGTCAGGTTCCTGACAATCACTGGCGGGGCGATGTTCTTAGCCCAGAGTGTGCAGCTCATGTTGGCTCCACTCTTGGTTGATATATCAGACGAGTTCGACATATCTGTTGCTGCTGCCGGGCAATTGGCCGCCGCGACCTTCGCCGCCTGGGCCATCTCCGTTATATCAGTGGGTCCGATCTCTGATTCGTTTGGAAGGCGCCCGGTTGCCGTGGCAGGGCTTGGTCTGTTGGGTATCAGTGTATTGGCATCGAGTTTCGCTCCCAATTTTGGAGTATTGCTCGCCTTAAGAGTTGTAACAGGACTCTCTGGCGGCATGATTCCACCCAACAGCATGGCGGCAGTGTCTGATGTGCTGACTCCGGCACGCCGAGCCCAGGCGTTTGGGCGTTTGATGGCAGTTGCATCTTTGTCGGGAGTGATTGGCGTGCCACTCGTCGCCCTTATGGCCAGCGGCGGCGGATGGCGGGTTCCATTCTTGGTGATCGGATCGCTACTCTTGATCTCTTCAACGCTTCATTGGCTTTGGTACCCTAAGATCCCAAGGTCAGGAGCGCAGAATTTTTCCTTCATCAGCCGCTACAAACAGATGGCCAGCATCAGCTTGTTCCGGTCAGCATGGACCGCTAATTTTTTCCAGCGTATGGCTTTTTACGCTACGTCCGGTTACCTTCCCGCCTATCTAATCAGCGAACATGGACTGAGGGTTGGCGATACTGCGATCCCCTTGGCGATAGTCGGGGTTGGAGTAGTGATTGGAAGCACCATGGCAGGTTCCGTGGCGGCGATGAAACTGCGCGCTCAGATGATGGCCGGGTGCTCACTCGTCGGCGGTCTGGCAGCGTTGCTGTTCTTCTCCGTCGATATAAGCGTCTGGGGGGCAGTGGGCGTGGCGCTCGTGGGTGTTACTTTTATAAGCATCGGTTGGCCCACGTTTTTGGCAATTAGTGCCGAAATATCAGGGAGTTCCCAAGCCACCGCCGTGGGAATGTTAGGGGCTAGCAACCAGTTGGGTGGGGTTGGAGGCGCGGCCTTGGGGGGGGCAGTCCTTGCCTTAGGTGGCTTCTCTACAGTAGGATTTTTCTGCCTGATAGTAACGTTGTTATCAGCAACCGTGCTGCAGATAAGCATGAGTGGCCAAAAGCCCGTTAACTAAAGAATATTAGGAGTTTCCAGGCAAACATGTTGGAACACAATGGGATCCGTTGGGGTTACGTATTTCTGAAAGCTTCATCATATTTGGGACAAGAGGAATCCCAGGAATTGATGGTTCAGGCAGTGGAGATGTACCTGGCGGGAGAAACAGAGCGGAACGTCAAGAGCTCTGAATATGAGGGCCGGCTCCATACCGAGCAGCGCTACGAACTCATTGGTACCATCGGTGGACAGCGTTTCGACGCCGACTTAGAGACATCTAGGGGAAAGGACAGCGCGTCGTTCCTCGTCAATGAACAGACCAAGGGCGCCGGAGCAGCCATCTCAGTTAACTAGCGCATCACCGTTGACTCTGGAACGGGCCTAAATTACACTTTTGATCACTTTCCAGAGCATTGGATAGAAAGGGGAAATATGGTCAGCATCAGTGACTTTCCTATGTCTAAAGAGATTGGCCGGGTACCCTCTGCCATCGTTCCCCTGAACGCCGAAGAGCAGGTTCGGTTTGAAGGCCTAGCCGATGAAGCGTGCATGATCGACGTCCATCAACATCCTTTCGTATTACCAGAAGCGATGGACCGGTTAATCGACTTTCTCCGCACTAACCGGTATTCCTGGGGCTTCGAGGCAGTTGCCCATGGCGGCTGGTCTACTGTAACCACTGCCAACGTGTTCGGAGCTCTACAGAATGCCACGGAGATGTCATTCGTCGAGTACGAAGATGTTGCGAGCGAAGTAGGCATGATGTTGGCCGATGTTCAGGCACAGGAGAACGTGGTGCGGGTGGGCAATGCCGACGAGATTCTGGCAGCGAAGCAGGCTAAAAAGGTAGGGTTCATGCCCACCTTGGAACATCTACCTATCGGAAGCCGAATAGATAGGCTGGACCAGCTCCATTCTTTAGGTGTAAGGCTTGCGGGCATAACCTACAACCGAAAGAACTACATCGGCGATGGCATGTATGAACGGAACCCCGGTGGCCTTAGTGAGTTCGGGATCGAAGTCATCCACCGCATGAACGATATCGGCATGGCCATAGACCTATCTCACGCATCAACACCTACCGTGATGGATGCCATAGAATTCTCCAAAACCCCAGTGGTTTTCAGTCACAATGCTGCCTACGCTCTGCGGCCCACCAGGCGCACCCGGAAGGATGAGGAACTAAAAGCCTGCGCCGCCAAAGGCGGGCTGGTTTGCATCACCGCCGTTCCAAACGCCCTCAGCGACGACCCTGAGCAGGATATCGAGTGCGTACTAGACCATTACGATTACATGGTGAAGTTGATCGGCATCGACCATGTTGGCATCGGCACAGATACCGTCATCGGTGACCACGTGATCTTCCAGCACTACATGCTGGGAAGGAACCTCGACGAACTTCCTGCCCCCTACCTGAACGGTCTGGAATCCCCGGCTGACGGAAAAAACATCATTCGAGGGCTGATCCGCCGAGGGTATTCAGACGCCGACGTCAAGAAGATCGTAGGGGGCAATGCCTTGGACTTTTTCCGTAGGGTCATGGCCTAATGGCTGAGCCCTTCGAAACTACCGTGGTCGGCAGCATGCCCAAGCCTCCTTGGCTTTACCGGCAATCATCACTTGACGCCAAAGGATCTGACCACCACGGCGCTGGCGCCGACTGGCTGTTGTCCGGCCAAGACCTGCTGGAAGCGCAGAACGACGCAGTCCGGTTAGCCATCTACGACCAAGAGACTGCAGGCGTCCGAATCATCAGCGACGGCGAACAACGCCGTAAATCTTACCTTACTCATATCACCTCCCAACTAGGCGGATTCGACTATGACACTCTAGAGGAGAAATGGATCCGCGACGGTCGCCGCCTGGCCCAAGTCGGACGCTGTACGGGGCCGGTAAAATGGGCGGGTCCAATTGCGGTTGACGACCTCCGTTTCCTATTGACCAACACCACCTCTCCTGTCAAAGTGACCCTGCCTGGCCCTATGACTGTAGTCGATTCCACATTTGATGCTTACTACGAGGATGAACGGACGTTTGCGTTGGCGGTAGCCGACGCCATCAGCCAGGAAGCGAAGGCCTTGGATGCTCTGGGACCTGCAGTGATTCAGTTCGACGAGCCGGTGTTCAGCAGATACCCTGAAAAGGTCGCTGAGTGGGGAATCGAGGCTCTGGATCGCTGCGCTGACGGGCTGCGCGCGAAGAGCGCCGTTCACATCTGCTACAGTTACGCCATGCCCGGAGTGGAGCGTCCTATCAAACCCAGCTATCCGCAGATATTGGCCGAACTGGACCGTTCCAAGATCGACCAGTTGGCCCTGGAGTTCGAAGCCCCGCAGTTAGATCCTGCACTATTACAGGTCTGCCCTTCTAAGACGGTGCTATTCGGCTGCATAGACAACTCCAATCCTGAGGTTGAGAATGCCGAGCTGGTAGCGCTTAGGCTATTGGCCGCAGCCGAACACCATGATCCGGAGAAGATCCAGGCCGCTCCAGATTGCGGATTGACCCTGCTAAGCCAGTCTACGGCCCGGGCCAAGCTTTCCGCTTTGTTCCGAGGCTCTCAGATCGCCAGAGACCAGCTAATGGGTCGTACCGAAGGACACCAACATGGCCATCACCACCACTGAACCCCAGCACATAGCTTTGGAGCGCCACGGCCACATCGCTGTGATCACCTTGCAGCGCCCCGACCGGCTGAACGCACTCAACCATCAGATGACGCAGGAATTACACGATTCCCTGGACACGTTGGCTGGCGAGTTCCCAGATATCAGGGTAGTCGTCTTAACAGGCGCAGGCCGAGGGTTCTGCTCAGGCGCCGATGTAGGGGAGATGCCTACCCGCATGGCCCAAGGTGGAAACAGAGACCCAAATAAGCCAGATCCGGGTCCATCTATAATCATGCGCCTTGCGCCCCGCATCCGTGAGATCCCCCAACCGGTGATCGCGGCAATTAACGGCGTGGCCGCTGGAGCAGGACTCGGAATCGCATTATCCTGCGATATCAGACTTGCTGCAGACGCGGCCAGGTTCACTTCTGTCTTCGTGAAGCGTTCTCTCGTTCCGGACGCAGGAGTATCTGAGATACTCGGAGCATTAGCAGGGCCGGGGATCGCAGCCGAGATGGCCTACACCGGGAAGGTTTACGACGCCCAATGGGCACTAACCAAGGGGTTAGTCAACGACGTATTGCCAGCAGATGAATTGATGGGCAAAGTAGAGGAGTTGGCCCAAGAGATCGCCGCCAACCCACCACTGGCTGTGAAGGCAACCAAGTCGCTGTTGAACAGCCATTATCCGGATCTAAACAAGGTCATTGAGACCGAGCATCAAGCTAACGACGCAACCCGCGGGACTGCCGACCAGACCGAAGCCGTGCAGGCATTCTTAGAGAAGCGTGCCCCCACGTTCACTGGCAACTAGACAGGCCCAACCAAATCTTCGGTCACGATGTATTTTAATAGCATGGTTTAACCGCCGAATATAGCTGTGCTATCCTGACCAAACATGTCTTGAATCCGCCTGACGATTTAGCGAGGAACCTGATTGAACTGCCCACGTTGTGACATACCTCT